>VOFB01000927.1_pt1 | contig 90000 bp, 137 predicted proteins | sample 5384141 | NCBI WGS metagenome assembly VOFB01 (sample SAMN12384721, study PRJNA508395) | human gut metagenome | isolation source: healthy gut A | host: Homo sapiens | reverse complement strand
GGTTTTTAAATTGTCACGCCATCTGTTTCACGGTTGCTAAATTTTAGTGTCATCCAAGGCTCTTTCAAAAATGGTGTAGTCGTGGTGCAGTAAGCACCTTTTCGAGCCGCATAATCATTGGTACATCAGGCTTTTTCGGGACTTTTCAAGATACTGCCGTGGCAGACAAAAGCACTCTTACCATTGATTCAAAACTCCTTGAAACTGTCAAAATCGCTCCATTGATGGTATGACCAGGCCTGACGTTGAAATCATCAAGGGGGGCCGCGAAGCAGCCCCCCTCTCATCTATGATGGACCTGCCTGCTGTATCGTGCCGCAGCTCCTCCAGTCGAGGTGACGGCAGTAAATCCAGCTATGACCTGGTAAAAATTGAGGGATAGCAGTTCACCAATTTTTCTCGGTTTCCGTTCAGGTCCTGCCGTGGCAGGGGAGCGTCACCCAGAGGTCATCGCTCTTCCTTCCGCTCTTTCGGGGTCCCGGGAGCCCCTCCCAGCTCGCCGCTCAGGAAACGGCTCAGTTCCCGGAACAGCACCGCCAGCTCCCTGCGGCTCCCCTCCGAAAGCCCCATGGACCACTCCAGGGTCCGGAACATCAGGCCCGCAGCCTCCATCTCTTCTTCGCTGTACATCCCCAGCAGCTGGGCCGGGCTCTCGTGAAGGTGGTCCGCTATTGTCTGCACCGTGGCTAGGGTAGGATTTCCGGTCCCGGCCTCGTATTTTTGCAGCGCGCTCTTGCTGATCCCCAGCTCCTTCGAATATTCCTCCAGGGATGCGTGAGAGCGCCCGCTTCTGCTTGAGCCGGTCAGCCAGCATATCCTGCATCTCCATCCGCAGCCCCTCCTGTCCCTCGTTTCTAGTTTGTTCTGTTGTTTTAGCATACCTTATTTTCCCACATCGTGTCAATCCCACGGAGGCTGAGAAGGAACAATTTTATTTCTTTCCCCTCCCTCTTGATTTCTCTCTGCTTTTTTGGTATCTTTAATAAGCGAATCTTCCGCCCGGATCGTTTGGCGTGTATCTGAAACAGAGGCCCCTCCGTCGGCCTGCGGCTTCTTTCGTCTGGGCGACAGACCGGGACCGGTCTGTGTTCTGTGGAGGTGTACCCAAGTGGTTGAAGGGTCCGATTCGAAATCCGGTTTCTATGCGGAGTGCCAAACGGCTGAAACCCTTGGAACCATGCGGGTTCCAGCCGAGTTCAAATTGAATAATGTTGCTTGTTCTATCCTGTTGTTCTTCCCGATTTCCACCGGCTGAATTGGTCGGCGGGTCGGGACCAGGGATATAACATAAATTTGGAGATGTACCCAAGCGGTTGAAGGGTCCGCACTCGAAATGCGGTAGGTCGGCTCAAAACCGGCGCGAGAGTTCGAATCTCTCCATCTCCGCCATGAGGTCTGTCAGCAAAAAGCTGGTAGACCTCATTTCTTTTATGGTGCATCCGCCGACAAATTTTGCACCATGGGGGTCACAATATCCTGCTCAATGGCCGCGGCGGATTGCTTTTTGTTGCATATTGGAGATGCCCATAAATATCCACCGTCGTTGAAATTTCACTGTGACCCAACCATTCCTTTACCTGTTCCATTGGTACTCCGTTTGCAAGCAGGAGAGAGGCACAGGTATGGCGGAGATCATGGAAACGAATATGCCTCATATTATGTTTCTCAAGCAATTTCCCAAAAGTCGAAGACACATAATTAGGCTTAATCAGATTGCCGATTACATCGACGCAGACATAACCCAAGTTTTCTTTGTTGTAAGCCCGGCCGCAGCAGAGCTTGCGGTTTTCTTCCTGTTGTTCTCTTGCCTCCAACAACCGCTCCTTTAAAAAAGGAATCAGAGGATAAGTCCGTAGGCTGGACTTATTTTTGGCCTTGTCCTTCTTGATCGTAAGACGTTCTCCTTTAACATTGCAAATCGTGACCGTGTGCCGGATGGAAACGCAGTCGTGCTTGAAGTCAAAAGCGTTCCATTTCAGTCCAATGACCTCACTGCGGCGCAACCCATAAAATGCAGTTAGAAGAATCACTAGCTCAATCTTGTGCCCCTTGATAATCTCAAACAGGCGTAGGACTTCGGAATCCAGGTAGTAGTCCCCTTTGAAGGCTTCAGGCTTGGAAATGATGATTCGGTCGGCAGGATTATTGGGGATTAGCTTTTTGTCCACCGCATAGTTCAGCGCCCCATGAATTAGAGCATGGTAGTGCTTGACAGTAGACGGCTTAACCCGCTCCAATTCCTTCTCATAAAAGGCAAGGATATCTTCTTTGGTCAGAGCAGAAAGTGATATAGGATGCTCACGGAAATACGGAGCGATAGGATTGTTGAGCTGCTGTTCGTAGCCAGCGTAGGTGGAAAGTTCAATGGGCTTTGCATCTATGGCTCGCCCAGTAGCTGTCCTATACTTATGCTCTAACCATTGGTACAGGAAATCTACAAACGACACTTCTGCCATTACTTGATTTTCCTTTGATGCCAATAGACTGAAGTTATCCGTGATTGTGCTTTCTCGCAGCAGTTTCTCTGTCCACTCTTTCCGAACAGCAGGAAGCATATTATTTGCCCAGGTTTTATTTCCCCTAGCTTTCCTATGTGTCGGAATCCACTTGGGTTTCCTTTTTCCATTTTCAGTGATATTTAGGACCCAGTAGAGATAGCCTTTTTCTCGGCCACATGGCCGGAAATCAACTTCGTGTTTTCTTGCAGGTGTACCGCTGGCATATTTGTTGATCCTCCTTTTGCGGCATTGAGTTCACCTACCAATGACACCTATATTGTATCATTGGATAGAACAAAACTCCAGGTAAACCGGGATCTAAATTGTTAATTTTCTGCGTCTATTTTTCTGACCGTAGGAGGCGAAAACTCCTCATTCCATTATAACGGAGTAGGAGACTTTTAAATAGCCAAGGATATGAGCTTTAGGGATTCGATAGGCGCGCCCAATTTTTAAGGACTCGATTTTCCTATCTTTCAACAGCTTATAGCCGGTCTTTTTGCTGATCCCCAACACTTTACACATTTCTCCAATATCCATCACATCAGGGTAATCTTTCAACATGAGGCGGTAAGCATCTTTCGGGGACAGCATCATATGGCCATTTTCATTCACGGTGCGTATTCCTTTCCTTAGTGGTTTTTATGCCAAGGCTGACAGAAATCGCCTTATCAATTTCCTTCATTTTCTCCCTGCTGATATGCCCAATGTAACCTCTGAGCCTCCTGCGGTCAACCGTCCGTATCTGTTCTAGCAGTAACAGGGATGTGGGAGCGAGGCCCGGAACATTCTCAAGCGAAACATGAGTAGGAAGGTTAGTCTTGTCCCTTCGACTGGTGATAGCCGCTGTTACCACTGTTGGGCTGAAGGAATTACCTACATTGTTTTGAAGCACAAGGACAGGGCGTGTACCTCCCTGTTCGAGCCAACTACTGGGTCCAAATCAGCGTAGAACAAGGTGCCACGCCGGATTGCCTTCCTCCGCATAGTCATGACCTCCTGAATATAAGTAAGCTGGAAACAGGGTGGGCCCCTAAAAGCCCACCCTGTTTCCGACGCAATTTTCCAATCTGTTTTCTTTTTAGTGTGCTATTTGTCCCAGACACCCCACACACGGGAAGTCATCGGTGGCCAGCAGCGAACCGGCCCACGGGAATCTCACCCCTCCGAGGATCTCTCCGAGCTGCCCCCATTGCATGATCCTGCGGTCAAGCAGGGCTGTGGCTGGGCAGGAGTACCATTGTATCCTTTGCCGATCATGGCCGCACCGGGAGCCACCCGTTTTTACAGACCACCGTTTCTCGCTCATACGGACAGGATGACAGAAAAAATCAGTAGAAACTACTCATCCATACCATACCTCATGGCGCGGCTTCTGAATCGGCTTTTGCTCATCGCACTGGCAAAGGGAAGTTACCGATGAATGGATATGTGGTTGTCAAGGAGCAGGAAAAGTAAGTTCGGAAGAACTCCCTTCACCTATCGTCATGAAACTAATAGGGTGTCAACCCTGTTCCGCAAATATAACTCTTAATTTTTCAACAGAATTTTTAACGATTTTGCCGCCGCTTGATGACTAGCCCCTCGATTCGACCAATTTCCCGACTGGATAGTCCATAAAATATATTGAGTCGAAATCGCCGTTTCTGGGTTTCCGTAAGTATATTTGTAGTAAACAATTGTCCCAGGGCTAATTTAGCATAGCGATAGTTTTGACGCTCTACCTCAAATTCTTCCCATTCGTCCTCTAGTGAGCGGGTAGCACAACAATTCATCTCCTCCATTCCCTGGATAGATATATTTTTACGGGTCTGGGTGTTCTCTGCTCTGTCCTGCTCATAATAAATCTCATCAGACAGAGCTTTTAATTTCAAAAAGTCCTGCTCCGTTCTATCTGGATTCTCCTCTAAATAATCCTCCAGAGAAATCTCTATAATTTCATCATTAAAGCGATACACAATATTAGGGCTGTATTTGTTCGCTGCATAATCATTTTTGCGATAATCTCTCAATTTTTGTACCTCCGATCTGTTTTTTTGAAAACAGATCGGAGGCGGTGGTGCCCTGCTTCTATGCCTGAGCCACTTATGAAACAAGCGACCGACTTTGTAATCTGGTACAAAGTCGGCCGCTTGTAAGATGTCAGAAAGTAATTTACCCTTATGGCATCGTAACTTACATTTTATTTCTTTAAGTCAAATACTGTTCTCCCATCTGGTCGTAAATTTGGAAGAAAACTGTTTATATGTCTATGGTTCCTTTATTTACTGCTGGGGCCTGAAAACCAACTTTGGTCTTCAGGCCCCTTTGTCATATTACTTAATGACTCTCCACACCGGAATATGTGACGTCATCTTCTACGAATTTCCCGTTGGCGTCATAAACTTCTGTGGTAAGTTTCAGGCGATAATCGTATCCACGGGCAACAAATTGCGCCTTGTTGAATCTAATCACATCGCCGCTGTCACTCCACTCCTTAATCGTTTTCCATGTAGATCCATCTTTTTGTTGCAGCTCCAGTGTTGCCTCAGCTTCATACCCAGATGCTACCGTGCATGTTCCATCACAGGAGGCATAGCCGCTACTGTTAATAGATAGGTCCACAGTTACCGATCGAATGGCTACAAATCTAGCTGCCGCTGGTAGTAGCATCATTGCCAGCATACATACTACCAATGGCCCGGTAAAAATTCTCCTCAAACTGTTTTGCTTTTTCATTTAGTCGTCATTCCTTTCAAGTCTTATTTGAGCTCTGCTCATAATATAAGACTCAACATTTGGAAAAAACGCAACCAAAAATCTGGATATAAACTAACTACACTTTTACCTGCTTCTAAGTGCTGTTAACTGCTGTAATGCCAATGGTTTTCAGAGCAGATAAGAGTAGTTAAAAGTGGGTAAGTGTAGGTAATTCATGTATTATTTCTGTACTATTCATATACTGATATTCCTATACTTCCGAGCGTAAGCAAAAGGTGTAGGAGCAAAGTGTAGGAATTAGGACGACTGATTTATAGAGAAACACTATTAAGCCAGAAAGAACCGCCCTCAACTGCTGCAAACAGTCAAGGGCGGTCGGGTGTTATCAGGCAAACTCGATCGTTTCAGGTTCTGCAGAGAGAACCTTGGTCTCGAAGCCATGTTTTGCCGCTTTCTTTGTTTGTGCGATAGCGGTAGCACCGTGAGCTTTGGCGAATCGCCATGCTTCAGCGGGATGAGCATCGGTATATACATCGGCTTCATTGATGGACATATTCCGAATTTGCTCATTGGTTAATCTGGCCATGGAAACACCTCCTTTCTGGCTTAATAGTGTTTCTCCATGCCAGTTTGTTTCTCCATATGCGAGGTGCCTCCTTACATCGAGTAGCATATCACAAAACAATGCAGTTCGCAAGATATACCCAGTCTATTTTATTTTCTCAATCTCTTCTCGAAGCCAAGCAAATTCACGGCGAGTGTAGACCTTTTCTGTGATGTCGGAGATCTTGTGCCCTACCATATATTTGATTGCATACTCGTCTACTCCATAGCGCTTGGCCATGGTGACAAAGTGGGTGCGACCATCGTGAGGACGGTGATCGGGGTTTTAGTTTCAATTCATCACGGATACGCTCGAAGGCTTTCTGATACCGAGCATAGGTCAACTCAAAGTTCTTCTTGTTTCGGTTGTTGGGGTCTGCCCAGTTAAGCAGATACGGGCTTCCGATTGTTTCTGCTTCTCGATATTTTTTGAGTACCAGATTCTGAATACGGGAATGAATGGGGACAACACGATTCTCACCGGCATCCGTCTTCATGCCGCCTTGAAATGTCCAGTTCTCTAAATCCACATCCTTTAGTTCCAGTAGCCCCAGTTCCTGAGGGCGCCAGCCGGAGTAGCACTGGATAAGCAGGATGTCGATACCATGTTTCTCATCGATATTATTCCAGAGCAATTCCATTTCATCATCTGTAAAAGCGATATGCCCCTTCTTTGACTTTCTGGATCTCTTTGACGGTTTCTTCCGTGAGGTTGAAGGTTCTGGAATAGTTTCGATCCACTAACTCATATTCCAACGCATAGTCCAGCATCATGTTAAACATGGATTTGATTTGGTTCTTGATGGTGGCTGTTGGATGCTGCTCTCTGCCTCGAACAGTGGCCACGCCCTCTTCCATGCAGCCTTTTACATGACGGGCTCGAATGTCCATAACTCGCATCTTGTAAACTGCCGAACAGTAAGGCCAGGCACTGGTCACCGCCTTTGTACTCTTGACGGTCTTTTCGTATTCTGGAAGCCACTTGTCATAGAGCTCCTGCATGGTGATGGCTGTTCCAAGGTCATACGGATTCTTGTTATATTCCACCAGAGCGGCATAGGCATCGTTATAGGTGGCAAAGTATGATTCTGGCTTGAGCGGTTTGCAAATGGGTCTGCCATCAGAAGTTTTCCCCACAGTTACCATGGCTCGGAATGGATTTCTCAAATTACGATTTTTGATCTCACTGATCTGACCAAAGCCATTCGGCAATCGCCGTCGCTTGTTGGATTTGCGAGGTCTTTTTATTTTTTCAGAAGGTTTCAGAGGATATCCGCAATGAGGACAGGCATTTGCCTTATCGCTCACTGGCAATTCGCACTCTGGGCATTGGGCCAGCATAGGTCATCCCTCTTTTTCAAGGCTTTAATTTCTCGGCGTTCGATTTTGTCAACGATACGGCCGCCTACCGCATGGAGTAGAAAAACGCTGCCCGCAAATAGTAGCGCACCCCAGGCTCGCTGATTTTTGTTGTACTCTTTTGACGCCGCCCTGCATAGTATAGACTTCATGCAAATGCTTGGCTGGGTTCACGTGTTTCTTCATTGGGTGTCTCCTTTCGCAAGATTTACAGTGGGTTTTATGGAGGTGTTCTATATGAAATACATGACGAATGCACAAATCGACGAGCTTAATTTGCTTTTGGATAAGCATGGGGCGGCTTTGACAGCATTTTATAACGAAGGAATGAGACAAGGCGCCAAAAATGTGATCCATGGTATGATGATTGGCGCGGCGATTATTGCTGGCGTTCAGATCACAAGGGCAATCATCAGAGCACACAAGCAAAAGAACTAAATAGGAATTGGGGTCGCTTAATCAGCGGCTCCTTTTTTTTGCCCCTTGCGCCGCCCGCTCTAATCATATATGATAAGTGTACGAATTGTCAAGCATATTCCTACACAATATTTTTGATTAAGATTTGAGGGCTGGATATGGTGATGAACGAGTGCTCCGCCTGTCCCCGGTGCGGCGGACGGTTGAAATACTACGACAGCGTGCCCAGACTGGTACGGACGAAAGGGCGGCAAACCTCCAGAGTTCCCATGCGCCGCCTGCGGTGCTCCGGCTGCGGGGCAATCCACCGGGAACTGGGCGGTCTGTTCTTCCCCTACAAGCAGTACGAGGCCGAAGTGATATTCGGCGTACTGGAGGGGCTTATCACCTGCGAGACCCTGGGGTTCGAGGATTACCCCCTGCGAGATGACCATGCTCCGGTGGCTTTCGCAGAAAGCACAGCTCCTATTATGGAGAAATCCATAAGCGAAAGGAGTAAATGAGCATGAAACTGACACCTGTGGACCAGATACCGAAGATGAACGGCTATCACAAGCTGCAAGAGCTGATCGAGGAGTTTACGAACGGCGACGCTAAAATCGTAAAGGTGGAATTTAGCGAGACCGATTATAAATCCCCGGCGGTCTGCCGGTCTTGTCTGGCTGCGGCCATCAAGCGGTCGAAGCGTCCGGTCAAGGTATGGCGTCGTGGAAATGAGATATTCCTGAGCAAGGATGTTTGACAAAGGATCGGGCCGCCGTAACAGGCGGCTCTTTTCTTTTTCGGACGCAGGAATTGCACAGCCCTTTATGGAGGTGATTTCAATGGACAAAATCAAAGCACTCAACACCAAAGTCATGGCAAAAGACTTCGGACGGGTAGGCTTGGGCACACTGGCCATTGCAGCCGGAGCATTTCTGTGGGGCAAGTTTTTGTACGGCAGAGGTGTGCGCGGCTGCCAACGCTGGATGTGCGAGACGTTTCCGGACGAATACGAAAGCATGACGGAAAAGGTCGCTGATATGCTGGAACAGGACCATTGAGCAGGCCAAAACAGATTGAGACGCTCTCGCGGCGGCTCTTTCTTTTGTCTCCGGCGGTTATATTTCTAATTTAGATTAGCCCGGTTTAACCTAAGTTAGAAAACGGGCCCCGCAGATTTTGCAATTCCTATTATGGAAAGGAAACGGATAGATGCTGGTGGAAATCCAGCGGTGAGACACGAAGGCGTGCCGCCAAGTAATAACTTAATCAAAGATGGCACCCACCGGGCAACGGTTTTCGTTGGGCCGACCCTGAAGTCGTTTACTTTTTCTTTTTTCGCGCCGATTCAACAGGGGCCTTTATGGAGGTGAAGGTTATGAACACCAGGAAAATTCTTAGCGCGATCGGAACATTCGTGGTTGTGGGCGCGGTATCCACGGCAGGCGCGGCACTATGGACGAAGGTTCTGAACAGGAAGTTTCAAATGGTACAGCTCAAACTGACACACCCGAAGTCAGACAAAATCATATTCGTCGACTTCAAGAAGGCAAAGAGGGGCCGCTGACGCAGCGGCTCTTCCTTTTTTTCATCCGCACAAAAGGCCGTCTCCTTTATGGAGACAAAACTTTTTAGGAGGTAATCAAGGATGAACAAGCAGAAATGGACAGAGAAGCCGGTCACCTGGGGCGGATATCTCAAACTCAGCGGCATTGTGACAGTCATCGGCGCGATTTTCAGCGCGGTGTATATCATTGCCATGTTTGAGCCGGCCTGGTGGATCGGGATTCGGAAGACGGTTGGAAAGACGTTCAACCATTGGGCCCGGAAAAGGAATCGTTTCTAAAGGGCGGGAGCCGCTGCAACAGGCGGCTCCTTTTCTTTTTCTTTCCACCGAGGTTGTTTTACGAAAACGGGGCTGCGCCCTTAGAATAGCCGTTGAAAGGAGGCAGACGCCGATGAATGAACAAGAGTTCCATCCGGGCTCCGTCCCTGTGGCGGTGGTGGCCCGTGTTTATGGAAAAGACGCGTCCTGGGTGAGGGCTGGAATTATCTCCGGCTGGCTGCCCATCGGCAAGGCGACCCGGAACGGCAATCTGGTGGCCAACATTGAGGAGATGGATTCCCCGGTACGGCCGGATCAATTTCTACATCTCGCCAAAACGATTGTACGAGGAAACCGGATATTTCTGGAGAGGAGAACGACGATGAGAAATGACATGCGTCCGGAGCTTTCGCAGAAGAACCCCTACTGGATCGGCAAGCACCGCTACTACGAGCTGAAGCATTTCTGCCTGCAATACCCCATTTGGAAAAAGGCCCGACTGGCCCTGGATGGGCTGAGTAGGCGGCCGGCCGACCTCCAGGTTTTTGTGAGCTGCGGGCAGATGAAGGGCGACCCAACAGAGCGGTGCGCCCAGTCCCGGATATTCTTCGGGGAGCGCATGGAGATGGTGGAGCAGGCGGCCATCGAGGCGGAGCCCGACCTCTACTCCTATCTGCTGCGGGGCGTGACCGAGGGGCTGTCCTACGATGCGCTGAAGATGAAGTATGATATTCCCTGCTGCCGGGACGTCTATTACGCCGCGTACAGACGGTTCTTCTGGCTGCTGAGCAAGAGGAGGGATTGAGGTTGCGGGTTGTGGACGTGGCTGTCCGGCAATGCTACCGGTTCAACTGCCCGAACTGCGGGAGCAGGCTGGAGGCCGACTGCGGCGATCTGGTGGACATCGGCGGAAAGACAAGCCGGTTCTGGTGCCCGGTCTGCCGGAAGGAGCGGTATGTTCCATGGAGTGCCCTAAGGAAACGGGTTGTGTACGAGGACAAGTCCGCGGAATAGGCAGGCTCCTTTATGGAGGTGAAATGCCATGAAGAAAACGATTTTGGAAAAGGTGGCGGACAACAAGTTCAATGCTGTGAAACAGTTAGTCCGATTCATTCGGGAAAATGACAAGAACCCGGGTGGATTTGAAGACTTATGGGAAAACAGTTTTGCGCTTGAGGACGAATTAGATGAAATCATACTTCGGATAGCGCACATCATCGAATTGGAAAAAGCATTAGAAGAATACGAAGAGTAAGGATTGGGCCTGCGGAAACGCGGGCTCTTTCCTTTTGTATTTCGCAGAAACGGCAGCGGCTATTATGGAGGTGATACCATTATGACTTACAAGCAAATCGAGGCAAGCCGGGAGCTGAGGCTTTGGATCGGACAGGTGATCGTGCCCGCCGTTACGATGGCGGTCGCATTGGCGTCCATTCCGGAGGTCAGGAACGCGGCTTCCACAAAGCTGGAACAGCTGAAATGGAAACTCAAATCCAGGAGCAAGGGCTGAGCAGGCCCTTTGCTTTCTATTTTCCATACGCAGCCGGCCGGAAAGCGTGTTAGAGTGATATCCTGAAAAATTCCCGGGTGGAAAATTTGAGAAAACAGTGTCAAAGGAGGGGTTGAATTTGGAGATTATTGCAGCGATTGCGGCGCTTTGTATCGGAATTTTGATCGGTATGCGTCTGTTCCAGGATCGTCCGGTCGGCGACCTGCGGGTGGACCATTCCGATTTCGCGGACGAAGGTCCTCATTTATATCTTGAGCTGGATACGGATATACGAACCGTTATGCGAAAGAAACGGGTGGTCTTCCGGGTCAAGGTAAAGGACTTCCTGCCGCACGAATGACATAGGCCTTTATGGAGGTGTATTGTAATGAAGAAATTGAAACTCTGGATGACACAGTGGCTGGTCGATATCGGCTCCTGCTTGACGGAACTGGGAGACCGTATGATTTGGAAAGGGGTCGATATGGGCGACGACCTTCTCAGAGATGACGATGAATTGTTGAAATACGCGAAAAGAAGGGGATCGTCCGATAACGGGCGCCCCTTTCTTTTCATTTCGATATATACTTGTGCAACCAATCCGGCAAATCAGGATCGTCAATGGTCCAGGAGGTCTTTCGCCGTTCGGAATGGACCCATTCGTTTTCCCGACCATCGAAAATCCTTTTCCGTCCACATCTGTAAAGGACAATTTGGCCATCTTCCAGGCGATACTCATTCCAATAATAACTATGCGTGACACGGCCAGGTCTCTCTTGCGTAGCATAAATCGTCATGGGTATAAGCCATCCTTTCCGAAGAATAATAGTTCTTTTTATGAGTATAGCACCACAGCCCTGCGGCCGCAAGAGACATCGAACGCCGGGTACGCACGAATAACATCGGCTATTATGAAGCCAATTCTGATTTTTGAAAGGAGAAAAAGCATATGGCAGAGATTAAAACGTTGTTGGATGATGTGATCGAGACGGAGCTCGCGAATCTGCGGACCCTTCCGTCCGGAAACGAGGAGAGAGCGAAAGCGATCCGGGATCTGGCGGCGCTGCACAAGCTGCGTATCGAGGAGATCAGGGCCCAGGCCGACGTGGATGAGAAGTCCGAGCGGCGGGAGATGGACGGCAGACAGCGCAGGGAGGAGCTTGCCTGCAAGGATGCCGACCGCGCCCGTGAGGAGGAGCTTCAGAACCGTCAGCTTCGGGAGCAGAAGATCGACCGGTATGTGCGCATTGCGGTGGCCGGCGCGGAACTGGTGTTGCCGCTGATGTTCTACGGCATCTGGATGAGACGGGGATTCAAGTTTGAGGAGTCCGGGGTTTACTCGTCCACCACGTTCAGGAATCTGTTCAGCCGTTTTCGGCCGACAAAGTAACGAATAGGCTCGAAAAGAAAATGAAGAGGCCGTGCAGACAGCACAGTCTCTTCGTTTTATCCGCATATTCGGCATGGTGTTTTATGGAGAAATCTGAATTTAAGGAGGTTTCGCAAATGAAAATGACAGAAGAATTGAAACGTTCAAAATTGATTCTACGCATTGGGCGTGCACGCCGCTTATATGACGCTGGGAAAAATGCAGAAGAAATTGCGGCGGTTATGCGAGAGCCCATCGCGTTGATGGAAAAATGGATCAATAACTTCAAAATCATTGACGAGAAAAGACGCACTCCAAACGGATAACTCCGCAATAAAGGGTCTGACGAAGACTCTTGCTTTTTTAGTCCGGGTCCCAACCGGAGCCCATGTCTTTGATTTGGTCTTCTCCTGTCCCCCAACTGGCGCTGATGTCGGGAAGAGCGCAATCATAGCAAACATTGGTGTCTGGGTATTGATCGTCGTAAACACCCTTATAATATTCTCGACTGAGCTTTCGTCTCACGGCGGCAACATCAAACTCTTTGCCGCATTCTATACAAACAGCCATATTCGCCCCTCCATACATAAAGGATGTCTCCATTTTACCATAGTCCTCGCCAAATTTACAAGGCGTTTTATGAGGAGAGAGCGCTCTTTACCTCAATATCAGCCGGAGCCGCAAGGCCCGGACGACTTAGGAGGTAATGCAAATGCGTAAGAAGGGTAAAAAGGTCATTCGGCCGGCAGGAGACGAACTGATGGACTACCTGAACCGGGGGTTCGCGATCTGCAACCGGTGCGGGGCGGTGATGGACCGGAGAGAAGACCCAAGAGGAGGTTGTGATATTTACGCCTGCCCGTCCTGCGGATGGGAGATTGACGAGATGGAGTACGAGTATGAGAGCGGAGATCCGATGGAGCTCGTACAGGATGAAAGAGGCGACGACTACCTGGTCTTCCGGAACGACATGCCGCCCGCCGGGTGCAGAGCGTGCGGAGGCCCATACCCCTACTGCAAGCCGTCGTGCAGAATGTTCGACGACTAAGCATGACCAACGTAGAGGAGGAGCCCTGTAACAGGGGCTTTTCCTCTTTTATATTTGGAGGCAGACATGCGCTATCACTACGAGAAGCCGCCCATTTATCTTTCCATGTACGGACAGCGCTACTGCTGCGACCATCCGGTCTATAACCACTGCACCCTGTTCCTTGTCGGCGAACGGGGTCTGGCGGTGATTCAGCAGCGGTACGACCCGGAGACGAAGCACACCTTCTGGGCCGAGGTAGACGAGTGGCTGACGGACCCATTATATCTGCACCCCCGGTTTCGGGCGTTCTTTGACCGCCGGGCCGGGACGGGTACGGACGGCCTCTACCCCACCGTGACCATCCGGCAGATCATGTGGGCGCTGAAGATGAAGCCCCTGCCCAAGCAGCCCTGGGGAGACGGTCTTCGACCATACGCCGATTTGACAACCTCTTTTATGAGAAACCAACTGATTTTGAAAGGGGTTGCGGTTTATGAAAACATTCAAGAACAAGCTGTACGCTGTGGGGCTGATGCTCTGCGGGAGTGTTCCGACATTCCTGGAGCAGGACGCCACGGCGCTGGTATTTATCGGGATGATTGCAGTTCCGCTGTTCTTTGCAAAAAGAAAACTGGATTTATTAAAGGAAACGGCCCGGACAAGGGCTTTTCCTTTTATATTTGCGCTTATTTCGCAGCTCCTATTACGGAGAACGATGCTCGCAAAAAGGAGGTAAAGGAGCATGGACGAAATGAGACTGGAATCGAAATTTACAACAGGACTTGTATCAAAAATCGCAAGGACCGTTGTGCGTAAAAGCTGGGCTACGATATGGATATTCGGCTCAACCGGCTGCGGACAACGGTGGTTGATGAAAAGACACACGTACATCTGGACGTCGATCTGGAGCTCACGAAGGAAGAGCTTGACAAATTATTGAAGAGCGTCGGACTCTGAGGCAGAGGCCCCATAACAGGGGCTTTTGTCTTTCTTCCGCAGATTCCGCAGGTTCTATTGTGGAGAGGCATACAGCGAGCTACGAAGCGAGGGTGGTAGTAGGCAACGCAAGACGGAAACCCACCTGCCTCTCTTCGGTTTTCGCAGATTTTGCAATTCCTATTATGGAGAGGAAGTTAGCTCAGTGGTAGAGCGCAGGCTGAAATGTCTGAGGCCGCCGGTTCGAGTCCGGCACTTTCTCTTCGCTTTTGCATGGAGAAAAAACAAGTTTGGAAAGGAGTTTACCATGGAGAAACGGCCGCTGGACACGGAGCTTGAAGTTCTTTGGAGCGAGCACCTCGAAGACGATGTGTTCTCAGTACGCGCTTACAATGTTCTGGCGCATCGTCTCGGTCTTCGCACGTTAGGGGATATTTTGAATTTGACCCGCGACGACATTGCAAAGGCGAGGGGCGCGGGGAAAAAAGACCCTGGACGACATTGCGAAGCTGGTTCGGTCGTGCGGATACGAACTGAACGGATTTACGGACGCCGGTCCGGACTGCAAAAAGTGCAAACAGAGGGATTTCCTGCGGCCGGCGCATCAGCACTTTTTCAAATTGGCAAGGGAGTTCAACCGCTCGTATCATCATCCCAAGGACCGCGCCTTTGTGTTTCCAAACCGGATTTCCGGAGAGACGGGCTGGGATATTGTAAAGCGGGCCATATTCGCCACCTATAACGTGTCGAGCATTGCCTCTCTGCCAGACGGGGAGCAGGCGGAAATCAATGAATTTGCGATGGGTCTCACGGATATTCTGTTCCAACAGCTGCGGGACCGGGCAAAAGAATACAAACGGAGCAATATTTGAAAGGAGAAAATGAGCATGGAAGTTAAAATTGTGGGCGAGATCAAGTTCAAGACCTGTACCCTCCCGGTGTATCGGGATTTGGACGAGCCCCTGTTCAAGGCGGGGGACGTCGCTGAGCTGATGGACTATGGGCCGAACAATATTTGGAACCTGACCAACCTTTGCGAAGAGGACGAGAGGCTGGTGCTGTCATCGGAAGTGGCGGGTCAACACCGGCGGGTGACGTTCCTCACCGAGAGCGGACTCTACAACGTCCTCGCCCAGAGTCGGAAGCCGGTTGCCAGGGCGTGGCGGCGGGTCATTGCCGAGGAGTTGATTGCCCTGCGGCGGTCCCGTGGCAAAAATATCTCGGAGCAGTTCGAGGACTGGGACTACATGGCGGACACCATCTACTTTGACGAGGTGACCGGGCGGCTGATGCGGTCGGTGACTGTTCCTGGCGGGGACGTGGAGCAGGTCCCCTACGAGCCCTGACGCCATGAAAGCGGATGGATATCCCGACGCGGTCATGGGAGATTTCATCCAGGACCTTATCGGTGACATCGAATACAACATGCAGCTTGCTCCGCCCAACGACCAGTATTTCGAGGAGCTCAGCATTCAGAAATTTACCCTGCAACAGCTGCTCCAGGAGATTGGCAGGCATGAAGGAGACTCTCCCACCGCCGTAGTAGCGAGATTTGTGGGGAGGATGTCTGCCACGGCAAAAGAGGACGACCCACGGTTCGTCTTTTCTATCTCCAGGGACGCGGCCCAGTCCATCCTGGACGGATTATATTTTGACTAAACGGAAAAGGAGAAACAATGACTGGAGAAGTTTACATTCATTATGGCGCGGACGCCTTCGACCCGAGCCATGGGTTTCCGGTGGCAAACACGAAATACTCCTGGGCAAAAGCCCTACGGAGGTCTATGGGCATCGAGAAAACGTGCGTCCTACGGCTGGGCCAAATGGTGCGAGGAGAATTCCTTTCGGGATTGCGCCGCAGAACCCTCATTTCAGTTTATCATGCGAAATCCGGAAAAAGTAGCGGTCATTCATAATTTGAACGATCTGCGACAGCTTCCGATGGTGAGAGACGTTCCGCCCGGCATGTGGGAGGAAATTGACTTTGTGGAATGTCTGCGGCGAGGAATTGACGCTGTTGAACTCTGCTGGTATGGGGAGGAATACCAAGACCAGCGGGCCGATGATTTATATCTCGCTTTGTATGGGTGGGACTGTGACTCCATTGTGGTCCTCAATCCCGACGCAGTGATTCAGATTTAACACTCGAAAAGGAGAAAACATTATGGCTAAGACCTATCTTGATATTCTGAGCGAGCGCGGCATCCGCCCCTTCCTGACCGACGAGGCTTTTTGAGGAGCTCCAGAAGTTTGACTACAAGAGCCAGTACGCCATTCCCGGCCAGGTAATGCCGGTCTTCAAGCACCCCAACCAGCACAAGATCGAGCTGGGCAAGACCACCAATCTGATCGGCGACATGTGCTGGTACGGAGCCAGCGTGGAGGAGCTGGTGCGGTCCATCAAGTATGGCATGGTGGTGCTCGACGCGGACAAACGCCATTTGGACTGGAAGAAGGCCGCCGAGGACTTCGGTATTCAGGAGCTTCTCAAGGAATACCGCCGGTTCCGCCGCAAGCCCAAGCTGACAGAGCGGGAAAAGCTTGTCATTACCGCTTATACCGGCTATGTTCTGGAGGGTACGGCCGGAAAGGTAGTGGATTTCGTGGAACAGGAGCTGGGTCATTCCATTCAGACGCCGGAGCCGCCCGCAGTCCCGGTTGTTGTGGAGGTGCGCCGGGCTTTGCAGGAGGAATTCTGCGAGATCTGCCGGAAGCACCACATCTTTGATTATATTTAAGGAGGATACGGACGTGAACGCAAAAACGACCCTGCTCCACGGAGCCGAGAAAGCGGTCAAAAAGGCGGCGCCTACGATATTGACCGTTGTCAGCGCGGCGGGGGTGGTGGCCACGGCGGCTCTGGCGGTCAGGGCCACACCCAAGGCCCTCAAGCGCATTGAGGCGGCAAAAGCGGTCAAAAAGGCGGAAAATGGCGGAAATTTGACCCGAATGGAGACGATAGGAGCCTGCTGGCAATGCTATGTACCGGCGGCGGCCACGGGAATCGCTGTAATCGGGTGTATTTTCGGAGCAAATGCCCTCAACCGGCGTCAGCAGGCGGCTCTGGTCAGCGCCTACGCCCTGGTCAGCCGGTCCTACAACGATTACCAGCGCAAGGTCAAGGAGCTCCACGGCATAGACGCCCACCGGGGGATCATGGAAGCCTTGGCCGCCGAAAAGAGCAAAAAGCAGCCCATCTACGCGGGCACCCTGATCGGGTCGTCCTCTCTGGACTTTGAGGACGCCGGCGAGGAGGAGCGGCTGTTCTACGACGCCATCTCGGAGCGGTATTTTCAGGCTACCATCAGCCAGGTGCTCCAGGCCGAATACCACCTCAACCGGAACTTTGCCCTGGGCGGAGGTTTCATCACCCTGAACCAGTTTTACGAGTTCCTGGGTATTGACCCGGTGCCCGGCAGGGGACGAGGTGGGCTGGATGGTTTCGGACGGGCTCTACTGGGTGGACTTTGACCACCAAAAGACCGTGGTGGACGACGGGCTCAACGGCGAGGTGGAGTGCTACATCATCGACGCACCCTTCCCGCCGGTAAGCGAGCGTGAATACGAGGACATGGAGCTCTGAGGGCTCCGCAGAAATTGCATCTCCTATTATGGAGAATCTATATTTAACAGGAGGTTTGACTTTATGGACTCGAAAACGATATTTAAGGTATTGTCCTTTGTAGGTATGGCCCTGGGCGGGATCGGCACACTGCTGTCCGCCTGGGCTGACGGAAGGGAGCAGGACGCGATTATCGAGGAGAAGGTAAATGAAGCACTGGCCGCCCGTGAACATGGAGAAAAGGAAAGCGAGGAGCCCTGACCGGGGCTCTTTGCTTTTGCAGGAGCCGCTGTCCATGAACGAACGGGCGATCCTCTTTCTCATGGAGGTCCTGAACGGCTTTGAGGAGCCGCCAAGGTCCGACTGGCCCAGGCACGAGGCGGAGGAAGTCAGCTTTTCCCGCTGGGCGGTGGAGGAGCTGCTGCAACAGGTCTGGGACCACCCGTGGACACTGGCCTCTGAGACGGTAGAGCGTTTCGCCGCGAAGCTGGGGCTATACGCCGAGACCTGCGTCACGGACCAGCAGCACCGGATCTTTCGGATCGCGGCCGAAACCGTGAGGGGATTCCTCGATGAGATCGAGAAGCTGGAGCGATGAAAACATTGATATTTATGAGAGGAGATGGCGTCTTGAACAAACAAGCAATTTCAAACGCCCTGAAAGCGTTGCAGAAAACCGTGAAAAAGCACAGCCCGGAGATTTTGACAGGCATCGGCATCGCCGGGATGACCGCCGCCGCTGTGATGGCGGTCAAGGCCACCCCAAGGCCCTGCGGATGGTGGACGAAAAGGAAATCCGGGACGGAAAGCGCCTGACCACCGGCGAGATCGTCAAGACCACCTGAAATGTTATATTCCCCCGGTCGTCGCCGGCGTATGCTCCGCGGCCTGCATCATCGGGGCCAGTTCCATCAGCGCACGGCGCAACGCGGCCCTGGTCACAGCCTACACCATTTCGGAGACCGCGTTGAAGGAGTACCGGGACAAGGCGGTTGAGGTGGTCGGCGTGAAGAAGGAGCAGGCCATCCGGGACGCGGTGGCCAAGGACAAGCTGGAGAAGGCCAATGTCAAAGAGCGGGAATTCATTTCCACCGGACGGGGCGAGACCCCCTGTTTCGACCCGCTGACCAACACCTGCTTCAAGTCGGACATCGAGAGCCTCCGCCGGGCGGAAAACACGCTGAACAAGCGGATGCGGGACGAGGTGAAGATCACCGTCAATGAGTTTCTGATGGAGATAGGCCTGGAGCCCTGCGACGACTCTATCGGAGAGACCATGGGGTGGGACATCGACAAGGGCTACATTGAGCTGGACTTCAGCTCCCAGCTGGTGGACGGCGTCCCTTATCTGGTGCTGGGGCACCGGGTCCCGCCGGTCTATCTGGGCTGGTGACATCCGCAGAAATTGCATCTCCTATTATGGAGAACCATCCAATGAACCTAACTTTACAAGGAGGAACTTGACATGGAAGAAATGAACGCAAGAGTGATGGAGAACGAGGTTATGGACGAGACCGTGGAGGTCGATGAGGCCGTTGACAGCGGAAACGCTGGCGCGCTGGTCGCAGGAATCGTCGGAGGCTTCCTGGCTTACGCCGTGATTGGCGGGGCGAAGAAGCTCTGGGGGTTTGCGGGCGCCAAGCTGGCCGAGCGGAAGGCTGCCAGAAAGGCCGGGACCGACGCGGTAGACGTCGAGTACACCGATGTCGAAGAGACTGCGGAGGATTCCGACGAGGGAACTCTGAAAAGTAAGCAGAAGAGAGGTTCGCCGGGGAGAGTACCTGTTTCAGGTGCTTTCCCTTTTTTGCTTTTGAAAGGAGAAAATTGCATCATGAGAGGTATTTTGAAGAACACCCTGTTGTTATTGGGCGGTATGGCGCTGGGGAGCCTGGCGACACGGAGAGCGATCCGGTATGCCGTGGAAAACAGGTACGACCGTGTGAAGTACGAAGAGCCCATCTTTGGGACCGGGGAGGACGCCGAGCAGGTGCTGGACGGGCTCAAGACCCTCATCAGCACCTACGGCAACGCAACGGCGGCGGATTTGTATGAGCTGGCCGGCATCCACGATTTCAAATACGAGATGACAAGAATTGGCTGGACCTCCGTGGACGGGGCGGAGATCGTCCAGACGGACGACGGCTATATCATCACACTCCCCCAGCCCAAGCCCATCACTTACAAGGAGGAACCGTAATGGCAGAGTATCCCAACAACTCCCCACAGCGCAAGGGAGAACGGATTCTACCGCACCGGAAAAGCGGAAAAGAAGCTGGAAAAGGTGGTGACCGGAGCGGCCAAGACCCGGAAGAAGAGTGAGGCCCGGAAATTCGTCAACATCTTTGTCCCGGAGGACGGGGAGAACGTCAAGTCCTATATCATGATGGACGTGATTATCCCCGGCATCAAGAACGCCATCGCCGACGTGATCAGCATTGTGCTCTTCGGCGACTCCGGGCGCATCGGCGGAAGCAGGAGCAAGCGGGACGGACGCTCCCGGCTCACCTACTGGGACGACAGGCGGGATGACCGCAGAGAGTACGGACGGCCCAGAGCTGCCGCGGGCTTTGAATATGACGACATTATATTTGAGACCCGCGGGGACGCCGAGCTGGTGCTGGATCAGCTGGAATCGGCCATCGCCAACTACGGCATCGCGTCAGTGGCCGACCTCTACGACCTGGCGGGCATCACCTGCCGCAATTACACGGCCAACCGCTATGGCTGGACGGATATTCAGTCGGCAAAGGTCATCCGGACCCGGGAAGGCTACACCTTGCAGCTTCCGAGGACGGTTCAGATCAACTAAAAGGAGGCCACAGCCATGTATGGATATTTGACCTCCAGCGGCTACAAGGGTCTGGTATGCGGCCGGTGGATGCTGTTCGCCACGGACACCGAGTATTACGAGTACATGTGAGAGCATGAGGAGGAGCGCCATGCGGATTAACGCGGATTCATTTGTAGGCGTCGGCATCTGCATTTTGGGGCTTGTGGGCGTGGGCTACGCCATCGGCGTCCACTCCAAAATGAAGGTGATGTGCGACCGGCTGGACACCAGCATCGACAACCTGGCCAACAACACCGAGATCGATATTCCCGCAAAGGTCATCGACCAGGCGGTTCAGAAGGCCGTAGAGCGGGAGTCCTATTCTGCGGTCAAGCGGGCCACGGAGGAGGTCGTGGCCGACGCGAAGCGGGAGATCGAGAGCCGGGTGGGCACGGCGGTAAAGGCCCAGTATGACGCGATTTCGGACGGTGTGGCAGACCAGATCGCCAAGAATGTCGCCCGGATCGACGAGAGCAAGCTCAAGAAGGAGGTCGTGCAGAAGGCCAAGGAGCAGATCGCCGAGAAATTCGACGACAAGCTGGACGACCTGCTGGAGGAGTTCAACGGAAATCTCCAGAACGTGGGGAAAATCTATAAATCTATTGCGAGATCATTTTCTAAGGAGGATATTTGACGATGAAAACCAATGAAATCATGAAATCTGTGAGCCTGACCTTCAACAAGGTGGGGTTCCGGCTTCAGAAGAAGAGCCCTGAAATCCTGGTTGCCGCCGGCGTGGTCGGCGTGGTGGTGAGCGCCGTCATGGCCTGCCAAGCCACTCCCAAGGCCCTCAAGGTGGCAGAGAAGACCCAGGACGACGTCGAACGGATTCAGAGCGCCGAGGATTCCGGCGTTACCCAGGCCGGAGAGACCTACACCAAGGAGGACGCCCGCGGCGACCGTATGCAGGTCTACGCCCACACCGGCTTCCAGTACATCAGGCTATATGCCCCCGCCGTTCTGCTGGGCGCGGCGTCCATCACCTGCATCCTCACCAGCCACAAGCTCATGAGAAAGCGCAACATGGCGCTGGCGGCGGCCTATGCCACCCTGGACAAACACTTTAAGGATTACCGCGGCCGTGTGCTGGAGCGGTTCGGCGAGCAGGTGGAGAAGGAGCTGCGCTACAACATCAAGGCCAAGGAGATCGAGACCACGGTGGTGGACGAGAATGGTAAAGAGAAGAAGGTCAAGGAGACGGTGGACGTAGCCGCCGAGGGCTGGGACCCTCCAAGTACAGCCCCTATGCCCGTATCTTTGACGAGGGCCACCCCGCCTACATGAAGGATGCCGAGCAGAACAAATTTTACCTGCTGGCCCTTCAGGCCCAGGCCAACGACCGGCTCAAGTCCCGCGGCCACCTGTTCCTCAACGAGGTCTATGAGATGCTGGGCTTCCGCCTGACCAAGGCCGGCGCCGTGGTGGGCTGGATCTATGACCCCAGAGAGCCCATGGGGGACAACTTTGTGGACTTCGGCATGTTCGAGGTGTGCCGCGAGAAGGCGGTGGACTTCGTGAACGGCTACGAGCGGTCCTTTATCCTGGACTTCAACGTGGTGGGCGACATCACCGACGCGCTGGCCACCCACCAGACGCTGTGAGGGCTGAGCCATGAAGAAATTTTTGGCGACCCTGCTGCTTGCAGCCGTAATGCTCACCGGAGCGTCCTTCTGCGTGGAGTATGAGCCTGCCGCCGCTTTGGAGCCGGTTGCCACCCCGGTCCATGCGGTTGCGGAACAGGTCAACCTGACGGAGAAACGGGCTGATATTCCTCAGCCTGTGGTCTCCAAGGCCCCTGTCGTCCAGCCGGAGGAACCGATGGAAGAGCCCAACGCCGTCACGCTGACCCAGGAGGAGATCGACCTGATCGCCCTCTGCGTGATGGCGGAGGCGGAAGGCGAGCCGGAGGAGGGCCAGCGGCTGGTTATCGACACCATTTTGAACCGGGTGGACGACCCCCGGTTTCCCGGCAATGTCCACGACGTGATTTATCAGAAGAACCAGTTTGCCGGCATGTATGGAGAGCGTATCGAGCGCTGCTATGTGAAGGAAGAGCTGGTTCAGCTGGTCCGGGAGGAGCTGGAGAACCGCACGAACAGCGAGGTGGTCTTCTTCCGGACTGGCCACTATCATTCCTACGGCGTCCCCCTGTTCCAGGTGGGGGCGCATTATTTTTCCAGTTATGAGTAAAGGAGGCGCGCATTATGAAAACCTGCATCAAAGCCCTGCTGTCCTACGCCCTGGCCACCGTATCGGGACTCTGCCTGGTCGGCGGCGTCACCATTTTGTCCAGGAGGTAAGCGGTATGGAGGGATTTGCAAATCTGGTGTCCATGCTGGACTACGCGGTCAACACCAGAAGAAAACGCCACATCACCGGCGGGCTCCTGATCAGCGCAGCGCTGCTGTTCGGGGCCTTGCCATTACCGTCATGAGCACTAAAGACGAAGAGGAGGACTACAATGAGTAAACTTGGCACAGCGCTGGCCTTTCTCGCAGGCGCCGCACTGGGGGCGTTTCCGCATGGTATGTCGCCAAGACGCGGTACGACGAGCTTTCCGAGCAGGAGATTGACTCCGCCAAGCAGGCCTTTTATGCCAGGGAGCAGCAGCTGAAGGAGGAGATCGCCGCTCTGAAGGAGCATCTGGCCAAAGAGGACGAGCCGGAGGAGGCGCCCAAAACGGTTTTGGCGGCCAACAAGAACCAGGAGAAGGGCGACATCAACGACTACGCCAAGATGGTCAGCCGGGTTGGATATTCCCGCACCTCGGTGCCCCCGAAGCCGGAGCATGAGGTGGAGGCCCCTATGTCATCTCCCCGGGGGAATTTGGGGAGATGGACGGCTACGCCCAGATCAGCCTGACCTATTTTGACGACGGCATCCTTTCCGATGAGAACGGGGTCATCATCGACGAGCCGAAGGATATTGTTGGGGACGCTCTGAACCACTTCGGGGAGTACGAGGAGGATTCCGTCTTTGTCCGGAGCGACCCCAAGCGGTGCGACTACGAGATCCTGCGGGACCTGCGCAGCTACGCGGAGTTCCGATCCACCCTTCCTCCGAAAATTTGAAAGGGAGGTCTGACGCTTGACCCGGGATGAACTGATTGACCAGTATTTTGACTGGATGTATCAGCTCGTGGTCGACGACCGATATTCTAACAAGTCCTATCGCAAGCTGTTTGCGCGGCTTTACGATACGGAATTCACCTATACGATTCCGATGGACGGCAACCGGGCCGAAGACGGCATCGACCTTAGATATCGGTTCGGTCGCGAGCAATTATATTCTGACGCCATGGTCGCGTCCTGCCTGGACGACCGCCCATGCAGCATTCTGGAAATGATGATCGCCCTCGCCATCCGCTGCGAGGAGCACATCATGGACGACCCCGACGCCGGAGACCGGACGGGGCAGTGGTTCTGGAGTATGCTGGTGAGCCTGGGGCTCGGCTCCATGGACGACCGGAAGTTTGACCGATATTTTGTTGATCAGACGCTGGAGCGGTTCCTGGAACGCGGGTACGGACGCAACGGCGAAGGCGGGCTCTTTACCGTGGACAACGGCCGCGACATGCGGAACACGGAAATCTGGTATCAGATGAACTATTACCTGCGCGAAATCATCAGGGAGGGAGGCATTTAGCATGAGTAAAAAGGGGAAATTCGTGGATATCTGCACGCTGGAGGACTTGACGGCCCTGGTAAACCACAACTTCCAGGCCTTTGAGAAGCGGGTGGCCAAGCTGAGCCGTAAAAGCAGCATGTTGACCGTGCTCGCCGTTGCCGCAGTTGTGGGCGTTTACGCCCTGGCGGCGGAGAACCGGAAGCGGGAGGAACAGGTCTACCAGCTTTCGGTCCGTGTGAAAAAGCTGGAGTATGATAAAGGAGAGTAAGTGACCCGATGCTGGACTTCTTGATGATTTCAACGCGCAGCGGGAAACGCGGCATCATCGAGATCTATCCCAAGTTTATCATCAAGAAAAGTAGCGACCTCATGATCAGAGGCGGCGACTTCTATGCAATCTGGATTGACGAACGGGGTATGTGGTCGACTGATGAACAGGACGCGGTCGACTTGATCGACCGTGAGCTGGACCGATACGCAGAAGAAAACCGCACGCGCTTTGACGGCAACATTCGCGTCCTCCATATGTGGGACGCGGAAACTGGCATGATCGACACCTGGCACAAGTATTGCCAGAAGCAGATGAAAGACCAGTTCCATATGCTCGATGAAAAGCTGATATTCTCCAACACGAAAGTGACCAAGCGCGACTACGCCAGCAAGTCCCTCCCCTACCCCCTGGAGCCGGGGGAGACTCCGGCGTGGGAGCGTCTGGTCTCCACATTATATTCTCCCGAGGAGCGGCACAAGATCGAGTGGTGCATCGGGGCTATCGTTACCGGGGAGTCCAAGAAGCTGCAAAAGTTTCTGGTCTTCTACGGAGCGGTGGGCACCGGAAAGAGCACCATCATCAATGTGATCATGCAGCTCTTCGAGGGATACCACACCAGCTTCAGCGCCAAGGACCTGGGCTCCTCCAGCAACGCCTTTGCTCTGGAGGCCTTCCGCGCCAATCCGCTGGTGGCCATTCAGCATGACGGCGACCTCTCCCGCATCGAGGACAACACCCGCATCAATTCGCTGGTGTCCCACGAGATGATGACTGTCAACGAAAAGTTCCGCTCCGCCTACTCCAACCGCTTTAAGACCTTCCTCATCATGGGAACCAACAAGCCGGTCAAGATTACGGACGCGAAATCCGGCGTCATCCGAAGGCTGATCGACGTGACGCCCACCGGGGACAAGGTTCCGCCGGACGAGTACCGGAGGCTGACCCGGCAAATCCCCTTCGAGCTGGGCGGCATTGCCTATCACTGTCAGGAGGTCTATCTGGAGGACCCGGACTACTACAACGATTATATTCCCATCGCCATGATGGGGGCCTCCAATGACTTTTATAACTTCATCGTGGACTCCTATCATGTGTTCAAACGGGACGATGGCGTGTCCCTGAAGTCGGCCTGGGAGATGTATAAGGTCTACTGCGAGGACGCCAAGGTGCCCTACCCCGTCTCCCGCATGATATTTAAGGAGGAGCTGAAGAACTACTTCCGGTGTTACGAGGAGCGGTTCAGCATGGGGGACGGGTCCCGCGTTCGGAACTATTACAGCGGGTTTCGGACGGAAAAATTTGAGGAACAGGCGCCGGAGGACAAGCCGGTGTCGCCCCCTCACCCCACCATCGACTTTGTGGAGGGGCAGGCTTCGGCGTTTGACAAGGACTGCGCCGACTGCCCCGCCCAGTATGCAGGCGGAGAAGGCACGCCCCGTAACAAATGGGAGCGTGTCCGGACAAAGCTGTCCGCCCTGGACACCAGCAAGCTGCACTACGTCAAGCTCCCGGAAAACCACATCGTCATCGACTTTGATATTCCGGACGAGCAGGGCCAGAAGTCCTTTGAGCGGAATCTGGCCGAGGCGAGCAAGTGGCCGGCCACTTATGCGGAGGTAAGCAAGAGTGGCTGCGGCATCCACCTGCATTATATTTATTCCGGAGACCCGACGCGGCTCAGCCGGATTTACGACGACCACATCGAGGTCAAGGTCTTTACCGGCAACAGCTCCCTGCGCCGCAAGCTCTCCAAATGCAACAACCTGCCTATCGCTACGATAAGCTCTGGATTACCGTTGAAAGGAGAAAACAATGTGGTAAATTCCAAAGTCATTCAAAGCGAAAAAGGGCTTAGAGTTCAGATCAAGCGAAACCTCAATAAGGAAATCCATCCGGCTACTAAGCCCTCTATCGACTTTATCCACAAGATTCTGACGGACGCCTATGAGAGCGGTATGCCCTACGACGTCACCGATATGCGCAACGCGGTCCTGGCCTTCGCCGCCAACAGCACCAACCAGGCGGAATACTGCATCAAGCTGGTGAATAAGATGCCCTTCAAATCCGCCGAGGACGGGCAGGGGGTGAAAAACGACGAGGCCAAGCTGGTCTTTTATGATGTAGAGGTATTCCCCAATCTGTTCCTGGTGAACTGGAAGATCGAAGGCCCCGGTCAAACCGTGGTCCGGATGATCAACCCCAAGCCCACGGAGATCGAGGAGCTGATGAAGTTCCGTTTGGTGGGGTTCAACTGCCGCCGGTACGACAATCATATTTTGTACGCCCGGCTGATGGGTTACACCAACGAGCAGCTCTACAACCTGTCCCAGAAGATCATCAACAGCGAGAAGAAGGCCCGAAGCACCAACTGCTTCTTTGGGGAGGCCTACAACGTCTCTTATACGGACGTGTATGACTTCTGCTCGGTCAAGCAGAGCCTGAAGAAATGGGAGATCGAGCTGGGTCTTCATCACCAGGAGCTGGGTCTTCCCTGGGACCAGCCGGTTCCGGAGGAGATGTGGCAGAAGGTCGCGGAATACTGCGACAACGATGTCATTGCTACCGAGGCCGTCTTTAATGCCCGGAAAGCCGACTTTGTGGCCCGGGAGATCCTGGCGGACGTGGCCGGGATGACGGTGAACGACACTACCAACTCCCTCACCACCAGAATTATATTTGGCGGCAACAAGCGCCCCCAGGACCAGTTCAATTACCGGAATATGGGCGACACGACGCAGATCTATGACCCGAACCGGGACCTGCCCTTTACCATGGGAGAACCTGAGTTCGATGAGTTCACCGCAACTTTGACAAGAAGGGACGCCCCATCTTCCCCGGATACAAATTCGAGGGCGGGAAGTCCCTCTATCGCGGTGAGGAGGTTGGCGAGGCGGCTACGTCTATGCCGAGCCGGGTATGTACGGCGACATCGCCCTGCTGGACATTGCCTCCATGCACCCCTCCAGCATCATCGCGGAGGAGCTGTTCGGCCCCGAGTACACCAAGCGGTTCCAGGAGATCAAGGACGCCCGTGTGGAGATCAAACACAAGAACTTTGAGAAGGCCCGGAAGATGCTGAACGGCGCACTGGCCAAGTATCTGACGGATGAGGGTTCGGCAGACGCTCTGGCCCAGGCACTGAAAATCGCCATCAACTCGGTCTATGGCCTGACCTCGGCCAACTTCGAGAATCCCTTCCGGGACAACCGGAACAAAGACAATATCGTCGCCAAGCGCGGAGCCCTGTTTATGGTCAACCTCAAGCACGAGGTCCAGAAACGGGGCTTTACTGTTGCCCACATCAAGACGGACTCCATCAAAATCCCGACGCAACGCCGGCCATCATCGACTTTGTGATGAAGTACGGTGAGAAGTACGGCTATACCTTTGAGCACGAGGCTACCTACGACCGGATGTGCCTGGTGAACAACGCCGTTTACATCGCCAAGTACGCCACGGCGGAGAAATGCCAGCTGGCTTACGGCTATGTGCCCGGTGATATTCGGAAACACCCCGGCGAATGGAACGCCACCGGCACCCAGTTCCAGATCCCCTACGTGTTCAAGAAGCTGTTCTCCAGGGAAGAGATCGTGTTCGAGGATATGTGCGAGACCAAGTCGGTCACCACCGCACTGTACCTGGATACGAACGAGACCCTGCCGGATGTATCCGAGTATGAGAAAGAGCTTGAAACACTGCGGAAAAAATGGCCGGACAAAGAGGGACAGTACCCCATGGATTATGACGAGGTCGTTGCGGATCTGAAAGCCAAAATCGAACCGGGCCACAATTATATTTTCATCGGCAAGGTTGGCTCCTTTTGTCCTATGAAACCCGGCTGCAACGGCGGTCTGCTGCTGCGGGAGGTCGTGGACAAAAAGACCGGCGAAAAGAGCTATGCCTCTGCTGGCGGGGCCAAGGGCTACCGTTGGCTGGAGTCCGAGATGGTCAAGCATCTGGGTAAGGAAGACGGCATCGACCGGGGGTACTACGATGCCATGGTGGACGCCGCCGTTGCGGATATTTCCCAATACGGAGACTTCGAGTGGTTCGTATCCGACGACCCCTATGTGAAAGCGGACGATGACACGCCACCCTGGTTCGGCCCCGGGGAGCCCTATGGCGATGACGCTACCGCCTTTGATGTGAGGTGAAGACGATGACCATTCTGCTGGTTATATTCTGGTTCGACGTTCTGGCTGCGTTCATTTGCGCCGCCACCGAGCGGTTCTTCCTATGCGGCGTCAATGTCGTGTTGGCGGTTTTGCTGGCTTTCATGGCCATGGTTTATGAGGACGACTGCTGAACCGCGTCAAGAAGCTGGAAGAGGAAGTCGCATTGCTCCGCAGGGGCACGATTATCTGCGAACACCTTTCCCAAATCAACGATAAATAAAGGAGAGTTTTATTATGGCTAATCCCAGAGTGAATGAGAACCTTGTGATCGAGAACGCCCGCCTGCTCTTCCGGAACTTCTCCGGCAGAGAGAGCAAGTACAACCGCGCCGGACAGCGGAACTTCTGCGTCTACATCGAAGATGCCGCAGACGCCCAGAAGCTGATCGATGACGGCTGGAATGTCCGTGTTCGTCCGCCCCGTGAGGACGGCGAGGAGCCCCGCTATTATATTCAGGTGGCGGTCAGCTTTGAGAACATTCCGCCCACGGTCTACATGATTACCAAGCGCAAGAAGGTAAAGCTGGATGAGGAGTCCATCGACACCCTCGACTTCGCGGAGATCCGCAATGTGGACCTGACCATCCGCCCCTACAACTGGGTGATTCAGGAGGGCACCAAGAACGAGAAGAGCGGCGTTAAGGCCTACCTGCGTTCGCTGTACGTGGTCATCGAAGAGGATGAGTTCGCCGAGAAGTACGCCGGCGACGAGTATCCGGAGGAGTAAGACCAATGTGGGGGCGTCGGTGAATAAGGAGATAGCCGGCGCCCTCTCCTATTTTTGAAAGGAGAAAAACCATGGCAAATGAGGTAAATTGCTGCATGATATTTAAGGAGGGTGTGGAATGAAGCCATTCTGGAAAAATTCCCGGAAGAAGAAAACGAAGAACCCTTCCACGCCTCCCCAGCAGAAACCGAGAACACGGGCAAAACCGAAGTCCATGGAGGAACCGTGGAAACCTCCCATGGCTGTTCCGCCCAAAGCGATGGGGCAAGAAAGAACACCCATCACACAGATGCTGGAATCGGCTCGTCCCGCCCGGAAAGAGTACATTCCAGCCAGGCCATCGACGCGAAAGAGCGAGTATTATCACGAGTTTCGCTCCAATTTTCAGCAGCTGCTTTCTCCAAAATGTCGCCCGATTGATATTTGGAGGGATTTCATCGTCATGGTGGCCTGCGCAATGTCCAATACCGTGGATAAAGCCCATTATGATGAGCGGGAGAAACGGTATCTGGAAATCATCAACAAATACGAAGAATCTCAGCAGCATATTTTCCCCAAACTCTACGCCGCTGTGGTCCTGGCTCTGGATGAAAACCCGGAACAGGACTTTCTCGGCGAGATGTTTATGGATCTGCACCTCGACTATGAGGAGCTGAAACAGATATTTACGCCATACCACGTGTGCCAACTGATGGCGGACATCACGATGGACGACCTTGTTGAGCAGATTGACAAGCAGGGCTATGTTTCCATCAATGACTGCTGCTGTGGAGCAGGAGCAAATCTAATTGCCGCAATCAATTCCGCCCGACACAAATTAGAAGATGCGGGCCTGAACTTTCAGAACCACATTCTGATCATCGGGCAGGACATCGAGGAACTGGTGGCGCTAATGTGTTATATTCAGATCTCCCTGCTCAGGGTCGCTGGCTATATCAAGGTCGGAAACGCCCTTTACGGAGCCAATGACCCCTGGCGACAGCATGGAAAATTACTGGTTCACGCCTATGTATTTTTCTGACGTATGGCACACAAGAAGAACCATTCGGACGTTTATGGATTTATTTAAGGAGGATGCGACATGAATAAATGGCCAAGATGCGAGGACTGCGTGCGCGACAATTACCTTAGAGCGCCCGTCTGTCAAACCTGCGTTGCCGGAAGCAATTTTTGCCCCGGGGACGCAGCAAGATTTACTACGAGTCTGTCCAGGAGATGAATCAGCCGCCGGCAGCTTATCGCGCTATAGTTCAGGCCTTGCGGAGGTTTGACGATAGCGCTCTTGTTCCGGAGATTCTGGACGTGACGTTCAACGAGCCAGCCACTATCGTCTTCTGGGCCGATGGCACCAAGACTGTGGTCAAAGCCGTTTACGACGAGTTCGATCCGGAGAAGGGGCTTGCTATGGCGATTGCGAAGAAAGCTCTCGGCAACAAGGGCAACTACTACAATGTCATTGCAAAGTGGACGGACGAGTATCTTGAGAAAGAGGACAAGTGATGCCCCGTGGCCATTCAGTTATATGACTACCAGCTCGAAGCTCTGAATCGGATGAAAAACGGCTGTATCCTCTGCGGCGGGGTTGGTTCGGGGAAGTCCCGGACCGGCCTCGCTTATTACTATGTGCAAGAGGGCGGCAAAGTGGGTACGGACGAGTATATTCCGATGAAGAATCCCAGAGACCTCTACATCATCACCACTGCACGAAAACGGGACACCTGTGAATGGCAGGGCGATTTGGCTCCGTTCCTGCTCTCCCCCACTCCGGAGGCCAACTACTACAAAAACAAAGTGGTCATCGACTCCTGGAACAACATTGGTAAGTACGTTGACGTCAAGGACGCCTTCTTTATCTTTGATGAACAGCGGGTGGTGGGGTATGGCGCCTGGACCAAGGCGTTCCTCAAAATCGTAAAGTCGAATGACTGGCTTCTGCTCTCGGCCACGCCTGGCGATACCTGGCAGGATTATATTCCGGTCTTCATCGCCAACGGGTTCTACCGCAACAAGACCGACTTTGTGGACCAGCATGTGATCTACGATTGGAGGGCCAAATACCCGAAGGTTGACGGCTACCGCAATACCGGAAGGCTAATCCGGCTTCGGGACAGGATTCTGGTCAACATGGATTTCAAGCGGCAGACAGTATCCCATCATGAGGACATCCGGGTTTCGTATGATATTTCCAGGTATAAGGACATCATGCGGACGCGATGGAATCCCTGGGAGGACAGGCCCATTGAAACTGCGGCCGAACTCTGCATGGCGCTTCGCCGGGTGACCAATTCGGATGAATCCCGGTCTGTTGCGATACTGGAAATCATGGAGGACCATCCCAGGGCCATCATCTTTACAGCTACGACTATGAGCTGGATATTTTGCGTTCACTGGGGTATCCGGAGGGTACGGAGGTTGCGGAGTGGAACGGTCACAAGCACCAGGAAATCCCTACCGGAAAAAAGTGGGTGTACCTCGTCCAGTACACCGCCGGCTGCGAGGGTTGGAACTGCATCACCACGGACACTATTATATTCTACTCGCAGCAGTATTCCTACAAGGTTGCTACGCAGGCGGCCGGACGGATTGACCGGCTGAATACGCCCTACCGGGATCTCAACTACTACCACCTGAAGAGCTTTTCCGGGATTGACCTCGCCATCAGCAAGGCTCTGTCCAAGAAGAAGAACTTCAACGAGGGCAAGTTTGTCGGTTGGGCCACAAAGCCGTTGGAGGTGAACCCCAAGAGTCATGAACAGGAAAGACGTCGCAGAGCTGCTTAACCGCAGGCGGAGACAAATTCTCGTTCACAGCATCATCTATTACAAAATGGACGATAACCTCATTTCGGATAGCGCCTGGTCGGCATGGGCTACGGAACTGGAAGAGCTTCAGAAGAAGTATCCCGACATCGCCGCCAAGGTTCCCTATGCAGAAGAATTCAAAGACTTCGACCACTCGACTGGTATGAACCTGCCTTTGGATGACCCCTGGGCCGTCAATAAGGCCCGACAGCTGCTTGCAATGAAGGACAGAGGATTCTGCATCCAATGTGAGCAGCTTGAAATTAAACTCTAAAAGGAGAAAGACGATGAATGACGAAATTAAATTTGCGTCAGACCATAGCGATGTTGAAAGTCGCGTTTTCGCTTTTCGCAGTTGCATGGAGCCTGCTCTGCATCTGTTTCCGGAGAACATCGTTGAGAGGTTGAAAAGCGACGGCTTCTTTACGGCCCCGGCCAGCACCAAATACCATGGAGCATACGAGGGCGGTCTATTCGAGCACAGTCTGAATGTGACCAACTCTCTGGTAGAACTCACAAAGCAGAATAGCCTGACGTGGGGACGCCCGGAATCGCCTTACATCATCGGCATGTTCCATGATATTTGCAAGCAGGATCAATACCGGCATCCGGTTGACGCGACTTTCTATGGTGGCGGTGCCCCGATCCCTCTTGTTGATGAAAGCAAGTGGGAGTACGACCCCGATGCGGTTCTCAAAGGGCACGGGGAGAAGTCGGTGATGCTGCTTTCCCAGCATTTGCCCTTACCATGGAAGAAATCCTGTGCATCCGTTATCACATGGGCGCCTTTGTAGACCAGAAAGAGTGGAACGACTACACAAGGGCAATTCATGCGTATCCGAACGTCCTCTGGACGCATACGGCAGACATGCTTGCGGCGCACATCCTGGAAGTTGACAAGTGACCATACCTTATTATATTCTGTCTCGAAAGAGGTGAAAGGAATGCTTGGTGCGATTATTGGGGACATTGTTGGCTCCAGATTTGAACGGCACAACCACAAGTCCAAGGACTTTGATCTATTCACAGACCGGTGCCAGTTTACAGATGATACAGCCATGACGGTGGCGGTCGCCAAAGCTCTGCTGGAGTGCAAAGGCGACTATACCGAGCTCAGTGATCATACGGTTCGGTGTATGCAGGAGATTGGGCGAAAGTACCCCAATGCCGGGTACGGACAGATATTCTACCTCTGGCTCCACCATAAGAACCCGGGGCCCTACCGGAGCTACGGAAACGGCTCCGCCATGCGGGTAAGCCCGGTGGCTTATGTTGCCAAAACGGAAAAAGAATGTATCCAACTTGCCAAAGCAGTAACGCAGGTCAGTCACGATCATCCAGAGGGGATAAAAGGCGCGGAGGCTGCGGCTTTGGCTACTTGGGGTGCACTGAATGGCGCGACAAAAAGCATGATCCAAAAAGCGAATCGAAGATCAATATTATATTCTGGACTTCGCAATCGACGAGATCCGCCCAAAGTACCGCTTTGACGCAAGCTGCCAGGGATCTGTCCCTCAAGCAATCGAGGCGTTTTTGGAGTCGGAAAATTTTGAAGATACCATCCGCATCGCGGTCTCCCTCGGTGGGGACAGCGACACGATCGCGGCCATTGCCGGCGGGATCGCGGGAGCCTATTACGGCGTCCCGAACGACCTTAGACTGAAAGCAATAGAGTATCTGCCGGCAGAGTTCATTGATATTCTGGAAGACTTTGAGAAAAACTATTGTTGAAACGCAAATCGGGTCCACCCTCATCTTTGGGGGTGGTCTTTTCTTATTATTAGAGGCACTGCCAATGGATAAAAAGCAGCTACAAGAGTTTATCAGCGCCATTGGGTCGATTGCGGAAACGGCCCTTCTCTTTTATCGGAGCACCCTGGCGGCGAAAGCAACCCCGGAAGAGGCTATGCGGTTGACCCAGGCCTTTATCGCGGCCATATTTTACGGCAACAAAAACAGCAGCTCCACTCCGGAGCAATGAAAGGAGAACATTATGACGATTCAGGGGTGGGTTCTCTTTGGGATTCTTGCTCTCTTTATTCTTTCGTTTGGCATCTTTGGCGCAATTATATTTGAAAAAGATTGTCTGGAAGGTCCTCAGCGTTGTAGCAGCCATGCTCCTTATCATCGGACTCTTTGCCGGGATGCGCTGGTATTATCAGAATACCGCCAGCGGTCAACGGGCAATGACTGACCAGAAAAGTGAACTGGACAACGGGCTCGAACGGACGGTGACGATTTATACGGCAGATGGTGAGATCATTGCACAGTACACTGGGAAAATTGACATTGAGGGCAATGACGGCGGCTACGTCCTCTTTGACTATGAGGGGAAGCGCTACACCTACTATAACTGCTTTGTGGAGTCTATTGCGGACATTAAGTAGGGTACGGACGAAAAATTATATTTAAGAGGTAAGACTATGGCTGGATTGAATTGTGAAATCAGATGGGAAACCCGGCTCTGTGAGGTAAACGGCGAGCTTGGATATTTCCATTGCTGGGAGCATTGGTCCAATGTGATAGATGCGAGTCCGCTGCGGGGCGGTCACCCCGGAGGCCAGATTGGGCAGGTCCATGGCATCATCGAGTTTACGGACGGCGTACGACGGGTAGACCCGTCGAAAATCAAGTTCTGCGATGAGGAAAACGCCTTACTGGCAGAGATGGCGAAACATCACCAGGAGGGGGGACGCATGAAAGTTTGCATTTTATCGAATGATGACCCCGCGGCCTTTCAAAGCTCGATCAATGCTTTTATCGCTGACAAAAAGGTCATCGACATCAAGTATCAGAGCATGAACCTGACGCTCAAGTTTACGAATGGGGTTCCTTCGGAATCAACCATCGTGGATCGTGCGCTCATCATCTATGAAGAATGAGCAGATAGCGGCAGTTCGTTGCAAATGCGGACGCCCGGCACATATTTGGCATTCGCGGGATGGATATTTATGCGGGTGCATCAATCCGGACTGCGCCATCTCTTTAGAGAGGTCACAGAAGTCCAGAGCGGAATCGATCCAAAAGTGGAATGTGAAGATGAAAGGAGAAAACGATGCTGATCATTAAGACAGCGGAAGACCGAGAACGCTGCACGTCTTGTTATGGCAACATCATCGTTGAGTTGACCATGGAAGAAGTCGTTGCCCTGTTCTCAGGAGCAACGCTCGGCGATCCGAACTTTAATGAATATGGGATATTCATTCGATTAGAAGGCTCCACGCCTGTTTGAAAGGAGAAACTAATGGGTATTAAGTTTGAAGGTCAGGTCTTAAAATTTGGCAACGTGGATAAATGCAATAGAAAATTTGCCCCGGACTGCAAGATCACGTTCCCCGAGAAAATCCCGGTAGCCTACAACTTCGATATGGATGAAATAATCGGACACGCTGATATTTCCAAGGTGGAGGACGGACTCAAAGGCGTGGTATCATTGTTCGATACGAATATTCTCCCTGGAAACGAGTATTTCGTTGGCGGATATTATACCAGGATTAAGACGCATGTGGAGGATCACATCACCGTCATCGATTCTGGTAGATTGGTCAGCATGAGTATCGTTCCGGAGCATAATGTCGCTGATGAAAATTTGAAAGTTAGGAGAGTTGGACCCAATGCTGAAAATTGAAAAACACCGAGGTTCTGGGCTGGGAGCACGCCATTCATGGTATGCGCAATCCGATGAACTCTTGGGCGAATAGCGATTCCAGTTGGAGATATGTCGCTCCAGCTCAGAGGGAAGGTCATATTTTGGCTTCTTATTCTGATGATTCTGAATTTTGGATCGGCCCTAATGATGCGAATTTGATGAACCGTCTCCGCAACGCCGGCACCGACCACCGGAAGTTCATGCGGATGATAACGGTCTATGTAGACCTGATTGGTCCGCTGTACTGGTGGAAGGAGTTCGATACCTACAAGGTGGGGACGGTGGCCAATTCCTGCTCCACAATGCACAAAATTGCGGCGAAAGGAGTTTACGCTGGAGGATTTCAGCTATGAGCATTTGATTGATAAAGAGGTATTTGCGTATCCTCTCGGAGGTGGTTGGAGAGGTCTTTCCCAATCGAGATACTTAACGCAACCATTGAGTTGTTGAATAATGCCAGAAAATACTATCTGAGCATGGAGAAACAAAAGTCCCCAAAAGCAAGTGAGAAAGCCAAGGAAATTTGGTGGCAGATGATTCAGCTTCTCCCTTCCTCCTACAACCAGCGGCGAACGGTCATGCTCAACTATGAGGTGCTGGCCAACATCTACAAGAGCCGGCGGAACCACAAGCTGGATGAGTGGCACACCTTCTGCGACTGGATCGAGGGGCTGCCGTATAGTGAGCTGATTATTGCCCCCAGCTTGAAAGATATCCCCATTAGTAACGAGATCATGGAAGAGGCAAAACGAAGAGTCCATGAGGAACTGAATGCTCAGTTCGATCATTTCTGTAAATTACATGAGGGTTAAATGATGAATAAGGAACAGAAGTGGGTCGAAAAGCACCCCATAACATGGCTTTTGATGCAGAAAATAGGGGAGTTTCTGTGGTTCTTTGCCAAGTTCTCTGTCTGTATGCTTTTGTGGTGGGCGATACATCACTGAGGGGTTGCCGCACAGCGAGTTGATTACCAAAGAAGGAGAATGATATTATGGAAAAGAGCAATTTCATCACCCCTTGGCAGGAAGTTCATACCATCGTGGATGACGCTATGGCGAAGGGTGACCGGACGGTTACTATTTATATTTCTCCAGACGGAGGCATGTCCATCAGCGTATTCCCTTGGCCCGATGAGGAATCGCTGCGGGTCGCCTATGAGCGGGGCAAAATCTCATACAACGACTATCGCGCAAAACTGGGTTTAGCTCCCGGGTTAAACCTTAACGCCTTTGACAGCCTCGTGTAGTGCGTGGTAAGATAAGTAGAACAAAACTGCGCAAATAATACAGTGTCCGTTATGGAAGGAGGTTGTTAAGCGATGTCTGGTTGTGACTATTCTTGCCTTCCGAATGGAGGTGATCCCGTGGGTATGACCGATAACCAGTACAAGGGTATGCTTCTGGACCAGTTGGAAGACTGGCAGGAAGTCCTGGATCTGGCAATCAAGGCTGGGAACACCGAAATCAGGAAAAGGTCGAGAAACAGATTCGCAAAATCAATGAAAAGCTGAGGTTCTAAACCTCGACCAAAGGGAGAGCCTACGGAAACGTGGGCTCTCTTCTTTATATTTGAAAGGAGTCGATCGGATGGAAAAATACTTCGACTAAACGAACAAGATATTGTCCAGGCACTTGCAGACCACTTCAATGTGGATCGCGCCAAAGTAAACCTGACGGTCAAAATTAGGACAGGGGGATACGGCCCGACCGAGCATCAGTTTCCGGAAGTGAGCGCTGTTATCAAGGAGGGTTGAGCATGGACATTCCAGGAATACGATGCTTGACCCGCATCCACATCAAAGTTTGCTCGCTGAAACCCACCCTGCTCATGTATGAAATGATGGCGAAAGAAATGGGCATATCTCTGCACTGTCCAAACTATATTGATACTTCACGGCTTCGCCCGGAGAAAGGACAAAAAGATGACGCTTCATGAAAAAGTAGTCCTATCGGCTTACACCGGCATTTTGATGTGCGACATGTCCGAGGTTCACCGGTATATCGAAAAACTCCTCGGCAGGCCGGTCTGGACGCATGAACTGGCCAGCGAGGCTCTGTGGTCCGAAATTAAGGAGAAAGCGAAGCCTGATTTTCACAAAATCATCGAGCCATAGGAGGGTTCAAATGCAGAAGCTCAATTCCGGCGACAAGCTCTATGTTTGCGATTGCAAGCGATGCGGCGACCGGTGTCACTACCCTGATTGCCGGCATACCACTGATATTTCCCATGCAATCAATGCCCAACCTTCCCCAACGGCTTTGAGAAGGTGGAGCACAACGGCAACGTCTATTTTGTGGAGAGGGAGGATTGATATTTTGACCTTTAAGGAATTCACAGCCTGGTGCAATGAACAAGCCTGTGACGGATGGTGGGGCATGGTAGAGGCAATGGTCTGCATCGACCTGATGGCGGAAATCCGAAAACTATCCTTCTGGAAAAGGGAAAAATTTTGGCGGGAGCTGTATGAAAAGCGTATTTTGGATGAAATTGTCGAGCCAATCAACCAAAAGATCATCATCGACCAACTCGCCGCCAGAATACCGCATACTGACCAAGCAACTACACACGAAAAGGAGCATTCTACCATGACAATCAATGAATACCAGGCGCTTGCGCTGCGCACGGAGTCACGCATCACCACCGACCCCGTCCCTTATATTCGCGTTCTGGAAGGGCTTATGGGCCTGAACGGAGAGGCCGGCGAGGCCATTGACCTGATGAAGAAAGTGCTGTTCCAAGGCCACGAGTTCGACCGGGAGCACATGGCCAAAGAACTGGGCGACATTGCTTGGTATCTGGCTGTCAGCGCTGACGCCATTGGCTACGACCTGGAGAGCATCCTGCAAATGAATGTGGATAAGCTCAAGACGCGGTATCCGGACGGTTTCAGCACGGAGCAGAGCCTGCATCGCAGCGCCAATGATATTTAGGAGGCACCGCCATGAGCATCCAAGATGACTACCTGTTTGTCCGGTTTGACAAATACTGCAAAACCTGCAAGCATGAGAAGCTGGAGGAAAACGAACCGCCCTGCGACGAGTGTCTGGAGCATCCAGTAAACCTGCACTCGCATAAACCCGTTTGCTACGAGGGTACGGATGAATGAGGAGGCTGTGCGCTATGAAACTGCGATTCATTGGGGAAGATGGTTCCATGGGTCTGAAAACGGCGAAGCCTATGACGCCCGCATTTATATTCGAGGGAAGTTCCTTTGGGTGGAATGGAAGGTCGGGCGTTTCATGACTCGTTCCTGCCCTTACTCCTCTACGAAGGCATTTGCCCAGAATTGGGACCTGGCATACACCACTTAAAAACACAGGAGGGCAATATGGCACAAAAGCGAATCAGGATGGTTCAGCGTGATATTTTGAACGATCGGCTGCGGCTTCTCTACGACGACGGAACGCAAGGTGTTCTGGAGTATGGGGAGCCGTTTCCGTTCCAAGGCGCCTGCCATCATCAAACCGAACGACTTTGTTGGGCTGACGCTCAAGCAGGCCAAACTGAAACTTGGCATCAAGAATTGAGGTGCGGCCCGTGAGTTACCAATACGATTTATATTTACAAAAGCACAAGGCCAACGTGAAAAAGGGTTTTGACTGGCTTCAGACCAACATGCCCTGGCTCTTTGAGGGGAAACCGGACGCTGCTTGGCAGACCGAGTTCGAGCATGATGCGTCCAAATCAAAGCCGGATGAGTACGAGGCCTATGACGCTTATTTCTATGGAGGCAACCGCTCCTATGCTGTTGTCCAGGCGTTCCAAAGAGCCTGGCTCCTGCACATCCACCGCAACCCCCATCACTGGCAGCACTGGGTTCTAATCAACGATGACCCCGGTGAAGGCGAAGTCCTGCTGGAGATGCCTTACAATTATATTATTGAGATGATCTGCGACTGGTGGGCCTTCAGCTGGGCGAAAGGCAATCTGAGCGAGATCTTCTCGTGGTATGATGAACATAAGGACTATATCAAACTGAACCCGAAGACCCGTGAAACCGTGGAAGATATTCTCTGGGAGCTTCGAGGTCGGCTTGGATACAACGTTCTTGCTCATCATGGCGTCAAAGGTCAGAAGTGGGGCGTTCGTAATGGGCCGCCGTATCCGCTTGATAAAAGCAAGAAGTCTGGTAGAATAGTAACAAAAACCATCAAAGGACACACTGCTCCTTCTAAGCGAGATGAACCGGACAGTGTTGTCGACCATGTTACTTCTGACGGTAGCGTTAAAACTCGTGCCTTTTATGACGGCGATGGTTGGAAAGTAAAGGAGATACACACAACCGATCACGGAAACCCAAAACACCATTCATACGGAAGACATGGGGAACATGTTCATTATTATGAATGGGACCACGAAACCGGCAAACAGATTAGTAACAAACAAGAAGAGATACCACCCGATCTCAGAAAGGAGAACGATGATACTTTATGACTTTGGAGGAATTTGTAAGAAATCTGACCGAGGAGTACGGCACCGCCGAGTTCGAGTATAATGGACAACAATGTGGCGTAGAGCCGCAAACTCAGGATTCAGAGACCACTTATACTATGTGGTATGGCGAGGTGTGGAAAGACTACGACAACATTGACGATCTTCTTTCGGACGGGTTCTTTGATGGAGAATCTCTCCAGGATATTTTCCCGTCGATCGACGTCTGGTTCTAAATCTCGCAGGAGAGGAGAAAAACTGTGATAACAATTCAAGGGCAATACAACACTGCTATTTGCTACACCAACGAGCTGGAAGGGAGCGGCTCGGGAGCAGATTCAAGCTGTTTGTGACCGGCCTGAGTTTGCAGGCTGTAAAATCCGCATTATGCCCGATGTCCATGCGGGTAAAGGCTGTACCATCGGCACCACCATGACCATCCAAGACAAGATCGTTCCGGGTATGGTAGGGGTAGATATCGGCTGCGGTATGGAAACTGTGGAACTGGCCGAACGTGATTGACTTCGCCAAGCTGGATGCGCTGATTCGGGAGAGGATCCCCTATGGCAGGGAAATTCGTGATATTCCCCATCCGCTCAACTCGGAAATCGACTTGACCCAGCTCCGTTGTGCCGACCAGATCAATCTTGACCGAGCAGTTCACAGCATCGGTTCTTTGGGAGGCGGTAACCACTTTATTGAGGTAGACCAAGCCGGGGACGGGCGGCTGTTTCTCGTGATTCACTCCGGGAGCCGGCACCTTGGAACGGAAGTGGCCGACTACTATCAAAACGAGGGACGCCGGGCACTTTGGGGTGGGGCCAAGCATCAGATTCAGGAGACCATTGCCCAGTTGAAAGCGGAGGGGGCGTTTCCAGGAAATTCAGAAGACCATTACGGCTCTGAAGAAAGAGCACGTGTTGGATATTCGAAAGACCTGGCCTATGTGGAGGGTAAGTTGTTCGACGACTACATCCACGACATGAAGTTGACCCAGCGCTTCGCCGTTCTGAACCGAAAAGCTATGGCGGACATCATCGTGTCCGGGATGGGATTCACGATTACGGACGAATTCACCACCATCCATAATTATATTGATACGGACGCCATGATCCTTCGCAAAGGCTCCGTTTCCGCCAAAGCTGGAGAAAAGCTGCTCATCCCGATCAACATGCGAGATGGCAGCTTAATTTGTATCGGCAAGGGCAATGAAGAGTGGAACTGCTCTGCTCCCCATGGGGCGGGAAGCCTAATGAGCCGGCGAGCTGCGCTCAATACGTTGTCTATGGAAACCTTCCGGTCGGAAATGGAAGGCATCTATACGACCTGTGTGGTGCCGGATACGTTGGACGAATCTCCCATGGCGTATAAGAGCATGGATGAGATTATCGCACAAATCGGCCCCACAGCGGACATTGTGGAGCGTATTCGCCCGGTCTACAACTTCAAAGCCTCGGATTAAACAAAATACGAAAAAAAAGAATGCCTCGAATTGTGTAACAGCAGTTCGGGGCATTTATATTTTCTGGAAAGGAGCGACATGAAAGGGATTTATCAGAGTGTGCCCGACTGCATCGCTTGTATGAATTTGGGGTGGGCTCCCGAAGGAGCCTGTTCGGGATGCCTCAGATTGGCAAAAGAGCGCGCCGAAGAGGTTGATATTTTACAACTCGGCGTCGGTCTCTTCGCAGACAAGGCCGTTATCAAGAAAACGAACGGAGCACTGGCAACCGTTCCGATGAGTGAACTCACCATTATCGATTGATATTTTGAAAAGGAGAAAACACCATGAACGAAATGAATGCAAATGCGGTCGAAACCAAGGAACCCGAGAACGCTACGGCGTCTACCCCTCCGAAGATCATTGCTGTGGACTTCGATGGCTGTCTTGCGGTCAACAAGTGGCCGGAGGTGGGAGAGCCCATCTGGAAGAACATCAATCGGCTGAAAGAGGAGCAGGCCAATGGTACCAAGGTCATCCTCTGGACCAACCGTGTCGGCGAGCCCCTGGAGAAGGCTGTGAGCTTCTGCAAGGAGCATGATATTCACTTGGACGCAGTCAACGAGAACCTGCCTGAGATCGTCGAGGCCTTTGGCGGGGACTGCCGGAAGGTCTTTGCCAATGAGTATTGGGATGACCGGGCGGTGCTGATGGACGAAGAGGAAAACCGCTGGGCCTCTCAGGAGGTCGAGATGGCCTGTCAGCGGGAAAAAGAGGCTTCGGAGGATACGGATGACTGGGACTATGGCGTGGCCTGCTACAAGAGCGCTCTGAGGGCCTACGAGTGCCTTTACAGGGATGGTCACAGCGGTTTCAGCATCCAGATTACTAAGAGCATTCTGAACCGTCTGATCGACGGCAAGTGCCTGACGCCCATTGAGGACACTCCTGATATTTGGAGCGACATCACCAGTGAGTGCAACTGGAAAGAAGGATATCAGCAGTACCAGTGCAAGCGCATGTCCTCCCTGTTCAAGGAAGTTGCTCCGGATGGCACAGCCACCTATTCCGATACCGAACGGGTCTGCGGCATAAACATCAATGCTCCGAATGCGGCCTTCAGCAATGGCTTTATGACCCGGCTCGTGGATAAGATCTTCCCCATCACCATGCCCTATCTGCCTGCCGGCAAGAAGTATCGCGTGTTTTCGGAGGACTTCCTGGTCGATCCTAAGAACGGCGACTACGATACAGTTGGCTACCATTATATTCTTACGCCCGATGACAAGAAGGTGGAGCTTAACCGCTACTTCAAGGAAGAGGACGGCAAGATGGTCCAGATTGAAAAGGCCGAATATGAGGAGCGGAAGGCGAAGCGGGTGACCAAGAAATGAAAAACGGCTGGGATGATATTCTAAGGTTCATCTTCAACTTGGTCACTGTTCTGGCCATCCTCGGCGTTCTATTCCTTGTAAAACTTCTGTTCGACTTTTTGAGGTGGATTCTATGAAAAATTTCGACACTATGCTGGTGGGATTTGACCACAGCCACGGCGACCCTGCGGTATTGATCGTTGGGAGGAAAGCACCTGGCGATAATGTTCGCATCATCAATCAGTTCCAAGGCAAAGAGGCGGAAGAGCTGTACCGGAAACTGGTCGGAGAGGAGGATAAAAATGATTGAGAACAGACTGGGTAAAATTGACTTTGTCGAGTTTGGTAGTATGAAAGATTACCCGTTTCAGCTGGGGCTCCAACTCGGTTTCTCGATGTCTGGCAGTGGCGTCATGGATGGTGGCAAATACACTGTAAACATGTCTCCAGACTGCCACTGGGAAATTGGAACTCGTCATACCAATCTTGCGGAATCCCTCGACCGCGTGGCAAAAATCCTCAATGATGCGAAGGTGAATTATATTTCCGAGCTGTTGGGGAAGCCCGTTGAAGTAACTTTGGAAGATGGTATGTTCAAGGAATTCCGGATTCTTACGGAGGTCCTTTGATATTTTGAAGGGAGGACACATGAAACGCATTTACGTTGGCACACTCTTGTGCATTATTTTGTCGTTGGGACTTTTGACCGGATGTGACCAAGGCGTCGCTCGCTCTCTCGGTGGCGATATGACATTAGAACTTGAACCCGGGCAAAAGCTGGAGATGATTACTTGGAAAGAGGATTCCTTGTGGTATTTGACCAGACCCATGCGGGATGACGAGGAGCCTGAAACCCACACGTTTCAGCAATCGTCTGAATTCGGCGTGTTTGAGGGGACCGTAACCATCGTTGAGTCTGCTGAGGAGTAGTTCACATTGATATTTGAAAAAGGAGAAAAAACCGAGCTATGAAGGAGAAGTTTACCAAGAAACTATTTGGGAAATTGTCACCTAAGTCATGGAAGCCTCCCTACCCCTCTTCTCCTGTGCAAAAAGTCCCCCAACCTCAAGCGCCAAATTCTGAAACCGCTCAGAGAAAACTCAGTCCACGGGAACGATTTGAGCCGATTATTTCCAGGCCCATAGAACTGGAAAAAGGTAACCCTTCACCTTCATGATGCAGATGGCGAACGCGAAATCAAAACCTGCTATGGCGATATTTATAAAATAGTCAATGCTCTGATGGATTATGCCAGACTGCTGGAATTGGCCTGTGATGAGTGGGATTTGCAGGGGTTCCATCGGGCCACCTATGAATACCACGCCAAAAAGCTTCGGGCTATTGCGAAAAAGTATCAGGTCGGTATTGGCTATGACTACGACGTGACCGTGGCCAAATGCGAGGCGAAAAAGAAAAAGCCGCATAAGGACGATAACATAGGCGGCGATGCCATGGAACTGGCGCTTAACCGGACGCGTCGCTAAATAAAAGGAGAAAACGTATCATGACTATTTATGTTGCAGGAAGACAATCGGGCAAAACCGCATTTCTGATTCGGCAATCCGCAGATACAGGCGCGGTCATTGTGGCGCCGACCTGCCAGATGGCGAGATACATCGATAGTATGGCTCGCGACCTTGGTTTGCAGATTCCTCCGCCCGTTACTGTCGCCGATTGGATTCGAGGCCTGGTTCGTCAGCCTAAAGACCATGACAAAACCTACCTGGTGGATGAGCTGCAAATGGCTCTACATCAACTGAATGTCAAAGCGGCAACGATTGATAAAAATCATGAGGAGATGGTTCGTATGTTTAGAGCAAAGGAAACCTGCTGTACCAGATGCAGCCATAGGGGCGTGTGTCAGTACAAGTCGGAGTATCTGGCGGCACAAACTGCTGTGGATGAGGTAAGCGTCCGCCGACCCTCGAAGGATGACGAGTCTATCAGGAGCATTCGCCTGCATGATATTCCCTGGATCGAGCCGGTGGAGTTGAAATGCAGGTACTTTCATCAGAACACAGGAGCAGTTCGATAAGCTGAATTTGGGAGGAAGACCCGATGCTTGAGAAAACACTGATTGATCTTGCACATCGTCATTTTAAGATTATGTGGCGATATGAAGCGATGACCAACTCTATCATTATCCACGTGGAAAAACAATATGGTCAACAACGATATCAACAAAATTACCGAATCACGTTTGAAGAGATCGGCTGTTCCGGTGGATTTGAGTTGTCTATGATCGTGCTTCTTAATCGCATGGCCGATACAATAAACCGGGCGATCGAAGCAAAGGACGATTCGGTTTGATATTTTGAAAGGAGAAGCCAATTTATGAACAAAAAAGTGATGCGCCATAAGGCGATCTGCGACGAGCTGAACAGCTTGTACGAACGAAAGAACCATGACTACGGCGACAGCTTCCATCAGACCTTTGTAGAGGAGGGGCTGGCTATGACCCGTATCCGGCTGGGGGACAAGTTCTCCCGATTTAAGACCCTCTCCCGCCTCTCTGCAAATGACGCCGGTCAGCAGCAGGTTACGGACGAATCCATTCGGGACACCCTGATGGATCTGGCCAACTACGCCATCATGACCATTCTGGAGATGGATGAGGAGAAAGGGATGGAAACGCCCGACCCCAATGCTGCCTCTATGGCGATTGGTGCTTGCTCAGCCCGCAGTGATATTCGGGCCGGTCTTCGCTGAAACCAACGGAATGATGGGAGACAGCTATGCAGGTCAAGAAAGCCGGAGGAAAGGTGTACGGGGCCGTACTTACCGCAGCGGAGAAGAAAGCTATGGATTTGGAGATCCAGCGGGAGTTGGCAGAGTACGACCGAAAACATATCGCCGAGATCGACGCGACGATTTTATGGGTGCTGCATGAGCAATTCGGGTTCGGGGCTCAGCGGCTCCGAACTTATTACGACGCCTTCCATGACCGAATCAAGGAATTGGTCAGTCGGTATGAGATGGAGGACCAGGATGATATTTGGCTCTGCACTCAGATGCTGAAGAGAATCGGCGTCGATGTGGAGGCGTGGCACAAGGAGAGTGAGCATGGGACTTGATGATTTTGGAAGAACAGTACGGAACATCCGCTTAGTCAGGGCGCTCCTGCTCTATGACATGGCAAAGGACCTTGATATTTCATCGGCTGAGCTGTCTGCCATCGAGTGCGGGAGAAAACCTGTTCCCGATTGGTTCGTCTCCAAGCTGCAAGAAAAATACGGCATCAGCGACATGCACGCTCAATCGCTTATCAAATTTATGAAGGAACGGGGTGACAGTGATTGTCCTGGAACGACCGAAAAACGCAGAGGGATATTCTGACCCGACCGCCTATCAGGCCCTGAAGAACATTGAGACCGAGGAGGAACGGTTCCACAAGCTGCTCCATATGATCTTTGATATTTGCGCTTTGTCGGACTTCGAGATCGAGGGGCGGATCGTTCTTGTGGATAAGCGTTCCGGCAAGGTTTGGAGGTGAGTGGAATGGGTCTATCAAGATTGGCGAAGAAATGCCAAGCGTGTCCGTACGTATCCACCTGCGACCATAAGCGAATGGAGGCGCTTGGATATTTACCACTGCCGGAAGCAAATGTCGAAGTGAAGGTAGATTTGTCAGCCACACCAACAGCGGAACTGATTGATCAGTTGAGTCGAGCCGTACAGATTCCAAAACACGCATTACGTGGAGGTGAATGGAATGGGTATGACACTTGAACAGACTTTGGAAACAGTCGCTAAGATACAGAAGGCCTGGGACGCCTTGGCTCTGTCGATATCGGATGCGGCCGAAGCATTTGCAAAGATGTGGGAGGAGGTCTTCTCCAGCCCTGATATTTGGCCCGGACGGAAGTCTGTCCCGCCGAAAAAGTACGGCATGTCCCTGCTTAAAAAGCGTCCGTACCAGGCGTTTCCGGCTTATCATTACCACCCCATTGCCCCTCGAAACAGGCCTTACCAGCGGCGTTCCTATTGAGAATGAGGCTGGATATTTCTAATCTAAGATGGAAAACAGGCTAACTTAGAATAGAATTCGTCCGTACACGGCTTGAAAATCTCTGCCCAGATGGTCAAAAGCTGCTACTATTACTGTTAGTAGCAGGTCATTTTGCTGGCCACTTTTGGTCTGTAAAACTGGCCATTTGCCCACTTTGGGTTCGGATTTTGCGAAAATTTGGAGGTTGGATAGCCGTGTACGGACGGAAAATTGGTGAAAAAACTGGCCATTTGCCCACTTTTTGCCCACTTTTATTTCAAAAGTGGGCAGGCTGAAACCCTTGCGCCCCAAGGGTTTGCGGGTTTTCTTGCCACTTGCCCCCTTTTTTTCTTAATTAAATTCAAAAAAAATATTAAAAATTATATATAAGTGGAAGAAAAAAGTGGCCAACTGGCCAGCAAGGGCAAAATAGTGAGTTTTGAGGCTGTTTCGAGCCGTTTTCACAAGATGACGTGACTGCAAAGTTCACTCTTCCATTTCACGATGCATTGTGATATACTGAATCCGCCACACAATCGTATAAAGAATTATTCGGCTACGGAGAACACATCTTGGCAACAAGTGTCTTCTCTCTATACTCATGCGCCCGTAGCCGGGTAACGAGATTGTGTGGCAACAATGAGAGATGCGCTTTAGTTGCAGAGTGCGTCTCTTCATTGAGGCGCACTCTTTATTTTGCCCAAAGGAGGGAAGGCTGATGGGAAGATCTAACAAACCGAATCCTAATATTGGCGGGAAGCTCGGACTTGTCGCCGGAATCGTTAGTGCTGTGACTCCAGTTGCGATTGAGTTTATAGACCGAATCCCCAGAAAAGACGAAACGGAGCCCTCTGAAGAATTGATATCCATGCCGGAGCTCTGTTCCAAAAAGTTCCCTTTGAAACTGGACGAAGCTAAAGAACTTATAGAGGGCCACGGTCTGAAAGCGCTGCCTATCGAAGTTCGCATCAGAGATGCGCATGTTAGATACAAGGATTGTTTTGACCTTCAGGTCGTTGCCTGCAATAAAAAGGCCAACTCAAAACTTAAGCCTGGAGAGGTTGTTATTATCCAGTATGTGACTCGTGAGGTAATCGATGAGAGTCTACGGATATTTGAAGAAGCTGAGCGGCAAAAAGCCACCTTGAAGCAAGAAAGAGCCGATAGGCGGGCCGAGAAATGGGAGCACATAAAAACCCATGCTGGTGATACTGCCGTCAAAGCAAAGGCCGGCGTTGAGAAGATCATTCGTCGCGACAACAAAAAGAAAGAGCTTGACAAGGAGCATTCTTATGAGTAGTGGAAAGAAACGCAGCGGCGGCGGATTGCTGCTGGACCTTATCCTGACCATCTGCACGGGAGGTCTTTGGCTGATCTGGATTCTGATTCGGTATCTGCGGAACAACAGCTGATGGAAAACAAATTGATATTCTGCGTTTAGCCGAGGTGCCTACGGGTGTCTCGGCTGTTTTTGTTTTCACAGGAAAAACCGTCGCCTTTATGAGGAGGCGATGTTATGAAACCGAACATGAAAGACTCGACCCAACTACTGATAACGTTTACCACTTCGATGGCGGCGGCGATTGGATCATGCGCCGGAGCCACGATCTGGCAATCGTTTGGCAAACCAAAGGTCGAGGAGATTGCCGAGAAGAATAGCAAGCCAAAACGGAAAATAGGATTTAGTATCGATTAAAGATTAGAGCCGCCAGCCGCGGCTCTTTTCTTTTTGCCCGAATTGATATTTTAAGGCTGTTTTTCTTTCCGCGAAAAAACAGACTCTTTTATGGAGAGGAGAGAGATATGTCGCGCATATCCTGTTCTTTCTATCACTTTTATCAGAAAGGAGGCCGTTTCATGGCCAGAAGCGCGAGACTGGAAAGCGGTTTTCAAGACCGGCTCATCAGCACGCTGAAAGCACGATTCCCTGGCTGTATGATATTTAAGATGGACCAGCGCCAGGGCATTCCCGACCTGTTGATTCTTTACGGCGAGAAATGGGCCTCCCTTGAATGCAAGAGATCTAACAAAGCCAAGAGACAGCCGAACCAAGAGTATTATGTTGGGAAGATGAATGAGATGTCCTTCTCCAGATTCATCTCCCGGAGAACAAGGAGGAAGTGTTGGATGAACTTTGTAAAGCATTCCAACCTTGAGGGTCAACATGCTTTTCTTGGCGCGAGCACCTATCACTGGATCAACTACACGGAAGAGAAGGTGGCCGACGCCTACGCCAAGTATCGTGCGGCCCAGCGCGGCACAGTCCTTCACTCTTTTGCCGCCCAGTGCATCAAGCTGGGTCAGCGGCTACCCAAGTCGCAAAAGACATTGAACATGTATGTCAACGATGCAATCGGTTACAAGATGACGCCGGAACAGATCCTCTACTATTCCCCGAACTGCTTCGGCACCGCTGACGCGATTTCATTTCGAGGCGACATGCTCCGGATTCATGATTTGAAAACTGGAGAAAGTCCGACACACATGGAACAGCTGATGATTTATGCGGCGCTCTTTTGCTTGGAGTATAACTACAAGCCGAACGAGATTCAAATGGAGCTTCGTATTTATCAGAATGACGGAATCATTTGTCACCAGCCCACGATCGAAGATATTTTCCCCATCATGGACCGGATCATAACCTTCGATAAAATCATCAACAGTATCAAAGAGGAGGAGTAAGCCATGAACCCCATCGCGGAAGATATTTTGATGCACTATGGCGTCAAGCGGCGCTCTGGGCGCTACCCTGGGGTTCTGGTGAAAACCCCTATCAGCATGGCGGCGACTTTCTGGCCAGAGTGGAAGAACTCGAAGCCATGGGAAAGAGCCAAAAAGAAATTGCCGAAGAACTGAAGATGTCCACTACTGACCTTCGTATGCAGGTTCGGGTGGCAAAGCATGAGCGACGGGCTCTCCAGGCGGAACGGGCCAAGTCCCTTCGTGAAGAAGGAAAGACTCTCGATGAGATTGCCAAAATCATGGGGTACAACAACGACTCCTCGGTTCGTGCGCTTCTCAATGAAAACACCGCCAGCAACAAGAACAAGGCCCTTGCTACCGCCGAGGCATTGAAGAAAGAGCTGGCAGTAAAAGGGGCTCTTGATGTTGGCGAGGGCGTAGAGCAGCAGCTTGGCGTCTCGAAAGGAGTTCTTCAGGAAGCTCTGTTCATTTTGGAAACAGAAGGTTATAACCGATATGGCGTTGGAGTCCCTCAGGTGAACGATCCCAAGAAGCGGACAATCACTCCGGTTATTTCGGTTCCCGACATCGAGCAGAGAGACGCCTACCAGAACCTCGACATCATCAAGTCGGTGGGCGACTATCACTCTTCGGATGGAGGTGCATCCTGGGATAAGCGCGAGTATCCGGCAAGCATCGATTCAAGCCGAGTCAAGGTGCTCTATGGGGATGAGGGCGGCTCGAACAAGGACGGAGTCATTGAAATTCGTCGTGGCGTTGCAGACCTTGACCTGGGAAACGCTCACTATGCGCAGGTACGCATTCTTGTGGATGGGACGCATTACCTCAAGGGCATGGCCATGTATTCTGATGACATGCCGGAGGGTGTGACATCGTGTTTAACACGAACAAGCACTCCGGAACGCCCAAGATGGATGTATTCAAAAGATTCAGGATGACCCCGACAATCCTTTCGGCGCATTCATCAAGGCCAACGGTCAGAGCTACTACCCCGACCCGAATGGCAAGTACACAGACCCGATTACCGGCGAGAAAAAATCTTTGTCGGCCATCAATAAGCTGAAGGAGGAGGGTGACTGGGACAAGATGAGTAAGAACTTGTCCTCCCAGTTTCTATCCAAGCAGCCCATCAAACTGATCCAGAAGCAGTTGGATTTGACCTATGCCGATGCGGCCGATGAATTCGCCGAGATTTGCTCTCTGAACAACCCGACTATCAAGCGGAAGCTTCTTATGGACTTTGCAGATGAATGTGATTCTGCCGTCGTCCATCTGAAAGCGGCCGCCCTCCCCCGGCAGAGCACACAGGTCATCCTGCCTATCACAGCAATGAAGGAAACGGAAATCTATGCCCCAACTATCGTGACGGTGAGAAAGTTGTGCTGATCCGCTACCCTCATGGCGGAACCTTTGAAATTCCGGTTGACGGTCAACAACAAGAATCAGTCGGCCATCTCCGTTCTCGGCAAGAACATCAGGGATGCGGTCGGCATCAACCCGAAGGTGGCGGAACGGCTGTCCGGCGCGGACTTTGATGGCGACCAGGTTGTTGTCATTCCTGTTGGCGGAAAGGTTTCTGTAAAATCTACCCCCGCCCTGGAGGGGTTGAAAGGTTTCGACCCGAAAACGGAATACTCCACCGAGGGGAAGACCGGTATCCGGCTTCTCTCAAAAGAAGCCACCCAGATCGAGATGGGGAAGATTTCCAACCTCATCACCGATATGACCTTAAAAGGGGCCCCCACCGAGGACATCACGAAAGCTGTCAGACACAGCATGGTTGTCATCGATGCGGCAAAGCACAAACTCGACTACAAGCGTTCGGAGATTGAAAACGACATCCCCACCCTTCGTAAGCGGTGGCAGGGTTACACTGACCCCGAAACCGGCAAAGAGAAAGGTGGTGCCTCCACCCTGCTCTCCAGGCGCAAGCAGACCGTCGATGTTCCCGAGCGTCAGGGCAGTGGACGCATTGACCGGGAGACTGGCGAAGTCGTCTATAAGGAGTCTGGTCGAACCTATATAGACCCTAAGACTGGGAAAACAGTTCAGGCCACGACGAAGATCAAGTTGCTGGAGAAAACCAAGGATGTTCGCACCTTGTCCTCTGGCACCGTTCAGGAAGATGCCTATGCCGACTATGCCAATCGTATGAAAGCACTCGCCAACCAGGCGAGACTTGAGTATCTGGATACGCCGACATTGGTACGGAACGCCAGCGCAGCAAAAACATATGCGCCTGAAGTCGCAAGGCTGACCAGTGCACTGAAGACTGCGCAGCTTAACGCCCCTAAGGAACGTGAGGCCCAGCGCATCGCCAATGCTCAGGTAAAGGCCAAGGTTCAGGCGAACAATGTCACCGACAAAGACGAAATCTCTAAGATTCGTCGTGCAGCGATCAGTGACGCTCGCGTTTCCACTGGTGCAAGCGGAAAAGGAACGCGCATTACGATCTCCGATGGAGAATGGGAAGCAATCCAAGCTGGCGCGATCTCTGATACAACCTTGAAAGAGATTCTTCGCTACTCTGATCCCGATGTCGTCCGGGAGCGCGCAACCCCAAGAGCATCGATGCAGCTGTCTGAAGCTCGTGTCAATCGCATTAAAGCGATGGCCAATTCTGGAAGCACCAACTCCGAAATCGCAGATGCTTTGGGCATTTCGCCTTCTGTCGTTTCCAAGTATCTCAATGAGTAAGAAAGGAAGTGAGAGCGAATGGAAATGTGTATGCTTACTACTACCGATAACCCCTACGACCCTTTTTACACAGTATGAAGCGTGGTATCGGTTCGACGAAGACAACGGCTATCATTCCTGCGCTTTCTTAGCGCGCATCGCCCGTACTTCCGATCAGCTCTCTGACAAGGAGAACCAGGAAGAAATCGAGCGAGCAATCAACGATATCATCAAGTACGACCCCCTGGGCATCTATAAAAAGGTCAAGAAGATTGTGCAATCCGAGCCTGCCGTGACCGCATGATGGTAAACCGATGGCAGCCATTGGGAAAGAAACGTTCTCTCATCAGGAGTGCGTTTCTTTTTGTCATTTATGGGACAAATTCAACCCACCGGCTGCGGATCACGGCCTCGAACTCATTCAAAGGGGTATAGGGGGTCCCTCCGAAATGGCACCCCCTCTGCATCGCGCTGGTCTTTGAAAATTCTCCGGGGGATATTTTTGAAAAATGGGTTCGGTTTGGGGCGGCGTTTGAACAAGCCTGCAAGACGAGCACTCACTGGCAAGGACTCTTTTTATCTGGTCGGAACCTCCTTTTTTCCTCCAGAGGCATTGCATTACCTCCAATGTCATTTTTCTCCACTTGCCGGCGGATCGTTTGTGCGGGCTTCTTCAAATGCCGCCCTGAACTACCCATAAACACATGGAAAACAAAACAGAAGTTATGGAGAGGGGGCGTCAAGCGTGGCAAAACCCATCAAGTCTTCCGGCAGTCAGGCGGGGAAACGCCGCGCCGCCTTGACGCCGGAGGGCCGCGAGAACCAACTGATCGACCTGGCGGTATCCCTTGTGGAAAAGCGGCTGCTGGAAGGGACCGCCTCCTCTCAGGAGGTCACCACCATCCTGAAGCTGGGGACCACGAGGGCCCGCCTTGAGAATGAGCGGCTGGCCAAGGAGGTGGAGCTGGTCCAGGCCAAGACCGAGGCTTATAAATCCGGAGTCCGGATGGATGAGCTTTACGAGAAGGCCATGGCCGCGTTCAAGCGATACAGCGGACAGGAGGAGGACGAGGATGAGTATTAGGTGCTACTCCGAGCTGATCCAACTCCCTACCTTTATGGACCGCTACCAGTACCTCCGGCTGGATGGCGTTGTCGGAGAGGAGACCTTCGGCTTTGACCGGTATATGAATCAGGCTTTTTACAAGTCGCCGGAGTGGCGGCAGGTGCGTGACGCGGTGATCGCCCGGGACCTGGGGTGTGATTTGGGTGTGGCCGGACGGGAGATATTCCGCCGTCCCATCATTCACCACATGAACCCCATCAGCCCAAAGGACATCCGGGATCGGGTGGAGATGATCCTCGACCCGGAGTACCTGATCACCACCATCCACGAAACTCATCTGGCCATTCACTACGGCGATGAGAACCTGCTGCTTCCGGAGCCGGTCGTACGAAGGCCCAACGACACCTGCCTCTGGAAAATGTAGAAAAGAGGGACGACACTCCGCCCTTCTTTTCCGGCTTGCTAAGTCTTGATCTTGGCTTTCCCGTGACCGCTTTGTTCCGCTGGAAATGCGGACTGTGACAACCTTCACGCTTCCGGCCTGACTTTTGGACTTAGCAGCTTTTGCGCTTAACCGTTTCATGTCGTTTCTACCTCCTTTCGCAGGGATGAATCAATCATGTGGCCCAGGAGCGGCATGGAACGGGCGCACCTTATGACAACACAACTTTTCGCTATAAGCAAGGAGGCGGCGCCATGGAAGGTAATCCGGGAAGGGCACCCAGGCTCGTGGGAGTCGTGGTGAACTGCCTCGACCTGACCATCCGTAAAAGCCCCGGCAATGAGGCGGAGGTCACAGGACATCTATCGGTCCTGACCGAAGTTCTGGTCGATATGGACAAGTCAACGGAGGACTTCTACCGGGTGCTCGCCAGAAACGGCGTCGCCGGGTTCTGTCCGAAGAAGTACGTGGCGATCCGCCGGTAAGGAGAGTGCTATGGAGATCACAGAAAGCGTCCTGACATCTGTCAAGAAACTGCTGGGGATCGACGAAGGCTACACGCACTTTGACGCCGACATTGTAATGCACATCAACAGCGTGTTTTCGATTCTGACACAGATGGGGGTCGGGCCGGCAAACGGATTCTCCATTACGGGGAAAGACGAAGGCTGGTCCGATTTCATTTCTGGCGGGGCCGTCCTGCCCCTGGTCAAATCTTATGTCGGCCTGAAGGTGCGCCTGCTGTTTGACCCGCCCCTCAGCTCTGCGGCTGTCGAGTCTATGAACCGGCAGATCAGCGAGTTTGAGTGGCGGCTTTTCGTTGCGGCAGACCCAGTCGAACCCACCAGCGGGAAGGAGGAACTTCAAAATGGAGCATGATGCATTACTGCACTACGGAATCAAAGGAATGAAGTGGGGCGTGCGCCGTTACCAGAACAAGGACGGTTCGCTGACCCCCAAAGGAGAGGCGCGCTACGACCGTGACAAGCGGGAGAACGCGGCCAAGAAGAAGGAAAACCGGATTGACCTCTCCCAGCCTGATCCGAAGCGCTGGGCAAAGGAGGACCTGGAGCGCACCAAGCGCACCGTGGACGCCAGCGCCAACCTGGCCAAGGAGCTGAAGAAGCTGGACGAGAGCACCACTTCCAAGCCGACACCAAAGCGGATGGACCTGTCCAAGATGAGCGACAAGGAGATGCGGGATCAGATTAACCGGGAGCTGCTGGAACGGCAGTATAACCAGCTGTTCGCGGAAGTGCCCGCCGCTCAGGTCTCCAAGGGCCGCGAAGCGCTCAAGACCACGCTGGAAGTTGCCGGCAGCGTTCTGGCCATTGGCAGCAGCGCACTGGGCATCGCGTTGGCCATCAAGGAACTGAAGGGCTGAGGTGAGTCGGTATGGAGCTGCGCCACCACGGCATTTTGGCCAGAAATGGGGCGTGCGCAACGGCCCGCCCTATCCATTGAGCGGCGGTGACTATACTCCGTCCCAGCGGAAGGCCATTTCCAACAAACGCAAAAGCGGCAACAGCATCTACAACAAGAAGCACTTCGATGAGGTGCTGAAGGTTGATAAGACCACGCTGAGCACGCTGTCCTATGATAAGGACCGGACCAAGAACGCCGATATGTTCTACGCCACCCACCATGCTCTGGATAAACACCAGTACAACGCCCTGTTCAACCGGCCGATTCCCCAGACGGTCTATGATAAGGATGGAAAGGCGATCGGCACAGGTTCGTTCATGAAGTACCGGATCGACAATTCCCTCAAGACCGACCTGAAGGTGGCCAGCGAGGATTCCGGAGCCAAGGTCTTTATGGACCTCTATAAGAAGGACCGGGATTTCTACAACTTTGTCACTGACCGGGAGCGGATGCAGGGGTACTTTGTAAACGACAAGTACAAGTTCAAGGGCTACCGCGAAGCAGCGGCCGTCCTTGGGAAGATGCGGGAGCCGGACTACAAGCCGACCTCCGATGACCTTCAGACCGTGTACCGGATGTTCAACTACGTCATCCCCTATGACGGTCAGGGCGACAGCCGAAAGGGACGCGATATGTATAACCAGCGCACCAAGTTCTTCCATGCGTGCAAGGAGGCCGGTTATGGCGCAGTTCTGGACACGAACGACGCCATATACGGCGGGTTCAAGGCCAAGTCACCCATTATCGTGTTCGATATGGAGCAGGTGGTCCCGAAAGACGTCTACCGCACAAATCTGACGGATCAGAAGTTTTCCACTCTGGTCCTGGTCGGCCGGAAGCTGCTGGGCTTGTAACGGGAGGCGGGTGCGTACATGTTATCCAACACCGCCGTCCCCCGTTATTATGGAGCATTTCGGGACGCCGTTCTCCGAGGGATATTCACGTCTGCAAGGAAGTGGCGATGGAGATGTGGCGGATCGACCGCCTGATCGAGTCACCGGGATATTACTACGATGACCGGGCGGTGGAGGGATGGATTGAGTTCTGCGAGAACGAGCTGACCCTAACTGATGGCTCCGACCTGCATCTTCTGGATACCTTCAAGCTCTGGGGCGAACAGGTGTTTGGATGGTACTATTTCGACGACCGCTCTGTCTATGTGCCGAACCCGGATGGACAGGGGCGGCCGGTATGTGACGAAGCGGGTCAAGCAGCGGCTGACCAAGAAGCAGTACCTCATTGTGGGAAGAGGCGCGGCCAAGTCCCTCTACGACTCCTGCATCCAGGCTTATTTCTGTGTGGTGGACGGCTCGACGACCCATCAGATTACGACAGCCCCCACCATGAAGCAGGCGGAGGAGATCGTCAACCCCATCAAGACCGCCATCACCAGAGCGAGAGGCCCTGTGTTTCAGTTCATGACCGAGGGTTCCTTGCAGAACACCACCGGCTCCAGAGCCAACCGCGTCAAGCTGGCCTCTACAAAGAAGGGGATCGAGAACTTCATCTCCGGCTCCCTGGTGGAGGTCCGTCCCATGTCGGTGGACAAGCTCCAGGGACTCCGCTGCAAAGTGGCCACGGTGGATGAGTGGCTTTCTTCGGCGGACGCCCGGGAGGATGTCATCGGTGCCATTGAGCAGGGCGCATCCAAGCTGGACGACTACCTGATCATCGCCACCAGCTCCGAGGGCACGGTCCGAAACGGAGCGGGCGATACCATCAAAATGGAGCTGATGAACATTCTTCAGGGTATCGGCCCTCCCCAGGAGCACGTATCCATCTGGTGGTACAAGCTGGACTCCGTGGAAGAGGTCGCCTATCCGGACATGTGGATCAAGGCAAACCCCAATCTGGGAAAGACCGTGACCTACGAGACCTACCAGAAGGACGTTGACCGGGCAGAAACGGCCCCCGCCACCCGCAACGATATGCTGGCAAAGCGGTTCGGGCTGCCCATGGAGGGCTACACCTACTACTTCACCTATGAGGAGACTCTCCCCCATCGCCGGCAGAGATTTTGGCAGATGCCCTGCTCCCTGGGGGCAGACCTTTCCCAGGGCGACGACTTCTGCTCCTTTACCTTCCTGTTTCCTCTTCGGGATGGCTCCTTTGGCGTCAAGACCCGAAACTACATCACATCGCTGACCCTGCACAAGCTGCCGGCGGCCATGCGGGTGAAGTATGAGGACTTCATGGCGGAGGGGAGCCTGATCGTCATGGAGGGTACTGTTCTGGACATGATGCAGGTCTACGATGACCTGGACGAGCACATCATCAACCGGGGCTATGACGTGCGCTGCTTTGGCTACGACCCATACAACGCCCAGGAGTTCATCAAGCGGTGGACAGATGAAAACGGCCCCTTCGGCGTAGAAGTGGTCCGACAGGGTTCCCGGACGGAATCCGTCCCCTTGGGCGAGCTGAAAAAGCTGGCCGGAGAGCGTATGCTGCTCTTTGACGAGGAGCTGCTCACCTTCTCCATGGGAAACTGCATCACCATGGAGGACACCAACGGAAACCGGAAGCTGCTGAAGAAGCGGTCCGACCAGAAGATCGACGCCGTGGCGGCCATGATGGATGCGTACGTGGCCTATAAGCACAATCCAGAAGCATTTGAATAAAAAAAGGGGGGTACTATGAAGCCCTATGAAAAGCCTCTCTCCCCGCAGGAGTACCTGATGCACTACGGTGTCAAGGGTATGAAATGGGGCGTAAGACGCTACCAGAACTACGACGGTTCTTACACCCGCAAGGGTCTGGAACGGTATCGCAAAGCGGAGTCGGACTACGAAACCGCTAAGTCGAAAGCAGACGAAACCAGGGCCGCCTACAAATCCGGTCAAGCTACCCGTCAGCAGGTCAAGGATGCCAAGAGCGCTGTTAAGACCGAGAAGCGTAAAATGGAAAACGCTTATGAAAAGCTGAAAACCGACAAACTGGCCGATGAAGGAAAGAAGCTTTACCAGAGTGGAAAAACTATTTCGGGAAACACCCAAGCGACCTATTTGGCCGAGGGCGTTATCATTGCTGGAAGCACCGTGGTGTCCAGACTTCTCGCGAACCAACTGAACAACCAGGAGGTTGCCAATATTGCCGCATCGACCATCGCGATCGGCGGAACGATTGTCAATGGTTTACTGGCGGCAAAGACGAGCAGGGAGAACAAACGGCTGAGAGCGTACTACGCCCACTAAGCGAAGGAGGAAAAGTATGGGTCCTTACGACAAACCTTTTTCTCCCCAAGAATACCTGATGCACTACGGCGTCAAGGGTATGAAATGGGGCGTACGTCGTTACCAGAACAAGGATGGTACATTGACAAAAGCCGGAAAAGAACGGTATAGTCAGAACCAGCAGGACGGGGTTGATTCTTTTCTGAAGAGTGTGGGTTCCAAAAAGGTTTCCGAATTGACCGGTTCTGTAAATGAAGATCTCGCAATCCAGGCGGTTACATATGTTTCCGCATTTGCCGCTGTTCTCGCCGTGAAAGCGGTACAAAACCGAATGCTGCGGAAAGGCCGGATGAAAGAGCTGGATAGGCTCAACCGGGAGAAGGATATTAAAGACTTTGACGAGTGCCCCCGCCTCCCCCGGAAGATGAAAGCGGAAGAGAGCGTCAAAGTAACCAATCCGGATTATCCTGATTTGGGCACCACCATGAATTGCACCTTCTGCACAACCGCCATGGCCCTTCGAGAGAAGGGATATGACGTGCAGGCGACAAAAAGTCAGTGATGGATTCTTTTCTGATGACTTTTTCAAAGCCACTTTCAATTCCCCTGAGGTCAAAATGGGAAGGAAAAAGTCGGGGCAAGCCGTTCTCGATACGCTTTCGCAGACCGGCGACGGGTCCTATGGCAATCTGACCGTGGCTTGGAAACTCGGGGGTAAGCATAGTCTTTTCTGGAAGAATGAGGGCGGCAGAACTCGAATCTATGACGGTCAGAGCGGAGAAGAGATTACTCAATCTCCGTCGAAAACCAGATCGTTCATGGACTTTGTCAATCTGAAAACCATCACATATAACCGCCTTGATAATTGCGAGCCAACCACCTATGCCTTGGCCGCGGTTGAACGACCTAAAAAGACGTAAAGAGGGAGGATAAACATGACCGTAAAGGAAGCCATTGTTATTTTCGCAAAGCAGTTCCCCGATAAGGCGGTTGTCGGGTATTGGGACAAGCCGAATGGCATCGTTCTTAACACCCAGTCTATCACAGCGGAACTGACAGCCCCTGCCCAGTATCTCGTCACAGACGATGGACAGATTCATGGGACCAACCCCATGAGAAGCAACCTCAGTCCTGGAGACATGAAGAAACTGTAATCCCATGGACCATGCCGCAGACTCTTAACCGGGTCTGCGGATTTTTTATGCCCAAAATTCAACACACAGAGCAACGACATAATTTCATCAAGCGCGGACTGGAGGTGAGAGATTATGGAAATTGCATTTGGTTCCAGGCTGAAACATGCCTGGAACGCTTTTTTGGGTAACGAAACCTTTGGGTTCCGATACCCGCTTGGCCCAAGCTCCTCCTACCGTCCGGACCGGCCCATTTTCAGCCGGGGCAATGAGCGGTCCATCATCACATCGGTCTACAACCGGATCGCGCTGGACGCGTCCTCCATCGCCATCCAGCACGCGAGGCTGGATGAGGACGGGCGGTTTACCGAGGTGATCGACTCCTCGCTGAATTCCTGCTTGTCCCTGGAGGCGAATCTGGACCAGACCGGACGGGCCTTTATCCAGGACGTGGTCATGTCCATGCTGGACGAGGGCTGCGTGGCCATCGTGCCCACGGACACCGATATCGACCCGGAAAACGGCTCCTACAAAATCGAGAAGCTGCGGGTCGGCAAGGTCCTGGAATGGTATCCACAGCACGTAAAGCTGCGGGTCTATAACGAGCAGCGGGGTGAAAAGCAGGACATTATCCTGCCAAAGAGCACGGTGGCACTGGTGGAGAACCCGTTCTTCGCAATCATGAACGAGCCCAACTCCACCATGCAGCGGCTGATCCGGAAGCTGAACATTCTGGACGCCATCGACGAACAGAGCGGCTCCGGAAAGCTCAATCTGATCATCCAGCTCCCCTACGTCATCAAGACGGAAGCGAGACGTCAACAGGCGGAAAAACGCCGTAGAGATATTGAGGAACAGTTGTCCGGCTCCAAGTATGGCGTCGCTTACACCGACGGCACGGAGCATGTGGTGCAGCTGAACCGGCCCATCGACAACAATCTGATGTCCCAGATCGAATACCTGACGAGTATGCTTTACAGCCAGTTGGGAATCACCCAGGGGATATTGGACGGCACTGCTGATGACCGGACGAAGCTGAACTACGACAACCGGACCATCGAACCCATCCTGTCCGCCATTGTTGACGAAATGAAGAGGAAATTCCTCACCAAAACTGCTCGGTCACAGAAGCAGTCGATCCTGTTCTTCAGAGACCCGTTCAGGCTGGTGCCCATCAACGACATCGCCGAAATTGCCGACAAGATGACTCGCAACGAGATCATGACCTCCAACGAGATCCGGCAGAAGATCGGTATGAAGCCGTCGAAGGACCCCAAGGCGGACGAGCTCCGGAACAGTAACCTAAGCGCCCCGAAAGGGGAGGGCGAACAGCCACCATCTGAATCCGAAGGAGGAAATGTTCAAAATGGATCTGAAGTTTGACTTTAGTGGCTGGGCTACCCGAAACGATCTTGTCTGCGCTGATGGGCGAACCATTCGCCACAACGCATTCGAGCACTGCGACGGGAAGACGGTTCCTCTTGTTTGGAACCACCAGCACAACGAACCCACCAACATCCTGGGCCACGCCCTCTTGGAGAACCGCAAGGACGGCGTCTATGCATACTGCACGTTCAACGAGAGTGAGAGCGGCAAAGCGGCCAAGGAGCTGGTGCAGCACGGGGACATTGTGTCCCTCTCCATCTATGCCAATGGGCTCCGGCAGACGCCGAACAAGGACGTCATGCACGGCGACATCCGCGAGGTCAGCCTGGTAGTGGCCGGTGCGAATCCCGGCGCCTTCATTGACTTCGTGGACATGGCTCATGGGGAAGGCGGTGAGCAGGAGATGATCCTGTCCGCTTACGAGCCTATTTCCCTGTACCGTCCCGATGAGAAGCCCCCGCTGATCCACAAGGCCGATACCAAGGAGAAGCCTGATGACAAGCCCAACGCGGGCGAAGACGGGGACAAACCTAAGGATGGCGATAAGTCCAAGGGCAAAGAGAAGCCCGAGGACGAGGAGACCATCGAGGATGTTGTCAACACCATGAACGAGAAGCAGAAGAAGGTCATGTACGCTCTGATTGCTGCTGCCGCGGAGCAGGTGAACGACAACGCCGAGGATGACGAGGAAGAGGACCCCGATGACCCCGACAACAAATCCGACAAATCTAAGGGAGGAAACAAGACCATGAAGCACAATGTGTTCGACACTGAAGACACTCAGGACACCGTTCTGAGCCACTCCGACTGCGCTGACATTCTTGCTCTGGCCAAGAGCAGCAGCGTGGGCAGCCTTCGGACTGCTCTGAAGATCTACGCTGATCAGAACGAACTCAAGCACGGCATCGACAACATCGAGAGCCTGTTCCCCGACTACAAGGATCTGCGCCCCGGCGCTCCTGAGCGGGTCGCTCGTGACCAGGGCTGGGTGAGCGTTGTCATGCGCAAGGTTCACAAGAGCCCCATCAGCCGCATCCGCACCCGCCAGGCGGACACCCGCAAGGACAGTATCCGGGCCCACGGCTATCAGAAGGGCAAGCGTAAGCAGCTCTCCGGCAACATGAACGTCATCACCCGGACCACCGATCCCCAGACCGTGTACCGCACCGATGCCCTGCACCGGGACGACATCATCGACATCACCGATTTCGATGTGGTGGAGTACCAGTACGCCGTTATGCGGGAGAACATCAATGAAGATGTCGCTACCGCCATCATGGTGGGCGATGGCCGTGAGCCGGATGATGAGATGAAGATTTCCGAGGATCACATCCGCTCCATTTGGAACGACAACGACCTCTACACCATCCACTACGACGTGGACATCGAGGCCGCCAAGGCCGAGCTCCAGGGCAGCAAGACCAGCATGAGCTTCGGCGAGAACTATATCTATGCTGAGGCAGTCATCGCCGCCGCCCTCTATGCCCGTGAGAAGTACAAGGGCACCGGCACCCCCGATTTCTTCTGCACGCCCCATATGGTCAACGTGATGCTGCTGGCCCGGGACATGAACGGCCGCCGCATTTACACCTCCAAGGCCGACCTGGCCGCCGCCCTGAATGTGGGCGAGCTCTACACTGCCGAGCAGTTTGAGGGTCTGGTGCGCATGGATGACGAGGGCCACAAGCACAAGCTGCTGGGCATCTTCGTCAACCTGACCGACTACACCGTGGGCTCCACCAAGGGCGGCGAGATCGCCCGGTTCGACCAGTTCGACATCGACTTCAACCAGCAGAAGTACCTGATCGAGACCCGGCTGTCCGGCGCTCTGACCCGCGTCTACTCCGCCATCGCTCTGGAGGAGCCCGTGGCTGCCTTCGCCTCCGGCGGTACTGGCGGCGATGGCGGCGGGGCCGGCACTCCCTGAGGAGAAGATTCAAAATGGCGAAATTTTATGGATCGGTAGGCTATGCTGAGACCCTCCAGACCGCGCCTGGCGTGCATGAGGAGCAGATCGTTGAGTATCCGTACTACGGCGATTTGACCCGGAATGCACGCCAGCTTCAGTCTGGGGAGTCGCTCAACGATGACATCAATGTCGCGAACGAGATCAGCATAGTCGCCGATCCGTTCGCCAGGGAGAATTTCCACAAAATGCGGTATGTGACGTTCATGGGGGCGAAGTGGAAGATTTCAAGGGTCGAGGTAGGTTATCCGCGGCTGATCCTGACCATCGGAGGGCTGTACCATGAATAGGCGTTATGAGCTCCAGGCGGTTCTGGAGGGCATTCTCGGCTCCGGGAATGTGTATTTCCAGCCGCCGGAGAACCTGGAGATGCGGTATGACTGCGTCGTCTATGAGCGGAGCGAAATCGAAACTGTCCACGCGGACAACGCCCTTATCGCCTGCTGGACCGCTACCAGGTGACGGTCATCTACAAGAACCCGGACAGCGACCTCCCTCACCGCCTCGCCATGCTGCCCATGTGCACCCATGACCGCCATTTTACAGCGGACAACCTGAACCACGATATTTTCAACCTGTACTATTAAAGGAGGAAATCCGAAATGAGTAGAATCGTATGGGACAAGACCGGTGAGCGTTTTTACGAAACCGGTGTTGATCGCGCTGTCCTTTACCCCATCAGCTCCGCCGGCCTTTACAACAAGGGCGTGCCCTGGAACGGCATCACCGGCATCACCGAGAGCCCTTCCGGCGCGGAGCCCAACAACCTCTATGCCGACAACATCAAGTACCTGGTGCTGGTGGGCGCTGAGGACTTCGGTCTGACCGTCGAGTGCTATACCTACCCCGATGAGTGGGAGGAGTGCGACGGCTCCGCCGAGATCGCCCCCGGTGTGGTCGCCGGCCAGCAGAACCCGCAAGGTCTTCGGCCTGAGCTACCGCACCAAGCTGGGCAACGATGTGGACGGTCAGGACCACGGCTACAAGCTTCACCTGGTCTACGGCGGGCTGGCCTCTCCCTCTGAGCGGGGCTATCAGACCGTCAACGACTCCCCCGAGCCCATCAACCCCAGCTGGGAGATCACCACCACTCCCGTGGACGTTCCCGGCTACAAGCCCACTGCCCGCCTGATCATCACCTCCACCAAGGTCGATCCCGCCAAGCTGAAGGCCCTGGAGGACATCCTGTACGGCACCGAGGATCAGGACGCCCGCCTGCCTCTGCCTGAGGAGGTCATTCAGCTGCTCAAGCCTTCCGTGGCTGTGACCGCCTCTCCTGAGAGCGCCGACGCCACCCTGTTCGGCAAGAAGGCGTCCGACCTTCAGACCAATGTCGCAGTGGGCGCGGACAGCATCACCGGTACGCTGAAGAACGTGACCGGCTACACCGAGTTCAGCAGCAAGCCCGCCGAGCAGTCCGGCCATTACCTGGCCCTGAAGTTCGACGTGACTCCGGCTGACGCCGTCACCACCGTGGAGCTGGTGGGCGGCACCAAGGGCCCCGTGACCCTGGACGCCGACAAGAACATCGTCCTGCCGATCAAGAACAACACCCAGAGCGTCAAGGTGACCTCCACCAAGGACGGTTCCTCCGTCACCAAGACCTACGCGCTGACCAACCTGACCCTGGAATCCTAACCACCCCAACCCAAAAGCGGGGCTCTCTTCACCGAGGGCTCCGCTTTCTTTTTATTTTTGAAAGGAGAAAACTGCAATGTTGAAGAAAACCATGACTTACGAGGACTACAACGGTGTTTCCCGCACCGAGGACTTTTTACTTCAATCTGACCCCCGCTGAGGTGACGGAGATGGAGCTTTCCGTGGATGGCGGTCTGGTGGAGATGATCAACCGCGTGGTCGCGGCCCAGGACGGAAAGCAGATCATCAACGTGTTCAAGGACATCATCCTGCGGGCCTATGGCGAAAAGTCCCCCGACGGCAAGCGTTTCGTCAAGAATCAGGAGATCCGGGACGCCTTCGCCCAGACCAACGCGTACAGCGACCTGTTCATGGAGCTGGCCACCGACGCCAAAGCCGCGGCCGCATTCGTCAACGGCGTCATCCAGCAGCCGAAGAAGGCCCCCGCGCCCGCCCCGCAGAACTGAGTTTGAACAGGGGGGCCGGAGATGCTGGAACTTGTGGTGCCTAAATCAGAGCAGTATGACGACGACAGCGGCTGCTTTATTACGACCAAGGAACAGACCCTTCGTCTGGAGCACTCTCTGGTCTCCCTTTCAAAATGGGAGGCGAAGTGGCACAAGCCGTACCTGTCCACCAAGTCGAAGACGGTGGAGGAGCAGATCGACTACGTCCGCTGCATGACCCTGACCCAGAATGTTGACCCCAATGTCTATACCGCCATTACACCCCAGCTGCTGGCGGTGGTCAAGGACTACATCGAGGACTCCATGACGGCCACCACCTTCTCGAAGGAACAGAGAGGCCGCCGGGGGAGGGAAATCGTGACGGCGGAGATCATCTACTACTGGATGATCTCCCACCAAATCCCCTTCGAGTGCCAGAAGTGGCATTTGAACCGGCTGATGACGCTCATCAACGTATGCAGCGCCAAGACTGGCCCGCAGAAGAAGATGAGCCAGAAGGATATTTTCGCACAAAACCGCGCCCTGAACGCGGCGCGAAGGAAGAGAGGAAACACAAGGGGGTGACGCCATGTATGAAGAACGGATCTGGAGATTCCTGAAGGGGAAGCTGCTTTCCGACTGCGGAGCCGCCGGACTGATGGGAAACCTCTACGCCGAAAGCGGGCTGAACCCCGTCAATCTCCAGAACACCCATGAGAGGAAGCTGGGGCTCTCGGACAAGGAATACACCCAGCAGGTGGATTTCGGACTTTACGCTGACTTTGTCCATGACGGAGCGGGTTACGGCCTTGCCCAGTGGACCTTCTGGAGCCGGAAGCAGAACCTGCTGGCCTTTGCCAAAAGCAGGGAGAAGAGCATCGGCGATCTGGAGACGCAGCTGGAGTTCCTGTGGAAGGAGCTGACGGAAAGCTACGCCTCCCTGGCGCAGATGCTGATGTCTGCCAGTTCTGTCCGGGCTGCCTCCGATGCGGTCCTGCTCCAGTTTGAACGCCCGGCCGACCAGAGCGAGACGGCCAAAGCCCGCCGGGCTGCCTACGGGCAGAAGTATTACGACCAATTTGCAGGAAAGGAGGCGGCCGCCATGAGCAACAGTCCATTGGTCTCCTACACAAAGCTGTCCCCTAACCATTCCGGTAGGCGCAAGCACGCCATCGATACCATCTCCATCCACTGTATGGCCGGTGATTTGACGGTGGAGAGCTGCGGAAACCTGTTCGCCAGCCCAAGCCGGAAGGCCAGCAGCAATTACGGGATCGGGAGCGACGGCCGGATCGGACTCTATGTGGAGGAATGCAATCGCTCCTGGTGCACCTCCTCCAGCTCCAACGACAACCGGGCCATTACCATCGAGGTGGCGAACAACGGGGGAGCCAACCAGGGATGGCCGGTATCTGACGCGGCTTATCGGTCCCTGATCGCCCTCCTGGTGGACATCTGCCAGAGAAACGGGATTAAACGGCTGCTCTGGAAGGGGGACAAGTCGCTGATCGGGCAGGTGGATAAGCAGAACATGACCGTCCACCGCTGGTTTGCGGCAAAGGCGTGCCCAGGGGACTGGCTTTACAGCCGCCACGGGCAGATCGCCAACGAGGTAAATGCAAAACTGTCTGAGGAGGACGAGGATATGGACCAGACAAAATTCAATGAGATGTTCTCCGCCGCCATGACGGATTATCTCAAAGGTCTTCAGAACAACAACTGCGGCGACTGGTCCCAGGAAGCGCGGGACTGGTGTATAAGCGTCGGGCTGTTTGCCGGAAACGGAACCGCAGTGGACGGAAAGCCGAACATGATGTGGCCGTCCGGGCTGACCCGCGAACAGGCCGCCCAGCTCTTCTACCGGCTTGCGAAGATGGTGGGGCTTGCGTGATGAGAAATCGTACAAGCCGAACCAGAGGCAAAGCTGGAAGAAAGCCGGACCTGTCGCAGTTTTCAAAATGGATGATCGCCGACATTCGTCCCCTGCTGTGGGTCGTGACTGTCGGCGGTTTTTTACTGGCCTTTTACTGTGTCTACAAGGGATATATGGGGGCGCTTCCTTGGATCGGCGCTATGGTGGGGCTCCCCTGGGGCGCCCATGGCATGGTGTGCAGCTTTTATCTGAACCTGTGCAAATCCGACCACCGGGAGGGTGGCATCACCTTTGAAACGGCAAAGGCCGCTAATTTTAACTTAAATGTTTCACAGACGCCGGTAGGCTCCGTAGAGAGCCCGGCAATTTAAGGAGGAGTATCGATGACTGCGGAAATCATTTCCTCGCTGCTGATGCTTGTTGGCGGAATCACCATCCTGACCAACATCATCGTGCAGGTGGTCAAGAGCATCACCTGGGACAAAATTCCCACAAATCTGGTTGCGCTGTTCGTATCGGAGGCGCTGACGCTGGCCCTGGGAGGGGCCTATGCCTCGGTAAAGGGCGTCGACATCGCCTGGTACATGGTGGCGGCCGCCATCGTGGTGGGGCTGATGTCCGCCTATGCGGCCATGTTCGGCTTCGATAAATTCAAGGAAGCCATCGAGGGCTGGAAACAGAAAAGCTGATCTTGAAGGAGGTGGCCGAACGTGATCCATTTCAGACATACGGGGGATTTCTCGAAGCTGACCCGGTTTATGGAACGGGCAAAGGAGGCCGTCCGTCTCGGCGATCTGAACAAGTATGGCCGGGCGGGGGTGGCGGCCCTCTCGTCCGCAACCCCGGTTGACTCCGGAGAAACGGCCGCCTCCTGGTATTACGAGATTACCAACAAGAACAACACCATCACCATCTCGTTTCACAATTCCAACATTCAAAATGGAGTCCCCATCGCCATCCTTCTCCAATACGGGCATGGCACGGGGACCGGAGGCTGGGTACAGGGAAGAGATTACATCAACCCTGCGATCCAGCCTATTTTTGACCAGATAGCAGAATACGCCTGGAAGGAGGTGACTCGGTCATGAGCAGGACGATCGACGAGAGAATCGTTGAAATGCGGTTTGATAACCGGCAGTTCGAGCAGAACGTGCAGACCAGCCTGTCTACGCTGGACAAACTCAAGCGGGGACTGGACCTGGACAACGCCGCCAAGAGCCTTGACGGGCTTGGGGACGCGGCGAAGCGGTGCGACATGTCCGTCCTCGGCAAGTCTGTGGAGACGGTCCAGGCCAAATTTTCGGCGTTCCAGGTCGTCGCCATGACGACTCTTTCCAACATCACCAATTCGGCGGTGAACACGGGAAAGCGGCTCGTGTCCGCCCTGACAATCGACCCCATTAAAACGGGTTTTCAGGAGTATGAGACCCAGATCGGGGCGGTGCAGACCATCCTGGCCAACACCCAGCACGAGGGGACCAACCTCCAGCAGGTGAACCGGGCCCTGGATGAGCTGAATACCTACGCGGATAAGACCATCTACAACTTTACCGAGATGACCCGGAACATCGGCACGTTCACCGCGGCCGGCGTCAACCTGCGGACCTCGGTGGACTCCATCAAGGGTATCGCTAACCTGGCGGCCATCTCGGGCTCCACCTCCCAGCAGGCATCCACAGCCATGTACCAGCTCTCCCAGGCCCTGGCCGCAGGCAAGGTCTCCCTGATGGACTGGAACTCTGTGGTCAACGCCGGTATGGGCGGCAAGGTGTTCCAGGACGCCCTGGTGCGCACCTCCGAGCTGCTGGGTACCGGCGCGCAGAACGCCATCAATATGTACGGCTCCTTCCGGGAGTCCCTCACCAGAGGCGAGTGGCTCACCACAGAAGTGCTTACCGAGACCCTGAAGCAGTTTGCCGGCGCGTACAGCGAGGCCGACCTGATCCAGCAGGGATTCTCGGAGGCCCAGGCCCGGGACATCGCCCAAATGGCGAAGACGGCGGAGGACGCCGCCACCAAGGTCAAGACCTTTACCCAGCTCTGGGACAACCTGAAGGAGAGCGCTCAGTCCGGCTGGACCACCACATGGGAAATCCTGGTTGGCGACTTTGAGGAAGCCAAGGAAGTGCTGACCGAGGTGTCCGACGCCATTGGCGGCGTGATCAGCGAGACCTCCCAGGCGAGAAACGAATTACTCAGCGGCGGTCTCAGCTCCGGCTGGAAGCAGCTGCTGGACCAGGGCATCGCCGATGAGGGCGGGTTCATTGAATCCATCCAGGAGGTGGCCCGAGAGAGCGGCGACGCCTTTGACAAGCTGGTGGCCGACTCGGAGAGCTTCAGTGACGCGCTGAAGCAGGGGCTGACGGACGGGGTCGTATCCTCCGAGACCCTGACGCAGGCGGTCCATAACCTGCGGGAGAAGATGACCGGCATGTCCCAGGAGGAGCGCAAGGCGGCCGGATACACCGCGGAGATGATCGAGCAGATTGAAGCCCTGGACAAGGGACTTCAAAATGGTTCGGTCTCCATGGAGGAGTTTACGGAAAAGATCCTGCGCCCCTCCGGACGGGAAAACCTGATCCAGGCGGTCTGGAATGCGGCTAAGGGCCTGGTCAGCGTCATTACCCCCATCAAGGACGCATTCCGCGAAATCTTTCCGCCCGCAACCGCCGACCAGCTGTACTCTCTTACGGAGACTCTCCGCAGCTTTTCTGAGTGGCTGACCCTCTCCGAGGAGACGGCGGACAAGCTGGGGCGCACCTTCAAGGGGCTTTTCTCGGTGCTGGACCTGGTGCGGCAGGGCGCTCTGGCGATTTTCAACGCTTTGGCGCCTCTGGGCAGCGGAGCCGGTTCCCTGGCTGACGGCATTCTCACCATAACCGCAGGGATCGGAGATTTCCTGGTCGGCATCAACGAGGCGGCCAAGCAGGGAGAGTTCTTTGGAATGGTGGCCCAGACGGTCGCCTCGGCGCTGGAGTTTGTTGTGTCCGGGATCGAGCGACTGACTGGATTTCTCGCCGACGCCTTTGCTGCCCCAGGCCTGGAATCCTTCCAGGCGCTTTTGGGACGCATCCAGACCCGCATTGGGCAGGTCGTCGACGCGGTGAGCGGCCTGGGCGGCGGGGTCAGCGACGCGGCGGACACTATGGATTCCGCCCTGGAGAACAGCAAATTCCTGCAAATGCTCCAGACCATTTTCAACGGCGCAAAGACCCTGGTCTCTGGCATCATCGGCGTATTCGGCGGCCTTGCCGGCGCACTGGTGGAGAACCTGAGCAACGCGAATTTCAGCAGCGTCATCGACCTGCTGAACGGCGTCTCCCTGGGTGCTATCGCCCTGGGCATTAAGAAGTTCCTGGACTCCTTCCGGGAGGTCACAGACAGCGTCGGCAGCATCAAGGAGGGCGTGATCGGGATTCTGGACGGCGTAAAGGGCTGTTTCCAGGCCTGGCAGAATGACGTCAACGCCAAGGCCCTGCTGAAGATCGCGACCGCTGTCGCGGTGCTGTCCGCATCCATTCTCACTATTTCCCTGATCGACAGCGAAAAGCTGACGGCGTCCCTGGGGGCCATCACGGTGCTCTTTACCGAGCTGATGGCGGCCATGGCGGTGTTCGGAAAGCTGGACCTGAATGTCCGCGGAACAATGAAGCGCTCCACGGCGATGATCGCCCTCTCCTCCTCGGTCCTGATTCTGGCCTCCGCGCTGAAAAGCGTTGCCACGCTGGAACCGGAACAGATGGCGGCGGGGCTTGCGGGCATCGCCGGACTGATGGCCGCCCTGGTGGCAGCCGCGAAGGTGCTGGGCTCCGGCTCAAGCTCCATCATCAAGGGTTCTGCCCAGATGGTGGTCTTTGCCGCGGCAATCAAAATACTAGCCTCGGCCTGCGCCGACCTGGCCCAGCTGGACCTTGCCGGACTGGCAAAGGGTCTGACCGGCGTCGGCGTGCTGCTGGCAGAGGTATCGCTCTTCATGAACGCGGCCAAGTTCAGCGGAAGGTCGGTGGTCACTGCCTCGGGCGTTCTGGTACTGGCCGGCGCTATGAAGGTGCTGGCCTCGGCCTGCAAAGACTTTGCCCAGATGGGTGTTGGCGAGCTGGTCAAGGGGCTGAGCGCCATCGGCGCGGTCCTGCTGGAGATCACGGCCTTTACCAAGCTGGCCGGAAGCGCCAAGGGGCTGATCACCACCGGAGCCGCCATGATCGAGATTGGCGCGGCCATGAAGATATTTGCCTCCGCTATGGCGGACTTCGGGCGGATGTCTCTGGCAGAGATCGGCAAGGGCTTGCTGGCTATGGGCGGAGCCCTGGCAGAGGTGGCTGTGGCCATGCGCTTTATGCCCCGGAATATGGTAACCATGGGGGCGGGCCTGATCGCGGTGGGAGCCGCGCTGAACATCATTGCCGACGCCATGCGGTCCATGGGCGGCATGAGCTGGGAGGCTGTCGCAAAGAGCCTGGTCACCATGGGCGGGGCTCTGGCCGAGCTGGCCGTTGGTCTGAACTTCATGAACGGCACGTTGGGCGGTTCCGCCGCCATGCTGGTGGCTGCCGCCGCGCTGGCAGTGCTGACGCCGGTGCTGGTTACGCTGGGCAGCATGAGCTGGGAAGCCATTGCCAAGGGGCTGGTCACGGTGGCCGGCGCCTTTGCCGTCATCGGAACGGCCGGCGCACTGCTCACTCCGCTGCTGCCGACGATTCTTGGCCTGGGCGGCGCCTTCGCTCTGATCGGCGTTGGTGTTGCCGGCGTTGGGGCAGGTCTGCTCCTTGTCGGAACCGGCCTATCCGCCATTGCGGTGGGCGTTACGGCCCTGGCAACCTCCCTTGGGGCGGGTGTAGCCATTATCGTGGCCGGCCTGACCTCTATTATCACAGGCATTGCGGCGCTGATCCCGGCCATTGCGGAGAAGCTGGGTGAGGCGGTGGTGGCCTTTGCGCAGGTCATTACGAATGGCGCTCCCGCCATTGGCGAGGCCGTCAAGACCCTTGTCCTCACCATGGTGGACGTTCTGGTGGAGTGTGTCCCGGCCATCGCCGAGGGCGCTCTGGAGCTGGTTGCCGGGGTGCTGGACGCCCTGGTGGCCTATACGCCCCAGATCGTGGACTCCGTCATGCAGTTCCTGATCGCGGTGATCGACGGGCTGGCCCGCAACATGCCCACCCTGATCCAGTCGGTGGTGGACCTGCTGATGTCCTTCTTCTCCGGCATCGTATCGGCGCTGGGAAGCATCGACACCGACGCGCTGCTGAAGGGCATCGCCGGAATCGGCCTGCTGAGCGGCATTATGGTGGCGCTGGGCGCTCTGGCCGGACTGATCCCCTCCGCCATGGTGGGTGTGCTTGGTCTGGGCGTTGTTATCGCAGAGCTGGCCATTGTTCTGGCGGCGGTGGGCGCGCTGGCGCAGATCCCCGGCCTGGAGTGGCTCATCAGCGAGGGTGGTCAGCTCTTGCAGACCATCGGGAACGCCATCGGCGGCTTTATCGGCGGCATCGTGGGTGGATTTATGAGCGGGGTATCCGGTTCCTTCCCCCAGATCGGCATGGACCTGGCCGCCTTTATGACCAACATACAGCCCTTTATCGACGGGGCAAGAGGCATCGACCCGGCCATGCTGGAGGGCGTCAAGGCCCTCACCGGGGCGATCATGCTGATTACGGCGGCCGATTTGCTGGAGGGTCTGACCTCCTGGCTCACCGGCGGCTCGTCCCTTTCCACCTTTGCCGAGGAGCTGGTGCCATTCGGCGAGGCCATGAAGAAATTCTCCCACAGCATTACCGGACTGGACGGCGACCTGGTCAGCACGGCGGCAATCGCTGGAAAGACCCTGGCTGAGATGGCCGCGACCCTGCCCAACAGCGGCGGCATCGCGGGATTCTTTGCCGGAGAGAACGACATAGGGGTCCTTCGGCGACCAGCTTGTGGGCTTCGGCGGCTCCATGATGAAGTTCGCCGCAAGCATCAAGGGGCTGGACACCGACGCGGTTCAAAATGCTGCCATCGCCGGTAAGGCCATGGCGGAGCTGGCTGCCACCCTCCCCAACACAGGAGGGGCGGTAGGCTTCTTTGCCGGCAACAACGACATGGACGACTTCGGCGAACAGCTCGTACCCTTTGGAGCGGCCATCAAAGCCTATTCCGACGCGGTCAAGGGGCTTGATGTGGAGGCGGTCACCAATTCCGCCATTGCCGGACAGGCCATGTCGGAGCTGGCGGCTACTTTGCCCAACACCGGCGGAGCCGTAGCCTTCTTCGCTGGCGACAACGACCTTGCCACCTTCGGCGAGCAGCTGGTGTCCTTCGGGGCGTCCATCAAAAGCTATGCCCAGGAGGTGACGGGGCTGGATACCGACGCAGTCGCCAGCTCGACGGTCGCCGGACAGACCCTGGTGGAGCTGGCAAACACCTTGCCCAACACCGGGGGCCTGGTGGCCTTCTTCGCTGGCGACAACGACCTTGACACCTTCGGGGAACAGCTGGTGCCCTTCGGGGAGGCGATGAAGGCCTACTCCGACAGCGTGACCGGCATGGACAGCGCAGCCGTAACCGCCTCCGCCACTGCGGCGAAGGCCCTTGCGGAGCTGCAAGCCTCGCTGCCCAATATTGGCGGCGTGGTGGATTTCTTTACCGGCGGCAACGACCTGGAGACCTTCGCAAACGGCCTTCTCCCCTTTGGAGAGGGCATGAAGGCCTATGCCGACGCGGTGAGCGGAATGGACGCGGGGGCGGTTTCCGCCTCTATTATCGCCGCCCAGGCCCTGGCAGAGCTCCAGGCATCTCTTCCCCATGTGGGAGGGGTGATGAGCTTCTTTACCGGGGGCAACGATCTTGGCCTGTTCACAGAGGGGATTCTCTCCTTCGGCGAGGCCATGAATTCCTACGGAAACGCCGTATCCGGCATCGATGCCGGGGCGGTATCCGCCTCCGCTACTGCGGCTCAGGCGCTGTCCCGGCTCCAGGCGTCCCTCCCCAATGTAGGCGGCATCATGGAATTCTTCACCGGCGGGAATGACCTTGGGAAATTTTCCGAGGGCATCATCCCCTTCGGCGAAGCGATGAAAGCCTACGGCGAGTCGGTGGCCGGCATCGACTCCAGCGCGGTAGAGGCCTCTGCCACTGCCGCTCAATCCCTGGCACAGCTCCAGGCGGCCCTTCCCCAGGTGGGCGGGCTTATGGAGTTCTTTACCGGCGGCAATGACCTTGGGGTATTCTCGGAGGGCATCGTGCCCTTTGGGGCCGCTATGAAGTCCTATGCCGAAGCGGTTTCCGGCATCAACGCCGACGCGGTCACGGCCTCCGCTGTGGCGGCCCAGGCGCTGGCACAGCTGCAAACCGACCTGCCCAATGTGGGCGGGGTCATGGCATTCTTCAACGGAGGCAACGACCTTGGAACCTTTGCCGCCGGCATCGTACCCTTCGGCGCGGCCATGAAGTCCTATGGGGATGCCGTGGCCGACATCAACACCGGAGCCATCACCGCCTCGGCCACTGCCGCCCAGTCTCTGGCGCGGCTGCAAGAGGCCCTTCCCCTGGTAGGCGGTGTGATGGAATTCTTCAACGGAAGCCAGGACTTGGCCGCTTTTGCGGCGGGCATCATCCCCTTCGGCGCGGCCATGAAATCCTACGGCGACGCCGTGGCGGATATTCGGCCGGAAGCGGTGGAAAGCTCCGGCTCCGCCGGAATGGCCCTGGTGGAGCTGGCAAAGGCCCTTCCCAACACGGGCGGCCTGCTGTCCTTCTTTACCGGAGGGACCGACCTGGCCGCCTTTGGCGATGACCTGACGCTGTTTGGCGCGGACCTTTCCGCCTATGCGGAGGCCATCAGCAATGTGAAGGCGGACGCGGTGACGGCCTCGGCCAACGCAGCGGAAGCGCTCTCCAACCTCGCCTCCGGCCTGCCGGACAGCAGTCTGTTTGACAAGTGGTTCGGCGGAGACCAGACGCTGGCCTCCTTTGGCGGGGATATTTCCAAGTTCGGCGCGGCCATGAAGGACTATTACGGCCAAATCTCCGGCATCGACACCGGGCGGATGGCTGACGTGGTCGCACAGGTGTGGAGCCTGCTGGAGCTGGCTGAGGGGGCCGCAGGGGTCAACACCAGCGGTTTGACCGGCTTTGCCGACAGCATGAGGAAGATGGGAGACGCCGGCATCTCCGGCTTTACCAGCGCTTTCTACAACTGCGGCGACACGGTCAACAAAGCCGTGTCCAGTATGCTGTCCACCGTCAGCGGCGCCGTCCTCTCCAACCTCCCCGTGACAAACGGGGCCATGGAGACGGTGGTCCAGTCGCTGGCGAACATTGTGGACGGGAAGGTCCCGGCCATCCGGACATCGACATCGGATATGATGCGGACCATGGGGGCATCCATCACGGCCCACTCCAGAACGGTGGGGGACGCGATGAGGACGGTGCTCTTCACCGCCGTATCCAACATCAACCGCATGAAGCCGGAGTTCGAGACCGCCGGAAAGAACGCCGGGCAGGGCTTTATCAACGGCATCAACTCCAAGCTGGGCGGCGCAAGGTCCGCCGGCCGAAGCCTGGGCCTGGCCGCTCTGGAAGCGGCAAAGAAGGCGCTGGACAGCCACTCCCCCTCCCGGGAATTCATCCATCTGGGCGAAAACGTGGGCGAGGGTCTGGCCATCGGCGTCAACAACAGCATCGTCCCTGCCGCACAGGCCGCCTCCGGCATGATCGACGAGGTGATCGCCGTCAGCGAGAAGGGCGTCGATGCCTTTGAGGATTGGATCAACGAGAAGCAGTATTACGGCGAGCTGAGCCTGATGGACGAGCTGGCCGGATGGGAAAACCTCCAAAAGAAGTACAGGGCCGGCAGTGAGGAGCGGATGAAGATCGACCGGGAGGTCTATCGGGTTCAAAATGAACTGGTTTCCGCCACCTACCAGGCCTCCCTGGACTGGATCGAGGAGGAGAAGTATTACAAGCGCCTGAGCACCGAGGAGGAGCTGGCCGCCTATGAGCGGATGCAGGCCCGGTATCTGGAGGGCAGCAAGGAACGGATGGAGTTGGACCGGAAGGTCTTCACCCTCCGCAACCAGCTTGTGGACGAGTCCTATCAGAACTCCATGGACTGGATCGAGGAGGAAAAGTATTACAACCGTCTGAGCCTGGCCGACGAGCTGGCCGCCTACAAGCGGGTCCAGAGCCGGTACGCCAAGGGCACCGAGGAGCGGAAGAAGCTGGACCGGGAGGTCTACCGGCTGGAGCAGGAAATCTACGAGGCCCAGCAGCAGTACATCGCCGACGTGCAGAGCGTTCAGGAGTCCGCCAACCAGCGGCGCATCCAGCTGGAGGAGGCCTATGCCAACAAGGTCAAGTCCATCAACGAGCAGCTGGAACGGGACATCGAATCCCTGAACCAGCAGTATCAGGACGCGGTGGAGTCCCGGACCAAGAGCCTGTACCAGTCCTACGGCCTCTTTGATGAGGTCACGAAGAAGGAAGCGGTCAGCAGTGAAACGCTGATGCAGAATCTGGAGGGTCAGGTCCAGGAGTTTGGCGAGTGGCAGGATATTCTGGGTCAGCTCTCCGCCAGGGGCGTTGACTCGGACCTGATCGCGGAGCTTCAGGAGATGGGGCCCTCTGCCATCGAAGAGATCCGGGCGCTGAACTCCATGAGCGACGACGAGCTGGAGAAGTATGTCTCCCTCTGGTCCATCAAGCACGCCCAGGCCCGTGACCAGGCGACCTCGGAACTGGAGGGGCTTCGGGTGGAGACCCAGGAGCAGATCGCGCAGCTCCGGGCGGACGCGGCGGTGGAGCTGGAGGAGTACCGGCTGACCTGGCAGAGCGAAATGGCCCAGCTGGAGGAGGATACCAGCCGTCAGCTGGCCTCCCTCCGGCAGGAATTCTCGGAAAATGTGGGCCTGATCAAGCGGGACACGGAAGCCAAGATGGCGGAAATGACCGAGGCGGCCCGGAAAATCCTGTCGGAAGCCGGGTGGACGGAGACGGGACAGCAAATTCCCGCCGGCCTCGCCCAGGGCGTGGCCCAGTCCAAATCCACCTTTATCGACGAGCTGACCAGCATGGCGCTGGCGGGCGTGGAGGCGGTGAAGAGCACGCTGGAGATCAACTCTCCCTCCCGGGTCTTCCGGGAGCTGGGGTCCTTCACCGGCCTTGGCTTTGTCAGCGGACTGGCCGGCTATGCCGAAAGGTCCTTTGCCGCCGGCGCAGACATGGCGGACTCCGCCGTGGACGGCCTTTCCGGCGCCATTGCCGGACTCCCTGACCTGCTGAGCGGCGAGGCGGAGATGCGGCCCACCATACGCCCGGTGCTGGACCTGTCTGACCTCACCGGGGCCTCGACTCAGATCGACAGCCTGTTCTACCCCCTGCGGTCCATCCGCCTGGCGGGACAGGCCAGCCTGGCGTTCCAAAACGCCTCCGGGGAGAACCGGATGACGGTCAAGGTAGACAACGACGACATCATTGAGGAGCTTCGCACCCTGCGCAGTGAAATGGCAGAGATGACGGAGCGCATGGAGCGGATGCGGGTCGTGCTGGACACCGGCACTCTGGTCGGTGAGATGGCGGGACCCATGGACAACGCCCTTGGACAGAGGGCGACACGGAGAGGAAGGGGAACTGAGCCGTGTATCATTCCATCACCATTGGCGGGAAAAACACCTGGGATGATTGGCGGCTGGTCCCCGCCTCCCGGCCCGTGTTCAATCCGCCGGCCCAGAAGGTGAAGACGCTGGAAATCCCCGGCGGGGATGGGGTCATCGACTTGTCCCAATCCCTGACCGGGTATCCGGTGTACCAAAACCGGACGGGCTCTATCGAGTTTATCGTGATGAACGACTTCAAGCCCTGGCACATGGCCTATTCCGACATCATGGACTATCTGCACGGGCAGAAGCTGCGGGCAGTGCTGGAGGATGACCCGGAGTATTTTTACGAGGGGCGGTTCACCGTCAACGTCTGGAAGTCGGAGAAGGACTGGTCGCGCATCACCATCGACTATGACGTGGGGCCCTACAAGTGGTCAGTCCTGTCCTCCACGGACGACTGGCTGTGGGACCCCTTCAACTTTCAAAATGGCGTCATCCGCCCCGCCGTGTTCAAGGACATCGCGGTGACGACGGAGGTCCGGGCGGTGAAGCTGGCGGCGCTGCTGTTCGGGCGGGCCCCGGTGTGCCCCGTGTTCCGGGTGAGCAGCTCGGATAAGCGGGGAGTACACATCCGCTTTATCAACCCCACGCTGGGACTGGACGAGACCAAGCTCCTCCCCGACGGGGTCATCCAGTTCCCGGAGTTTGTGTTCTTCGGCGACCTGGGCGCCACGCTGGAGCTGTGGTGCGACACGGGAACGGGGTCCGTCTCCGTGGACTTCAGACAGGGGAGGTTGTGACCCATGTATAGCATTTATGCAGACGGCGTGTGCATTTACAACGACGTCTTTTCCCTGGACAACATGAAGGTGGTCAACCCCAAGCTGACTCTGGAGGACAGCGCCGCCGGGTCTCTGGAGATGACCCTTCCGCCCACCAACGCGGCCTACGACACCATCGTCCGCATGGTCACAGATATTTCCGTGAAGAAGAACGGGGAAGAAGTCTGGGCGGGACGGGCCCTGTCGGAGAGCCGGGACTTCTGGAACAACCGGGTGCTCTACTGTGAGGGGGAGCTGGCCTTCTTCAACGACTCGGTCCAGCCGCCGGCGGAGTATGCCGGGAAATCGGTCCGGGAGTACCTCGACCAGCTCATCGCCGTCCACAACGGGCAGGTGGGTGAGAACCGCCGGTTCGCCATCGGGGCGGTGACGGTGGTGGATGAGGCCTTCCCCACCTATTACACCAACTACGGCAAGACCCTGGAGTCACTCAACGCCCTGGTGGAAGCCTATGGCGGCCATCTCCGGGTGCGCAAGGCGGACGGGGTTCGGTATCTGGACTATCTGAAGGACTACCCGGACACATGCAGCCAGGTGATCCAGTTCGGGTCCAACCTGCTGGACTTTGTCCGGAACTGGGACTCCGCCGAGTACGCCACGGCCATCGTCCCTCTGGGAAACCGGCTGGACGACAGTCCCATCGAGGCGCTGGACGCCTATCTGACGGTGGAGAGCGTGAACGGCGGAAGCCTGTACGTCCAATCAGACGAGGCAGTGGCGAGCCATGGCTGGATCGCAAAGATGGTGAACTGGGACGATGTGAGCGACCCCCAGGTGCTGCTGGAGAAGGCCAGGGAGTATCTGGCGGACCTTCAGTTTGACAACCTGGAGCTGGAGCTTTCCGCCCTGGACCTGCACTATCTGGACGTGGAGACCGAGGCGGTGAAGCTGCTGGACGAGATCCGGGTCATCTCCCGTCCCCACGGGCTGGACCGGCTCTTCCCGGTGACCAGGCTGGAGATCCCGCTGGACGCCCCGGAGAACACCCAGTTCAAAATGGGGGATTCGGTACAGGTGAGCCTTACCAGCGTGAGCAACCAGACCAACGCCGCCGTGCTGGACAAGATCGAAAACCTCCCCAAGGCCCACAACATCCTCAAGGAGGCCCAGGAGAACGCCACCCACATCATGAACATGGCCACCACGGGCTACATCACCATCACGAGGGACGAGCACGGCTCGGACACCCTCTATATGTCCAACGTCCGGGACTACACCAAGGCTGACAAGCTCTGGAAGTGGAACATGAACGGCCTGGGCTACTCCAACGACGGGGGAAAGACCTTCGGGCTGGCCATCACCATGGACGGGGCCATCGTGGCCGACTACATCACAGCGGGGGTGCTGAACGGCAACGTGCTCCGGGTGGGCGTCATCCGGGACTACAACTCCAACGTGATCCTGGACCTGGACAAGGGCACCCTGACCATGAAGAAGGGCTCCATCAACATCGGAAACGGAAACTTCACCGTGGACGAGCAGGGTAACCTCTACGCCAGGCGGGGCACCTTCGCGGGGACGCTGGCAGGAGCCAAGGGAACCTTCGGCGGCACAGTGCAGGCGGAGGACTTTTTGGACAAGTACGGCAACAGCATGATGGACCTGGCCAAAGAGAAGTTTACCGCTGGATATCTGGACCTGTACGGCCTGACCGTCACCAACAAGAGCACTGGGGCGGTCACCTTCGCCGTGGGGCCGACGGGCCTCATCACCATCAACGGCCAGGTGACCATGGGGGCGGGGAGCGCCATCAACTGGGCCCAGGTGAATAATCAGAACATTCAATCCAACCCGGCGTACAGCCTGGCGAACAACGCCTATAATCTGGCGGACGACGCCTACTATGAGGCGGAGCTGGCCTACGACCGGGCGAACCGGGCTTACAAGCTGGCCGACTCCATCGAGATGCCGGGGTACATCAAGAGCACCTACATCGACCAGACCACGATCCGTTCCCCGGTCATCGAGGGTGGAGAATTTTATGGCGAGGAATTCAACATCATCGCCGGGAGCGACTTCGGAAGCTTCAACCTCTACGGCCCTTTCGGGAGCAGCCGTTACCACATGCTGGCCATCGAATATTTCGAGGGCAACGCTCCTCTCATTAACATTTACAGCCCCTGCGGCGGATACATCACCATCGGCCAGAGCCGCAACGGGATCGTCTACTTCAAGGGGGTCGTGGATTTCAGCGCCGCAGACGTCCGAGGTCTGGATTTAGGAACAGGAGCATGACACAGCCATGAAGAAAATGTTAAAAAATTCCGAAGTGTTTGAGCGGCTCCACTCGCTCAATCCACTGCTGTCCCGGCGGGATCGGATCGGTTACATCGCCGCCCGGAACTACCGCTTTCTCTCCAACTCCCTGGTGGAATATGAGACCATCCGCCTCAGCCTGATCGAGAAGTACGGAGAGGAAGGGAAGGATGAACGGGGGCAGCCCACCTTTGTCCTCAAAATGGAGTCCCCCAATTTCAAGACGTTCTGTGACGAGCTGGCTCCCTTCAACGAGATGACCCATGAGGTGGAGCTGATGACCGCCAAGTACAGCGAAGCGGAGGGGAACCTGACGGGGGAGGAAATTTTGGCCATCGACTGGATGCTGGAAGATTAGGAGGTGGTCCGATTTGGCCGACATCAGCAGTTTTTTGAAGAAGATTCTGGAGGCGATCTACGGTGAGGAGGTGCGGGGTTCCATCCACGACGCCCTTGCCGCCATGAATAAGGAGTCCTCCAGCGCCATGGAGTTTGCCGCCACGGCCAAGGACTCCGCCAAGGCCTCCGCGGAAAAAGCCAAGAACGAGGCGGACACCGCCGGGCAGAAGGCGGCTGAAGCCCTGGACTCCGCCGGGAAAGCCGCCCAGTCTGAAACCAACGCCAAAGCCTCGGAGACTGCGGCGGAGGGGTACGCGGACCTCGCCGTTGACGCAGCGGAACGGGCCGGAACCTCGGAGGAGAACGCCAAGGCCTCGGAGCAGACGGCTCTGCAACAGGCCAGAGAGGCAGAGGAGTCCAAGAACGCCGCTGCTCTCAGCGAGGCCGAAGCCAAGGCGGCAGAAGAGCGGGCTAAGGAGGTCCGCAATCAGGTGGAGACCCTGGGTGCCCAAGCCACGGCAGACGCCGCAGCGGCTCAGGAGGCCAGGACCGCCACGGAGGCGGCGCGGGACGCGGCCAAGGTTAGTGAAACCAACGCAAAGGCCTCGGAGACCAAGGCGGAAGACGCCAAAGCGGGCGCGGAAGCGGCGAAGGAAGCCGCCCTGTCCGCCCAAGAGAGCGCCGAGGAGGACGCCCTGACCGCCGCCCAGTCCAAGGAGGACGCAGAAGCGGCCAGGACAGCCGCAGAACAGGCCAAGGCCGACGCCCTTGACAGCGCCGCAGAGGCCGCCGGAAGCGCAGCCAAAGCGGAGCAGTACAGCGGCAAGCCGCCCAAGCCTCAAAATGGAACCTGGTGGATCTGGGACGCGGAAACAGGGGCCTATTACGACAGCCACATCAGCTGTGAGCTGCAAGGCCCCATCGGCGTGGGCATCCAGGACATCCGGCTGACCAAGGGTGACCACTCGCCGGGCACCACGGATATTTACACGGTGCATATGACAGACGGGTCTACCTACACCATTTCGGTCTACAACGGCCTGAACGGTACGGGCGCCGGCGACGTATTGGGTATCTCCTTCGACCTGGTCATCCCCGCCGAGGGGTGGTCGGAGGGGAGCGTCACCATTGCGGACGAGCGGCTTTTGGCCCTGGGCACCCACAAGTATTTCCTCAGCGCGGACGAAGCCTGTAAGGAGGAGTTCCTCGACTGCAATGTGCAGCCCAAGAACATCACCACCTCGGGCTTTCTCACCCTGACCTGCGACACAGAGCCGGCGGCGGACCTGACGGTCAACCTGATCCGGCTGGAGCTGTCGGGGAACGGGGCCATTCAGTAAGCAAGGAGGCGAAGCCCATGGAGATCGCAGTGAAAGCAACCTATGCCCATCTGGTCAAGGATGAGAGTCTGGTACAGAACTCCGACAAGCTCTATATTGTGGAGTTCCACTTTGATCAGAGTTGGGATGGTTATGCCAAATCGGCTGTCTTTGAAGCCGGCGGCGTACAGCAGCCGCCTGTGGCGTTGACGGATGACCGATGCATTATTCCGGCTGAGTGTTTGAAACGGGCCGGAATCAATCTCAAAATCGGAGTTTCCGGCATTAAGGATGGGGTTCAGAAAGACACGGTATGGTGTCTGGCCAGCAAGATCATGTACGCGCTTGACCCCACACAACTGATGCCGCCCACCCACATCGACGGAGACGTGAAGGCCCAGATCCTTGAGGTCATCCGGGAAAATACTGCTACAGATGCAGAGGTTCAGGAAGTCCTCGACAATGCATTCCAGTCCTCCTGGATACCTCCCGAAAATCCTGAGGCTCCGGACAATACCGCCACTAACGAAGAGGTGGAGGACATTCTCGATGATGTTTTCGGCGAAGAGCCGTAAACAAATATTTTTAAGGAGGACATATTTATGTCTAAGCACACTACTCTCGAACAGCTGAAGCTTCTGGCTCAGCGCACCAAGAGTGAGATCAGCAAGGTCGAATCCAAGTCCCTGGTAGGCGTTAAGGTCAACGGCGTTGCCCTGGCCATCGCCGACAAGATGGTGGACATTCTGATTGCTTCTGGTGCTACCAACGGCACTCTGTCTGTTGCCGGCAAGGATGTTGCGGTGACGGGTCTGGCGGCCCTGGCCTACAAGGCTCAGATCTCTGAGGCCGATCTGGATACCGCTCTGAAGGCTGTGCTGGACGGCAAGGCTTCCGGCGCCGATCTGGCCACTCTGATCGGTACGGATGCTGGTAAGAGCGCCCGCACCATCGCCAACGAGGAGCTGGCCGCTCAGCTGATCCCCGAGGGCGCCCAAGGAGGCCCTGGATACTCTGACTGAGATTGCTCGGTGGATTCAGGATCACCCCAATGACGCTTCCGCGATGAACGCCGCCATCACCAAGCTGAACGGTATCGTTGCCGGTATTGGTGGTGACGAGGACGAGTACGCCACCGTGATGACCGCCATTGAGGGCAAGATCACCGCCGCGCTGAAGGACATTGCCTCCGGCGCGACCAAGGTGGAGAAGTCCGAGGTCAACGGTAACATCAAGATCAATGGCCAGGAGACCGTGGTCTACACCCACCCTGCCGTTGAGGCTGTCGAAGCCGGCTTCAAGAAGGTCGGTAAGGACAATCAGGGTCATGTGGTGCTGGGCGACGATGTGACCAAGGAGGATATCGTTGCTCTCGGTATCCCCGCACAGGACACCACCTATCAGCCTGCTACCAGCCAGACAAACGGCCTGATGTCCAAGGAGGACAAGGTCAAGCTGGACAGCATTGAGGTTGCGACTGATGAGGAAGTCAATCAGATGCTGGATGAGGTCTTTGGCGCCGCTGTTGGCGTCTGATAACCGCGGAGGGGGATGGGGTATTCCTGTCCCCCTCTTATTTTTTCGGAAAGGAGCTCTAACATGGCAGAGAACAAAGCCACAACCTTAGAGCAGTTGCGGGCTCTGGCAGAAAGGGGAAAACTCGATACCCTGAACCGCGTCGACCAGCTTTTAGAGTCGATCATTCCTCTGCTGGAGGGCGCACAGCATAGCGGTACTACCGTTACTCTGCCGGCCGAGAACTGGAGCGGCAGAGCTCAGACTGTAAAGGACAACATCCTTTTGGCTGACGAAAAATACTGGTATATTGTGTGCGCTGACGCGGATTGCTTTATGGCAGTCAGCGAGACTGGCGTGAAAGCTGACAATATCACCGTTAACGGTCAGGTCACCTTTCACTGCGAGGTAACTCCAACGGAAAATCTGACCATTTATATTTTGCGACTGGAGGTCGAGCAGAATAATGAGTAATGCAAACGTCGGCAAGGTCTTTAACATGACCGGCGGCAACGGCGGAGGCGGTACTCTGAGGCTGGAGACCCTGACAATTACCAAGCCGCCCCAAAAGACCACCTACAAGTCCGGAGAGTCCTTTGACCCCACGGGCATGGTCGTTACCGCGGGCTATGGGTATGGTCTCACTTCGGATGTGACCGGATATTCCGTGTCTCCCCAAGTCCTTACGGATGGAGTGACGGAGGTGGTTATCACCTATACCGAAGGCCGCATCACCAAGACGGCAAGTGTGCCGGTTACTGTGCAGAAGGTGCTGGTATCCATTGCCGTTACCAACAACCCCTCCAAGATGGTCTATCACTATCTGGAGGAATTTGCCCCCGCGGGAATGGTGGTCACTGCCAAATTCTCGGATGACTCTACGGAGGAGGTTTCGGGATACACCTATCCCAAGACCGCTTTCTCTACTTTGGGGAGCCGTCCGGTGGAGATCGGTTATACCTATGAGGGCGTGACCAAGACCGCCAGCTTGAATGTTACAGTCAACCCCATTGAGGTGGCTGTCCCTGTTCAAAATGGAGTCCTTACCTATGACGGGACTGGCAAAACTCCGTCCTGGACTGGGTATGATCCGTCGAAGATGACCATTTCCGGCACGACCAACGGCGTGAACGCTGGGTCCTATTCCGCACGGTTTAATCTGTCGTATGGATATCAGTTCCCCGGCGGCTTGGATGAGGCCACGGTTGAGTGGATCATTGACCGGGCGGTCATCGCTTCTCTTCCGGTGCAGAACAATGTACTGGCGGCCAACGGCAAACCGCAGGCTCCCACCTGGGCCAACTACGACATCGGTCAGTTGACCATTGGCGGAGACCGATCTGGAACTGACGCAGGCGATTACAAAGCCACATTTACTCCTACCGCCAACTACAAGTGGTGGGACGGTTCCATTGAGGCCAAGGAGGTCAAGTGGACCATCACCAGCGTTATTGTACCCATTCCTACGCAGAAGGGCTCGCCGACCTATACGGGAGCGCCCCAGACACCGGAATGGGATAACTTTGACCAGGTGAATTCCAAAGTGCAGGTGACCGCACAGACCAATGCCGGCACCCACTCTGCCACATTTATTCTTCTGAATGGCATGTGGTCGGACGGTTCTACGACCAATAAAACCGTTCAGTGGAGCATCGGCCGAGCTTCCATCGCCAAGGTTCCCGCCCAGAGCGGAGCTTTGAAGTATGATGGGAACCCCAAAACTCCGGTGTGGGACGCCAATTATGATCCAAACAAAATGACGGTATCTGTAGAGGCGAAGGTCAACGCCGGCACAGGGTACACTGCCGCCTTTACACCGGATTCCAACCATCAGTGGTGGGATGGCACGGTGGACGCCAAGACAGCTACCTGGGCTATCGGCAAGGGCGATCAGGTCGTATCTGTAAGTCCGACAAGTGTGACGCTGAATACCGGCGCCCGAAGCGCCAAGTTTACCGTGACCCGAAAGGGCGACGGCGTGATCTCTGCCGTTTCCAATAATGTTGGTGTGGCTACGATCGGTAACATCAATCAGCAGACCGGCGAGGTTACGGTGAACAGTGTAAATAACATCACCGGCACGACTACAATTATTGTTAAAGTAGCTGCGGGGAGCCAACTATCTGGCTGGGGCCGATAAGCAGGTAGCAGTCAATGCTCAGTTCGTGACCATCTACGGCGTGGAATGGGACTGGACCAGCAGCGGCCCCACCAAGGGTAAGCGCACCGACGGAGCGGCGGGCTTTGGGGACCCCAACCCGGCGGTGAACAATGGCTCCGGCTCCTCGCCCTTTGACGACTTGTACCCGTGGAAGGACATGACCAAGGTCACCCGGACGGGCGGCGTGATGGTCAAGGAGCCCAAGTATTGGTTCAAATGGACCAAGACCGGGAAGAAGCTGAAGCTCCAGATCGCCGACGGCCCCGTGGAAGGGTTCCATGTTGACCCGGTGAATATGGACCGTGGGGACGGTCTGGGCGAGCTGGACCTCTCCTACATCGCCCGGTATCACTGCGCCAATGGCACCTACAAGTCGGAGACCAACAAGGCCCAGCAGGTGAACATCACCCGGAGCACGGCACGAACCCAGATCCACAACCTGGGGGCCAACATCTGGCAGCTGGACTTTGCCCAGATGTGGTATGTAAACATGCTGTTTCTGGTGGAGTTCGCGGATTGGAACGGCGAGCGGATCGGCCGGGGCTGCTCGGCCAGCAATTCCAAGGAGAACAACGGGCGTACGGACGCCATGCAGTACCACACCGGTACTACGGCGGCCAATCGGGATACTTACGGTTTCACACAGTACCGGAACATCGAGGGCTGGTGGGACAATGTGTACGACTGGATGGACGGCTGCTATTACAATGGCAACGGCCTGAACGTCATCAAGAATCCCAATCAGTTCAGCGACGGTGCCAACGGCGTGCTTGTCGGTAAGCCGGTTGCTGGTTACCCGAAGGACTTCGCCATCCCGACCCAAAGCGGGCTGGAGTGGGCGCTGTATCCCTCTGAGGCTGGCGGCAGTGCCACCACATATGTCCCGGATAACTGGAATTTCTACGGTAGTTGCCCGTGCCTGGTCCACGGCGGTGGCTATAGCCAGGGCCAGAATCGCGGGCCGTTCTACGTGTGCTACAGCGGTGCGTCGGACACGAACTCCGGCATCGGCTGTCGCCTCCAGGAACGCCCGCCGAAGGCGGCGTGACCATTCCCCTGGGGAGGAGGGGGTTTGGGGTGAGGGGACCGCAGTCCCTTCCCCCAAGCTCCGGCCTTCCACGCATTTCAAAATGGAGCGGAAGGGCTCCTTTTCACCTTAATAAGAACAACATTTGAAACCGCTCTTCTTTGGTAAGAGGAGAGCGCGGGGTCGACTTTGCAGCAGACGATGTCCCGGATAACTGGAATTTCAACGGTAGTAACCCGTGCCTGCTCCACGGCGGTTACTATAACCAGAACCAGAATCACGGGCCGTTCTACGTGAACTACAACAGCGCGTCGAACACGAACTCCAACATCGGCTGTCGCCTTCTTGAAGCAGACGCAGGCCATTGGGCCTGTTGGGTATGGCTGAACCTCCTATCGGTAGTCAGGGTTCCTCACCCTTTCTATTACGCAGAGTTGACCGCGCAGCACTTGCTGACGATGAGCCGTCAGGACACAGCCTGGTACACTTCGGGCCGGGTTTCGCCCCGGAACCACCCGCGGCGATGGAACGGCTGTGAGGCTACAAGGAGGATATTATCCCTGATGAAACGAGTGAGAGTTTACCAACAAATCCTTTCGGAAGACAATCTGCGCCTGGCCATCCGGGAAGTCAACCGGGGACACCGGCGCAACGGCGACCACAGCCTGAACAAGAAGGTCCTGGAGATCGAGGCGAATATGGATGCGTATGTGGCGGAGCTGCGCAGGTTCATCGAGGACCTGGTGAGCGGAGACGCGCATATGCACCCGCCGCTGAAACGGCGGCGCTGGGACCGGAACGCGGACAGCGGAAAGGGCAAATGGCGGGACATCAACGAGCCGCTCTTGTGGCCGGACCAGTATGTCCACCATGCGGTGTTACAGCCCATGATCCCGCACATCATGCGGAGCATGGACAAATACTGCATCGCAAGTGTGCCGGGACGGGGAAATTCCTACGGGGTCAAGGCGATCAAGAAGTGGATGAAGGGAGACGCCGCCGGCACACGGTACGGCGCGGAATGCGACATCTACCACTGCTTTGAGGAGCTGGACCCGCCGTATGTCATCCAGGCACTGAAACGGCTGTTCAAGGATCGGGAGACCCTCTGGCTGTGCGACGCCCTGATGGAATACGGCGTACTTATCGGCGCGTTCTTCTCCGCCTGGTTCCTGCACCTGGTACTCCAGCCGCTGGACCTGATGATCCACCAAAGGGAGTACGGCGTCAGCCACTACCTGCGGCAGATGGACAACTTCACCATCTTCGCCTCCAGCAAGCGGAAATTGCGGAAGCTGATCCGGGATATTCAGGCGTGGCTGGCCGACGTGGGACTAAAGCTGAAAGACAACTGGCAGGTCTTTCGGATCGGCTTTACCCCAAGGGTGGAGAAGGCCAGAGAGCAGCTGCCCGAGGCCAAACAGCGCCGAAGACGGCCGAGGATTCCGTCGGCGCTGGGCTACCGGTTCGGGCACGGTTACACCATCCTCCGAAAGCACAACCTGTTTCGGCTCAAGCAGTCGCTGCATTTATATTACTACCGAAGGGATCGAAACCGGGTCATCTCGTTTAAGCGGGCCTCCGGCCTGATCTCACGGCTTGGGCAGCTCCGAAAGTGCGATTGTCAACGGATTTTGGAGCGGTATTATCAGCCGAAGACCATGTTCGATCTTAAGAAAGTCGTCCGAAAAGAGTGCAGACGGCTTCAGAAATTATATCCGCCCTACCAGGCGGCGTGAAAGGAGCGGCACCATGAAAGTACAAGGGATGGTTGACCCCGGCAGTTTTACCGTGGAGCGCATTCCCGGAAGCGGAAGAAGCCTTGTACGGCTTTTCCAGAACGTGACGCCTGTCCAGACCGAGGACTTCACCGGATATGAGTACGACGAGTACCATGTGGAGGTGGAGACCTGGGACGGCATCGCGGCAAACGTGCGGGAGAACTACGAGACGTTCCTGAGAAAGGGAATAGACAACGAGATCGACCGCAGCAATCGGGCACTGTATTCCGCACAAGTGGATACGGATGCCATGAACGTGGACCAGGAATTCCGTCTGACTCTGCTGGAGCTGGGTCTGACGGAGCTGGATATTTAAGAAAGGGGAAAACTACTATGCTGTACCGAACTTTGAAGCGCATGATCGAGAGAGGCCAGACGGAGGGTATCGAGACGAAGCTCGATATTTTCTATGCCGCTGACAAAATCAGCGAGAGCGAGTATCAGGAACTGCTCGGGATGCTGAGTCCCAAAGCCTAAGCTTTCCAAATTTGCCTGCTTTGAAGGAGGTTGGATGATGGCGGAAGAAAAGAAACCCGCCTTTGTCGAGGCGGGTGATCGGTTAACATGATCAGCTATATCGAGTACCTGAACATAACTATCGCTTTAGGTCTGGCTATTATCGGCGTTTTTTTGATCATGCAGATCGTTGGCGAAATTTTGGAGTTTAAGGGGAAAGTCGTTCCCGAGTTCATTAAGATCAGGAAATATTTTGCTCGGAAGAAGCAGGAACGGCAGACCATGCGAGAAATGTCCGCGACGATTCACGATGTGAAGACCGTGTTGAACAGCGTGGACTCCCATTACAGCGAAGATAATATCGCCAAGCGTGACGCCTGGATGAAATGGGTAAATGATAGAGCAGTGGTGTATGATCAGTCCATTGAGGTTCTGAAAGAAGAAATGGATAAGAACACCGAAATCACCATGTCTCTCTACATTGAAAGCAAGCGCAGTTCGATCATAAGTTTTGCCTCGTACTGCGTTTGCCCCGATAATCCTGTGACCAGGGAGCAGTTTAAGCGAGTCTTTCGGATCTATGCGGAATATGAGGAGATCATCAAAGACAACGATCTTCAAAATGGAGAAGTAGACATCGCTATTCGCATCATTCGAGAAGCGTACGAAAACCACTTGAGAAACGGGTCATTTGTCGAGGATGTGCGTGAATAC
>VOFB01000258.1_pt1 | contig 90000 bp, 104 predicted proteins | sample 5384141 | NCBI WGS metagenome assembly VOFB01 (sample SAMN12384721, study PRJNA508395) | human gut metagenome | isolation source: healthy gut A | host: Homo sapiens | reverse complement strand
GTTCTTCTCCTTACAGTATTTTTTTATTTTTTGGATCAGTTTTTCGTCGGTTGTATATTCCAGCAGATATACTTCCATCCCATCTGCTTTGCATGCTTCCAAATATTTGCAGTAATAATTCCTTGTTCCCCTTGTTTGCTCATAAAATGTCCCTTTATCAAAATTAATGCTGCTCCATACGGATTCCTGATTTACGCCTGTCATAATATGATCAATATCCCCATAGCGTTCCCTATATTTTGTCACATATGTATCCCCACCATTGATGATGACCGCTTTTTTTTAATGTCATAATGTTTTGCAAAATCGCTGTAAGACCCTCAAAAATACTTTTGCGAGGAGCATAATAATATACATCACAATTGTCTATAAAAAACCGTCAACACCTTTTTCAAATAGTTTCTTAGAAAGCTGTTCTATAAACTTCTGCCATGCCGGGACAGACACATCCACCCATTTTTCTTCATCCCAATGCTCGTACTTGCCAATTGTAAACTTCTCGTAAGTTTTATAATATTCCCTGAAGTTTTCAACAGATCCAATATTTAGATACGTATATACCTTTGTTCCATTTTGATGGAGCGATTCGATATCCTTTTTGTAAAATATTGCGCATCAATTACAATCAGATCATATTTTTTAAAGCGTTCCAAAGATGAGGCATCCGCATTCAGAAACACCCCATAATCATTTTTCTCTAATGTTTTCCCATAATCATTTTTCTCTAATGTTTTTACTTTATCGTCTTTTATAAAAAAGCATCCCATAATAAACATCAGAATAACTAGTAAAGCCACGGCTCCCATCTGCTTGATTTTTTTTTCCTGCTCAATGACACTCATCCCCTTTCAATAGTTTCCAAATCTATAACACAGTATAACACAGAATAAATGTGATATGGTGAACTAATTCTAAGCCGACAAATTTGCCACTATACATCATTCATTCAAAAATCTGTTTTCGGTATCTTAAAAACATCATTGTCAAAACGCGCAAGATTGTGTTATAATTACACGATAGTGTGTGCTGGCATATAAATTCCATCTGTGCACAGCGTGCGAAGCGCAGATGATAGATGTGACCGGCACCGGTAACAATTTGATTACGAAGAAAATACGCACGCAGAAAAGAGGATATCATGGCAGAAAAGAAAAACATCTTGACCGAAGAAGGTCTTGCAAAACTGGAAGATGAATTACAGGACTTAAAGGTAAATAGACGTAAAGAAGTTGCAGCAAAGATTAAAGAGGCAAGAGAACAGGGTGACTTGTCCGAGAACGCCGAGTATGATGCAGCGAAAGATGAGCAGAGAGATATTGAGATCCGTATTGAAGAGATCGAGAAGATCTTGAAAAACGCAGAGGTTGTCAGCAGCAAAGATGTTGATGCTAATGCGATCAACATTGGTTCTACAGTTCGCATCAAAGATCTTTCTTCCGGAGAAGAGATGCAGTATAAGATCGTAGGTTCTACGGAGGCAGACATTCTTGGTGGTAAGATTTCCAATGAGTCTCCGGTTGGTGTTGCATTGATCGGTGCGAAAGCAGGTCAGACTGTTGATGTTGAAACACCAAAGGGAACTGTATTGCAATATGAGATCCTTGAGATTCAAAAATAATAGATGCAATACGAGATCCTTGAAATATAGAAATAATAGATTTTGTATAATAGCATGAACTTGCAGAAACAAGAGAATCTGCATACAGAAATCGTCGATAGATATAAAAAGAAAGGGGCTAAGATCGTGGCTGAGCAGCAGAAGAAACCACAGAAGGAGCAGGATATCAACCAGCTTCTCAAGGTTCGTAGAGAAAAATTAGCAAATTTACAGGCAGAAGGCAAGGATCCTTTTGTTATTACAAAATATGATGTTACACATCATTCTATGGAGATCAAAGATAACTATGATACATTAGAAGGAAAAAAAGAAGTGTCAGTGGCAGGCCGTATGATGTTTAAGCGTGTCATGGGTAAGGCATCCTTCTGTAATATACAGGATCTTCAGGGTAACATTCAGTCATATGTCGCTAGAGATGACATTGGCGAGGATTCCTATAAGGATTTCAAAAAATATGATGTAGGAGATATTCTTGGTATCAAAGGATTTGTCTTTAAGACAAAGACCGGAGAGATCTCTATCCATGCGAAGGAAGTTACGTTATTATCTAAGAGTCTGCAGATCCTTCCGGAGAAATATCATGGACTGACTGACACAGATACTCGTTATCGTCAGCGTTATGTCGATTTGATCATGAATGAAGACGTTAAAGATACTTTTATCAAGCGTTCCAAGGTGATCAGCAGCATTCGCCGCTATTTAGATGGACAGGGCTTTATGGAGGTTGAGACCCCAATGCTTGTCTCCAATGCCGGTGGTGCAGCCGCAAGACCATTTGAGACACACTTTAATGCTTTGGATGAAGACTTAAAGCTTCGCATTTCTTTGAGTTGTACTTAAAGAGATTGATCGTGGGCGGCATGGAGCGTGTATACGAGATCGGACGTGTATTCCGTAACGAGGGATTAGATACCAGACACAATCCGGAATTTACCCTGATGGAGTTATATCAGGCATATACAGACTATCACGGCATGATGGATCTGACAGAGAACCTGTATCGTTACATTGCAAAGGAAGTAACCGGTTCGGAGGTGCTTACTTACGGCGAGCATACAATGGATCTGTCCAAACCGTTTGAGCGTATCACAATGGTAGACGCGGTTAAGAAGTACGCAAATGTTGACTTCAACGAAGTTGCAGACACAGCCGCTGCTAAGAAATTGGCAGATGAGCATCATATTGAATACGAGGATCGTCATGAAAAAGGTGACATTCTCAACCTCTTCTTCGAGGAATACGTAGAGGAGCATTTGATCCAGCCAACCTTTATCATGGATCATCCGATCGAGATTTCTCCGCTGACTAAGAAGAAACCGGACAATCCGGACTATGTAGAGCGTTTTGAGTTCTTTATGAACGGCTGGGAGATGGCAAATGCATACTCTGAGTTGAATGATCCGATTGATCAGAGAGAGCGTTTCGAGGCACAGGAGAAAGCATTCGAAGCTGGTGATGATGAAGCAAATCACACCGATGAAGACTTCTTGAATGCTTTGAGCATTGGTATGCCTCCCTACCGGTGGAATTGGATTTGGTATTGACCGCATGGTTATGATGATGACAAACTCACCGGCAATTAGAGATGTGTTGTTGTTCCCGACAATGAAGAGCCTCGACAAGTAAATTTCTATAAATAGGTGTTTAAACCGTGTAAAATGAATTAAGAAAACAAAAAACCTTTTTCAAAATGAAAATCATTTTGAAAAGGCTTTATTTTAAAAGATCTTTACCAAGATCCACCGCCGCCTCCGCCGGAACCACCGCCGGAATGACCGCCGCCAGAACCTCCACTTCCCTTAGAGCTTGGCGTCGACGTCATTGCCGCTGTGGCAGATCGCATCGTCGTATTCATGAAATGATGGAACCGCACTGTATCAAACGTGTTGTAATGCCCATGAGATGAATACCATTGCGGTGGTTCGATCGCAATAGATTCAAATTTCTCCATCCATATATCCGACACGTCAAGCACATATGCATACGGCAATATATTGTAGAAATACTGCGGTTCACGCTCTACCATAGTCTCAGGCGATCTTTTTCTGCCGTCTGCAAAAATGTCCGAAATCCTTGTAAACGTCCCAAAACCTCTGTGCCATACTCTGTACGCTTTGGCATGTAATAATCAAAGAACATGATCACACCACATGCAATGATCGCCAACACAAAGGCGATCCGATAAATTGTCGGTGTATAGAACACAACATTACGCAGTCCCAGGCAATATCCGCTGATCATAGCGATCGACATCACAACGCTGAGGATCTTACTAAAGATCGTCTCTGAACTAAAGATCGTCCGAATAATAAATGCCAGCACAAAACCAAACATGATCGGTACTGTTAGTGAAAATGTCGCATTGTATGTATAATCATATATCGGCAGATACGTTGCTAAAAAAGAAAATCCCCGCCATCATCGCATAACAGATCAAATGCTTATTAATGGAATTGGCATAAAACAACACTTGTCTATTTTGCTTTGTATTTACCATTTTCAAGATCTTATTCACCGTCTTGTAGAATTTATCCTTCAGCTGATCTTTATTGGTAATATCAAAGCCACGAAACAATCCTTTCAGGAATGCCCGTTCTATCGCATTATTTCCATCATATTCTTTCAATTTGCGGATCGTAAAATCCTGATTTCCAAACAGGCCCTTCTGCCCTTCAACAATTTCTATATAACCCTTTTGTGCCAGGTACACTAACAACGATATAACGTCATTCGCATCCACCTTGCCCTTATAGGCAAAGGCTGCCTCTACACTATTGAATTCCTTTGGCGGATGGAACTGTATCGTTTCCACTACCACATTATCCGTCCGACTTTCCACCAAAGCAGAAATGCTGCACCCGCTGCTGCCAAGGACAACAAAATACTGATCAGCGCCGGCCAGATCCTTTGTTTGACCTGATCATAATATCCATCCGGTAAGACCATTCTGACTGTAACTGCCTCTCCCGGATTTAAGATAATGGAGGGATCTACATATCCTTCCATCACTTTGCCATTGATCGTATACTGCAGTCCCTCATTATTAGTCGAACCACTCTCACCATATGCCATACCGACTTTACTTTCGTCAATATCTTCCGGCATCATGATATGAAAGGTAACATTTTGGATCGTTGTATCCCAACTGGTTCCAATGATATTATAATAGAACTCATCTTCCCTTTACGTACATCTTTCCCCATATTGTAATCGTAAATGTGATACATATGCTCGCCAACAAGCGTCTTATTCTTATCTCCCAGCTGAATACGGCAATAAGAACCCTCTCGGCCTACGGTCTTTTTTTCACCATAGGTTTTGATATTCGTTACGCGCGCCTGAATACGGGAAGTTGATCCATCCTCGCGACTTACGTTATTGATAACCGGTATGTCTCGGTAAATACCATGTCTCGCCTGGTTAAAGTTCACCTGCAGCCTCTCCGTAACATGATACACATTATCCTTACCAACTTTAACTGTGACATCGTATCCTTGTATCTCGTAGGGATAATAAGAGTCTGCCAAAGCCGGTTTTGCCATCAGCAAAATCCCGGCAAGCAACATAAGGCCAAAAAGCTTTCCTTTTCTCCAAATGCTCTCCACCACTAAAATTTCACCTGCACATTCTGCCGCTCAACAGCATTCTCAACCTCAAACATCTTCTTTGTCTCAAAATGAAACAGACCGGCGATCAAACTTCCGGAAACATCTGTACTTTCATATTGTACTGCTTCACCGCACCGTTATAATATTTTCTTGCATTTGCAATATCATCCTCTGTTTCATTCAGGTTATGACTCAGATCCATAAAATTCTGATTTGCTTTCAGATCCGGATACTGCTCTGCCACTGCCATGATCTGTGGTATCATTTTAGAGATCTGTGCACCATTCTGAATCTTTTCCTCTGGTGTCATTGCGTCATAACTGCCGGTACGCAGCGATATCACCTTTTCCAATGTTTCTTTCTCATGCGAAGCATATCCTTTGACTGTTTCCACCAGATTTGGGATCAGATCATAACGTTTTTTCAGATACACATCCATCGTTGCAAATGCCTCATCTACAACAATTCTTCCTTTGATCAGCCCATTGTATGTACCAATCACCCAACAAACGATCAAAAGTACAACAACTATTCCAATAATCCATCCTATCATCTTTGTTCCTCCTATGCTTTTGCGGGATCAAACCCATTACGGCTGCCGGTTGCAACTGCACCATCCTCACGAGAAGTGCGAAATGGTGCTGCCGGAATGCCGTTTTGTCCAAACAACGTTACCGGTCGATAATTAGTCCAGCAATATCTTCCGTATACAGGTTCTTTCACCTCATCACAAGTCAGTTCTATTTCTTCTCCCTTTAGAACTGCCTTCGCCTCATGATACACTTTATCTTTACCGGCAAGTTCAAAACCGGTTAAAGTTTCCTCTGTACAATGTAGTCCCTTCGCATGGGCAAATGATACAATCATCGCACTATTCTCAATGCGGTAAGACTGATACATCGGGCCAAACGCCTCTTCTTTCGTGCATAAACCATACACTTCATACATTGCCTGCAAAGCGAGACGCTCACCAACGCTGTCTTTCTCTGTCGGATGAATATTGCCAAACTCACCCTTATCCAGAATCACCGCAATCCCGGTATGCTTGAACGTGTCGAACACACGCATCTGTGCCCCTCGAATAAATGGCCAGTTCTGGTAATCCGGCTCCCCCCTCCATTTTGGAACATCGGAAGCTGTACCAGCATAAACGGTAACGTATCATCTTTCCAATCGCCTCTCCACTGACGGATCAGCGCTGATAACAAGGAGTAATAGCGGTATGGACGATGATCGTCCTCCTCTCCCTGATAATACAAAAATCCACGTAACGTATACGGACAAACTCTTTGCAGCATCGACTCGTACAAACCACACGGTCTGGTCTCTGAACGTGGTCCCATTGGTCCCGGATATTGATTCTCACCGTACAGACGCAATGCCTCCTCCCAAGTCGGGTTCTCTGCTGTCTCGTAATATTTCCCTACATTTTTGTCAAACTCTGCCTGATATACAAGATATGCCTCTCGCGCTTTGATATATTCCTCCGGATCCTGCTCAGCAATAATTGCATCATAATCATCAATATACTCTTTGATCTCCTGCGTTCCTTCCAACGCTTCACGGCTCACCCAGCAGGAAGCAGACGTTCCGCCCCAGTTACAGCCAATAATGCCGACGGTTACCCCTGTCTCTCGTGCGATCTTATCTGCAAAATAATATGCAACCGCTGACCATCGTCCTGCCTTATCCGGCTTACACAGATCCCATGCACTTTCCTTTTCTGCTTCTTCCAACTTATCCCCTACATACGGAACCTTTGGAGTATAATAATAGCGTACTCCATCATTATGTATATTTTGAACGATCTCCTTGCCGTTTTTGCTATCCTGCAACTCCAGCTCCATATTGGACTGACCGCCGGCAAGCCATACTTCGCCGATCATAACATCTTCATATACCACTTGTTCTGTCTGAGACTGCACCGTCAGTGTATATGGTCCACCTGCCTCAAATGGCGGTAAAATAGCCTGGAACCTTCCCTGTTCCGGAACCACACTCACAGATTTGTCTGCCAAAGTAATCTTAAGCGACTCTGCATCACTGTCTCCCCATACGCTGATATTTTTCTGTCTCTGCAAAACCATGTGACTGCTAAAGACTGCTGGTAATTGAATCATTCTTTTATCCTCTTTTCATTTATTTATTCGTTTGATGTTTTTTGCCTACCGTTTTATTACTTTGATGTTTTCTTGCCTACCGGTGCCCGAAACGGTTTCTCCTGCTCCGTTCCCAGATCCATCACATAGACAGATTTTCCATCATATGTCTCATAAAACAAATACTTACTTGTCAGATGCAGATAATTGTAATTGCCATCCGCGATCTTACGCACTTCTCCACCCTCTAAATCCTTTACATACAATCCATTGCTCGTTCCATTATCTACCTGATAATATACAGCACTCTCCTTTTCATCCACATTATATGTCGCCAAGCGGTCTGAAACGATCGTGACAGGATCAGATCCATCCAAATTCACACGTACTAATGCATAATTTTGTGACATATCTATAAAATACAAATGCTCTCCTGCCCGAATCAATGAAGTACAATTACCATTGTAAATTGTCTGCTCATCTGAACCGTTAATATTCATGGTATGTATGTTATGATCCTTGTCATAACCTGTATAATACATAACACCCTGCGAAATAGAATACGGCGATACTCCCTCATCCAACAATAATTCATCGCTGGAGCCGTCCATCTTAGCTGCATTTAACTGTAATCCCTTTTTTTCATCGTAATGCTGATAATACAGATAGTTTCCGTATAAGCACACAGACTGTGTCGGATCATCATACAGCTTACCCATATTTTTGCCATCGGTCGTTAAGCGGAACAATCCCGTTTTACTTAATGCCAACACATTACCTCCGGTAACACTCTTGCGGTCATTACGTCTTGTATAGAAAATATAATCACCTGCAACATTCAAATAACTAACCGTATCTCCATGTAATTTCGTGCTTTTCTGTAATTTATCATCTGTTACATAGAGAGAATCGTTATCATACGGATCAGCATAATAGATTCTGCCATCTGCCTCGCAAAACTTACCCCCGTTAAGCAGATTTCCTGCCGTATTTCCTGTCGTATTCGGATCATCATATAGCTGTACTTTCGTCTTCTGCCACATAAAAAAATCCCACAACAACCAAAATCACCGCCCCAAGACCCCCTAAGATCCGATTACGTACATGATGTTTGGAACTTGCCGCCATTCTTCACTCTCCCTTTCAAAACCACGATTACCCACCTCTATAAGAATACCATGCCGGAAATGACTAATCAAGTGCCATCAACAGCATAAAATCATCTTCTCTCACTGATCAAGTGCCATCAACAATTCGTGAATTGTCTTTGAGCAGATCGGATGTACCCGATATGGTGCGATCTGATCAAGCGGTTCCAACACAAATCTTCGATTACACATTTCCGGATGTGGAATGATAAGATTCTCTTCTACAACGACCTCATCATCATACAATAATATGTCCACATCGATCGTTCGCGGTCCCCAATGAATGGTTCGAACACGATCTAATTTCTTCTCAATGACTCCAATCTGATCCAAAATCTGTTGAGGTGTATATAATGTCTGCATAACAACCGCACCATTCAAAAAATCATCCTGCTCGACACCGCCTACCGGTTCCGTCACGATATAATCTGATACTTTTACCAATTGATTATGCTCATCTGCTGCCAAGATTTCCAAAGCCTGGTCCAGATTAGCATGCTTATCCCCATATTGGAACCAATTCCTAAGCATACCGTATGCCATCCTCTTTGAATCTCTACAGAAACCGTCTTAAGCGGCAGTCGTATCGGTGCCCATGGCTTATCTATCCGAAGCGACAATGACCTCACCAACGGAAATGTTAATAAGATCTGCTCTGCCAAGTGTCCGGCAAGGTGCTCGATCAACTGAAACGTATTGCGTTTCGTCTCTGAATGGATCAGTTCCGCTACCTCTACGTAATTAACAGCATCTTCTATATCATCCGATTCGGCTGCCTTGCTTGTATCAACAGTAAGATCTACTGATACAACAAACTTTTGCCCCAGTTCATTCTCTTGTTTCAGTACTCCATGATTGGCAAATACTTCTAATTCCTTAATTTGAATGTGATCCATGATCCATCCTCCCCGCTTTTTGAAATGTTGCCCTAACTCCAATACCACGCACTTCCTGTACACTTCATTAATACACGACGCGGTAATTTATCATATACAAGACCTAGACGATATCCGATCAATCTGCATCCGCACTGTACGCAGAAATAAAAAGCATCCCATACATGTCCACCCTTTAACAGCATTTTCACGGTCTTCGCTGCATATCCTGCGCCCTCTTTTTCCGAAGACACCTTCGCAAACACCTCCGCATACTGCTTATGAGATACGCCAAGATCAAAGTTTCTGGCGAACTGCTGCCTGCACGTGTAATCATGAGAATGCACCACTTTTGCCTCTGCGCAATATGCAACACGATATCCTTCCTGCATCATCATATATGCTATGATCATATCTTCATTAAAAATCGTTGGCTGCACAAATCCGCCAACCTGCTCATAATACGACTTACGATACAGGGCACATACATCAGAGCAAAAATATGTCTTTACACCGAGTTCTTTCTTGTCATCCTCACTCTTAACACGGCTCTGTGCAGGATAATTATAGATTCTCGTCATACGTTCCACTCGCCCTGAATTTGGACGGGCAAGCTGTCTCGCATAAGCAACAGCTACCGAAGCATCCTCCATGCAGGCAAGTAGATTCTCTATCAGATGCTCATCTGCCGGAACTGCATCCTGCGTCATCATTAAGACAAACTCTGCAGTAGATTTGTCCATGCCTAACGCACGCGTGCCGCCATGGTCAAACTCAGACTGCATCACGGGTATGATCCGAATACGCTCATCCATAGACTGTACCATTATCTCTGATTCATCCCGAATCGTCTGCATAATAAAAATATGTTCCGGGACAACTGTTTGATGCATTAAACGCTTGATCAGATCACCAAATTCACTTCCCGGTTTATATACGGGTATCACAATATCGATCTTTGTCTGCTCCATCCGCTACTCACCATACCTTTCCATCAAATTGCTCCTGCCTTCTTTTATCTTCCTAAAAGTCTGGCAACTTCCACAACAGCTTCCTGTGCATCTTTAGAGTAACCTTCTGCACCAATCTCATCTGCAAAGCTGCGCGTGATAACGGCTCCACCGATCATAACCTTCACCGGAAGATTCTGCTCACGAACCATATTCACTACTTTCTTCATTTCCATCATCGTCGTTGTCATGAGTGCAGAAAGCCCGATAATATCTGCTTTTTCACGAATAGCTGCCTGTATGATATCCTCCGCCGGGACATCTTTACCCAGATCCACTACACGATATCCGTAGTTACGTAACATCAATGCAACCAGATTTTTACCAATATCATGAATGTCATGCTCCACTGTTGCAATGACGATCGTTCCAAGCGGCTCACTAGACCGATTGGCTGCAAGGATCGGCTCTACCACGCCAATACCTGTCTCCATCGTCTCTGCGCTCGAAATAAGCTGGGGCAGAAAATATATCTGCTTATCAAAGAGCACACCGACATGATTGATCGCCGGGATCAAACTCTCGTCAATCACTTTCTGTGCATCTATTCCACTTTGCAAAGCATCCTGCACCAAAGTTTCGATCTTATTTTTACGGCCCTTTACAACCGCCTCAAAAATCTTATCCCCCTCATGTTCCGGTGGAATCAAGTCCTTTGATCCGGATCCACTCTTTTTCGTCGTTGTCTGTACAGCATCGACCTCTCCGGACACAACGGAGATCTTATGCTCGGACACGCGATTGATATAACGCAGATCGGCATCAGGTTTATTCATCAACAGATCTGCCGCAAATACCGCATGCATTAACAAATCCTGAGACGGATTCGCGATCGCCATCGTCAGTCCCTGTCCGATCGCTAATGCCATAAACGAACTGTTCACAAAAAGTCTCTCCGGCAATCCAAAGGAAATATTAGAAAGTCCGCACGCCGTTGCCAGACCAAGCTCATGTTTGCAATATCGGATCGTCTCCAACGTTTCGATCGCAGCATTGCGGTTGGCGCCGATCGTTGCCACCAAGCCATCTACTACAATGTCCTCGCCACATAACCCGTGGCGTTTTGCCTCTTCATATATCGTATGGATAATCTCCTTTTTTCTCATCAAGATTCTCCGGCAAACCTTTTTCTGAAAGTGGAAGCAAACTAAACATCGCACCATATTTCTTGGCGATTGGGATCAGCTTCTCAAACTTCTCCGGCTCCAGCGAGATCGAATTGATCAACGAACGGCCCGGATAGATACGAAGCGCTGCCTCAACCACATCTACATAACTCGAATCAATGGATAACGGCAGATTACTCACCATCGTAAGCTCATTCACCGCTTTAAGCATCATCTCTTTTTCATCAATGCCATTCATTCCCATATTGACATCCAGGATTGCTGCTCCGTCCTCTTCCTGTGCTTCTGCCATCTCCGTAACAAGGTCAAGCTGTCCGGCACGAAGCTGCTCCTGCAATGCTTTCTTATCTGTCGGGTTAATACGTTCTCCGATCACCATAAACGGTCCGTCCAAGTCGATCGGACGAGTCACACGTTCATTAGACAGGGCACGACGTACCACCTTACCCTTTCTGCTCAGATGGGACACCTCATCCATCCGTCCACTCTGCTGTATTTTCTGAGTGAGCAAACGGATATGCTCTGGCGTTGTACCACAGCAGCCACCTAAAATATCGGCTCCGGCATCGATCAACGCCATCATTTCTTCCGCAAATTCTGGTGCTTCCATTTCGTAGACGGTCTTTCCATCTACAAGCTGCGGCAGTCCGGCATTCGGCTTCGCAACCAATGGAATGTCCGCATATGCACGCATTTTGCGTACTACATCACACATTTTATCCGGTCCTGTAGAACAGTTCACACCTAACGCATCCACTCCAAGTGTAGTAAGCACAAGAGCAGCCGTCTCCGGATCCGTTCCAAACAAAGTACGTCCATCCTCTGCAAAGGTAAGTGTCACCATGATCGGTAAGTCACAGCATTCTTTCGCTGCAATCACCGCTGCACGACACTCCTGCAGGCTCATCATCGTTTCGACAGCCAAAAAATCCACACCTGCGTCAACTAACGCCTCTGTCTGCTCCTTATAAATGTCTACCAACTCTTCAAAAGACAAAGGGCCCATCGGTTGTACCTGCTTACCCGTCATAGTCAGATCGCCACATACATACAATGGCTTGTCTGCATCTACAAGTCCGCGTTCCTTCACCTCTGCCACCGCCTGCTTCGAAATTGCTACCAAGCCATGGTTCATCTCCACCAAATTATCTTGCAGACCATACTCTTCTAACTTAATTCGGTTTCCGGAAAAAAGTGGGTGCATACACTGCATCAGACCCTGCCGCATAATACTCTATCTGTAATTCTTTCAGCACGTCAGGATTCTCTAATATCCACTCCTCAGGGCATACTCCCGCCGGAAGACCTCTCTCCTGCAAATTGGAACCGGTCGCACCGTCCAATATCATTTTCCCCTGTGCCAAACGTTCACGAAACTGCTCTTTTGTCATGTTGCTGTCAATCTCCATTCTGCTATATTGGTATATTTCCTGCTCCCGGCTCACGTGGCTTCATACCACCTAACACATAGCCCTCCCTGTGTGCCGATAGACAAAATCTTCTCTTTCGATTGTACCACATGGCATCACATACGTAAAGAAGTATTCCTTTACAACCCGTGCTTTTTTGCTTTTTTGTACAAAATCCGATATACTATAAGAATCACTGCAAACGGAGGATATCATTATGATTTTACAATGCAGTCATATAGACAAAGCATTTAGCACAGATGTCATTCTTTCTGACATCTCTTTTCATATCAATGAGCATGAAAAAGCAGCCATCGTCGGTGCAAATGGTTCCGGCAAATCAACACTGCTTAAGATCATTACAGGACATTTATCCGCAGACAACGGTGAGGTGATCCTGTCCGGCAACACGACTGTCGGCTACTTGGCACAGAACCAGGAATACGCTTCCGAACACAGCATCTACGATGAAATGCGTGATGCCAAACCGGAGATCATACAGTTAGAGCAGCAGATGGAAAAACTGTCTGCACGCATGGATATTGAAACCGGCGAAACCCTAGAGCAAGTCATCAAACAGTATGACAATGCAAGACAACGCTACGAGCGTCTCGACGGATACGCCTACCAAAGCGAGTTGGTGGGTGTCTTGAAAGGTCTTGGCTTCACGGAAGAAGACTTTGAGAAACCGGTCATTTCCCTATCCGGTGGTGAAAAGACACGTGTTGCTCTCGCCAAGATGCTGTTGCAGGCACCGGATCTTATCATATTAGACGAGCCTACCAATCATCTGGATATCAATGCCATTGCATGGCTGGAATCCTACCTGACCAATTATCGCGGTGCAGTATTGATCGTAGCCCATGACCGTTATTTTTGGATAAAATTGTCACAAAAGTTATCGAGCTGCGCCAGACGCACGCTCGTATGTATATGGGCAATTACAGCGAATATGCCGCCAAACGTCAGCAGATCATGGATAGTCTGATGAAACAATATCTCAACCAGCAGGCAGAGATCAAACATCAGGAAGAAGTCATCGCAAAGCTGAAATCCTTCAACCGGGAAAAATCCATCAAGCGCGCCGAGAGCCGTGAAAAGATGTTAGATAAAATAGAGCGCATTGAAAAACCTGTCGATGAAAACACGCAAATGCGCTTATTGTTTACACCAAAAGATTCAAAGTGGTAACGACGTATTAACCGTAGAGGGGCTTTCCAAATCCTTTGATGGAACGCCTTTATTTACCGACCTCTCCTTTGAACTGAAGCGTGGGGAACATGTAGCGATCATTGGAGACAACGGAGCAGGTAAGACAACGATCCTCAAAATAATAAATGAATTGATCCATGCCGACAGTGGTAAGATCACACTTGGAACAAACGTGGAGATTGGCTACTACGATCAGGAGCATCACGTCCTGCATCCGGATAAAACATTGTTTGAAGAGATCAGTGATGCGTATCCTCATATGAACAATACGCAGATCCGTAACACACTGGCCGCCTTTCTATTTACGGAAGACGATGTATTCAAGCAGATCAAGAGTCTGAGCGGTGGAGAACGCGGTCGCGTATCCTTGGCAAAACTCATGTTGTCCGATGCTAATCTTCTCATTCTCGATGAGCCGACAAACCATTTAGATATGGATTCTAAGGAAATACTAGAAAATGCGATCCGACATTTTGAGGGAACTGTATTGTATGTTTCCCATGATCGTTACTTTATTAATACAACCGCAACCCGAATCTTAAATCTTACAGGCGGACATGTTTTGAACTATGTCGGAAACTACGACTATTATCTGGATAAAAAAGAAGATGTGGAGCGTGCTTACTATGCGGCCCAGCCAAACCACAACGCATCAGCGATAGCTTCCACCGATGCTGCCGGGCCATCTCCTTCCACTGAAATATCCACAGCAGACGGTACTGCTCCTCAAGCGGAAAATAATACGCCTAACGCAGCCACGTCTTCCAATGCACTATCCTGGCAGGAACAAAAGGAAGAACAGGCACGACTGCGCAAAATACAAAAAGAATTAAATCGCGTTGAATCAGAGATTGAACGCTTAGAAGCAGAAAATACCGCATTAGATGAGGCAATTGCTGATCCTGCTAATGCAACCAATTCTGCAAAACTGCAGGAGCTCTCCATCCAACGTGGTGAAAACGATGCAAAATTAGAAGAACTCCTAGAACATTGGGAAGAACTTTCGGAATAACTGTGTGCTATTCTGCAGTCATGCGCTCCATCCGCCGGCGTGCCTGATCATAGACTTCCTGCGGCGAAACGCCAAGAAAGAACTGTCCATCTTCATACATAATACGCCCTGCGATCATCGTCAATTTTACGTTTTGTTTACTGCCACTATATACGATGTTCTTCGCAACATTATTCATAGGCTGCATATTCGGCTGTGTCATATCTAAGATGATCATATCCGCCTGCCTGCCTTCTGCAAGCACGTTACAGTCCTGCAGCCCCATGGCTCCTGCGCCTCCTACCGTTGCCATCTCTAACACATCCAATGCATCCAATGCTGATGCGTCCCCTAATACTACTTTTTGCAACGCTGTCGTCAAAAACATCTCTCGAAACATATCCAAACAATTATTGCTTGCCGGTCCATCCGTACCAATTGCAAGACCAATCCCCATATCTTTCATCCTCTGGATCGGTGCAATGCCGCTCGCAAGCTTTAGATTCGATGCCGGATTCGTGACAACCCACACCTGCTTGTCTTTGCAGATCTGCAAGTCTTCATCCGTCATATGCACACAATGAAAACCGCCACCACCATACTCAAACATTCCCAGCTTATCAAGAAACTTTGTAGGCGTCATGCCATAGCGTTCCACACATTCTGCCACTTCCTTTGCCGTTTCCGAATTGTGTGTATAGACCGGTGCATGATATTTCTGCCCTAAAGCCGCCATCCTTTCCAAAATTTCACGGCTAGTCGTGTATTCCGCATGAAATCCAAACCGATAAGATACCAATGGATCACACGCATTGTATTTGAGAAACTGCTGCTCCATTTCCTCAACCGTACCAACAAAGTTATTGATGCTGCCACACAAAACCGTTCGAAATCCGGTATCCATGGAAGCTTTCACAATAGCATCATTCTTCTGATACATATCAAAACATGCCGTAATGCCACTCGTCAGGTACTCCATATAAGCTAAAATTGTAAACCAATAAACATCTTCTTCCGTCAGCTTATCCTCCATCGGGAACACACGATCATACAGCCACTCCTGTAATGGCAGATCATCTGCATAAGAGCGCAAAAATGTCATTGCAGAATGTGTGTGTGCATCCTTAAATCCCGGCATTACAACATTTCCACCTGCATTAATCTGACGATCCCACTGTAAAGATGGTGCGCCATCTTCCGTTCCCAGATATACGATCTTGTCATCCTGTATATGAACTTCCCCACAAAACATTCTTTGCCCCGGCTGCATCGTTAATATATTCGCATTATATATTCGGATTCTCATAATTTTGTCCTCATTCCTGCTATACAGTATGAATGGCAGTAATACATTCTGTCACAAGCTTCTTAAACAACGGTGCCACTCTGTCTGCCGTTTCCTGCACTTCCTGATGTGTCAATGGATTTGCTGTAATGCCACACGCCATATTGGAAATACAAGAAATGCCACAAATTTTCATTCCCATATGATTGGCCGCAACTGCCTCACATGCCGTACTCATCCCCACTGCATCTGCTCCAAGTGTCCTGCACATACGAACTTCTGCCGGAGATTCGTAATTTGGTCCCGTTAATTGTATATATACCCCTTCTTGCAACGGAATATCCTTTAACGCTGCCGTTTTCCGCAATATCTGCTGTAGATCCGCATCATAAATCTGACTCATATCCGGAAAACGAACACCCAACTCTTCCGCATTCGGTCCGATCAACGGCGATGGCACGAACGAAGAAATCTGATCCTTGATCATCATAAAGTCTCCTGCCTTAAAACAAGTATTGATACCACCGGAAGCATTTGTCAAAAACAATACCTGCGCTCCCATCAGTTTCATAAGACGTATTGGCAGTACAACATCACTGATCGGATAACCTTCATAGTAATGTACGCGCCCCTTCATACATACGACCGGCACTTCATTCACATATCCCAAGATATACTTCCCTGATGCCCTGCTACCGTCGATACCGGAAAACCTTCCATTTCATGGTAATCGATCTCCGCAACAACTTGAATATCATCTGCATAATCCCCAAACCGGATCCAAGCACCAATGCGATCTCCGGAACAAAATCAATCTCCCGTGCCTTGCAAATCTTCTGATACTGCTCATAACATTTGTTTAACTTTGCATACACCTCATTCATAAACAGCCTCCGTTCTTATAACAAAGGGAACGCTTCTGTGCGTTCCCCGTATCTTTCTCTGTACTCTTTGTTACTCATTCTGTTTTAAATGTGTACGAACAATCTTTCCAACACGCATTGCATCTGCATATGCTAACAAACGATCCATCTGATTGGAATTACGCTGCAAGAAATTCGAAATGATCAAATGCAGCATGTCCTCCCCAATATCTGCACGAAATCGAATACAATCACAAACACTGCGTTCAATGTCATACACACGAATCTTGCCATACGGTGTCTCATCCACCTGCATATCCTGCTGAAATGCCAAATCAGAATAATAATGTCTGCACACCGGGAAATTAAGCTGCATACGAGAGCGATCCGTCTTCAATGTGGCAACCGACAATCTCTCCGGCTCCACATCGATCAAGCCATGATAATAACATGCGCTATCTGCACAGATCACCGCTCTTGAATTAATTCTGCAAGCCTCGATCATCTTATAATTCTCCGGCTTGCCATTCTCCTCGTCTACAAGCCAATAATGACCATGTGACACACGTTCAATAATCCCCATATTCACCAATTCCTTGATCTGCACCGTCGTGATCTTCGCGTCCTTCAACTCCGATGCATCCCGATAGCCATTGCCACTTTCAAACAAGTCCATCACTTTCTTATACGTATTTAACAACATATCTTCTCCTCCTCTTCCAACCGATAGTCTCCTACCCGTTTCCTGCTCTGTCATAATGCTAACGTGCAAAAAGATTTTGCCTGATAATATTTATTATATCACGTGTTACGAAAATTGCAATATCCTATTATAGAAAAACAACAGAAAAAAGGGCAAAACTAATGTTTTGCCCTACACTGCCTCAATCTCTTCCCTACACCGCTTTTCCGGTATACAACTGATAATATTTGCCCTTACGCTCCAGTAACTCGTCATGCGTACCGCGCTCAATGATACGTCCCTGCTCTAACACCATAATGCAGTCACTGTTGCGTACCGTTGACAAGCGATGAGCGATCACAAATGTTGTGCGTCCTTTCATCAGGCGATCCATACCTTCCTGTACCAATTTCTCAGTACGTGTATCGATCGAACTCGTTGCTTCGTCCAAAATAAGTGCCGGTGGATTAGCAACAGCTGCCCTCGCAATGGCTAACAACTGTCTCTGCCCCTGGCTCAAATTCGCACCATCACCGGTGATCATCGTTCGGTAACCATCCGGCAGACGTTTAATAAAGCTGTGCGCATTTGCCAATTTAGCTGCTGCGATCACTTCGTCATCTGTAGCATCCAGCTTACCATAGCGAATATTATCCATTACTGTTCCGGTGAACAAATGCGTATCCTGTAACACAATGCCAAGCGAACGGCGCAGATCCTTTTGTGGATCTTATTAATGTTGATACCATCAAAACGGATCTTACCATCCTGAATATCATAAAAACGATTGATCAGATTGGTGATCGTGGTTTTACCTGCACCTGTTGCACCAACAAAAGCTATCTTCTGTCCCGGTTTTGCATAGATCTTGATATTATGCAAAATGATCTTCTCATCATTATATCCAAAATCAACATCATCAAATACAACATCACCTTCCAACTTGCGATAAGTTGTTGTTCCATCATCCTGATGATAATGTTTCCAAGCCCACAATCCGGTCTGTTTCTCGCTCTCCTTGATCTGACCATCCTGCTCGGTCACATTCACGAGCTGCACATAACCTTCATCCACCTCCGGTTCTTGGTCAAGCAGCTTAAAGATACGATCTGCACCCGCTAATGCCATAACGATCGCATTGATCTGCTGACTGATCTGATTGATCGGCTGACTGAAAGATTTATTAAACGTTAGAAACTGACCAATTTACCAAGCGTAAATCCTGCGAAGCCCTGCAATGCAAGGACACCGCCTGCCATCGCACAGAATACATAGCTGATATTACCAAGCTGCGCATTGATCGGCATCAGGATATTGGCAAACGTATTTGCATTATTGGCGCTCTCAAACAACTCCTCATTCATTTTATTGAACTCTTCTAACGATGCCTGCTCATGACAGAATACTTTAACTACTTTCTGTCCATTCATCATTTCTTCGATCTGCCCATTCACTTTAGCCAGATCACGCTGCTGCTGTGAAAGGAAATAACTACCGCTCAGTCCGGCGATCTTCTTCGTCACTACCAGAGTAATGCCAATCATGATCATTGTCAATATCGTTAATGGAATACTTAAGACAACCATGCACACAAATACACTCACAATCGTTATACCACAGTTGATCGCCTGCGGTATACTTTGGCTGATCATCTGCCGCAGTGTATCTATATCATTCGTATACGTTGACATGATATCACCATGTGCATTCGTATCAAAATATTTTATTGGCAGTGTTTCCATCTTCTCAAACATCTGTACACGAAGATTTCGAAGCGTTCCCTGTGTCACATTAACCATAATACGGTTATACGCATAGGTCGTAATAACACCAATTCCATAAAAACCGGCCACCTGCAGGATCTTCGCAGCTAACGGTCCGAAATTCGGATGCGCTGTCTTCGTCAATGGTACAATATAATCATCGATCAACGATTGTGTAAACATAGTTCCCTGTACATTGGCAAGTACACTGATAATAATACACACGAGAACAAAAACACAATGCAGTCCATAATTCTTAAAAATATAACAAAACAGCCGCTTAAGCTTTCCCATCGGATCTTCAATCTTTGGCTTCGGCCTTCCCATAGCATTTGGTCTTGGCATCGTCTATCACTCCTTTCCCGGTTCATCAAAATCTGCATTACCCGCTGCCTGTGACTCATAAATCTCCTGATAGATCTGATTTCGCGCTAACAATTCCTCATGTGTACCAAAGTCATTGACACGTCCATCCTCCATCACAATAATGCGGTCACAATTTTGTATACTGGATATACGCTGTGCAATAATAAGCTTCGTCGTTCCCGGAATTACCTCGGCAAAAGCGCGGCGAATCGATGCATCCGTCGCTGTGTCAACTGCACTGGTAGAATCATCCAAGATCAATACCTTTGGCTTTTTGAGCAAAGCTCTGGCAATACATAAACGCTGTTTCTGACCACCGGAAACATTCGTACCGCCCTGCTCGATATATGTATGATAGCCTTTCGGCATCTTCTGAATAAACTCATCCGCACAGGCAAGCTCGCAAGCATGTTTACACTCTTCTTCCGTTGCCTCCGGATCACCCCAGCGCAAATTATCTAAAATCGTTCCACTAAAGAGTACATTATTCTGCAATACTACTGCCACTTGATTACGAAGTGCCTCAACGCCATAGTTACGAACATCTACACCGCCTACACGTACGCTTCCCTCCGTCACATCGTACAAACGGCTGACCAGATTCACTAAGCTGGACTTAGCACTACCGGTACCACCAAGAATACCAATCGTCTCTCCGGAAGCAATCTGTAGATTAATATCCTTAAGGACCGGCTCTCCGGATTGTTTCTTATAACTAAAGTCAACATGATCAAATTCAATGCTGCCATCCGAAACGGTAAGCACCGGATTCTCCGGATCCGTAATGTCCGGTCTGTCATTGATCACTTCCGCAACACGCTCTCCACTGGCAATACTCATCGTGATCATAACAAATACCATAGAAAGCATCATGAGGCTCATCAAAATATTCATGCAGTAACCAAGCAGTGCTGACAGATCACCCACCTGCATAGTGCCTCCGACGATCATTTTAGCTCCGATCCAACTGATCAGCAAAATGCAGCCATATACCGTAAGCATCATAACCGGAGCGTTGAGTACGATCAAGCTCTCTGCTTTGACAAACATTTTATATACATTCTCACTCGCCTTGCGGAACTTACTCTGCTCGTATTCCTCACGAGAATATGCCTTTACAACACGAATCGCCGACACATTCTCCTGTACACTCTCATTCAGATCATCATATTTCCGGAAAACCGCGTTGAAATATCCCATCGTCTTACGTACCAGCACAAACAAGAAAATACCTAAGACTATAACTGCGATCAGATAAATACAGGCAACTTTGGCATTTACATAAAAAGCCATTGCCATCGCACAGATCAAAGACATCGGAGAACGCATGCACATTCTAAGAATCATCTGATACGCATTCTGTAAATTCGTCACATCCGTCGTTAAGCGGGTCACCAGACCTGATGTACTATACTTATCAATATTTGAGAAACTGAACGTCTGAATATTCTCATACATCGCCTTACGCAGATTTTTCGCAAATCCGGTTGATGCTCTGGCTCCATACTTGCCGCCCATTGCTCCGGACCAAAGTCCGCCTACAGCAAGCACGAACATCGCCGCACCAACGATATAAATATGTTTCAGATCACCTTTCATCACACCATCATTAATGATCGATGCCATCAATAATGGAATCAATGTCTCGAAGATAACTTCTAAGATCATAAACACCGGTGTCAGAATCGAATCCCGCTTGTATTCTTTCACCTGCGCTAATAATGTTTTTACCATAGAAACCTCCATTACTAATAAAGATTAGCATATCATAGGACGAATGTTCCCTGACAGCTAATCTATAATTAAGAAATAATATACCAAAGTAATCTGTAAAAATCAAATGAACTTTCTGTGAACAGCAATTTCAATTCCACGAGAAAAGCCCCTATCAAGCTTTCGCCTGATAAGGACTTTCCCCTGCAAGAATATATATGCATCAACTTTAGTCAAGGTTGAACATGTATACATTTTCTTCGTTCTTCTTCTCTTTCTCGATACCAATGATCTCTAAGATGGTCTTACCCACTTTACGGTCATTCTGAATGTTAAATTCCAGCTTATTGAACAACATTGTGTTCGCCTTATTCGCATTCTCCTTATCGTAGGTTACGAAGTACTGTCTGCCATCCACGAGTGTATCATTAAACTGACCCGGACTACCCTGTGGTGCAGTGATCCTCTCATACTCACCATCACCAAGACTTCGATAGATCTTTGTTACCGGAAGGCTGATCGCCTCATTCTTATCATTATCTACACCTGTAAATTGCACATGCAATTGCTTTGATCGTGACGCCCTTGGTATTACCTTCATGCGGTGTAAAGAATATGATATGCGTGTCACTGTCACCAAACACATCTTTTTTCCTTACCTTATCTACCTTCGGCTTCTTTGGATCATTGTTGCCACTATCATAATCGCCATCGTAATCCGCCGCATACAGCTTCACGGACAGCAATTTCACTTCCGGTCGATTATTGTTGTATGGACACAGTTTAAAGACATCAATATCATCCTGGGACCTTACACCAAGCATCTCTTTCATATCCTTTACTGTCATCTGTAAGATCTGAATCTCTGTTGCGTTCTCAGAATCACCAACACATGCAGTCCAATGAGTATCACACTTCGTCCACTCATTCCTGCTATATCCACCATAAACATCCCATACCGGTGTTGTTGGATCTAATTCCATCGTACACGTATAAGTAAACTGTACAATAGCATTATTATCCAAACCTTTCAGCCAACTGTTTTGATCATTCACGTTAGAGGAGAACGTATTACCGGATCCACCCGTTGTATTCTCCCACACAGTTACCGGTGCCGGCGTTGTTGTAGGCTTTGGCTCCTCTGTCGGCTCTGCGGAAGGTTCTGCGGAAGCTGCCGGTTTTGCAGAATGAACAACATTGTTCTTCTCCTGTTTCAAATACTCTTTGAACATGAGCGTCTTAACTTCTTTCTCGCCTGCCGATACTTCAAAGGAGTAATTTCTCTCTGCAACTTCTACTTTGTCTTCAACTAACTTCTCTGCATCTCCATTGATCTTAGTAACTTTATCCACCGTTACATACGGTGTACCATAGGAGAACTCATATGCCCCGATCAAGGTATTGATAAACAACTGCATCTCCTGATCTTTGGTCGTATTCTCCAGATCAATTGCATCGTAAAAATACATTCGCAACATTATACAAGTAATAGTTATTCGCTGCATCGTTTGGTGACATTGCATAGTACGTATTCAACTTACCTGCTGCTACACCTCTGCCCTGATTATCACCAAGACAATACCATACATCAGCATCCGGTATCTCAAGATTCAACTGATAATCCTGCGCTCTGGCACCGGTCAGGGACAAGCTCTCACCGATCGTATACGGATAATTACATACCGTACCATTGTTTGCTCTAGAGCCCTTCGTGGTCTTCTGCTGATGATCGTCGGCGTATGTCAATTTCTGACCCTTCACATCCGTCCACTTACCATTCTTGTATGCCAGATAACTGTTCGCTGTCGTACCTTTCAACGTTGCCTGATCATACGTGTATTCTAACTCCGTATAATCTTTCGACGTAAGCTTCTCGCCATCTGCGCCTGTAGCAGTATCATTATAGCTTGAAGTCGTCTCATCTTTGGACGTATATCGGCTAAGTCCGCTGGTATCCTTAAGCATCTTGCGGTTCTCACCGTTCGATGTTCCGGCATTGATCAAGTTATCTGTATAAATCACACTCTTGTCATTCTTAGATACCCAGGCTGCAAATGCCACGGCTCCATCCTTGTTGCTTGCTTTCTGCAGATCGGTGCCACAACTAAACAAGAAAATATGATAATCCATATAATCCATCGGATAATAGAAATTATCTCCCGACTGCGAGAATAATGTTCTCGTTGTCTTATCCCCTTATAGTCGCTTGCATTAACCTCTGCAAAATGCTTGAGATATTCGGATAACGTAATGGTTGTTACGTTGATCTTGTAATCATCCAGTTTTGCATACTTCTTAAAAAGACTCTGCATTACCGCTTTCCAGATCGACAGCGGTATCTTTCTTATCATCGGAAACGATCTGTAATACCTTAACCTCAGGTATTACTGCCTCCCCATCTTTCTCATCACCTTTGTATAAGGAAATTCCGGATACCTGATAGTAAATGTTTTCATTTGCGGTATTGTATACCGTAAATCTCCAAGCGATCGGACCATTTGTCTGCTCTTCCGAATGGAAAAGGCTACGTTATACTCAGCCGGTTCTTCATTACCTTCATCATCCATTGTACCGGACGAGAATGTCTGTCCGGCAGATACGGTGCTGTTCCAACTGTCCATAACATCTGCGCCGGTCTCATTATCCGAAATAACACCATCGCCATTCTTATCTACCAGCAATCGCACTGCATATTCCTGTTTCTTGAAGCATAACCGATCTTAAACGTGAATTTCAGTTTATACTTGCCATCGCTGTCCTTTTCGATCGCTGTCTTATTTACGGTACTCTCTGCACCGGTGCTCTCATCCTTTACCTCTGTGGTATCGGAAGGGTTATTATAAACTGGCGGTGTGTCCGTAATCTTCACCGTTGCACTCTTTGGTGCAAAGCTGATCAAATTGCTTGATGTGATCGCGGAAGTGGAGAATACGTTCTACTGTCTCCAACTGCCTGTAAAAACTTGCGTGTGTTAGATTTCTTGCTTACAATTTTTGCATAAGCACTGTTATTAGAGAAATCTCCCATATGCAATACATCCGGCAATAACATTGCCTTACCGGACTTCACATATTTCTGTAGTGCCTTGGATGAAATGCTAGTCAAGTCATTACCGGACAAGCGATATTTATCGCCATCCTCACCCTTAACCAGATCACCTGTATGCAGGAATATCTCCCCATTATTGGAGCTATCATTATACGCAGGTGCATCATAACTATAATTATACTCGTTATAACCGCCCCACTGATTTTTATCACCGGTATACTTGATCGATGATGCTGTAGAATTCAGCTTACCGGTCGAATCGCCGAAGTAGATCAAGTCATACTTCGAAAGGTCTTCCTTACTGCCGTTTAACTCAGCGGTCGTCATATGCGTAATGTTAAACGAATCATCGTCAAACGAATATTGATCACTCTCCGGGAACAGTAAGTACAAGTAATCCAATGTCATCTTTGAGAAATCACTACATGGCTCTATATCTAAGATCTCAATAGCACCATCTTTACCGTTATTTCCCGAATCAGACTTATCATAGTTCAACAGATAATGAATGATATCCAATGAAGTAACCTTATCTTTATGCTCCTTCTTCTTGTTATAATAATCAAATACCTGTCCCATATACGGATTGTTCGTATCACTGTTAATCGTATTGGCAAGAGAGTTAAGCATCATGTTGGAGTTGTAGAACATCGTATTGTTCAAAACACCAAGGTTGCCCTCAAAGTTCATTGGAGCGGTACCACCCTGCCCCATATTCAAGCCATACTTTAATGTAAGCCGGCCACAAATCCTGTATTGGCAGGAATGTATGTGGATGCCAGTAACTTCTCGCATCTCCTGTAAACGGTGTAACCTCACCGGTTGTCTTATCAACTACAGAGGTACCCGTCGCAACACGATTACGAAGGAACATATTATAAAAGTTCTTCTGGTCCATTAATAGATCCATAACACAGAACTTATATATATTATTGTTGTATCCTGTAGCCGTATATCCTGAATTTTCTTCGGCTTCATTGTCTCCCAGTCAAGACGAGACATGTTAACTGATTTTGCGTCATATCCATCCGCAGCGCTCACCTGATAAAATGTTGTCGGCATAATAACCGGCGCATAATTCATTTTCAGATTACTATCTGTAGAACACTTTTGTGTTCCTTTGTACTGTTCCAATTTGTTCGCCTTATAGAACATTTTCAAAGCAATTTCAAAGGTAATATCATTCTGCTTATCTTTGTACTCGCCATTTCCGTACTTACCAAATGTAGCTCCCTCTGCATTTTTAGATTTCGACGTATCATAATGTAATATACCCTTACTGCCGTCCGGATCCTGCTGCAACGCAGCTTGATAATGTCTGATAGCAGCACCATCCTCATCGCTCTTATGCATATAAATCATATCTGCATAATCCAGCCATTCCGGATGCTCATTTAACTCCCATGGTTCAATCGTCTTAAAGACGATATTATAATTCTCCACCTCATAACGGGAACGTAATCTCAAACTGTAACGAAGAAAATCGTCATAGAAATACATCTTCGTTGTTCCAATATCAATACTATTTTCCCACTGTGTCTGATACTGATAAACCTGACCGGTACGTGACGTATACTCACGATCACCAACTTTGTATTTGGAATTCATCACTGCTGCTGTCGTACCACTGGCAAACTTCACATTTTCGGTCGCTTTATGATTTTTATATCCTGCATCCTGTGAATCTGACATAGAAACCCAAATATACTGTGCTTTCTCATCCACATGAGCCTGACGGAATACCGGATGTTCCCCTCCATTGGCAGCCGTCTTAGCCTCGTCAATGACAAAGGTAGGCTTCAGATTACCTTTCAGATGCTGTCCCGGATTTACCTTCTCATAGTAACCATAAACTGTTTTTTCATCTGACGTCAGCTTCCAAGGGACTCTTACCTGAGAGCCATTGTATTCAGCCGCACCGTCTTTACCCGGATAATTCTCCTCCGGGAATGCATAATCGCAAATGATTCCATGTCCTTTATTCACATAAAGGCTACCACCAATGTTATTGTGCTGAGATACTTTCTCAATATCGACAGCCTGACAGCCGGTTACGCAATAACTGATATTACCAACACCCTGCCAAGGCACGATCTCAAGATAAACAAAAGGATTCTCTGCAGAACCAAGTTCCCCGGCTCCTATACCCATGGTACGCTTTGCACCGCTCTTCTTCCTTTGATCTCACTAATGTCGTTGATCACACCACGCATCTGACCAATTTGGGTATCTTCTGCATGCGAATTGTACATATGTACGCCAACATATGCACCCATGGCAACAACCACACATACTGCCGCTGCTATAGCTGTTTTCTTATTACGCAACAAATTGACCAGACTTGTCTTTGGTCTCCTCTTGCTCATAGTAAGCCCTCCATTCTACCTATCTGCCTTTATACTACATATCCTCCATCTGTCCATTGTCTTTCCATGCGAAAAAACAATATTCTAAGTCTCTGCTACGCTGTCATATTATGATCACGGATAAGTGATCCATCCATTACGAATTGTAATTCCTTCATTCAACTCGTACTTGCTCTTACCATTTTTCATCTTCATCGTAAGCTGCACATCATTCTTCTTAATAGTTGCCTTAAAGTCCTGCATATATCTGCTAAAAGGAAATCATCCATAGCAACACAGGTTGTTGTAAGTGACGCAGCATCCACCGCTGTAGGATCTAGATCCTTGCGTAAATACAGCTTATCATCAACCAAATATACTATCGTCACCTTTGCCGTCTTCGTCGGTGCCGGTGCTGCTGTTGCCACCGGTGCTGCAGTTGCTCCTGCAGATGGTGTCGGTGCCGGGACCTTATCCACATCATATAAGATCAACGCCTTATGTGTGCTGTCATATTTGGCATAATTGGATGAATACGTGATATCACGTATCTGATTGAGTAACATCTGCGATTCCATCTGCAGATTCAACTCACTTTTTGAATGTCCGTAACTTTTTGTTCCTGCTGTCAGAAAAACATAATCGCAAGCATTACAATAGAAAACATTCCCATTGATATTACAAGTTCTACTAATGTAAAACCATTTTCATCTTTGCGTCGCATCATTCATCCCCTTCCTATCCCTGCATATGTTTGCCGGTATCTTTTACAAGCTTTACTCCATAGGAAGTAGTACCGCGTCCCTTAAATGAAATTTCTTGATAAAAGTGCTTCCTGCAGCATCATCTGCCTTTTTACAGCATTTGAATGCTCCGCTCGCCTTATCAAAAGAAATCTTAATTACCAAATCCGATGTATCTTTACTATTCACAGAATCGCTGCCTGATGTCGCTGTAAAATCCACACCGGAACCGGCAATATCTGTTACAACTCCATCCGCCTTATGAGCGATCACATCACTCTGAGAGTTAAGTCCTGTGTCTGTACCATCATTGTACATCAATGTCTGTACCCCATCGCTGTCCTTAAATAAATACAAATAGGTTGTTCCTTCTTGGTCATGTTTTCTACCTGCGTGGTATCCAACCTTCCCAAAAATCTGATGTCGATTTTGATGCATTTCCAGACTTGATGATCGAATATGCACCTCCGATAATCCCCGCCAGAATCGCCATAATTGCAATCGTGATGATCATTTCCACCATCGTGAAACCTCTCTCATCTCTGCTACCTCTTTGCATCTCCATCACCTCCTATTTTAATTCTTCTTCCAGTTCTCATAGCAAATACCGTTATCTCCGCTGCTATCATCTTTGGCAATAGATGATGCGATCGTCTTGCGGAAATACTTACTAAACATATTGTAAATAATTGTGTCGTTATCAAAAATCTTTTCAAGACGGTCGGAATCCGCTATAACCTTAGTAGCACCGCTAAATTCAATGTCTCCACCAGCAATGATCAGTCCCTTGAAGTTTTTCTCCAACTTAACATTACCGGTTGCAACAATGATTCCACCTTCCTCAGAGCCGTTCCAAGTATAATCGCCCTTCTTCACAACGATAATACTATTCGACGGAAGCTTTGGATTTGATGAACTCTTGCTCTCATAATCAGCAATCTTACCTTCGTCGAGAAGTACTGCAAATAAATTTGTCTTATCCGATGAAGTATTTGTGATACCCTTCTTCGTATATACATCGCTGTAATTATCTGACAAACGATACTGTGGAGACTTTAAGGATAAATCATAATCGGATGTCAGCGACATCTGCAATGACATATATTCTTTACTTTTCTCTGCTGCATAGCTGCGAACTACTGCACCCTCAGCGCCCGGTGACTCATCACCGATCTCGATCTTCTCCTGACCGGATGCACCATCACGATACAAGATATTACCGGTCGCACAGAATACTCCGGCGCCACCGTTAAACTTGATTCCTGTCGATGACATATACTTTGCATTGACATCCTTAAGGATCGCATAATCCGGACTGCACTTTGCATATGTCTGATAGAAGGACGTCAGTTTCTCTTCTTTCACATTCAAGTAAAAATAAGTCAAGGCGTCATCCTTCACATCCGTATCATGACGATAGTAGTATACAAGCGGCATAACCGTATCTATATAATCTCTCACATCAAATTTATTGCCACCGACGAACTCATTGTATCCCTCCACATCAAATTCATATTCGTCTGTAGATCCCTCTATCGGTGTAAATACAATACCATTTGGGAATGTCGGACCGGAAGATCCAACCTTTTTCCAATAGTCGCTCGGTACATAATAGGCAACCTGACTACTCTTTACAGTCAATGCCTCTCCTGTACGTATATCCTTGCTTCCTGCATAAGATGGACCTGCACCGTCAAGACTCTCATTTTTATTGCCCTTCTTAGAAATAAATGTCTTACCGGATAAGATCAGCTTTGATAAACTTTGTATATCTAATGTAACATTTTTTCCATTGATCACCATCGCAGAACTAAACTGTGCATTATCGGATGTTTTACCAATATTCGCTGCACTATAATCCTTGTTGTAGTTGTAACCACAATAAGAATTCTTAAAAGTGACATTGTCATTATTTCCCCAAATCTCCAAATCATCCGAAACATTTGTTTCTGCATTGATCCTTAATACATTACCGGCTGTTCCTGTGGAAGAGGCCTTTGTCTGAATATTTTCAACCCAGACATGGGCATCCAAGCCGTTCAAACCGTTAATCCGCATATAAGATCTGCCTCGAACCAAAATATCTCCGCGAGATATAATGTTCTCAGCATTTATATTCAATGTTGCGCCATTATCTACGACAAATCCTGCCTCCGGATCCGCTTCTACATTTGGTTCCGGACTGGCTCCCGGAAGATCTCTGCGAACCGTTCCGGAATAAACGTCACCATCAATCGTTGCCGCACTGGAGCCACCATTGATCTTTACTTTGTTGTCTGCGATCAACGCATAATTCAAATACTCAGAATGTGTACCGGCCTTCATCTCCGGCAGGTTCACACGAATATCTGTCGTGATCGTTGTCTGATAGTCTCCCTCTGTCTTTATAACCGTCAAATCCTTCAGTAATAAGCTATTGTCACCACTGTCATACTCCATATCGCCTTTACCATTGACATGACTCTTATATCCATCTACAAAGTTACCGCCGCTGTATTTGGACTGTGCCTCTGTCAAAAAGCCTCTGATGACGGAATCATGATACTTCATATTTGTCGTGCCTGTGGTAATATCACAGTCTCCCTCGGACAAAGCGCTAATTACTGCATTAAAATATTTTGAGGAATACTTTCCGGTCAATGAATCCGTTGAACCGGAACGCACAGCACCATACGCTGCATATACGCTTTCATATGCATCTCTGGCTGCCGTATCTGATACATTCTCCACACCCGCTTTGATCGCATCTACGATGGAGTCTGCATTATAAAAATTGGTCTGAGATTTCTTCTGTGCCTGTTTCAGCTTAATATTGGTTACTGTCATCGAAATAACCGCTACTGCCAACAGGGAAATGAACGTCGCTGCTATGATGGTCATAACTAACGATGATCCTCTCATCCTTTCTGAACTTATTCATACGCTCTCCATCCTTTCCCTTCTATTTACTGAACCTTATTGCCATCTACTGAGGCCAATTTATCTGACTCATCAAATGGATAAGACCCTCCCTTATCCTTGTAAACCGATACTGTAATGTCGACCAGTCGGTTACTATCCTCTGTCGTGATCAACGTATAATTACCCGAACCATCTTTTGCATCACCGTAGACACATTACCACTCGAGGCAATCTCATCATGACCACTTGCACATAAGTTTGTGTAAGCTTTTGTGACTGTACCTGTCAGATTCGTATCTGTTGATACTTTCATTGAATATGTCATATCGCGGACGATAATGTCCGGGTCGCTGCGGTCTTCCGGCGTTGCCAATGAGTTGGCTACACTATTCTCTGCCACCAGATATAACTTCATATTAGCCACACCCAATGTCGATGCAAGCGTTGATCCCTTAATCTCTACCTCATCGTTTTTCGTATCCGGCTTGTAGAATATAAAAATATTCTCAAACTTATCCGCATCGATCGATTGCTTTGCGATATCTACTTTGTAAGGATTCGGATGTGCCGTAAGAATTGCATCCGGATATTCATCCGAAGCATCCTTCACATAGCTATACTCATATGTAACTGTCGCAATGATCTTACCGGTCGATGCACCCGGCTTAATACCTACAACGATCTTACGCTTCAAATGATTTCCGATCGTCGTTGTATTGACTTTCGTTGTATCCTTCACAATCGTATTCTTATGATCCTTACAATATGTAGAGTACAAACCACCGTAATATAACTTAGCATCGGACAGATACTGTGCTGTCTCTGTTGAGATCAAGTCTTTGTTGGAATCCATTGATGGAATGATCGCCTTACTATACGATAGGTTGCGATCATACAGACCATTTGAACCATTATAAACATTATTTACTGACTTCTTTGGGGTGACATGTGCAACCACATTATAACTACTGCCATTAACAGTATAGTTCTTGTACATATCATATGCCGCCGGCGCCGATGGCAATGGAGATGCTACTGTCCAGCTTGCCTTTGGTGCCGCAGATGGGTCTGCCACCTTATCGTTATCGAGACTAAATGAAGCGTTCTTTAACTCCTCGACAGCATCCTGTGCTGCAACAACAGCGTTCTGCTGCTGCTTGGTCCTTGCACTGTGCCGCATAGACTCTGAGAAATACGCCAATAACGGGATCGAAATAGTAGCAAGTACGCCCGTCGTTATTACAATCTCGATCAACGTAAAACCCTTATTCTCTTTCCATAATTTTTTGATCATACTAATTTCTCCCCTACCGTCTCACTATTACTCCAATACGCCCGGATCCGTCATCCGAACCCGAGCGTAACCTATTTACTGAAAAATATTGTCTTTGCGAAGTGGTACACCGGATAATGTCAGATCCTTATACTCTTTCGCCTGTCCTCCAACTGAGAACATCTGCACGGTCATTGTACACTGTAATGCCTTAGATCCTTCATCAGATGAAATATTAACATTCGAAACATTCATTCGCTCTGAATAGTTGTTGATAAAGTTCAACACGCTCTTCAACGATTTATAATCCGTAGCAAATGTAATACCTACATCCGAACGGTAACCGGTATAATTACCGGTGTCGGTTGACTGCGCATTCTGTGCATTGTCTGCAGCAGCAGTCTCATTCGTTGCTGCGTTAGCCGTATTATTCGTACTATTCTGTGCATTATTACCACTAGCTGTCGATTTGCCACCATTCGCATCTTTCGACTGAGCATCGTCGTCTGCATTCTGTGCTACAACCTCTTCTAATGCTGCGCCATCCTGGAAGAAGATCTGATTCATTGTAAAGTTCTCCGTTGTGATCGTAAGACCTTTCACTTTCTTCTCTAACTGGTCAAAGCGATTGATCGCATCCTGCGTACGAAGCTCTGACGGATATGCAAGAAGCACCTGCTCGGTACGGGCATTCTTCTTCTCCGTATCAGCCTCTACCTGTGCTTTCTTGGATACTTTTGCACGAAGCTGTGACACTTCCATCGCCAACTGATCATTCTCTGTCGCTACTGTCTCGCGCTGCTCATTAAACTTCTGATAACCTAAGAACCATGCCAACGCTAAAATCACCAGTGCACCAAGGATCATCAATACTTTCTTATCTTTATCTGCTAATGTCGTCTTCGTCTTTGTGTTCTGTGTAGCCATTCTGTGTCACCTCCTATTACTGTGCCGTCTGTGTTGTATCTGTTGTCGTTGTATCTGCTTCATCCAGTGAGACATCCTTCTCTTCTTTCGTTGGTAACTGTGTATAATCTGCTGTTACCGAGAAAGTATATTCATCTATCTTATCATTCTCAGACTCTGCTCCCGCGATAGAAGCAACATTCACATTGGTCAAAAGATCAATTCCTTCGAACTCTACCAGCATCTTAGCTACTGATATTTTTGTTTTTGTTGTGATCGTCAATGTCACTTTATCTTCTGTCGTCTGCAACGTAGACACCTGCATCTGCTTTGGCAGCTTCTTCTGTAACTGCTCGATCAATGCTACCAAATTTTGATTCTTCGTCGATGTCGCCACATGCAGCGCAGCCGCATCTTCAAACTTCTTAGTCGCCTGTTCGTTCTCCGTATATACCTGATTAATGCTCTGCAGTGACTGCTTCTCCATCTTGAGATTCTCGTTCTCCTTGTTCGCACCAACAAGTCGGAACCATCCAACTGCAACGAGCGCAACTGCAACAACCACACTGCCTGCCAAGATGATCTTGACCGTTCTCATGCTTGCCGCACGTCCCTGCTTGTTTTCAGTTCCTTTAAGGAAAATCCTACCGGCTCAATCGCTGCACCGATCGCTGCAATATACTCCGTCTGATCCTGCAAGCTTCTTGCAAATCCTCTAGAGAATGTAATGTTTGTTAATTTCTCCAGCTTACGAACCGGAAGGTCCATCTCACGCTCAAACAAAGTATCCAAACCGCGGATCTTAACACCCATACCTGTGATATAAATATAACCGAGCTGGCAGTCCGGATAACGAGAGCCGAAATAATCAACCACTCGAATAACACTTTAATAAAATACCGCCTACCGCATCGGTAACTGCTTTTCTTGCCTCACGGCTTTGGCCGGAGCGTTTCCACTGATCCTCGGAAATTCTTGTTCCTCGTACTGTCTCATCCTCATAATCCAATGTGGAATACACAACATTTTCACGACAGAGCATTTCCATTGCGTCCGTCTCATCGCGGCACTCAATGCCGGATGTGCTAACATCGTCTCTATAATTGTATTCGTACCATATGGAATCGTTCTCTGCATGATCTGCTGATTCTCTTTCAATACACTCACCATAGTATTTAAGGAACCAATCTGCACACACACGCTATATCCGGATCCAATATGTTTCTGCAACACCTGCATGGAACCGTTTCCATAATAGTCAATGGATTCCACGCGAACGCCCATCAGATCTGCCAAACTATAATAATTCTGGATCAAAGAGTCCGGTGCAGCAAGAAGCAACAGCTTCAAGCTCTTTTTATCCTTTTCCTTAACCGTCTCTAACACATTGTAAGCCAATGTGTACTCATCCATGTTAACCGGGAAGTAATCCTGCGCTGTCGCATTGATCAGATTGTCTAAGTTCTTCTCCGGAACGTACGGAACAGTTACCTCACGACTCGCGATCTTGCTAGATGCGATAGAGAACACAACCTCTTTTTCTTTGACACCATTGTCCTTCATCTGTTCACGAAGAAGCTGTGCCATACGATCCTTATCCTTGACATAACCGTCTTCCATAACACCTTCCGGCGTGTCAAAGGAAAAGGCATTGTACACATGAGGGTTCTTCTTCAGGAAATCAATGACAACCGCCTTGGTTACCTGTTGTCCTATCTCAATACTCAATACTTTCTTTGCCATCTATCTTGTTCCTCCCTGTCTTTTTCATCATAATTTGATCCATAGCTTCTGTACGAAATACAATAGAAACCAGTTTCATATCACACAATGTTTGACAATGCGTCAAGCACTCTGTGACAATGAAACCAAGATTTTCCATTGCTTAATCTTGGTCAAAAAAGCCCATAACAACAAAGATATGTGTGTCCTATGCCAGTCCACACAATCTCAAGTACCACTCTATTATCGGTTCACTAAATAACATTGCAAACCATATTCCCATTGAAAGATAAGGTCCTAACGCTAAGCGATGATTCGCACCACTAACTTTCATTCGTATCACATGAATGATCGATCCGGCAATACACCCTACAATAAATGCAACAATACATGCTTTCCAGCCGATCACCAGTCCTGCAACCGCCATCAGCTTTACATCGCCACCGCCAATGCCACGCCCTACCGTCACCAAATAAATAATCAGTAGGATAACACTGACCGAAAAGAAACCTATCACATGCTCTTTCCACTGTGGTCGATCTACAATCGTAGCAATAATACCCAACACAAGAATCACTATGTTCACCTTGTCCGGGATAATGTATTGTCTAAAATCAATGATACTTAATACTATTAGGGCGGATGTCAGGAGACAATATATCACGCTCATAACGTTGAAACCGTTTGCCAAGAAAACGATCACATATAATGCTCCATTCATTCCTTCCACGAGGGGATACTGAAGCGATAACTTCGCATGGCACTTCCTGCATCTGCCCCTTAGTATTAGGAAACTGAATAATGGGATCAGATCATACCAGCGTAGGTGATATCCACATTCCATACAATGAGAGCCTTTTAACAAACTCTCCTTCTTCGGATAACGATAAATGCAGACATTCAAGAAACTGCCTATCGCTATCCCGAACATAAATACACATATGTACAAAACCAAATACGCACACCACACTGGCATAATCTATCTCCTCTATTATAACTCTGTATTACTCTGTTGTAACCGTAAGTTTAGCACTTGCAGGAGTTCCAGCAGCCGTACCTAAATCAATTGTAACAGAGCCATCTGCTTTTAAGGTTACATATAACTTATTTCCTGATGCTTTTGCTTTCTTGGATGTGAACTTACTTTTTACTTTAGTTACAACCGCGTCTGTATCTGCCTGACCACAGAGTTCAGCAAATGTGCTTTCAATGGTTGCAGAAGTTTTAGCAGTAAGATTTGTCTTACTCAACTCAAACGTAATATCTGCTGTTGCAGCCTTAGTTGCTAAATCAAAGCTATCATCCTGTGCTATTGCAGAGACCATGGAAGTTGCCAAACTACTAATCTGCTGCTGATCCTTAGACTGACGAGACTTCTCCATGTAAGGAATAACCTGTGATGCAACTACACCTACTAAGATAGCCATAATTGCCATAACGATAATCAACTCAACGAGAGAGAAACCTTTCTCTTCGTTTTCACGTAACTTTGCTACATAATTTTTCATAACTTTAATCTCCTTTTCTTAAAAATATTTATTATAAACCACTTCTTGGCTCGTGGTTATAACACAACATAAAATCAATCTAAAAATTCCTTTTATGAATTCTCCGCCATACTGTAAATGCTCATCATCGGTGCCATAATCGCTAACATAATCGGAACGACAATTGCAGCCATTAGAATAATGATAAGAGGTTCCATAATCGCTGTCACCGCTTGCGTTGCTGCTTCTACTTCCTCATCATAGTAGTCGGCAACCTTTTCCAGCATTTCTTCCATATTACCGGTTTCTTCACCGATACGCGTCATGTGACACAGAAGCGGTGGAAATACTCCACTATCTTCTAACGGCTGTGACAGTGCCACACCTCGTTCCACTTCATTCTTCGCATCCTCAACCGCTACTTGAACCAATCGATTCGACATCAGCTTTGCGACTATTTCTATCGCTGCTACCATCGGAATTCCGGATGCCATCAATGTACTTAATGTACGAGTCAGTCTCGCACTCGCTGATTTAATCGTGAGATTTCCAAATATCGGCGCTTTCATGGCAATCGTTCCAAAGAACACTGCCCCTTGGTCTGTCTTCATAAACATTCGGATAGCAACAACAACTGCGATCACACCACCTAAGAAGAACGGCCACTTTGCGATCAGGAAGTTACTGATCGCCACAACTGCTAATGTAATACCCGGCAATTTGCCACCTGCCGAGTCAAACGTCTCTTGGAATGACGGCACCACCTTAACTAACATGATGATAACTACACCAACGATTACTAAAAGCAAGACACATGGATATATCATTGCCTGCATAACCATTCCCTTGATCTTGGCATCCTTATCAAAACTTACAGACATTCGTTCAAACGTTGTCTCTAAACTACCGGAAGCTTCACCGGCTTCCACCATGTTTACCAAGATACTCGGAAATACATCCGGCATCGTGCTCATCGCCCCCGCCAATGTATCACCTTTCTCTACAAGTACCTTTACTTCCTGTACCGCATTCTGCAGTTTCTTATTCTCACACTGCTCACCAAGCATTCCAAGTGCCTGGATCACGGTGACTCCGGCATGCAGGATACTTTGGAACTGCTTGCAGAACACTGCCAAGTCTTTCGCCTTAACCTTACCGCCAATGTTGATGCTCAGTTCCTTATTCAAGGCATTTGGTTTCTCCACCGTAATCGGTGTCAACCCCTGATTCTTCAGATTCGCTCTCGCCGCATCTAAGCTGGCAGCTTCGATCGTGCCTTTTTTCTGTTTTCCACCGGCGTCTATCGCCGTATAGTTAAACGCTGTTGTCGCCACACGTATCACCTTTTCCTTCCACTATGTATGTATGAACAATCTTCTGTATAAATGATACTCGTTTCGAATTTCACCCATATAGAATCCGTTTTAATTCCAAGTTGTTCATAGTTTGTTCAAAAATTATACCATATTTTTTGCTTTTTTAGACAATTTTGTGTCATTTTTTCCATTTTTGTTAAAACTATCCAATTTTCTACTACCGTAGTTAGACAATATGCCGAATTTAAATATTTAGTATAATTTTTTACGCAACTGATCCGGCTCCTGTGCAAATTCAAGCGCCTGCGTAGAATCGATCTTGCCGTCATTATACAATTTGTAAATCGCATCATCCATCGTGATCATGCCCATATTCTTACTTGTCTGGATTGAAGATGAAATCTGATGTGTCTTATTCTCACGGATCAGGTTCTGGATCGCAGGTGTAGTATGCATGATCTCAAACGCCGCCACACGACCTTTGCCATCTCTCGTTGGGATCAAGGACTGAGAAATAACAGAAATCAATACATTCGCCAACTGCACACGAATCTGCTGCTGCTGATGTGGCGGGAATACGTCGATAACACGATCGACAGTTGCTGCTGCACCAATGGTATGCAAGGTTGAAAATACCAAGTGACCGGTCTCAGCCGCAGTGATCGCTGATGAAATCGTCTCCAAGTCACGCATCTCGCCGACGAGGATAACGTCCGGATCCTCACGAAGTGCTGCACGGAGCGCTGCGCTAAAGGACATCGTATCCATTCCTACTTCACGCTGATTGATAATGGACGCCTTATGAAAATGTTCGTACTCGATCGGGTCCTCCATTGTGATAATATGTTCTGCACGTTCTGTATTAATAATATCTATGAGCGATGCCAACGTGGTAGATTTACCACTACCGGTCGGTCCTGTCACTAAGACAAGTCCACGCTTTTTCTTGGTAAGCTCTACGACTGACGGTGGCAGCCCCAAAGACTCTGCACTGGGAATCTCCGTACTGATCAAACGAATAACCGTACCCAATGCACCTTTCTGCTTGAGTACGTTCACACGGAATCGGCCATTTCCCGGAATAGCGTGCGAGAAATCCGCCTCACCCGTCTCATCCAGCGATGCACGCAGTCGTTCCGGCACCATCGGCATGATCAATTCCGCAGTGTCTGCTGCAGACAACGGTTCCCTTGTAATTTTCCTTAATTCACCGTGCACACGGCATTTTGCCTCTGCTCCTGCAGCTACATGAAGATCGGATGCACCGATCTTACGTGCCTGTGCAAGCAGATCATTAATCGTAAAACTTAACATGTCTGTTCCCCATTTTGTGCTTAGATTTTTAGTTCTATCCGAAAAGGTCTAACAATAGTCCTCTCTTTTTACTCTTCTCCATATGCAACACGATGTACTTCTTCAATCGTCGTAATACCCTGTAATACATATTGATTTGCTGAAGTGACAAGTGTTTTCATTCCTTCTCGAATCGCCTGATTCTCAATCTCCTCCGCTGATCCCTCGCGAATAATGATTCGCTTGATCATATTAGACATTGGCATGATCTCATAAATACCGACACGGCCCTGATATCCCGATCCGCCGCATCTCATGCAATCACTGCCGACATTTGCCTGCGGTACAAGAATCTCTCTGCTCCGGTATTCCGGCCGGATATGCATTTCTTCCTTTTCAAATTCCGTCAACGGAACCATCTTCTTACAATCCGGGCATACACGTCGAAGCAGTCGCTGTGCAATAACACCAACAACAGCATCTGCAATCATGTAACTCTCTATATCCATATCTGCCAAACGGGTGATCGTACTTGCCGCACTATTTGTATGCAGCGTGCTTACTACCAAGTGACCGGTAATAGACGCTTCAACGGCAATATTGGCAGTCTCTTGGTCACGGATCTCACCGATCATGATGATGTCCGGATCCTGACGCAAGATAGAACGAAGTGCCGATGCAAAGGTAAGTCCCGCCTTCGGGTTGGTCTGTACCTGGTTGATCCCGGCAAGGTTTGCCTCTACCGGGTCCTCTACGGTGATAATATTAACGCCCTCTGTATTCAATTCGCTAAGTGCCGTATACAATGTCGTAGATTTACCACTACCGGTTGGTCCTGTTACAAGGATAATACCGTGCGGGTGCGCCAAGATCTTATCGAACTTCGCTAAATCATCCGGCTGGAATCCCAAATCCTTCTTATCTCTCGTCAGTGCCTTCTTCTGCGTCAAACGCATTACGACTTTCTCGCCGTATACCGTCGGCAGGTTAGATACACGGAGATCGAACTCCTGTCGATCAACGATAACGCTCATACGACCGTCCTGTGGCTTACGTTTCTCCGAAATGTCCATACCGCTGACAATCTTGATACGAGCGACCAACGCCGGGAACAGCGTAATATCATGCCGCATCGCCTCTTGAAGCACACCATCCACTCGGAATCGGATACGAAGCTGCTCTTCCATCGGCTCAAAGTGAATATCACTGGCTCTTTTATGTACTGCCTGCTCAATAATCTGATTTAAGAGTCGTACGATCGGTGCCTGCTTGATCTCCTCTGACTCCTCATTACGATTCTCTCTATTACCATAACGCTCCTGATGCTCTTTCGTGAACTGATCTGCCACTTTCATTGCTTCCGCATTACCAAAGTAACGATCAAGCGCCTGCGCTACATCCTTTACTGTAGTAACATGAGCCTCGATGCGAAGACCTGTCACAATAGACAGATCATCTAACGCTCCGAGATCCAGCGGATCACTCATTGCTACACGGAGCACATTTGGATTCTCTGGATCAAACTCATATGGCATCAACATATATTTACGAAGCAATTTCTCATCAACCAATGTGAGCACATTGTCTTCTATATGATAATCCGCCAAGCGAACCTTCGTCAAATTCAACTGCCTGCTCAGCACCTCTGCGATATCATCATCAGATGCAAAGCCAAGATCGATCAGCACCGTACCAAGTTTCTGTCTGACATCACTTTCCTTTTGTGCCTGTAATGCCTGTTGAAGCTGTTCGTCATTGATCAAGCCACCTTCAATCAGCAAATCTCCTAAACGTTTCTTACGACGTCCTCTTGATGCACCAAAACTATCCATCTTCCCCTCCTGCTCATACTTTTTTCATATTTTCTTCCTTCTCGTTGTGTTGTTGCTATTATTCTCGCTCCGGGCATGTGTGCCATCCCATACAATAAGGCATACTTACCCACATTTAATTCTATTATAGTGGTTTTTGGCATATAACGCAAGTATTTGCTCTGATAATATAGGTTCTTATCCTCGTTCTGCCCCAACTCCCAAACATGACAAATTTTACGCCGCCTGATTATAATCTAAAATAAAGATTTTACTAGCAATATGCTCTAATTTTTCTAAAATCTCATCTATTTTTTCCAGCACAGAAGCTTTATAATAAACTTCACCACATTGACTACATTTATAACATGGAACGTTTTCAATAATCACATAACAATTGCTAAGTTTTACGAAATAAGGATTCGTAGCTTCTTGCATTTCTTCCATTTTACAACTTAAACATTTCATAACTTATTTCTCCTTTCTTGTTCTAAAATCTTCCGTCCATTTTTCTTTATCTGGATAATACGCTGTTATTACTCTGCTCATACTTCCCTCATCACTCATAACCAAATGTATCCACTGGTTTGAATATGTTTTACCCAAAATCAAACAACTTGGAAAAGGAAAATCTTCCGGATACTGTTCAATAATTTCTCCATTATTAACAGCATTACGAATATCCTTTATTTTTATTCCGCGTTATTTACATCGCATAGCCGCATGATCTGAGATCAAAACTTTGTCATCCAAATAGTATTGTATCAATCTAGATATGCTTATTGACATATAACTTTTCTCCCCCCTCCCAAACAAAAATATATTCCAGTTCAGCTAATGAGCCACTCTAATTTCTGTTCCATTCATTATTTGTACTATTTTAACTATATTATACATTGGTAGCGTAAAAAATCAATTTTCTCTATCAATCACGCATCTTACATATAATATAGGTTCTTATCCTCGTTCTGCCCCAACTCCCAAACTTCTCACATACTGTTCTACCGCTGCATCCCATGCAAACTCAATACGTTTATCCATGGTGAATTCTGCATGCGTAATACCGGTGACGAATACCAATTCCTGCTTTTCGTAGCGAAATTGCAGTTGCAACATCGGTTTTTCCTGCAAATACAGGTCATAAACGCCACTGTTTTTCAACAATTTTTCTGCAAATTCTGCACTGGCTTTCAAAGAAATGCGCATCATCGTTGGCGTTCGATCCCCTTTATATAAGTAAATATCATTGGTTTGCACTCTTTCCATCGAACCCAGTCATCTGCAGGCGCTTCATCGTACCAATTCGGATTACGCCCACCCTGCATGGTCAATTTGGCAAAGGTGAGCACTTCTGCCTGCTCCAAATAACATTCATCAAAGGCATCGCGGATCAATAAGTGCGCCATAGCTTTTTGTATTTCAGAAATTTTCAATAAAATCATAAAATCCTGCTTTCTGTGCATACTAATTGCACGACAAATTTTCTGCTGTTTGGATGCAGAGAGTTTGTCTTCCTATAGATTACAGCCGCGTGCACTTGCGCTGTCAGCATCGGCTGCCTACTTCAGACAGCGCAGATAAGGAGGCACGATCATGAAAAAAGATGCAAAAACCATGAAAGAAGTTGCAGAACATTGTACGCAGTATTGCCCTTGCGAAACAGGCAAATGCGGATGCTCTAACTCTACTGCAGAGAGCGTATCTTGCGCTAACTGCACGCATTACACAGAGCCAAATGTCTGTGATCTTGATCTTTACTCAGAAATCATGAAAAATCACGATTTCTAATTTTATTTCTGATCTGCGTCTGCAGACACTCCCTCATGCGGATGCAGGGGCGCGGTTCTTCGCTCCTGTGTCTGCTTTTTTTTGCTTATAAAGAGCTTTTCTTCGCTCCTGTGTCTGCTTTTTTGCTTGCGACGGCTACCGGTCGCATATATCTGCTAGCGGCTGACAAATACAACAATAGAACGCGGTGGAACTACGGTTGCACGCTGCTTGCCCAGTTTTGTATTCTTGCTTCTCTTGGTCTGCTTAACGGCAGTCTGCGGCAACACGTGGAATGTTTCATCAAATGTCTCGATGGCAGCATGCCATTCTTTGCCTGCCGGCAGCGTTGGCAGATCAAAGGACTTTGTCTCCCAATACATATTAAAAATGATGTATATAGAATCATCGGAAGTTCCATCCGGTCTCTGCGCATAATCTCCGGCTAACAGCACACCCAATATGCGGCTGTAATTGGAAAAGTCCGGACGCCACGTTTGCACTCCATGCGCCGATATGCCGGGCAGACCACAGGATAACGTATCCTGCATACATAATGCTTTCGCTTGATGAAGCACCGGATGCTCTGTACGAAATGCAATCAACTGTTTCACATAGTTGCGAATCTGCTCCCCTGTCTTGGTTGGTTTCCAATTGAGCCAAGTTACCGCATCATCGTGACAATACGGATTGTTATTGCCTTCCTGACTATTGCCAAATTCATCGCCTGCAAGGATCATCGGCGTTCCCTGACTAAATAACAGCATCAAAAATGCGTTGCGGATCTGACGTTTCCGCTGCTCCAGTACAGCCTTTTTGCGAGTTTTTCCTTCCACGCCACAGTTCCAGCTATAATTGTACTCCGTTCCGTCGGCATTTCGTTCCCCGTTTGATTCGTTATGTTTGATATCATAGGACACCAGGTCCATCATCGTAAATCCGTTTACATGGGTCATAAAGTTGATAACGCCCACTTTATCCGGATGGCGGTAAAATCTTTTATAAAACGCTTCTGCCTGTCCCTCATCACTTTTTAGGAAACGTCGGGCATCGTTCATAAAGCCTTCGTTATATTCTGCCAGACAGTTATCCGCCTGATGAATACCGGCGCCGGATAACATTTCTTCATCCCAATAAGAAGAAAACAGCTTGACGCCGGATAAAATAGGATCTGATGCTAATGTAAGCGATGGCATGACTTCTGTGTTGACCCGAAAACCATCCACATGGTAGTTTAATACCCAATGCCGCAAACAATCTGTCATTAAGTTGAGATTGGTGCCTGGTGCAAAATAGAAGTCCAAAATAACTTCCATTCCGTTGCGATGAAGCTTTTTGATCGTTTCTTTGAATTCTTCATCTGCATTTTCTCCGCTGCTATAGGCTGCTTTTGGTGCAAAATAATACGTATCACTTACACCGTATCCCCAATAATTTACTTTATCACCCTGCTTTTCTTCAAAATCATATACCGGAAGCAAGAGTACGCCATTGATCCCAAGATCTTTCATATATGGTATCTTGTCCTGCAGACCTGCGAAAGTGCCCGGCTTGCTCACACCGGAGGAGGCATGTTTTGTAAATCCTCTTACATGTAATTGATATAAAACCAGCTCATGAAAGGGCTTGCGCAGAATGTAATCTCCTTCCCAGTCAAATTCTTTCAAACAGATACGACCTCTGACGGGCATTTTATCTGTACGATTCCAACGGTCACGACCGGATATTCCTGCCGCATAGGGATCCACAATATCTTCCCCGTCTGCTTCGTATACATATTCGTACTTATCGGATAATTCTTCGGCTATATCAAAGGCACTTGTCGTATTTTTGGAACGCAGGTGTACGAAATATACGCTTCCCATGCGATATTCATCCGTAAGCGGTATCCGATACTGCTCTGTCTGATGTCCTTTACGAAATAGCTTTAGGTAACATTCTCTCTTGTCCGGCAAATATATGGCGAATTGAACACCATCTGCCACCTTTGTCACGCCAAGCGGCAGTGCATTGCCCGGCTGTATTGTAAATTGATTTTTGTCATACTGTTACTCAATCATTTTTGACCCTATGGTCTAGTCACTATTTCTATTTTACTACATTTTTAACATTGGTGTAAAGGTAATATGCAAGATGTGTACTTCATCGATCTAATTCAACTATTTGCGAGAATGCCATAAAACTTTCCATCTGTAAAAACTTTTTCAAAATGAAAAAGTTATGTGCTTTTTAATAAGGTATTTGCTTTTTTGAAAAAGTTTTTATAAAAAGGGCTTGCTTTTTAGAAAATATTATTATATAATAGCTGAGTGCTTGAGCGAAATATTTACATGAAACATTGTAAATGGCATGCTTTGAGACATATGATGGGCTATCGCCAAATGGTAAGGCACTGGACTCTGACTCCAGCATTTCAAGGTTCGAATCCTTGTAGCCCAGTTTTTTATTTTTAAACCTTAGATAGTTATCTAGGGTTTTATTTTTTTGTTACGTCTCTGATGAATACATGCCCGAAGAGATGTCTGAGATGTCCCGGTTTAATCACAAGCTACATAGATTTTGAATATATAACTCTTTAGAAGTGGTTTTTTTAATAAATGCCATGTTTATTGTGACAAATGAAATAAAATATTGAAACGACCAAGAAAATGTATTATAGTAAAACTCATATAAGCAACATTTGATGATACAGCAGGGATAGGGGGAGATATTATTAAAGATACAATCATTAAAGAATACATAGGAAACCCGGAGATTTTTGCGGATGTCTTTAATTTTTTCTTTATGATGGAGAGCAAAAGATAAAGCCGGAGAATCTCACAGAGAAGGATGTTACGGAATTGGTTACATTGCCGGCGGCAATAAAAGGACAGAAATTGTCAAGAGAAGCGGAAGTTAGCATAAAAAGATCTCAAATGCATAAACATTCCAAGCGTAAAACGGATGGCAGTCATTCAGCGCAGAAACACCGCGATCTGTTGAAATTTGCAGCAATGATGCAGGACTCTTATGCAAACTATGTGATATTAGGGGTTGAGAATCAGATGGAGGTGCATTATGCAATGCCGGTGCGTAACATGGTATATGATGCGCTGCAGTATGATAAACAGGTTGCTATGATTGCAGCAGATAATCGAAGAAATAAGAGGTTTTCCAGTGGAACTATGCGAAATAACGGAGAGTTTTTGTCGGGATTTTTAAGGACAGATAAGATACTGCCTGTTATTACTTTGACATTATATTTCGGGACAGAACCATGGGATGGACCGCTTTCGCTGAGGGAAATGTACAGCATTAATGACAGTAAATTACTTGACTTTGTTCCTGACTACAGAGTACAATTAATTCAACCAATGACGCTATCAGAAGATGATTTTGAGAAGTTTCACACAAGTTTGCGTGAGGTACTGCAGACGATAAAATATTCTGTGGACGCTCAGAAGCTGACAGAATATATAACGCAAAATGAACGGATGCATCGTCTTGATCTGTCAGCAGCTAATGTGATCAATACGGTTGCAGGGATAGGATTGGAAATTAGACAAGACAGGGGAAAGTGGATATGTGCAAAGCAATTGAGGATCTTAAAGCAGAGAGCCGAGAGGAAGGCCGTGCGGAGGGTCGTGAGGAAGGTCATACAAAAAGGCCGTGAGGAAACTATAGAGCAGACGGTAGCCATGTTGAGGAATATGAAGATACCGAAAGAAACGATATTATCAGAATTGCAGAAGACTTTTCAATTAGCGAAGAGGAAGCCAACAGAATATATAACACCAAATGAACAGATGATAGATAGCCCGGTCATTTGGCGTTGGAAGGCTAGCTCGCTGAATATTCTAAAAAAAAAGACTTGCTTTTTCGTTTCCAGTGTTATATAATAAACAAGTGCTTGAGCAAAAGGCTTACACAAAACATTGTAAGTTGTATACTTCAAGACATATGATGGGCTATCGCCAAATGGTAAGGCACTGGACTCTGACTCCAGCATTTCAAGGTTCGAATCCTTGTAGCCCAGTTTTTTTTTTTAAACCTTAGAGATGTATTTCTAAGGTTTATTTTTTTCAGGAATAAGCTATTAACCATCTATTCCGTAACCAAAGCAGTATTTATTCAAACAAAACGCCCCATGGGATCCTACATAAGCGTGGAACTCCATGGGGCACACTAATTCTTATATTTATACAATCTGGTTTATAGCTTCTGCTATATATTAATCCTCTTCTTCTGCCTGTACAGACAAGATCTGACGTTTTCTTGCCATCTCATCATTTTCCAGATATTCATCGTATGTTGAAATCTTGTCGATCAATCCACCCGGTGTGATTTCCATAATACGATTTGCAATTGTCTGAATAAACTGATGATCCTGAGATGTAAAGAGAATTACTCCCGGGAATTTGATCAATCCATTATTCAATGCGGTGATCGATTCCATGTCCAAATGCGCTGTCGGCTCATCAATGATCAAAACATTGGATGCCAAGATCATCATTTTGGACAGCATAACGCGAACACGCTCTCCACCGGATAATACGTTAACCTTTTTGACACCATCTTCGCCCGGGAATAACATACGTCCGAGGAAACCACGTACATAGGTTGGATCCTTTTCCGGTGAAAATGGCATTAACCAGTCAACGATCGTCTCGTCCCCGGAGAACAACTCTGTATTGTCTTTTGGGAAATAAGACTGGCTTGTCGTAACACCCCACTTATAACTTCCCTCGTCCGGTTCCAACTCTCCTGCTAAGATCTGGAACAACGTAGTTGTGGCGATCGTGTTGCTTCCTACAAAAGCAACCTTATCTTCGCGATTGATGATGAAAGAAATGTCATCTAAAACTTTAACACCATCAATAGTCTTAGAAATTCCTTCTACTGTAAGTACTTCATTACCAATCTCTCTTGCTGGTCTGAAATCAATATATGGATACTTTCTGCTTGATGGCTTCATGTCATCAAGCTCGATCTTTTCCAATGCCTTTTTACTGAGAAGTTGCCTGCTTGGATTTGGAAGCGTTCGCACTGAATCGCTGAATAAATTCCTGCAGTTCTTTGATCTTTTCTTCCTTCTTCTTATTAGCTTCCTTCATCTGCTTGATAATGAGCTGACTTGACTCATACCAGAAGTCATAATTACCTGCATAGAGCTGAATCTTCGCATAATCAATGTCCGCAATATGTGTGCAGACTTTATTTAAGAAATATCGGTCATGGGATACCACGATAACCGTATTGTCAAAAATCGATCAGGAAGTCTTCCAGCCAACGGATCGCATCTAAGTCCAAGTGGTTGGTCGGCTCATCCAGCAATAAGATATCCGGGTTACCAAATAACGCCTGCGCAAGCAGGATCTTTACCTTGTCGCTGGCTGCGATCTCACTCATCTTTTTATAATGAAGTTCCGGTGCGATTCCAAGACCATTTAGCAAAGTCGCAGCATCTGATCCTGCTTCCCATCCGTCCATTTCCGCAAATTCTGCTTCTAATTCACTGGCACGGATACCATCTTCTTCTGTGAAATCTTCTTTTTGCATAAATCGCATCTTTTTTCTTTCATGATGTCGTATAAGCGTTCGTTACCCATTATAACAGTATCAAGTGCAACAAACTCATCATACTGGAAATGATCCTGCTTCAAGAAAGAAAGTCGCTGACCAGGAGTAATAATGATGTCTCCTTTACTTGGTTCGATCTCTCCGGTAAGTATTTTTAAAATGTAGATTTGCCGGCACCATTTGCACCGATCAATCCATAACAATTTCCTTCTGTAAATTTAATATTTACATCCTCAAACAGGGCTTTCTTGCCCAGACGCAATGTCACGTTACTTGCCTGTATCATAATTATCTCTTTCCTTTCTCAGTTCACATACTCTTAATATGCAACGCTTACTATTTTACAGGAACTATGTAAATTTGCAAGCCTTTTTCGGGAATTTAAGCCTTTTTCAGCCATTTGTACCGATTCTTAACGATCCAACAGCCCTCGGATCTGTTTAATGATCCGCAATATAAGCTCGACTCTCTTAAATGGCGTGATCAGATAAAAACCATCCACATATGGGGCAATTTCCTGTGCAACCTGAGCAGATATCTGCTCTGCCAGTTCCTCTCCCTGTGCCCGGTCTTTGTCCTGATACATTTCTATAATACGCGGATCGACATCAATTCCTGCCATTTCACTATTCATAAAGCAGGCATTCCGATAGCTGACTACCGGCATAATCCCGCCTAAGATCTTAACATCTAATTCCTCTCTGGCACGCTTGAGGTTATTTAATGCTCTTTCCGTAAGTACCGGCTGCGTAAATAATACATCGATTCCTTGGCTGATCTTACGCTTAGCATGGATGATCTGACTGTCAAAATTAACTGCATTTACATTTAATGCTCCACTGATCATAAACGGATTGTTCTGAAAAATCTGCTCATTCAGGGTACGGATATGGTTTGCAAGCACCGCTGAATTATAGCTAAACATTGTTTTTACCAAGCCTCGCTCTGCTGCCGGCACCGGATCTCCGGTCACGGTAAGTACGTTGTTAACACCCTCCACATTTAATCCCAGCAACAATGCCTTCGTTGCATTAATATTACGGTCACGACAGGTCATATGCGGAATTGCTGTCAGACCAAGTTCGCGCATGACTTTGCATGCCAATATACTACTGTCAATGCGTGCCTTTGCCACCGGGCAGTCGGCAATATCAATGGCGTCAACACCTGCCTGCTGGTACTTGGCTGCTCCTTCCATGAAGAAATCGATCTCCGGCGTTACAGGAGGATCCAGTTCTACGACCAAAACCTTCTCGCCACATGCCAATTTTGCTGCAAAAGTATTGCGCAGATTGTCTTTTCCGGCATAGTTTTTCACTTCCTGTCCATCATTTGCAACAGAGATTGATTGTTCCGTTTGCCGGTTCTCCACAACAGAGTGAACGGACCGTCCCGAACCATCCGCACTATATGTTTTTCTTCCGGGGATCGGCAACTGCTGCAACGTCTTAGCTATTTCCGAGATAAAGCTTGGATCGGTACCGCAACAGCCTCCTATGATAGACGCCCCTGCTTTGCGATCTGGTACATCTCTTTTGCATAATAATAATGATGTGCCTCGTAATACGTTCTATTATCCAGTACGGCAGGATAACCGGCATTTGGCATGATCGAGATATATTTTGTATTCTGTTCTCTTGACAATTTATACATGAGATCCAGCAAATGCTTAGGACCGGAAATACAATTAAAGCCAAGTGCATCGATCGACGATACATTCATCATCTTTTGATATAAACTACGCCCATAGCATCCGCTTCGGGTTAAGCCCTCCGGTGATACTGCAAATGAAACAATAATAAATGCTTCCGGCTGCTTCTGCTTAATATACTCGGTAATTTCATCCAATCCTTCTATGTTGTCTAATGTCTCAAACAAAAATGACGCACACCCTGCTCCAAAAACAGTCCACCGGAAGTCGATAACGTTCTGCCGCATCATTCTCATCGCCGATCAAAACAGGACCAATATCACCAAATAATATCTGCTCTCCTGCAGATTCCTCGATTGCCTCCCGTGCAATCTGTGTGCCGGCTGCTATAACCTTTCCAACCTCTTCTGCCGTAAAATGATCTCCTGCATTGGCCGCAAATGTGTTTGTTTTGATCGCCACTGCTCCGGCATCAATATACTCTTTGTGTATCTGTTTAATACGCTCCGGATAGCGAAGATTCCATTTTTCGCAGGATTCCCCACCAAATTGTATATATTTATCTGCAAGGTAAGTTCCCATTGCACCGTCAAACAGCAATGGCTGCTTACTAAGATAGTCTCGAATATTTCCCTGGTAAAGCATTATTTTCCTCCATACGCGCTATGTTATATGTGTTCTCTGATTTTCTGAATGACAAAAAGATCGCAAAGGCGCATAAATTAACTAATACAACGCTTGCTCCTGCCGGCGTTGAAAATTGATAGGATACGATCATTCCGACGCAAAAACAGATTACGGCCAAAATACCGGAAGAGATCACCACACTCTTAAAACTTTTCCATATACGCATAGATGTGAGTGCCGGAAAAATAACCAAACTCGATATCAACATGGCTCCCATCATCTGCATTCCAAGAACGATCGTCACTGCCGTCAAAATTGCGATCATTGTATTGTAAAATGATACCTTTACCCCCGTTGCTCTGGCAAAGCTTTCGTCGAAAGTGACCGTAAAGATACTGTGATAACAAAAGATAAATAACAACAATACGATCACAGACAAACCAACGCTTAAATATACGTCTGCGGATGTCATCGCCAAAATGCTGCCAAACATGTAACTGCACACATCCGTAGTCATTCCTGTCGTAAGGCTTGTTACCGATACACCGATTGCTAACGCCGAAGCTGACATGGCAGCGATGGCTGCATCCGACTTCATTAGTCCATTCTCTGTCATACGCAACAGGAAAAAGGCCGCTACGATCACTACCGGTATTGAAAGTGCAAGCGGTGCGATGCCACATGCGATCGCAATTGACAATGCCCCGTAAGACACATGGGATAATCCATCCCCGATCATGGAATACTGTTTTAATACTAAGCTTACCCCTAACAGGGCGGCACATAGCGATACCAATATTCCGACAATAAATGCTCTCACTATAAATGGATAGGAAAACATCTGCATTAACATTTCCATGTATGATTCCTCCTATATTTACCGCATTGTATGCCATACCCCGGCATACTCTGTCTCTAAATACTTCGCAACGTTGCCATAAAAATAGTCTCCTTCGCGAATATGCAAAATATAATCTGCACACTCGACCGCCTTGTGTACATCGTGTGTCACCATAATGATGGCAACGCCTTCTTGGTGAAGTTTGTCAAGATTTGCATACAATGACGCTGCCGCAGCCATATCAAGACCGGTAACCGGCTCATCTAATACTAACAGTCTCTCCGTTGCGCACAGCGCACGGGCTAACAGTACTCTCTGCTGCTGTCCACCGGAAAGTTCCCCATAACATTTTCCCTTTAGATCGGTAATTTCCAAACGTTCCAAGTTACGAAGCGCTTCTTTCTTTTGTGTGCGCCGATACCAAGGCTTGCCATGCATCTGATTTTGGAAACCGGACAGCACAACTTCCATCACGCTGGCCGGAAAGTGCTTCTGTGCCTGTGTCTGCTGTGGCAGATAACCGATTGCTCCGCCGTGAAGAGAAGGTGCCAACTCCACTTTGCCACTGACCGGCTTCAACAAACCAAGTAAAGTTCGGATCAATGTGCTTTTACCGGATCCGTTCTCACCAACAACGCATATATATTCTCCACGATGTACGCTGAAGTCCAAATGTTCTATAATTGCTCGATTCTCATAACCAAGTCCTGCATCTACACAGGAAACCAAGCAATCTTCTTTTTTTTTGCTCCATAGTTTACATCTTTTCTAATCTAAGTCGCAATATCATTAAAGGTTATTATATCATACATCAATTAGCCTTTTTATTAAACTCGCAAATCCGCTCCTTCAGAGCTTATTCGCTTGTTACACAAGCTTATTTGCTCGTTAATGAGCCCAGAAAAACAAATGTCTGCTTCGCAGCCGCTTGTTTTTCTCTGAGGCTCATTATATCACAAATTCGCAACGCAAGATATCTTGACATTTCCTACATTCCTCGGTAGAATATTGCTTGTTATACTATAATGATCCTTAGCGATTTTGTCAAAGCCCTTAAGGATACATTTTATCATTAAGCTGCACGGTTACTTTGCAGCCCCATTAATTAGGATTGGAGTTGATTTTTTTGATTCAAGCGACGCCCGGCAGATAGTTATTTTACTTATTCTGCTCGCACTCTCTGCTTTCTTTTCATCTGCAGAGACTTGCTTAACAACAGTAAACAAAATGCGTATCAAATCATTGGCAGACGATAAAAACAAGAATGCCTCTCTGGTACTCAAACTGATCGAAGAAAAGACGCAAATGCTTAGTGCCATATTAATAGGTAATAACGTTGTGAACTTATCTGCTTCTTCTCTGACAACAACCTTCGCAATGAAACTTGCAAAAGTTCAGGTATGAGTGACAGTGTAAGCGCGATCACCGGTATTGCAACAGGAATTATTACTATTTTGGTCTTAATATTTGGAGAAATCATTCCAAAGTCTCTCGCAACAATGAATGCGGAACGTTTATCTCTGATCTATGCCAAACCGATTTATGGACTAACGAACATACTTCGGCCGATTTCTTTTTAATGAATCAATTGAGCAACGGACTAATGCATCTGCTCCATGTAAAGTCGAATCACTCTCCTGCGATTACAGAGGGCGAGCTTCGTACGATCTTGGATGTCAGCCACGAGGAGGGTGTTATTGAAAGCGAAGAGCGTCAGATGATCACAAACGTGGTTGATTTCGGTGATTCGATGGCTAAGGACGTCATGGTTCCTAAAATGGATGTTGGATTCGTCAGTGCGGATATTTCTTATCAGGAATTGTTCGAGGTATATAAGGAACTTCGCCATACAAGAATGCCTGTATATAGTGAAAGCCGTGATAATGTAATCGGTATCATTAATGTTAAAGACCTGTTCTTCTATGAAGATGCCCGCGATAAATTTGATGTTACAACTATTATGCGTGAACCTTATTTCACCTACGAATATAAGAAAATTTCGAACTCTTTTTTGAGATGAAGAAGGAGTCTATTCAATGGCTGTTGTGTTAGATGAATACGGAGCAACTGCCGGCATTTTAACACTGGAAGATCTCATAGAAGAAATTGTAGGTGAGATCCGTGATGAATATGACACAAACGAAGAGGATGAGATCACCAAGATTGATGACGAAAATTTCATCTTACTTGGTATCGCAAAATTAGATGATATTAATGATGAGCTTGGCATTGATCTGGAATCAGAGGATTATGACTCGATTGCCGGACATATCATTAATCTGTTGGATCATTTTCCGAAAGCCGGGGAAACTGTACAGGATGAATACGCTGAATACCGGGTACTCGAGGCAACCAACAATCGTATTGATAAAGTAAAAGTTCATCTACTTCCTCAGAAAGATACGACAGCAGATTTGGATGAGGAAGAAGGGGGTCTAACGCACCTAGATCACTCGGTGCGCAAGCCCCTTTTCGATCACGTCACTGCGAGGATCAGACACACACCGCTCAAAGTGGCAGTCTTGAATCAATCCCGCTGTTGCGCCATACATCCAGACTGCTGCACCGCGAGTGTCACGACACCCGACAAACTTACAGCGTATCACTTTACCACCCTGCATATATAATGCTCCACCTTGACAGTAACTAAACGTGCTGTCAAGGATCTCGGAGGCATATGCGTTATAAACCGCTCTCCCGCCCTTCGTATTGGCAAAAAGGCACTGTGCGATCTTTACTCTTGTTCCTGTCGCCCGGGTATTCCCACCCGGTTACGTCCATCAAACAAACAATGCTGCAATACCGCAGAAGCAGCATGATCCAAACGGATCAGATCACCTTGTTCACATTGTCCACAGATCATTTTCACATTATGCATCTCAAGACTTCCATAGCAGACTATTGGCTGATTCATATATATAACGCTATCGCTTATCGTAAGTTTTGCTCCCGCTGCCACCTCTAATGAACAATCAAGTATCGCTGTACATTGTGAAATTTTACGTTCCTTCTGTACTCGAATTCCTTTTTTATCAATGCATCCGCCTACCCGCCAATGTCTTACAAATGGCATATCTTTCGGCACACACTCATGATAAGTACAATGTGTTACATCGATATCACAGGACAAGTAAATCGCTGCACCACGCTCTGCTTCACACTGTTCAAATACATTATCACAGACCACACCCTGCCCTCCTCGAAGCATTAATGCTCCACCGGATTCTGCAGAATAACAGTCGCGAAAATGACAGCGAATCACATGGATGCGCTCTCCCCAAAAACGAATTGCAGCTCCTTTGGTTGTACGCACGATCGTGCTGTCTGCCACCGATACCACTCCATCTTCCGCTCTAAGAAACATTCCATAATAGGCACAATCAATCACACTGTTCTCAATCAAAACACGACTTCCGCACTGATGCACATTAATTCCGGCACGATGAGAATTACTAGTACGTACAAGCCGGCTATTACTGATATGCAATTCTCCACCTCGCAGTGCTATATTGCCAGCCATGGATACAACGGCCTGATCGATCAGCAACGTCATTCCTTCATACAAAACAATGTCCGTCGGAAGAATGTAATTTCCCGTGATCCGAATCCGTTTGTACTGTTGCAGCTGCGCCTGCAGCTTTGTACCATCCATCGCATCTCCCAGAGGACTCATCTCTTTATTATATTGCTCAAAACGGGTTAATACATCTTGAATCATTGACACCCCTCCTTATAATTCTGAAAAAATGCTTCCTGTACATTTTGATCGGAAATTACTTCGCATCCCGATATAGTCTGTTCACATCTGTAATTTTGAAAATATACTGCTGCACCCAGATATTTTGCATGGCATTCCACAAACTGGCACTGTCGGATCCGTACACGACCGAAGGTTTCTGAGTAAATTGCCCCTCCATAGTCTCTCGTACCGTTGACGAATCGACAATCGTGTATATACACTTTCGCCGGATCTTCGAATACCAACAGTCCGTCTAAGCCATTCTGCAGTCCGGTATTCTGAAACTCTGCATACTCTCCGGCAAAATGCACCAGTGGCACCCGAGCACTTCGGCATAGCCTGCTGTCTTTAACGAGCAAACTCCCTTTTGCTGATAGATACCACCACACAGCGACTGACAGTCTAATACTGTCGCTGTCAACATGATCGAAGATCCGGCAGTCATTGTTATGAAATATTTCTGTGAACAGTTCTCAACACATATCTCACAATTTTGAAAATGTACTCTTCCACCTTGAACACGTATTGCTCCATCCATAGTAATCTCTGCTTCTTCACACCAAAGCGTTGCACCGGTTTCCACCAAAATATCCCCATCTATGATCTGCTTTCCATGAAGATAAATCGTCTCTCCTGTATGTACCGTAAACCCTTTCCGCGTCTGTTTCCACAAAAAAATCCGGATAGATATAACGCAATACTGCAAAAGGCATACAGCCTCCAAGCTGTTCATATCGTTCGTACTGCTCGGCTGCTAAGGTTTGATCCTGTTTCGCCGCAGCCTCCCCAAAAGCACATATAAATTCACGTTCTCTCTTGCTGATCTGAAACATAATAACGTACTGATCAAAAATTGCCTGACAGTAATCCACAGACCAAACCGCCATAAGACACATCTTGTATATATCCAACAAGAAGCAACACTGGTCTACACGGTCACATACCGTTTGGCGCACCAGCTCCAAATGTCGTTCCAGATCATTATTAATATCCGTAATGATCTGTGCGTATTGATCCTGATCCGGCAGTAATTGCCGCAGCAACCGTTCATAATATGGCTGTAACTCCATAATCGCACGCATATTGCCCATCGCCAGCACACCTAGCCCAAAGCAATACCGGTATCGATATGCAGCACTTCGTTCCCGCATCGGGTGTGACACCAATGATCCTTTATTTTCTTCCCTTTCCATGGTTTCCTCCTCCCCGAAATCGCATTAGTTCTATATTATTTATCGAACAAAATCCGTCATTTGCCCATGTGCTGCAACAAAAAAGTCATCAATTCTGTATCATTTATCATCGCGAGAGTCCTGACAACTTTCTATGCGCTGATGAAGCAATTCTACAGCCCGATCAACTTGTCTCATAAAAAAGCATTCTCCTTATTCTGTTTTTCATCAATATTACGATTCAAAAATTGCAGTACTCTACCATACGTAACCGCCTCTTCTAACTCTAAATTATAAGGGATCACGCCAATATTTTGTCTTGGGATATGAAAACGATAACATATTCTACGCAAATTCCAAGTATGATTAGGCTGATATTTACCAATCAAAAAGAACGCTTTATTGCGTATTATTGGATGATTTTCAAAAAATTCCGTCAACATCTTTGTATCCTGTCGTAGATTGACTACTATTAAGTCTGCATCGGAAAGTATACTGGTTGTACTAAGATTTCTGTTGGATTCAGTATCCACAAATAATAGATCTGCTGCCTCTTCCAGACATTGAAACAAAGTCTCTCTGACTAATTCAAATTCATAATTGAATACATCTCGATTTACAATGAAACTCTGTGGCAAATAGAATAAATTCTGAAACAATAAAGGAATCGCTGTGTGCTGTATCATATTCGCATCATTCTTTCCGGAATACAGTTCTTTCAAAAAGATGTTCCAACCCGTATTTGTTATAATATTGACCCTGCTCACGCAAACATTCGATCCTCTCTGACGGGAGCATCAGGTCACCGATATTTCTAAGACTGTAATGATTCTCTAGGAGCATGCATTTCTTTTCACTATGAACTGCTGTCATAGCTGCCATACACGCAAGATTCGTCGTGACACACGCCCCTCTCTCGTATGGCTCCAAAATGCAATCTTCAATTGAACTCCAAACCTCCTTCCCTACTATAAGCGACCTGCCAGACAACGTAAGTTGCTTCCGGGCTGGTCAAAATACTAATTCTTTGTCGTTCAACTTGGGAGTAAGGTTACTATATCTGTTTTACCCGAAAACGTAAAGACTTTTTTTCTTTTTTTTTCACTTTCCATACATTGCACAAAATAAAAGCAAAAATTTGTTAATAAATTCAAAAAACACCCGATTCTTTCGGGTGTTTTTGTCAATATGCCACTTTCATTCTGTATCACCATTTGGCAGAGCTTGTGCAATGGTGTGATCCGACCATCCAACATACATTTGATGGACACGCTGCCCCATTTGTTTGCCGTGTGCCGAAAAGCGATAAACCCAATGGATCGCATCTAAGATGTCCTGTTCCCCAAGAGATCCTCGACAGGCAAACCGGCTGCAGCATATGACACGCAGCAGCAACAATTCACCCAGCACCTGATGAATACGTTCTGTGTTCATCTCTTGGGGATACTCCAAATACCGGGATAAAATCCGATAGCGCATATAATTGTCATAATACTGCTTCCACCATTGCCCCGTATTTGCCACAAATCGACGTATCAAATCACAAGCCGCTTCGTCATTTTCCCGCTCATAAAAATCAAAACTATCCTCTAAATATCGGCATTCCGGAAACGCCAGTATAATGTCCAAACATTCCATAGACACATTTACAAACGAATCAAAATCCGGATCCTCGTGTGGATATGCCGCACTTAACAATTGCAGGGCACTTTTTCCCTCTTTCCATACAGAAAGATCTTCTAAACAGATCCTCTCTCCCTGCAGAGTGATCCACTCTACCGGATCATGTAGCAGATATCTGCTTACTGCAGGGCAGGAAGCAGCAAGCGAGATCCATACATCGCCATCAATTGCTGCTGTTAAACGTGGAAATTTACGACAGGTATTGCATAACATCTCCTCAGAGGTATTCCGTTGTATCCTGCACAATCCATCCTCGTCTAGCATCGCGCAGCGACCTCCTGCAAGATTTTCAAAGCAATAAACGCCCTCTTTTTTATGGATATGTGAGAGTATGTCCTCTCGGAGCCATTCCGGCTCTATCTTCTGAAACCGCTCATACGCCTCCGGATCCACAACAATTTTCCAGCCGGCACAGCAAGTTGCCTCACAACGATCTGCTAAGCAGGAAAATTCCCGATAATACTTAAGTACTACGCCATCCATTAGAATGTCAACTCTGACTTATCATGCAACAGCTTAGCACCCTTGGCAATCAGTACGACACCGGCGGCAATCGCACCAACGATCAACAAAATGCCTAATACAATATTACTAGACCCAACAGATTTCATTGTTTTATATACTTTTTTCGACCATACATGACCTCCATGTTTACAATAATCGCTCAATTAGTGTACACCGTACTCCGCATAGTATGCGTCAATAGCAGCCTTCAAGTTATCATCGATCAATACTCTGCCCTGGCACTCTTTGTTGTAAAGACATTCCACAACGTCCTCCATTGTAACGATCGCATTTGCACCAAAGCCATATTTCTGCTGAATCTCATCCAGTGCGCTGGCATTCGAAGTGAGTCCGCGCTCCATTCGGTTTAACGATACCATCAGACCAATAATCTCAACATCGCCCTGTGCTTTAATGATCGGGAATGTTTCCTCAATGGATTTACCGGAAGTGGTCACATCTTCAATAATAACCACTTTATCACCATCTTTGATCTTGCTTCCCAATAAAATACCGGTATCACCGTGGTCTTTCACCTCTTTGCGGTTTGAGCAGTAACGGATTTCTTTGCCATATAACTCGCTAAATGCTATCGTTGTTGCCACACTAAGAGGAATTCCCTTATAGGCCGGTCCAAACAACACATCGAAGTCATCCCCGTAATGCTCATGAATTGCCTTCGCATAATACTCTCCCAGCTTTTTTAAGCTGCGCACCGGTTACATAAGCTCCCGCATTCATAAAAAACGGAGATTTACGACCACTTTTTAATGTAAATTCCCCAAATTTCAATACATCGCTTGCAACCATAAACTCAATAAATTCTTTCTTGTATGCTTCCATCTTAACGATAATCCTCCTTTTCATAGGCGTTTCGCCATATTGCTGTATAACTGTTTTTAGATTCTACACCATTTGAACACCAAAATCAGCTTCTTTATACTACTTTACGCATCCTATCAGCTCATTAATGTCTTTCACGCCGTTTTGCTGCATAAACTGTTCTATTCCTTCTATCACCTGCACAGTTGTCGCCGGTTCATTGAAATTGGCGGTACCGACTGCCACCATTGTAGCTCCCGCCATAATAAACTCTAACGCATCTTCTGCTGTTCGGATCCCTCCCATTCCAAGTACCGGAATATTCACAGCATGTGCTGCCTGATAGACCATGCGAACCGCAACCGGCTTCACTGCCGGACCGGACATTCCTCCTGTCTTATTGGCAAGTGCAAAGGTTCGACGATTAATATCAATCTTCATCCCGGTCAACGTATTGATCAAAGAGATTGCATCTGCTCCGCCTGCTTCCGCTGCTTTTGCCATCTCTGTAATGTCTGTTACGTTTGGACTTAATTTCATGATCACAGGCTGTTTTGCCACTGCCTTAATCTGTGCAGTGATCTTCTCAACCTGCTTCGGATCCTGACCAAATGCAATGCATCCCGCTTTAACATTCGGGCAGGAAATGTTAATTTCTAACAGTGCAACATCTTCCTCTGCCAAACGTCTGACAACATCAATATATTCGTCTGGTGTCTTACCACACATTGACAATGATATTGGTATCATACTGCTTCAAATACGGAATATCACGCTCAATAAATACGTCTATCCCCGGATTTTGCAAACCGATCGCATTCAACATACCACCATAAGTCTCGCACACTCTCGGTGTTGGATTGCCGGACCAAGGTACATTTGCCACACCTTTCGTTGTCACAGCTCCCAAGCGGTTCAGATCCACATATTCTCCGTACTCTGCACCAGAACCAAAGGTACCGGATGCCGTCGTAACGGGATTTTTCATTGATACTCCCGCAAAATTTACTGCCAGATTCATCCTTTTCCTCCTATATCTCTACGGTCTGCGCATCAAATACCGGACCGTCCTTGCAAATTCTTGTATTATTGACGTGACTGTGTGCATCTTTTTTCTTTGGTTGTGCATACACAGCCTAAGCAGGCACCGATACCACACGCCATATGCTCTTCCAAAGAAATCTGAGCTTCGATCCCCTGCTCTGCCGCAAATGCTTTTACTCCACGCAGCATTGGCATAGGCCCACACGCATAGATCACATCTGCTGTAATACCCTCGGCACGGATCGCATCTATGACATTGCCCTTGGTTCCCACGCTGCCATCCTCAGTCGAAACATATACAGATGCATATGGGGCAAAGTCTTCTTTCAAAAATTGCACTGCATCGCGGTATCCTAATACGACCTGCACTTCACCGGACAGGCTCTTCGCTAATGCTAACATTGGCGGGATACCAATTCCTCCGCCGATCAAAATACTTTTGCCGGAACGAGGTGTAAATCCGTTGCCAAGTGGCCCTACAACTGCGATCGTATCACCTTCCTGCTTACCGGAAAATTCTAACGTGCCGGCTCCTGCCACTCGGTATACCAAGCGGATCATGCGCTTAGCCGCGTCAATCTCGCATATACTGATCGGTCTTGGGAGCAGTCTGCTGCCATCATCGCTATACAGCGACAAAAACTGTCCCGGTTTTGCCATTGCTGCAACATTGTATTCTTCGGGAAAAGCAAGCCACAAACTGTATATTCCCGGTGCCAACTCTGACTGGCTCTTCACGGTTGCCAGACATTTCTTTTTCTCTGCCATTGCTATCCTCTTTCTCTAAACGTTCTACTTGATCGCTCCGTTAATATCTGCGATCATGTCAATTACTGCCTGTCTGGAGGCATCTGCATAATTGTCAGCGCCAAACTTACTATATTTGTCCTGCTTGTATGCGGCAATGATACCACGCGAAGAGTTGACGATTGCACCTAAGCCATCGCTGTTAAAGTATGGTTTCAATCCCTCAGCGGTACCGCCCTGCGCACCATAACCCGGTACCAGAATATATGTCTTTGGCATCAGTTTACGAAGTACCTTACCCATTTCCGGATACGTAGCACCAACCACGCAGCCAACATTGCTATAGGTATCTCCCATGCACTGCTCACCCCATTCTACCACTTTCTTAGCTACTAGTTCATACAACGGCTTGCCATCGATGAGCTGATCCTGAAATTCACCACTGGAAGGGTTGGACGTCTTTACCAATACAAAGATTCCTTTATTTTCCTCTTTGCAGACATCGAGAAATGGATTAACACCATCGCTTCCCAAATACGGATTAACCGTAACAAAATCCTCATCAAAGGCTGCATAGGACTTAGACCCTACTTGCACTTTACCAATATGTCCTACCGCATATGCAGCAGATGTAGACCCGATATCTCCGCGCTTAATATCACCAATAACAACAAGACCTTTCTCCTTACAATAGTCAACTGTTTTCTTGAATGCTGTCAAACCTGGAATACCAAACTGCTCGTACATAGCGATCTGTGGCTTTACTGCAGGGATCAGATCATGTGTTGCATCTACGATTCCCTTGTTAAACTGCCAAATTGCCTCTGCAGCACCCTCTAACGTCTCTCCGTACTGCTCAAAAGCTGCCTTGCAAATATGTTCCGGCACGTAACTTAACATTGGATCCAATCCGACAACGATCGGTGCATCCTTTTGGTAATCTGCTCAATCAATGTATTAATCATACTACTTATCCATTCCTTTCTTCACTATAAACCAATTTTCCATCCACGAAGGTATTTAAGACTTTGCCGTATACTAACTTTCCATCAAACGGTGTGTTCGTACCCTTTGATAAAAACTTGCTGCTGTCAATCGCATATTCCGTATCAATATCTGCAACCACTACATCTGCTGCCGTTCCCGGTTTCAGCGTTCCCTTGGCAATGCCCAGTACCTCTGCCGGATTTGTGCTCATCTTAGCAACTAACTCTGATAAACTTAATATACCACGTTTGACAAGTTCTGTGTAGCCTAATGCAAAGGAAGTCTCTAACCCGACAATACCAAACGGTGCTTTACGCATAGACTGATCTTTTTCTTCTTTACCATGTGGTGCATGATCCGTAGATATCACATCCATGATCCCTCCGGCAAGTCCCTTTTTGAGTGCTTCGACATCCGCTCTGCTGCGAAGTGGCGGATTCATCTTGAAACGGCCATGATCCTCTGTAATCTCATCATCAGACATCGTAAAATGATGCGGGCAAACCTCTCCGGTCACAGGAAGCCCCTGTTGCTTTGCCATTTCAATGAGTAAAACGCTGTCCGCTGTTGAACAATGACACAAATGTAACCGGCAGCCTGTCTCTTTTGCCATCAGAATATCTCTGGCAACGATAACGTCTTCTACTGCGTTCGTAATTCCCGGCAGCCCAAGCTCCTCTGCTTTGGCTCCGGCATTCATAACTCCACCGTCTACTAATGCCTTGTCTTCACAATGCGAAAACATTGGTATTTTGTTCTTAGCAGCTTCCTTAAGTGCATGGCGAAAAACTAACGAATCCATCACTGATTTGCCATCTTCACTAAGCGCCACTGCACCGGCCTCTTTCATACCGGCAATATCTGCTAACTCGTTTCCCTCCTGACCGATCGTTACTGCTCCGATCGGCAAAATGTGAACTGCTGCATCTTTGGCACGTTCTAACAGATCCTTTACTCTATCCGGACTATCGATCACCGGTTTCGTATTTGGCATTGGACAGATTGTGGTCACACCGCCCCTTGCCGCCGCCATGGCGCCGGTCCGTATCGTCTCTTTATATTCAAATCCCGGTTCGCGCAAATGTACGTGCAGATCAATAAATCCCGGCATGACAACATGTCCTTCTGCATTAATTGTCTGATCTGCCTCCTCTATAATCTTCGGCGCGATCTGTGCGATCTTACCATCTTCTATTAAGATGTCTCCGATCTCGTCCATGTTCTGCGAAGGGTCAATAATTCGGCCCCACATATCAGTGTTTTCATCAATCCTCCTCCTTTCATAGGCTGTCCTGTATACGTTTTGCATACTCCCATACATACAGAGAGCACCTGCCGGTAATCCGGCAGATGCCATCTCTTAATATACGTCTGCCTGCTGTAAATCCGCAAGCATTCTCTTATTGTTGATCAAATCATCAAACTCTGCCGATGTGATCCATTGCGCATCATGCAGGTCCTCAGAAAGCTGCACAGCGTCTTCTTCCATCTCTGTCAGACAAAGATACGCAATGCCAAGATTACATTCTGAACCAATCATAAAGGTCCAAGTATACAAAATCCGGTCAACAACCGCGATCAACCCTGTCTGCTCCTGAATGATACGCAACACAGCCGCATCCGGTGATTCTCCAAATTCCGTTTCACCATCAACAAATTCCCACTGATACGGATCTATGATATTATCATCATACCATTTCTCCACCGCCAGAAACTTGTCATCCTTTTGTACAATTCCTTTTACCAAAATACGATATCGGTTCATCCTAATAACCATACCTTTCTATAATTGCTTATTTGGCTGTGATGTATTTCTTAGCAGTCAGTAACTCTGCCGTAAGAACAGCACCACCTGCTGCACCACGCACCGTATTATGTGAAAGACCAACAAACTTGTAATCATAAACAGTATCCTCACGAAGACGTCCTACAGATACTCCCATTCCATTCTCATAGTTTACATCCATCTGTACCTGCGGACGGTTGTCCTCCTCAAGATACTGAATAAAATGTTCCGGTGCACTTGGAAGTTTCAGCTCCTGTGGAACACCACTGTACTCTCTCCAAACTTTAATGATCTCTTCCTTGGAAGGCTTCTTGCCCTCTTCGAAAGTAACAAATACGGCTGCTGTATGACCATCTAAAACCGGTACACGGATACACTGTGTCGTGATAACCGGTCCCTCTGCCTTAACGATCTCGCCATTCTCGATGTGACCCCAGATACGAAGTGGCTCCTGCTCACTCTTCTCTTCCTCACCACCGATGAATGGAATGATATTGTGCTCCATCTCCGGCCAATCCTTAAAGTTCTTGCCGGCACCGGAAATTGCCTGGTATGTTGTTGCTACTACTGTCTTTGGCTCATAACCTGCTTTCTTCAAAGCATGGAGAGCCGGTGTATAGCTCTGAATAGAGCAGTTTGGCTTAACAGCAATGAAACCTCTGGTTGTACCCAAACGCTTCTTCTGAGACTCGATCACTTCGAGATGCTCCGGATTTAACTCCGGCACTACCATCGGAACATCCGGTGTCCAACGATGTGCACTGTTGTTGGAGACGACCGGTGTCTCTGTCTTAGCATACTCTTCTTCGATCTTTTTGATCTCGTCTTTAGACATATCTACTGCACTAAATACAAAATCTACGGAAGAAGCTACGTTCTTAACATCGCTAACATCCTGTACGATAATCTTTTTTTCACTGCTTCCGGCATTGGTGTTGTCATTTTCCAGCGTCCGCCGATAGCTTCCTCATAGGTCTTCCCAGCGCTGCGTGGGCTTGCGGCAATCGTAGTTACCTCAAACCAAGGATGATTTTCAAGCAGTGTAATAAATCTCTGTCCTACCATACCTGTACCGCCAAGGATACCAACTCTTAACTTCTTGTCCATAGTTTTCGATTCCTCCATTGATTATAATGTGTAAATCTGCAGATAAACATCAACTGTGATCTGCCATTTATCATCAGACTTATACATGCCATATTACACTATTCTGCGAAATAAGTCAAAATGATATTTGCCCACTGTATTAAAATATGATAGACTATTACTGCCGTAGAACAATATAATACAGATTATTCTATCTGTCTTTCTACTGTTTTGCGTCAATACTTACCAGAAAGGAATTGAAATAATGAAAGCAACACCGGTAAAAGGAACGAGAGATTATCTGCCAAAGGAGGTTATGATCCGCGACCATCTGCAGGAGATCATCCGTGAAACATATCAGGAAGCGGGTTTTGAACGCATCACAACCCCTATTATAGAAAATGCTGTAAACTTAGATAAAAGCGAAGGTGGCGAAAATTTAAATCTGATCTTCAAGATCTTAAAACGAGGCAAAAAGTTATCCTCTGCCTTAGAAGCAGAAGCCCCTACCGAACAGACGCTTGCCGATATGGGGCTGCGTTATGACCTGACACTGCCACTCTCCCGCTATTATGCCAACAACCGCAATGATCTGATGAATCCTTTCAAGGTTATTCAGATGGACCGCGTTTACCGCGCAGAGCGGCCACAGAAGGGACGTCTTAGAGAGTTTATGCAGTGCGATATCGATATCATTGGCAATGCCTCTCCAGATGCCGAAGTGGAATTGATCCTTACAACAACAAAGGCTCTGACCCGCATTGGTCTATCTTCTTTTAAGGTCAAGATCAACGACCGCCGCATCCTCAAGGCAATCTTTACTTATGCAGGCTTTGCCGAGGAAGATCATGAAAAACTGGCGATCATTTTTGATAAATTAGATAAGATCGGTATTGAAGGTGTGCAGAAAGAATTAGAAGAAAATGCATTTGATGCTTCTGCTATTGAAAAATTTATTGCCTTGTTTGAAAGCGGCGCTTTGGATCTGGATTCTGTTGCAAAAGTATGCGATGCCGACTATGTTGCTTCTCTGAAATACATTATGGATACCGTAACTTCTGTCTCCGGCAATGCCTTTCCGATCGAATTCACACCGTCTCTCGTGCGTGGTCAGGGGCTATTACACCGGAACGATCTTTGAAGTAGAAGCAGAGGGCTATAGTGGCGCCGTTGCCGGTGGTGGACGTTATGACAATCTGATCGGTAAATTCTTAAACGAAGATATCCCGGCAGTTGGATTTTCCATTGGCTTTGAGCGTATCTTTGGTATTTTGATGGATAACGGTTACGAAATCCCGGGACAGAAAAAGCGCATTGCGGTATTCTATGATCCGGATACTTATGCAGCTGCATTGCAATATGCTGAAGAACTCCGCAGCGAATATCTGGTTTCAACGATCGCCCGTCCTAAGAAACTGGGCAAATTCTTAAATCGCCTGGAAACCGCCGGATACGATGGATTCGCTGTGTACGGTCAGGAAGATGGTGTCAAATTGTTTTCCTAAGGAATAACACCACACTACGATAAGTTTCCTATAAAGTAAAAAAAGTGGCTGTTCCGCTTATGTTGGAACAGCCATTTTTTATCCTCTAAAATCATCCGCTAAAGATCTACCGAATGAAGTTCGTCCCGATACGTTCTTCCAGCTCCGGCAGACCAAACATTTCTTTACCCATAGCAATACTCTTGATCAAAAAATGCCATATTATTTCCAAGTGTTCTCATAATCTGAAGGCCCTCTCCATCCTGCTTTGCCTCATCTGCGTTATTGCCATGAATGCTGTTCCAGTATTGGCTGGATGCTACCGGCATACCGGAGATTGTGAAAAATTTGTTGAGCTCATCAAACGATGCCGAACATCCGCCTCGTCTTGCAGACACTACAGAAGCACCAACTTTCATACGTTTATCAAAGTGTGTACTGTAAAACAATCTGGTCAGGCACGCCACAAGCGTTGCATTGGCAGAGGCATAATATACCGGACTTCCAACTACCAGACCATCCGCTTTTTCAAACTTTGGTGCAATTTCATTGACAATGTCATCAATAACACATTTACCGGTTTCTGCGCAAGCCCCACACGCCATACAACTGCGTACCGCCAGGTGACCGACCTGTACAATTTCTGTGTGCACGCCGTTGCGTTCTAAGGCACCTGCAACTTCCTCAAGTGCTGTTGCTGTCGAACCATTACAATGTGGCGATCCATTCAATAGTAACACATAAGATGGTTCTGCGTTCTTCTCAGAAGACACTTTTCCTGCAGCAATCGGCTCCTCTGTCTCTGTAGATACCTTTTCTGCAGTAATCGGCTCCTCTGTCTCTGCAGATACCTTCTCTGCAGCAATCGGCTCCTCTGTCTCTGTAGATACCTTCTCTGCAGCAATCGGCTCCTCTGTCTCTGTAGATACCTTCTCTGCAGCAATCGGCTCCTCTGTATCCGAAGATACCTTCTCTGTGGTTATGGGTTCTACTTTCTCCCCTAAATAGATCACTGTTCCACAATTTGCCGGCAAAGTAACCTGCAGTTGTCCATTCTCATATTGTACATGTTCTGCCTGTCCTAACATATCTGTAGCACTTGAAGCTCCAACCGGCGCCTGTACGGTAATTGTTGTCGACACGTCATCGCAATTGAGTAACGTGATCATTGCCGTTTCTGAAAGTGCTCTCGCATATGCAAATTGACGATTAGTCAATGACAGTTCCTGATATTGTCCCTCACTCAACTCCGGATACTGTTTCTTTAATTCGCCCAATTTCACGCACAATGCTGTAATCGGATTATTGGTATATGCATCCGCATAATCTGCAAGTTCCAAATGAGGACGCAAGTTCCAGTCTGATCCTTGTTCCTTTTTCCCTTCGATACCAAATTCTGATCCATAGTACATGGAAGGGATTCCGTATAATGTATAAACGAGCAGCGTTACCAAACCCATATGCTCTTTATTGTTCAATTTCGAATAAATGCGCTCTACATCGTGATTATCCATAAATGTATACAAGCGGTAGTCTCCGCAAATGCCAAGTAAGCGTTTTACGGAATGAGCGATCTCAAAATAATTATGATCGTTATGTCCGGAATACAAGCCTTTATGCAGCTCATAATTTGTTACCGAATGCAGCATGCCATCGTTTACCCAACGACTGTAATCGCCATGGATCACTTCACCCATCAACCAAAAATCCGGTTTCATAGCATCTGTCATCTGACGCATCGCATGCATAAATCCATGATCCAGTACATCTGCCGCATCCAAACGGATTCCATCAATATCAAACTCAGCCACCCAAAAACGGATCGCGTCAAAAATATAGTTCTGCACTTCCGGATTCTGCTGATTTAACTTGACTAACAGATTATATCCGCCCCAGTTTTCATAAGAAAAGCCGTCATTATACTCGTTATTTCCACCAAAATTCAGGTTACAAAACCAACTGCAATATGGAGACTGCTCTCTATTTTGCTGCACATCCTTAAATGCAAAGAACTCTCGTCCGACATGATTAAAGACACCGTCTACGATCACGCGAAGTCCCAACTTGTGGCAATATGCTACATAATCTCTGAAATCATCGTTTGTTCCCAAACGACAGTCTACTCTGCGATAATCTGTCGTCTCATACCCATGCCCCACTGACTCAAACAACGGTCCGATATAAATTGCCGTGCAATTTAACTTAGCGGCATGTTCTGCCCACTCCTTTAACTGATCAAAATGGGATTCCGCGATCCCTGTATTTTCTTTTGGCGCATCCACAAAGTCCCAGTGGATAAATGTGATAAAAAACTGCCTGATCATACCATTTCATCATTCTTTTGTCTCCTTCTGTGTTAAACGCTTGTGATGTTCTTCTTTATCCGCATACATCTCGTCATCTGCCTGCTTCATAATATGTTCTATATCGGACGCTCCGTGGATTTCTTCCCAGATCACACCACAACTGGCACCAATCCGGTAAGGCTTACCACTGTCTCTGTCAATCTGCGCGATCCGCTCCTGAAGCATTTGACGATATTTCTCATAAAACGTAAGATTTGCCTTGTCATACTCTTCTACCAGACACATAACGTATTCATCCCCACCGAAGCGTGCACATATCCCATCTACCTCAACGGCAGTATCGGATATCGCCTGTGCTATGCTGCGAATGGCAAAATCTCCCTCTATATGTCCATAATGATCATTGATGAATTTGAGCCGATCCAGATCCACCGACGCCATAAACAACATTTTGCGCTTGCCGGCAAGCTTTGCGATCCGATTGCGTAATTCGTCATAAAATCCATGTCTATTATAAATCGCTGTCAATGCATCTTTGACATATAAGCTATACAACTGCGCCTGCTTACGTACTGTACCAAACACCTGATCCAAACTCATGGAAAACTCATATAACATTCCATAATCCATCTTGGCTGCATCATGTGAGACCACCATATAGCCATAGATCTCTGATTGCCAATGAATTGGCACGACAATCACCTGATTGGTACAGGCTCGGATCCTGTCAAAACACTGTAATTGCTTTTCCAGTGGTATCCGTTCTAATGGCATCGTAAATGTTCCATCGCATATTTCGACCAGCTTAACCAAGTCAGTCACGTCACTCGCACAACAAATGTCAGAATCATGATAGAAATTATGATTTACAATTATCATAAAATTATCCGCCGGAAAACAATCTTTATATTCTTGGAACGACTCTGCCAGCTTAACCAGAGAATGACCGTCTGACATGCTATTCGTCATCATGAAAAAGTCATATGACTGATATCTGGCTATCTCTCTCTGACCATACCAGTGCATGACTTCCTCGCTTAAATTGCGCTGTTTGACCGGCTCACAGCCACACGATTCACTATAATCGACATAAAAAGGAACAACAATGTCATATACATTTGTACATTTCCCATTTTGGTGATCATCGATCATCTGTATGACATTCAAGCCAATCTGTGCTGCGTCATTCTTGGCAGAAGTCAGCTTTGGCATACAGCATTCACCCAATAACAGCCCGTCAAAACCGGTCACAATAACATCTTCCGGTACTTTCAATCCATGATTTTGCAGCACATTGCTCGCTGTAATCGCCATCATATCATTTGCACATATGATAGCCTCCGGTCTTCTGGACGTACCAGCCTCCCATTCCTGCACCCATTTTTCCATTGCGGCGCGGGACGGAATTTCCCAAAAATCTCCATAAGCAATGTACTCTTCTTTGACGGTACAGCCATTTTCTTTCATAACACGTCGATAAGTATCTAATCTTTGTTCCGAAAAATTATTTTCTCGAAATCCTGCCATAAAATTCACTTCATGACAACCATGATATTCGATAACATGACGTACGATCTGTTCAAATGATTCCTCATAGTCAAATTCAATATTATAGCATCCCTTTGTGTAACGATCGAGCATAACTACCGGAACGTTGTTCTTGTGTGCCTTTGCCACCAGATCATCACTAACCACATCATTCCTAATAGATTCGCCCAATACCACCAATGCAGCTAACTGATCATACGGGATGACAGAAAACACGCTCAATTCACCCCTGCTATGACTCGTCTCAACATCCATCTTGACAGACAGATTGTAGATCATAACCTCATATCCGCGTTCCCTGGCACAATCACAGATCGCGTGGATCTGACGCTCCTGTTCCCACAGATATATCTGCGCTGCGCAAATCGCAATAATCTTGTTCATATCCCTCTCCATCTCTCTTTATTGCCATCAGCAAATGTCAGTATTTTCTTGTATTATCGTGTGCACTACAACACCACGAATTTATTATCTGTTACTCGTTCTTTTTTATTCTGCTCATACTTATTTTTAGTATACCATAATCCATCTGCAAATAAAAGGGTTGCAAGCAAGTATACACCGGCAAATATTACGATCGAGATCTTTTGCCCTGATGGAAAAACAAGTTGTAATACATAGCTGGTTGCATTAAAGATAATATGTGTTCCTATCGATGCAAATATCGTTCCGACACTGACACGCACCAAGCCTAGAACTGCTCCCAGTACAAACGCATAAATTCCCTGTACGAGATTCATGTGGTATATGCCAAACAATAGTGCCTGCAGCAAATTAGCTGCCCAAAATGGAAATGCCAAATATAAGCGATCCAATATCGCCCCACGAAAGATCAACTCTTCGGATATCGGACCGATCAACAACACATAGCAATATGTCAGCCAAGGACTGCTGGTCGAAAAGTTGGACATCACATTTGAATACTGCTGAAACTCTCCCGGAAAGATTGTCTGCCATATCGTAAGTGTAATGCTAATAAAAACACAGCCGCCTACTGCCACCGAGATCAACGCAATGAGCTGGCGAAGCTGTAATGCATTGCGATATGAAAAATCTCGTTTTCGCCAATCTGAACGCCAATACCAATAGCCGGACCACACAGCCGCCATGAAGGCACTTAACATAGATACAAACATCACATAATTCGGTGAATTCGGTGTAATTCCTGTCACCTTAGACAGAGCAAGCGTTATGACCGCTGCAAAAATCTGCAGAATCAGCACGGACAAAAAGATACCTAACGCACCAATTGTCTGTCTCACCTGAATTTTCGTCCATTGTATGTTTTGTTGATTCATTCTTACCTCATTTCTTTGTTACAAACGGAAAAGGATTTGGACAAACAACTCTAGTCGGCCCAAATCCTTATTTTCTCTTGTTTTAATGTCCTTAACGCTTACGCTGTAAAAATTCCGGAATCTTGATTCCATCCTCTGCCTGACGGCTGTAGGAAGGTGTCTGAGGTCTGGCAGTATGACTGCTTCCCAAAGCGGATGGTGCAACCGGACGTGAGCTTGCAAGCTGTCCCTCTTTGGTTGGAAAATTCGTCTTTGGTGCTGCCGGTTTCTTTAAGAATGCCGGTGTGTGCTCCTCTGTAAGATGCATGCCATCATCTTCCAATCCTGTAGCGATAACGGTAATCTTTACGCTGTCATCTTCTGCCTCCGGAAACATAACACCGAAGATAATATTGGTATTCTCACCCGTAAGCTCTTCTATGTACATAGCTGCATCATTTGCTTCCTGTAATCCTACATCACCGGAAATATTTATAATAACATGAGATGCACCCTCGATCGTCGTCTCAAGCAATGGACTGGAAATCGCTTCCTTTACAGCCTCTACGCACTTATCGTCCCCACTGCCGGTTCCAATACCGATATGAGCGATGCCCTTATCTGTCATAACAGTCTGTACATCTGCGAAGTCAAGGTTGATAAGACCAGGTACATTGATCAGGTCAGTGATACCCTGCACACCCTGCTGCAACACTTCGTCTGCTTTCTTCAAAGCATCCGGCATAGAAGTACGACGATCTACGATCTCAAGCAGCTTGTCGTTTGGAATGACGATCAATGTATCAACATTTTTCTTTAACTCGTCAATACCGGAAGTTGCATTGTTCATACGGCTTCTCGCCTCGAAACGGAATGGTTTGGTCACAATACCAACCGTCAGAATGCCCATTTCCTTGGCAATGCCTGCAATGACCGGTGCTGCACCGGTTCCGGTTCCGCCACCCATACCACAAGTTACGAATACCATATCGGCACCCTTTACCAGCTCTGTAAGCTCTTCTCTATTCTCCTCTGCGGCTGCCTTGCCTACCTCCGGATCTGCGCCCGCGCCCAATCCTTTGGTAAGTTTCTCACCGATCTGAATACAATTGCCGGCTTTACAATTTGATAAATGCTGCTTGTCTGTATTTACACAAACAAATTCAACACCCATAATTCCTTCATCTATCATTCGATTGACTGCGTTATTTCCACCGCCGCCAACACCAATTACAATTATTTTTGCAGCTAAGTCTGACTCATTTGTCTTAATCTCTAACAACGTTGCTCCTCCTTCACCTTGCATTCTCACAATCCCCTAAGGTATATAATAACCATTTAAGGCTCAATAATCAAGAGAATGTTTGTTCTTTTTTTGCTAATTTTCTTCTTTCTTTTTCGTTTTTTTGACATTTTTGTTTGTTTTCTTGGGAGGATCCACTACAATGCTGTCTCCAGCCTTGTAATTTTCCATATGAATCGTACCTTCCAGCGTCAATTTTTCCTTGACTGCCGTCTCAAAAAACACGTGCCAGATTGTTCATTTCGTCATCGTATCTTTTTTCTTGCCAAGATAGATCTTAAGCTTGCCGGAATACAGTATTAACGCCCCGGATTCGATATGAAGCTGTTTCACGGAAATATTGTAATGTGAGATAAGCTGCGAAACATTCATGATGGATTCAAACACACCCTCATCTGTCGTTTTGAATGCCTCTCCCACCGTAAAATTACCAAAGTTGCCACCGGTTACGACCGGAATCCCCTTTTTCTTTTTAGGAAGCGTCTGCAGCACAATACCATCTTTATCAAAATATACATATTGACCTAAGTATTTGATACATCCACTGATCGTTTTGTCATATACGTGCAGTGTTACGCTACGCGGCCCATGATATTCCACCTCTATCGTTTCAATAAAAGGAAGGGAACCAAGCCCCACTGTTTTTTCATAAAACCAAAGCACTACTTCATTGCCTGACAGTTTCTTTTGAAAAACCAGATTTTTAATCTCAGAATCCGAGTAATACTCCGTTCCTTCCACTGTCACATTATCGATATGAAAGATAAAATATACTCCCACCAACAATAATGCGATCACTGCCGCCACTGCGAACAGTCTCTTTAGTACACGCATAATTATCCCCATTTCTTTATTTACTTCCGGCTGACACCGACAACACCAGTCCCATTTCCGCCATCATGATCGTCGCAGAAGTTCCACCATAACTGATCAACGGCAATGGAATCCCGGTCGACGGAATCGAATTGGTCACTACAGCCACATTGATCACAACCTGTATTGCCAATTGGATCAATACTCCGACACAGATCATTGTTCCAAACAGATCCGTTGCCTTGATCGCAATCCACGTGATCCTCCAAAACATTACCAAAAAAGCGATGATAAGTCCTGCTGCTCCAACAATTCCAAGCTCTTCACAGATCACAGCAAATATCATATCGTTATATGCCTCCGGAATATAGCCGAGCTTTTGCATACTATTTCCCAGCCCTTTGCCAAAAACACCGCCGGTTGCAATTGCATATAATCCTGCTTGATCTGATGTGCATTCTCATTCGTTTCTACATGCAGCCAAATATCAATGCGCTCTGCACGAAATCCCTCTCCCAAAAAGATGTAGCAGGCTCCGCCGCAGATCAACAGCACAAGACATACTGCGAAATACAGTTTCTTGCGGCTTCCTACAAAGCACATCCCGACAACGATACCGGAAACAATGATCGCAGAACTCATATTTTCCACTAAGATCAGCACAATACTCGGTCCCATAAAAAGCATTACCCGCAAAAAACCGGCAAAATGATCTAACGACTGTCTGCTCCGATAGATTGCATATGCTACAAACAATATTGCTGCGATCTTAGAGATTTCAGACGGCTGAAACTGTACAAACCCAAAGATTCAGCCAGCGTTTTGCACCATTTTTTCAACACCGACAAACAAAACGGCAACCTGCATAATAATTGCTGCCAGATAGACCAAATATACAAAATTGATCTTTTTCCAAAGATCGGTTTGATAAACAGGCGATAATCTATCCCAGATACAAGAATCATTCCGACAACGCCGATTCCAAGGCCAAGCACCTGCTGCGTCACATAACGCCACTGTGACCCTGTCAGCACTGCGGTATAGTATCCGGCACTGTAGATCATGAAAACGCCAAAAACAGCGATCCCAATTGTCATAAAAAGTAATACATAATCGTAATTACGAATTTTATAACTTTTTGACATATTCCTTAAAAAAGGTCGCCTCTCTCTTCAAAATTTTTGAACATTCCCCAGCTTGCGCACGCCGGAGATAACAGCACAGCATCACCATCCTGTGCCTGACGGGCACATTCAGCTACTGCCTCTTCTAAAGAATCCACTTTCGTCACTGCAGTAAAGCCCGCCTTAGCGGCTGCCTCTGCGATTTTATCTGCTGTCTGCCCAAGCAATACCAGACTTTTTACTTTCGTTCCGAACGATGCGATCCATTCATCATAAACGGACTCTTTGTCATAACCGCCGCCAATCACGATCGTTGGACGAACCATTGCTTCAACAGCCTTGATCGCTGCATCCGGGTTCGTTCCCTTAGAGTCATTGTAATATTTTACACCGTTCACTTCTTTTACAAACTCGATACGATGCGGCACAGCCTGAAACTCACAAACCACTTTACGGATCACATCCCACGGCACGTTCATACCATGTGCAATCGCTGCCGCCGCCATTACATTCTCGTAGTTATGCATACCTAACAGTTTCAGATCATGTATGTTGCAAAGCGTGATCTCTTCGCCGTCGCGGCATACGATCTCTTCTCCACGCAGGAAAATGCCTCGTTCTAATTCTCTGGCACTGCTAAACCAAAATACATCTGCCGACATATTTTTTGCAACCTGCTGCAAACGCTCATCTTCATAATTGAGTACGCACATCTGCTCTTTGGTCTGATTCATCGCAACACGTGCTTTCGTCTCTGTATAACACTCCATCGTATGATGTCTGTTGAGATGGTCCGGCGTTATGTTCAAAATAGCGCTGACCTGAGGGCAGAATTTGTGGATCGTCTCCAGCTGGAAACTGCTGACCTCTGCCACCGTAACTGTATCATCACGCATCTGCATTGCATATTGTGTATACGGCAGTCCGATATTTCCTACGACAAATACACTGTCATAGTATGCTTTCATGATCTCACCCGTCAATGCTGTCGTTGTCGTCTTACCATTGGTTCCTGTGATCGCAACAACTTTTCCTTTACCACATACATAAGCAAGCTCGATCTCGCCCCAAATTGGAATGCCCGCCTCCTGCATACGTACCACAAACGGCAGATCCGTCGGCACACCCGGGCTTAACACTGCCAGATCGATCCGATCCATCACCTGATCCGGCAGATCTCCCAAAATCAGATCATAATGAATATCCTCTGAAAACTTCGCCGCCACTGTCTCCGGTGACAGCTCTGTATTGCCGTCTAATAAAATAATATTGGCACTCTGCGTTGCTAACAGATTTACTGCTGCTATGCCACTAATTCCTGTACCTACTACTAATACTGTCTTTCCTGATAATCCCATTTCGCTATCCACTTCTGTTCCTCCTTTTGCTGCTCTTTCCTAAACAATTGTAATGCAATCCACCCGAGAAATCAACCAAATGACGTTTATTTCTTCGTTTGTTTTTGCGGTGTTTTTTGACGCCCAAATATGGCAGGGCATTATCTAACAGTTCCGATACGACCGGTGCGGCAATTGTTCCTCCATAGTAGATTCCTTCCGGCTCATCGATCAAAACGACTGTCAAAACCTTCGGATCGTCTGCCGGGGCAAAGCCAATACAGGATGCAATGTATTTGCCACTGCGGCGCGGAAGCTTTTCTGAGGTTCCTGTTTTGGCACCGACCTGATATCCTTCGACGGAAGCTTTGGAACCGGATCCTTCTGTTACCACACTCTCTAGGATCATTTTCATATTTTCCGAAGTTTCCTTAGACACTATTTTTTTCTTCTGCGGATATGATAATTTGCGTACCGATCCGTTCGATGTATTCTCGATGCTGACGCCGAAGTGCGGTACAATACTGTGGCCACCATTGATCACGGCACTAACCGATGTTAACAGTCTGATCGGCGATAACTGAAACGACTGTCCAAAAGACATCGTAGCAAGTTCCACCGCTCCCACATTTTTTTGCTGATGCATGATCGTTGATGCCTCTCCCGGAACGTCGATGTTGGTTTTGAAAGGATACCAAGCTGTCTCATTCCACGAAACATCCCACCGACTCCAAGTCTTGCTCCAACCTCCATAAATACCGGGTTGCATGAATTTTGCACCCCTGCACAAAGGTTTCACTACCATGCCCACCTGCCTTATGACATCGGATACGCCGATCCTCAACAATCTTAAAACCCGGGCAATAAAAGGTATCATTCAAGGATACTGCCCCCGCCTCCAAAGCTGCCGTTGAGGTGATGATCTTAAATGTTGATCCCGGCTCGTAAGTATCGCTAACACAGCCATTTCTCCACATTTTATTCAACTCTTCATTTTTTTGTTTCTCCGACAGATTTTTGCTCTGATCCACTAATTCGTATGGCTTAGTCAATGAAAACTCTGGTGAATTGACCATCGCATAAATCTCTCCATTTTGCGGATTCATCATGATAACCCGCACCCCTGCAGCATTTTTGCCTCGCGCACTTTCTCTGCCGCCTGTGTTGCAAATTGCTGCAGATTACTATCAATACTTGTGTAAAGATTTTGCCCGGCAACCGGTTCTCTTCTCTCTTCCGCTTTCCCGTCAATCTCCAGGCCACGCGCTGTCGTCATAGTTAATATTGCGCCGTTTTGTCCCTGCAATATATCATCATAGCTTACTTCCAAACCGATAATTCCCTGATTATCCGCACCGGTAAATCCAATAACACGTGACGCCAAAGTATCATACGGATAATACCTTTTGTAGTCTTCATCCACCATGACTCCCGCCAGATTCTCTTCTCGGATCTTATCGGAAGTTTCTTTCGGCACATTTGCCTTGATACGCTCGATAGATGACACCTTTTCAACGCGTTTTCGCACTTCCTGTTCATCCAGATCTAATAGCTCAGATAGTCTGGTGATCACCTTTTCCGGTTCTTTAATCTGGTTGTGAATAACAGAAATGGTGGACACTGGCTTATTCCCAGCCAATATCTCACCATTTCTATCGTATATCACACCGCGCTTTGCCTTGATCGCGCGCTCTCGTTGTTGTACATCTTTTGCTTTCTGTCCGTAATAATCTGCTTTGGCGACCATCAAATATGCCAACCGCCCTGTAAGCGATAACGACAACAGACAGACCATAATATATACAAAAAGGATTCTCTGCCGCTGCGGTGTTTTGCAATTTTTCATTATTTTGGATTTTCACTGTTTGGTTGCAATCAGTATATGAATCCGTTCGACAAAGTATACCTTTGCCGGGGTCCCACCACTAAACGATCACTGTAATTTCTGATAATCTTCGGTGCTGTAACCACCTTTTGGCACTTCCAACGGAAGATTGCCGTTTTTGGTAGACGGAAGCTGCACTTTCGTCGTGCCTCCGGAAGAGTCGTTTTTATAGACACCAAGCATTGGAAGAACGTCTCCCATAACGGAACTTGCAAATTCTGTGGCATAGGTGCTATGTGCCTGATCCTCCACATGGGGCTGATCGATCACGACATAGATCACGACCTCCGGGTGTTCTATCGGTGTGAATCCAATAAAGGAAACCAGATAGTTTTTCTTTTTACGCGGATACTTCTCTGCAGTACCGGTTTTGCCGCCAACTTTATAGCCTTTCACCTGTGCCGCCTTCGCAGTACCCTCTTCCACAGTTTTGTATAGATAACCGCGAAGCAGCTTACTCGTTTCCGCGGTAACTACTTTATGAACCGGCTGTGTTTCTATTTCAGAAACAGTAGCTCCATTTTCATTTTGGTTTCCTTCACAACGTGCGGAGTGTAATAATACCCACCATTTACTACTGAGGAAAACGCTGCTGCCATCTGCACCATGGTCACCGTCTGGCTCTGTCCAAAACTTGACGTAGCTAAGTCGGCACTGCGCATCGTATCCTCTGTAAAGATCTTGCCGGTTGCCTCACCAGGAAGATCAATGCCTGTTTTTTGTCCATATCCAAAATCGTTTACATATTTTAAGAAACGCTTGCCCCTAATGCATCTCCCATCTGCATCAAGGCATCGTTACAAGATTCCATCAACGCCTGACATATATTGATCGTTCCATGACCGCCTTTGCTAAACGCCACGCACTTGATCTTGCTTCCACCAACTTTCTGATAACCATCGCAGACATACGTTCTGCTTGGAGAAGTCGTTCCCTCTTCCAAACTTGCCGCTACCGTGATCGGTTTGAAAGTTGATCCCGGTTCATAAGCATCACTGATGCAGAAATTACGCCAGATCTCATTTAATTCCTCCATCTTTTTCTTGTCACTCATACCGGCAAGCTTGTCCTCTGAGTAATACTTACTCAGGTCACTTGGATCATTCAGGTCATACCCGGGTGATGATGCCATCGCATATATTTCTCCATTGTTTGGATTCATAATGATGACACCCATATTTTTAGATCCGGTATCCGTCTGAAACTTCTGCATATGCTGTTCCAACACACCCTGCACATTAACATCAATCGTAGAAATGATCTTTTACCATTTTCCGGTTCTTTGACATTCTCTACAAGATTAAGATCCGAATCATAATACCCATACTTTTTGCCTGTTTTACCACTAAGCTGGCTGTTGTACTGATTTTCAATTCCCCATATTCCAACATTATCCGAAGAACAAAATCCGATCACATTACTTGCTACTGTTGAATACGGATACTGTCTCACATATTCTTCTTCAAACCATACTCCCTGAATGTTTTTATCTTTATCAGCAAGCTCATTAAAAGCATCCACAACATCTCTGGATAATCCCTTATACTTCTTCACAACATAATAATGAGAATCCGGCTTTTTGTCGATGATCTTACGAACCGCACCTTCTGACATTCCAACTGTCTGTTGCAACGCTTTGGTCGTCGGCTCGAAATATGCGCTGTCTAACGTCAGTGCCTTTGGATCCAGTACTAAATTATACACCTTCTTACTGGACGCCAGCTTATTGCCATTGCGATCCAAAATATCTCCTCTACGGTATGCGATCGTATTACTCACATAACTTTGCTGTGATAACACGATCTTCTCATATTCATCCCCTTTACTCTGCCCCAGCCAGATCGTCCAGCCCACAAAACTAACGCAAATAAAACAATAGCACCGAGCGCAATAAATGTTCTTTGATACATCCTGCGGGTGCTAAATTTGTATTTTGTGTGTACTTTTCGGCGTCTCTGAGGATTGCCGGCTCGGTTTGTCTGTCTTCTCCTACTTTGGTTACTCTGCGTTCTTCTGCTCATCCGTGCCTCCATGTCCTGCTGTTTCGCATATACCGAATGCAAAAATTACTTTGCATCCGGTATCTCACCATATTGTTTTACCATATCACTCTTTTTTGTTCTGATAGGTATATACCTGATCCTTTTTGGCGCGAACCATGCCAAGTTCCTGTGTCGCCTTGCGATAAACATCCGCAAGATCTACAGAGTCCACTACAGTCTGGTACTCCTGTTCATTATCTTCTTTCATCTGTGCAATGTCAGACTGGATCGCTACGACCTGCTGACGCTGCTCATGGAGCTGGTTCTGTGTCTGAACATAAGAAAAACATACATAAAACACTGCAGCAACTGCCATGATCAAAAAACAACACAGATGCACGGTGTACTCCCGGAAGTTCAACCGTTCTGCTATACGGATTTCTTCTTTCGCGCTCTCTTCGCTGATATTCCTCTTCACGTCTTTTGCGCTCCTGCTCTCTTCGAAGCGGTTCTACATCATATGCTCTGGCTGCACTGCCCTCTACATATGCCTGTCCACCACGGCCGGAATATCTGCTGTGGCTGCTTACAGATCGACTTCCACTCCCTGTCTGCCGACTGTATCCATATTGTCTGCTGCTATAACTTCCTTGTCTGCCTGCCATTCTTTGGCCCCCTTTTTATATATGCTCAAATACACGTAACTTTGCACTCTTCGCTCTCGGATTACGTTCCATTTCCTCCTCTGACGGAAGAATCGGTTTTCTTCCTACCATATGTCCTTTTGATCGGTTGCCGCATACGCACACCGGAAAATTCGGTGGACAGGTACACGGATCCTGCGCCTTCTTAAACGCTTGTTTTACAATTCGATCCTCCAAGGAGTGAAATGTGATAATGCACAATCTGCCTCCCGGATTTAACAGGTCGATCATCTCTTCTAATGTATTTTGTAACACGGATAATTCCTGATTCACCTCAATGCGTATCGCCTGAAAGGTTCTCTTTGCCGGATGTCCTCCCTGTTTACGAACTTTCATTGGTATCGCCTGACTGATGATCTCTGCCAAACGTCCTGTTGTTTTAATCGGTTCCTTTGCCCGTTCTATCACAATATGTTTTGCAATATTTTTGGCAAATTTGTCTTCCCCATAATTTTTGATCAAATGAAACAGATCACTTTCGAATATTCGTTGACCACGTTATATGCCGACAACGCCTGTCTGTCATCCATACGCATATCGAGTGGTGCATCAAAACGATAAGAAAATCCTCTCTCGGATGTATCTAGCTGAAAAGATGAGACTCCCAAGTCTAAAGTAATGCCATCCACGCCTGCAATACCAAGCTCCTGCAATACCTGCTTCATCTCTGCATAATTACTGCGAACGATCGTCACCTTTGAACCATACGGTTTCAAACGTTCTGTGCTCGCTGCGATCGCATCTGCATCCTGATCGATCCCTATAAATCGTCCCTTGTCCCCTAGCATGGAACAGACAACACTACCATGTCCTGCTCCCCTAAGGTTCCATCCACATATATGCCATCCGGTTTCACCGCAAGTCCATCAATGACTTCCTGCAATAACACCGAAGTATGCTGAAACTCCACGGTTACACGCCCCTTTCTTAACGATGGTTTATAAGTTTATAAAGAAATATCCAAAGTATCCATTGCACTTGCAAGAAGTTCTTCGTCCTCTTCTGTCTCCTCCGTGTTGTAACGTGCCTTATCCCAAAGCTCTACACGGTTCATCATACCAACAAAAACGACATCTTTCTCCAAATCAGCCATCTCACGATGCAGTGCCGGAACTAGAATTCGTCCCTGCTTGTCCAGACTCACCTCCATCGCTTTCGATAGAAACTGTCGTTGAATTTTACGATTTTGTAATGTAGATGGGAGACTTTGCAGCTTGTCTGCAAACTCCTGCCAAGCGTCTGACGGGTATAGATATAAGCAGCCATCCAAACCTCTGGTGATAATAAAAGTCTCTCCAAGCCCTTCTCGGTACTTTGCAGGAATGATAGTTCTGCCCTTTGCATCAATGGTATGTTCGTATTGACCCATGAACATTGCTATCACCACCCTTCTTTCAAAATACTCGAATCATAAGCTCGGATCTCCGTGAATTACTCCCTCATAAAACACTGTTCTGACGCTGCGCCTGGATCAAATCCTGTTCTGACGCTGTGTCATTGGCTCCCCAGTTGAACTTGCAGCGGTCTCATCAACTCCCCAGTTGAACCTGCAGCGGTCTCATCAACTCCCCAGTTGAACTTGCAGCGGTCTCACAAAATCACTTCTCACCACTTTTTAGGTTTTTCTAACCACCTTTCCCCACTTCGCCCCACTTTTCCTAAAATTCTATCGCTTTTTTGGGAATATTGCAAGTATTTTTTTTATATAAAAGTATGTAAAAAAGGACAAAAAAAGATCTCAATTGTAATTTTGAGATCTTTTTACAACTTATCACGTTATTCTATTGTGTTTGTTTTGCTTGCGTTTGTTTTGCCTTAAAGATCAACATTCCAAGGGCAAACAGGAATAAAACTCCCGAAAGAAGCTGTGATACTGCAATTCCACTTTCAAACAGCATCAACTGATCTGTACGTAATCCTTCAATCCAAAACCGTCCCAGACCATATCCTGCCAAATACAGTAAAAATAATTGACCATTATATTTTTTATGTGGTGTGGCAACCAAAATGATGACAAGGACCAAGAGGTTCCATACGGATTCATACAAAAATGTTGGATGCACTTGAATATACTGCGTACCGCCAATCGTCACTAAATGTTGGTTGATCGCATGCGTGATATTCGCCGGTGCTACCGCATCTTTTGGGATCTGCATCGCAAATAAGCCATCCGTATAACTGCCAAACGCCTCTCGGGTAAAGAAATTGCCCCATCGACCAATGATCTGTCCCACCAAAAGTCCGGCACAAGCCGTATCCACCAAACACAAGAAAGACTGTTTACGAATTTTTGCAAAGATCAACGTCGTGATCACTCCTGCGATCACACCACCATAAATAGCTAGTCCGCCGCCCCTTGTATTTAATATCTCACTCGGATGTTTGGCATAATAATCCCAACTAAACACGACATAATAAATTCTTGCTCCTATGATTGCAAAGATAATATCCCATACTGCCAGGTCCAAATACAATTCCTGATTTTGTCCGGTGCGTTTTGCCTGCCAGCTCGCCATCAAAAAGCCAAGAATCATGCCGAGTGCAATAATCATGCCATAGTATGCGATTGAAAATCCGCCTATCGTAATCGACCGCCCCAAATGTGCAATTTCAATCCCCAAATGTGGAAATCGTATATCCATAATCTTCTCCATTCTTCCCTCTGTTTCAACCTTCGCTTGTCACTTACTCAAACTTCCCATACCTCAAATTCCAACAACCACATATTGCTTATTATGTCAAAGAATACTAAGTATTTTGCAGCCACTACATAGCGGTTTCTGCCGTCAGAGAACTATAGTAATTGCCTTGCCGCATTTTCGTTTTTAGTGATTTCTAGATTTTGTTGTCTCTGATGATTGATTTACATGCCTTTCGAAACTCGAAGTCCCGGAAGCAAGGTATTCATCATTTTTGAAAGGACTTTGCGCTCGTCGTTACTTATGTCTCGTACTTTAGAGACATTAAGTAACGTGACGTAGCGCATCGTAGCGAAAGCGTCCCGTCCAAAAATGGATGATACCTTGCTAAACCGGGACATCTCAGACACTCCTTCAGGCATGTATTCATCAGAGACTTAACAAAATAAGAAATCACGTAAAAACTCAGCGTTCTGCGGCAATTATCTTAGTTCTCTGACGGCAGAACAGATTAGCTTACCGGCTGCAAAATATCATATTTATTGCTGACATAATAAGCAATATGTGGTTCGAACAATAACTTCCGGTATGGGAAGTTTGAGTCACTTATACGTTAAAACGGAACAAGATAACATCTCCATCCTGTACCACATAATCTTTTCCTTCGGAACGCACCAATCCCTTTTCCTTAGCTGCATTCTCACTTCACTGCTCTACCAGATTGTCGTAGCTGACAACTTCTGCACGGATAAATCCACGCTCAAAATCTGTATGGATCTTTCCTGCTGCCTGCGGAGCTTTCGTTCCCCCGCTCGATCGTCCAAGCACGGCTCTCATCCGGTCCGGTCGTCAAATAACTGATCAATCCCAACAAGTTATAACTTGCTGTAATAAGCTTATCCAATCCGGACTCTGATAAACCAAGATCCTCAAAAAACTCTTTCTTCTCATCATCTTCTAACTCTGCAATTTCCTGCTCTATCTGTGCACAGATAACAAACACCTCAGAGCCTTCCTGCTTTGCAAACTCACGAACCTTTGCTACATATTCGTTGGATGCAGCATCGTCTGCCAGATCATCTTCCGCAACATTGGCAGCATAGATCGTTGGCTTGTAAGTCAGCAAATTAAAGCTTTCAAGCAATTCCTTCTCATCATCATCTTCCGGCTCATAAGTCTTAGCTAAATTGCCATCTTCCATATGCTTCTTTAACTTTTCAACCAATTCCGTCTCTTTTACAAGGGTCTTGTCATTTTTGACACTCTTTACCAACTTAGCATAGCGTCTTTCCAAAATCTCCATATCAGAGAACAATAACTCCAAGTTGATCGTCTCAATATCACGAACCGGGTCAACACTGCCATCGACATGCACGATGTTAGTATCGTCAAAGCAGCGAACCACATGAACGATCGCATCAACCTCACGGATGTTAGCCAAGAACTGGTTGCCAAGACCTTCACCTTTAGATGCTCCCTTTACCAATCCGGCAATATCCACAAACTCAATTGTAGCATGTACTACTTTAGCAGAATGATGCATCTCTGCCAAAACATCCAAGCGCTTGTCCGGAACAGGCACGATACCAACGTTTGGCTCGATCGTGCAGAATGGGTAGTTGGCAGCCTCTGCTGCTCCTGCCTTGGTTAATGAATTAAATAGTGTACTTTTTTCCCATTAGGAAGACCAACAATTCCTAGTTTCATTTTCTATCTTTCCTTTCTTGTAAACCTTGATTTTACGGGGCTTGCGGGTTTTGGCATCTCGTTTATGTACCAATTTATGTACCAATTTTTCGAGACAACAATTTTTCTGCCCTCAAAAATTTTGGTTAACGTACCAATCATGTACCAATTTTTGAGAGCAAAAAAATTAAACCACTTTCAAAGCATCCGCAATCTGGTCGATTTCTTTTTGTTTTTGTTCTTCTGTTGTATGCACATAAAGGTTCATGGTGATCCCAATATTGGAATGACCTAAGATTGTCTGTAATGTTTTAGGTTTCATTCCGGCTTCAATACACCTGGTTGCAAATGTATGTCGCAGCACATGCATGGAAAACTTGGGAATCATCGCTTTATCACATAGCTTGAACAGCATCGTATCATATGTGCTGTTCTTAACCGGTGTTCCTTTTCTGCAAAGAAATACAAACTCTGACCACTCCATCACCGTAACCTTGAGCGCATTATTTTTCATCTTTTGCTGTCTCAAGATTTCAACGGCTTCCTCTGTCAATGGTATCGTTCGATATCCCGCCTTGCTTTTCGGTTCACCAATCCTCCATTCCTTTGTAGAATGGCGATACTCCATAGAGCGCCTTATCGTCATGGTACGGCGATCCATATCAATGTCTGACCATTTCAACCCTACCAACTCTCCGGTACGAAGACCGGTCTGTAACAGGAAACGGTACTGATACTCGTACGCATTTCCCTTGATCACATTGCAAAACTCACGCTGATACTGTAATGTCAATGCCTCTTTCTTTTCAGAAGGCTTACCTATGTCAGAACGAACCATCTTGTTACATGGATTCTTCATGATCACATCATTCTGATAGGCATAATCCAACATATTATACAATGTAATCCGCGCCTGATAGATTGTTGAAGTGCGATAGCCTTCATCCGCCATACGATTCATAACCGTCTGGCATTGAATGGTATTCACACTCCCCAGTATCTTTTTCCTATAACCGGTTTAATATTGCGGTGATATCGTTCCGTATAGTTTCGAACTGTATTTGGTCGAACAGTTCTCTTCTTCATCGAAATCCAATACTCAAACCACGAATCAACCGTCATTTCCTCTGGGAAATCCATATTGCTGTGTTCATCGCGATATGCGGAGTCAGCCAGCCACTGTCTGCACTCTTGAAGCTTTAGGAATAATTTTTGAACACGCCTCCCATATTTATTCGTATATCTTCCAACATAGTAGCCATCTTCTCTTTGGCTTATTCCCAGGCCAAGCTCTTTTCCTTTTAGGTTTTACCCATATTGCAGCTCCTTTCACACAAAAAGAGCCTCAATACTCAAATTTAATCATATCATAAAGAGGCTCAAATGTAAAATCCTATATTTCGATCTGCTCGGACAAATATTCTTCAAATTCCCTGCGTTTTATCAGCTTTTTCTTTCCAACATATAAAACAAATGGGCAATTTGGAACTTTAACATTTCTTCAAGCTTGTTGATTCCGATATGGCTGTATAATGCAGCTTCTTGTTTCGTCAACATCGCTTTTTCCCATATTGGAATGTTCTTATTATCTGATTCCAATCTCATCACTCTCCCAAACCCAACTGACGTTTTAAAAGGTCGTTGATTTTTTGCATGATATCTGATTGCTCTGGAATATGCCCTGCTTTCATTAAAATCTGCCGGTCATCAATTGTTACAAGCTGCTCTGCCATGAAAACCGTTGTTTTTCCAAGCCTTCCAAAGACATCCTTCTGAAATACTGTCACATGTACCGGAAATGCTTTCTTTTCCTGCTTGCTGGTTCCCGGCATTACTGTATATACCGGACCATTTCCTTTATCTGTACTGACAACCAGACATGGTCTTTTTCCAGATTGTCTATGACTACCGGGAAATTCTCCCAAATCCACCCAAATAATATCTCCACGATATATATTCTTTATATTATTCTGTTTCATCCAACCTTCCTCTCTTTCTCTGCCCGGAATCGGATCTTCATTTTCAACTCTCCATCATCCACGGAAAATATTCGAAAACCCGCTTTTCTTACTTGTCCAACCTTGCGATAGGCATCCTCTTCATCCAAAGCAAGATACTCCATATTGGCAACCAATATAGCCTCTGCCTTTCCCTGCTGCATCCAATCAATGCACCGGCTATACATTTGATTTACAACATATGGGGCAAAACAGCTCTTACGCACGATCTTCATAGGAATTAACCCATGTGCATCTGCATATTGATTGATGTATCGCAACTGCCGATCCTCTTTCTTTTCTGCCAGTTCAAACGATTCTTCGTCCGTTGCCAGAAACACAATGCAAGGGATATTCTCCTGTCTTGCCATTCTTTGTTTCTTCTTTTCTCTTCTCCTTGCTCTTCTCGTTTCCATCACGCTACCCCCATTGCCGCACTTCCAAGTATCGTGTTGGCATCTGTTTCAAAATATCTGACCAACTTTATCAGCATTTTCAGACTCATACCTCTCATACCTTCTTCGATCTTTGCATAATGGGTATAACTAACTCCCAACACATCAACCACCTGCATATGTGTTACCCTTTTCTGTTCTCGAAGCTCCCGAAGATTATTTCCTATCGTAAACATATCAACATCCGTTGTTTCTATATCGCTCATTTTAAACACACTCCTTCTTCTGCAGCCTGATGTAGCCGCCATCATATATTTTTCGTTACGATGTATGCGCATGTCATCCGGTCTCATAACCTGTATTCTTGCTCACCTGCAAGCAATTATCCCTTATAGACAATCAAGTATAGCAATGCATACATCGAACAAAGAGAATCTTGAAGGTACATTATTGGTACTAATAGGAAAATTTATAAAAAAATAGACAGTCCCTTTCGGACTGTCTACCCGTCAATAGGATGTATAAATCCACTATTTTAATTACATTCTACATCTGTAACCGAAAAAGCAAAAACACCTTCTGCTCTAAATCCTAATACAAATTTAACCTTCACTCCTTCATCTTTGGTGGAACGGTATATCCGTTTCGAATTGTAACTCGGATTAAACTTGATTTTTGTGTCTAACCCCTCTATATTAATCCATCCAATCTCAGGTTTGTCAATACTTGCAATACGACCTTTCACCTTAGGAACAAGAGCCAAAGCCGAATTATAGTCACTACTTTTTGAAAGATATTTTTTGAATTTTTCGATTTTTTTCAAATGTTTTTCTTTCGAATTGTAAACATCTAACAAAATTCGCCTATTAGGTTTTTCTCTTGCCATTTCTTCACATTTATTACTATACTCCATACCACGTTTTATATATGTCCGATCCTCATTTTCCATACCATATACAAAATATGTAAGCATCGCACGATAGTAATACTCAATATCGGGATTCATAACATATTGATCAAAATAATTCAACGTTTTATTTAAATCACTTTCAAAGTTTCGTGCAAAAATCAAACCATTGAACTATATTATTAGCACTATTTGGTTGCTCTTGAATATTATCCAATATAAGTTCTCGAACATACTTACATTTAGTAGGTTGTAATGTTGACCAATCTTTATTACATTGTTGATAATATCCATATAACAAATTTTTTTCCTAATAGATGGATGATAAACATCCTCCTTGTTTAGTAAATTATTCCATCCATTTATTGCTTCAGATAAGTCACCCTCCAAGCTCAATAACTGATTTTCGTAATTCTTTATTACTTCCTCATGATTCGTATTCAAATACAAATCAATTGCTCGAATGCTCTCAATAGTTTCTTGTACTTTTGCGATATAATCATTACACCACGAATACTTTTCAGTCTTTATCATCTGCGGAACAGACATACTAGGACAAATATATTTTTTGAACATCTCGAATAATTGACAATAAATAATTCATTTTTGAGGTAAATGCTGCCGTATTTCCAACATTCAATTCAATTGATTTATCATACGCCACTTCCACTTCCTCTAATGAATTCTGTATTTTCTAACAAATGACGGATAATCTTCTTTTTATTTCATTTACATTGCCCTGAATATAGTTTCTCATTTTTTTTGCAAGAGATATCCCCTTAAGATGATAAAATGTATAATCTTCTGAAATATCCAATGCTTTTTGTATATATTCTAATGCCAAATCCTCATTCTCTTCTATATAATGATAATAACGTGCCATATTGCTATAAACATATGGATTACTTTCGAATTTATTGCAAAGCAGTGTTAATATCTTCTTTTAGCGACATCATTCGTTAGATCATCCACAGCATACGAAAAATGTTTCTGTTCAACAACATCATTCTTGTTCGTTGATGGTTGTTGATTCAAAAACAAAGCCTTCAAAATACGCATTGCTTTCTCATTAGTCTTAAACAATTCAAGTTCTTCAATCACTGAAGTAAAAGTATCCACCAATCTGTTTTTCCATGCTTTTTCATTGTTCATTCCATGTGAACATGTTTGTATAAGCAATTCTTTTGACACACTATGATGTACCGTTTTTTTACCCCCTGTATCGCTTATAAGAAGTATACTACATTGATTTTTTGACAAACATGCTGTAATGTTGTTGTTCTTTCATTTGCAATAAGCTTTTCTACCATTACCATAGGTACTTCCATTCCAGTATAATAATGAATTGAAGAAATAAATAATAAAAATTTTTTTTTGAATTTCAGACATGTTTCCAATATGCTCACGAACATAATCTGATAATTTTATAAAAGAATCTTCAAATGTACACAATGCATACATAAATGGCGTCACCATATTGATTCAATATTTTGTATATTATTTATTGTCTCTTTTCTAACCTGTTTTTCTTTTTTCTGAAATCTCTAAATCATCAATTTGTTTATTATAAATAAGCTCAAATGCACTTATTTCATTTCCTTCAATTGTTCCTCTAAATAATTATCAACTCTCCCGCCTATATGTCTTCTCGAAAATAGAATTGTGACTGGTATATTATCTACATCCAAATTGCGCATCAGCTCATTTATCAACTGAATATCAAAATCATGTATGTCGATCACCAGAAGCATTCGATGCCTCTTAACATCCTTAGACAGTGAGCGCAATCGCTCTCTTGTCCCATCTTTAGAATACTGTTTTAATATTATGACAGGGATTGTCTCATAAAAATGCCATGCAACCATACGCATAACAGTTGTAACTCCAGCACCTGCTTCATAATCAATTTCAATTAAATTTGAATAAGAAGTATTTCTTTTCAATGTATCAGAAACCCTATCTATTAATTCTTTGTATTTTCTTC
>VOFB01000162.1_pt1 | contig 90000 bp, 82 predicted proteins | sample 5384141 | NCBI WGS metagenome assembly VOFB01 (sample SAMN12384721, study PRJNA508395) | human gut metagenome | isolation source: healthy gut A | host: Homo sapiens | reverse complement strand
ACTGCCGAAATAAAGAAGCACCACAGGGAATGTCAGTGGAAGCCCGGCCATCAGCCCGTCGATGATGCGGGCCAGCAGCAGCGGCGGCACCAGAGACGCCGCCACCGATGCCGCCGCACACAGGACGGTCCCCGCTGTGAGAAGGCGGTGGGTCACGGCGGCCATCCGGATAGCCTCAGACACACCATTTTTACGCCTGTTCTCCATGCTGTTTCCCTCCTGTCTGGCTTTCGTACAGCTGACGGTAGACCGGGGCCGATGCCATCAGCTCCTCATGGGTGCCGACGGTGGTCTTTCCGCCATCCATAAAGACGATCTTCTGCATCTGCGGGAAGTGGTACAGGCGGTGCGAGATGAGAAAGACGACCTTATCCCTGGCGTATTCCTGCAGGTCGGCAAAGACCGTATTCTCCGTGTCCCGGTCGAGGGCCGAGAACGGGTCATCGAGGATGAGGACAGGGCGCGGATGGGCCAGCGTCCGGGCCAGCGCCAGCCGCTGGGCCTGACCGCCGGAAAGACGGGTGCCGCTGCTGCCGATGACGGTATCGAGGCCGTTCCCCATCGCCAGCACCTCGCCTTTCAGCGCAGCAGCGGCGAGATAGGGCATGGCGTCCTGCTTGCTGCCGCAGAGGACATTGTTCTGCACCGTGTCGGCGCTCAGCTCCGGGTCGTGGCCCAGATAGCCGACGGTGGCCGAAATCTGACGCGGAGTCAGCGCGGAGAACTCCTTTCTGCCAAACTGCGCCGAGCCTTCATAGGGGGCCTCGCAGAGGAAGACCCGGCCAAAGGTGGATTTGCCGCAAGCCACCGGGCCGGTGACACCGATGATGTCGCCGGGATGGGCTGTCAGACTCAGCCCCGAGAAGATGGGGGTGTCGCCGTAGGCGAAGGAGAGGTTCCTGAGGGTCACATCTTCTGCCGCCGGGACATCCAGCGCGTCCAGCTGCTCCGGCGACTTCATCAGAAGTTTGATGCGCTTCCAGGAGACTTCGGCCTTCTGCACCGAGTTGAAGAGCTTGGCCACCTTGGAGGATTTGACCACCAGCTTGGTGAAGCAGGAAAGGAAGGTGGTAAAGGCCGCGATGTCCCACACACGCCAGCCGGTGCCGAGGACATTCTTTGCGCCGAACCACAAAATGAACAGTACGCCTGCCTCCGACGCCGCCAGATAGAGCGGCGGCAGGGCCGACTGCCACACGTTGTTCTTCACTGCCGTCTTTTCGTAGGTATCCAGTGCCTCTTCGTACCGCTCCACGCGGGCGTCTTCGCAGCCGTAGATGCGGTAAGTCACGGCGTTCTGGGCGCGGTCGAGGGTAGTGGCACTCAGTGCGCCCGCCGCCTTTTTGTAGGCCGCACCGGCGCGCTGCACCGGCTTTTTCATCCATGCCGCGCACACATAGGAAAACGGCGTGAACAGCAGACTGAGCAGGGCCAGCCGCCAGTCGTACACCAGCAGCATGACAACATAGCCCGCCAGCGCCACGCCGGTATCAAAGATCTCGGTGGTGAACTTGCGCATACCTTCTACGCAGTCATCCACATCCGAGATGGCCTTGGTCATCAGCTCACCGGCGCCCTCTTTTTCCAGCGAAACCCGGCTCTGGCGCACCAGATTGGCGTAGAGCTGTATTTCACCTTGCGGGTCAAGACGACAAGCCCACAGAGCAGGCTCAGGAAGGCGAGGAATAAATTCCACCCGGGATACCATTCTGCTCTTATCGGTTCACGAAATTCAGCGCCAGCACAAGCAGCAGCATGTGTACCGGGTAAAAGGCGTAGCAGGCATACTGGAACGGTTTGCTGTGGCAGCCCTGCCGCCCGCGATACAGCCAGATGGGCACCAGCGCCAGCAGTGCAAGCCCCTGCTGACACAGCTCAAACTCCATGCCGAACAGCCGGATGGGGTACATCAGCCCGCCCAGAAGCACCACGTTGATCCAGTACAGGGTCAGCACCTGTCCCAGCAGGCACCACCATTTCCGGCCCCGGAAAATGTAAAAGCGAACACGGTCAGCACACCGGCACCGTAGTAATCCGTCATGCCCAGCGTTCCCAGCAGCGCCCCCTGCTGCTGCCACTGCGGCGCACACCGGCAGCGAGACCCAGAGCTTTTTGCTTTTGCGCACCGTTTCCATCAGATGCACCCCAGAAGCCCCAGCAGCAGCGTCCAGATCACGTTCTGATGCACCGGGTAGAACCATGTCCCGCCATACATCGATCAAAAGGGCACTTCTGAAAAAGCAGTGCAAACAACAGCAGCCGCAGGGCATAACGCTTCAGATTCCGGGTATGAAAGTAGCCTTCCACGTCATAAAAGCAAAGATAGGGAACGCCAGCCGCCCGGCACAGGTCAGCCAGTCCCAGTGCTTAAGAGAAGGGTCGCCCACAGCGAATCCATCAGCATCAGCGCTTATATAATGATACGAAGCGCGCCGCTGCACTCAGCATCAGCGCCGGAACGAATCGAAGTTTGGTTGATAATGAAATTCAGTTGTTTTGTCGGAATACGAAGACTGCTGGGCACTGGCCAGGTCAATGCAATTTGCGGCAGCGGAACGAACCCGGTTTGCTGGAAAATGCATACCCGCGTCTTGGACAAATTCAGTTGGGTTTGCCTGCCCATGGAGACGTAAGCACAAAAGCAGGAATGCGCAAAGCCCCGGGACGGTTTTTACGAAGAAACGTCTGGCGGTGGCGGAAAAGCCGAACGCAAGATTTTTTCAATGATGCTGGCTCGTAAGGTGAACTGACCGAAACTTCCTTTGCGGAACTGTGCAGCGTTATCGTTCATCTGCACCTGAACCGGCAGCCGCGTTGGCGCTTGCCGCACCCAAAATGGCCGGTTGGCGGCGTGTCACCCTTTGGCGCCCAGATAGGCAGGCTTCGGCAAAGCTGGCGTTCACATCAAAGGGGACTGCAGTCCACACGGAGGTCACAAGGCACAGGTCGATCCGGGTTGAGGTCTCGTCCGCCTGCCGGTTCAGCTTGCCCAAAGCAGCATGGATGACCTTGCGGTCATAGTTGATGGTGGTCACCCGCTTCACATCACAGCGGTAGGCGATCGGTTGCCCTCTGCATTGAAACGGCAGCTGGCGCCGCCGCCGGAAAGCGCTCGGAGCTGCGCAGGTCATTCATTCGCTTGAAGGTGCGCGCCACGCTCGCCGCGCAGCGTTCAGCTGACCTCGCTGTCCATATCCATGTCCAGCGCATCCTTTGCCTTGCGGATGGCAGCGAACAGGCGGCCCTTTCTCCTCCAGCAGATAGAGCATGAACCGGGCAATATCGGCGATCTGCTGGGCATATTCAGTCTGGGGCAGGTCCATCGTCTCGTCCTCAGCCTCTGCCATGACCTTGTGGCGCAGATAGGTGTTGGCCACATTCGTCACGTTGGAATCACAGTCCAGAATACCCTGGGCCTCGTCCAAAGGGGCCTGCAGCTTGTTCTGATAGCGGAATGCTTCTTTCAGGTTCATTGTGTCCACCTCGTTTTTCTTGGTCGCTGTGCGTTCCGTCTGTTTTCCTCTATTGAACCATATTTTCGGGCAAAGCACAAGCCGCCCGCCCAAAAGTGCATCAAAATACAAAGCGCCCCAACATGTTCTTTACTACACGTTGGAGCGCTATTTTCTGGAGCAGGATACGGGACTCGAACCCGCCGCCTACTGCTTGGGAAGCAGTCGCTCTACCGGATGAGCTAACCCTGCAGGACTGCTCCATTAGTGTAGCAAAGTGCGGCGGTTTTGTCAACAGTTTTTTCTGTCGGAACGCGGCAGGCGGAAAAAACTTGCTTTTGCGCCAGTTGCTTTATAATGAAAGATAGATTATCACAATGGAAGGAATTCTACATGATCTTTGTGCCCATGCTGCACTATCTGCAGAACAAAAACTCATTCAGCGGCAACGAGGACGGGATGCGCTACCTCATCACCCCGGGCAAGCGCCCGTCCCCGACCCGGACGGCGGCGAGGAGGCCAAAAAGAAGAGGCCATCCTCACGGTGGATCTCTGGCCCGAGCCGTGGACGCTGGACAAGACCGACCCGGCCCTGCGGCGGCGGGAGATCTTCCTGATGACCGAAGAGGGCCGCACCGCAGTCGCCCAATATCTGAACGATGCCTACAACGCCGAACCGGAACGCTGGAGCGCCCACCCGTCCATCCTGGACTGTGAGCCCTGGACACCGCCCGCACCGGAACCGGATGCCGAAACACAACACTGAGGTGCACCATGATCTACCGACTGAAAGAATTCAAGGGTGACACCATCCCGGTGCCGCAGCTGGTCTTTTCCAAGCTGGGCATTGCGGAGGAATATAACGTCCGGGTGGCTCTGTATGTGCTGGCCACCGGCATCACTGACCCGGAGAAGCTCTGCGCCGACTTAAAGCTCCGCAGCAAGATGACCGCCGAGAGTGCCCTGTCCTTCTGGGCCGGTGCGGGTCTGCTGGAACGGTACGAGGAGAACGCCGCCCCGGGCGAGGAACCCACAGCCCCTGCCCCCATGACCTGGAGCGAGATCGCAGCGGCCAGCCGAACCGACCCCATACGATCTCCTCCCTCATCGGCTGCGCCCAGACCAGGTTTGCCCGCCCGCTGACCCACCCCGAAATGGAAAAACTGGTAAACTTCTATGTGCAGGAAGCCTTTGCACCCGAGACTGTTATGCTCTGCGTGGCCTATGTGGCCAGCCGGGGCAAGCGGACGATGGGTGCCGTCAGCCACGAATTGAAGGTCTGGCGAGCCGAGGGTGTGGAGACCGGCGAACAGGCCGACGCACACCTCCAGCTGCTGGCCCTGCGCGCCCAGCGGGAGCAGTACGTCAGCTGCCTGCTGGGCATTGCCGACACCGAGCTGACCCTTGGCGGGCGCAAGGCCATTGCCCGCTGGTACGAGGTCTACGGCTACGATGATGCCATGGTGCAGGAGGCCGCCGTACAGGCCGGCCCCAAGCGGGATCTCTGGTACTGGAACAGCATCCTCAAGACCTGGAATGCCAAGGGCCTGCGCACCGTCCACGATGTGCGGGGCCCGGTGGCCGGGATGGGTGCCAGCCGGAACCTCCGGGTGGACCGCGCCGAACCCAGCGGAAACGATTTTCTCAAGAACGCTGCCCGCCGCCGTCCGCTCCGCAAAAAGACGGACACGCCTGCAGAATAAGGAGCTTTTATGCGTACCAAACAGGAACTGTATCAAGCCGCCCTGCGCACGGTGGCTCTGCGGCGGCAGACTGCCCGCGCCAATGCCGAGGATGCCCGGCTGGAGGCGGAGGCCGCCATCCCGGCCCTGCGCCACGCTGAGGACGAGGTGCGGGTGCGGGGCATCCGCTGCGCGCTGGTAGGCGCTGCCGGAAAAGACCGCACCGAAGCCGCCGCCGCACTGAGCAAAGCCCGGCAGGAACTCACCGCCCTGCTGGCCGCCAGCGGCTGCCCTGCGGATGCGCTGGAACCCAAATTCACCTGCAAGCTGTGCCAGGATACTGGCAGCGTGCAGGGCCGCACCTGCACCTGCGTTCACAAGCTGATGCAGGGTCTGCGACGGGAGGAGATCGAGGCGCTGTCCAGCCTGTCCATTTCCAGTTTTGACACCATGGAGCTGCGGTACTACCCTAACACCATGGACGAGAAGCTAGGCGAGCCTGTCCGCACCTACATGGGCGGCCTGCTGGAGGATCTGCGCAGCTACGCTGAGGAATTCGACCACAACAGCGAGAGCCTGATGCTTTTTGGCAACGCGGGGCTGGGCAAGACCCACGCCGCCCTTGCCATTGCGGGCATCGTGCTGCAAAAGGATTTTGACGTAATCTACGTTTCCAGCCCAGACTTCTTCGGCAAGCTGGAAAACGCCCGCTTCGACTCCTCCGAGGATGCCGAGACCCTGCTGCGCACTGCCTCTGCTGCCGACCTGCTGATCCTGGACGATCTGGGCACCGAGTTCGTCACCCCTACTTCATCACCACTTTTTACAGCCTGCTGAACAACCGCCTGGGAGCCGGTCTGCCCACCATCGTCACCACCAACATTGCGGATGGTTCCCTGCTGGAAAAGCGATACACCGAAAAGATCTCCAGCCGCCTTTCCTCCTTTGTCCCCTGCCTGTTTGCAGGTGAGGACATCCGGGGCCTGAAAGCGGCGGAGTAAGACAAGGAGGTTACCCCCATGAGCTTTGAGCGCACCACGCCCTGCGGCGTGATCTCCGGCACGGCTTGCCAGTGGCCGGGCATTGCCGCCTACAAGGGCATCCGCTACGCCACCGCCGGGCGGTGGGAGTTCCCTGTCCCCGTCACCCACTGGGACGGTGTCTACGATGCCACCCAGTACGGTGCCTGCTGCTACCAGCCCCGCGCCTTCTATGATGAAGCCGCCGCACCCGGAAAAGCCTTCTACTACAACGAGTTCCGCAAGGGCGAGACTTACACTTACAGCGAGGACTGCCTTTTCCTGAACATCTGGGCCCCTGCTGACGCAGCTCCCGAGGACAGACTGCCGGTCATCTTCTACATTCACGGCGGCGGCTTTACCGGCGGTTGCGGCCACGAGAAACACTTCGACGGCCCCGTCTGGCCCACCAAAGGCTGCGTGGCTGTGACCATCAACTACCGGCTCGGCCCCATGGGCTTTGTCTGCCTGCCCGCGCTGGCTGAGGAGGCCGGATCCACCGGCAACTATGCCTTTCTGGATCAGTTGGCGGCCCTGCAGTGGGTGCGCGCCAACATCGCTGCCTTTGGCGGCGATCCCAACAACATCACTATCATGGGCCAGAGCGCCGGTGCCATGAGCGTCCAGCAGCTCGTCCTCTCCCCCCCATCACCAGGGGGCTGTTCTCCAAGGCCGTGATGAGCAGCGGCGGCGGCGTGAGCCAGATGCTGACGGCCAAGCCCGCCGAAGCCCACTACCCGTTCTGGAAGCAGGTCATGGAGACCGCCGGGTGCAGCACGCTGGCCGAGTTCCGTGCCCTCGCCCCCGCCCAGCTGTTTGCAGCCTGGGATGCCGTCCGCACCCAGCCCCAGTTCAAGGGTCTGGGCTGTGAGCCCGTGGTGGATGGCCGTTTCCAGGTCAAGACCGGCCCTGAGACGCTGGCTGCCGACGAACAGCACCATATCCCTTACCTCATCGGCTTCACCAGCGAGGATATCGTTCCGCCCTATCTCTACCAGATGGCTCAGGACTGGTGCGCCCGGAACGCCGACAGCTACGGCTGGTTCTTCGACCGCCAGCTCCCCGGTGATGACCGTGGTGCCTGGCATTCCAGCGACCTGTGGTACTGGTTCGGCACGCTGGCTCACTGCTGGGGGCCCTTCACTGAGAAGGACACCGCCCTCAGCGCTCAGATGGTGGATTACCTGACCAACTTTGCCAGGACAGGTGACCCCAACGGAGCAGACCTGCCCCAGTGGCAGACTGTTACCGCCCAGCAGACCGATTTCCTCCGTCTGGGTGAGGAGCCAACCCACATGGGCAGCGTGGATGTCCAGAAGCTCCTCTGGACGATGCAGAACGTCCCCGCCGTGGGGGAATAAGCCCCTGCCCGAATCACCTCAAACCCCAGAAAAAACAATATCCCCCGCTGCAGACGTGCCATAACACGCTTTGCAGCGGGGGATATTTCCTTATTTGAGTTATGCGCCATGGGCGTTTACGCTCCGGGGCGGGTTGACACGCCGGAACTTCAATGCACGTTCCGGAGTCGTTTCCGGGCAATCCTCATCAAAAGTAATGGGCATTTTCTTGGCCTGTTCCAGCTCTGCCAGCTCTTCTTTTGTGAAAGCCAGCTCTTTCTGCATCTCTGCGGACAATTTATTCACATTTACCATAATAGAGCCCCCTCTCAAAATTCGTTGCCAGTCTTGCTGAGATCAGCCGTGTCACATCCGTTTTTTCTCCGTTTTCTTCTACACGGATGCGCTCTGTATACACCACAAACAGGATCTCGTTTACCTTGCCGATCAGTGTATTTCCCTCCGTACAGTAAACTTTACCTGCGGAAGTATCACCGATCGTATCATAACGCGGCTCCTCATCGCTGTGTGTGTCATCATAAAACTCAATGCGGTCATAGTCAAAGAACACACGAGCCGCACTTTTAAAGGAAAGACCATGCTTGCGGATATTGATCTGGTTCTTTTGTTCGTCATACTCAAAGGCCATTCCACCCATCGTAAAACTCACCAGTCGGTTCTCCAATATCGTGCACACTCTCTTTCCATGGTGTTCTTTTCTTTATCTTACCATAGCTTCGTCATTTTTGCAAGCACTCTTCTTCAAATAATACCCAATGCCGATGGCATCTGCCAGTGCCCAGCCGATGGGCACACTGAGCCAGATGCCGGTAACACCCAGCGGCGTGGCAGAAAGCAGATAGGCCAGCGCCACACGGGTGCCAAGGGAGGCAATGGTCAGGATGACCGACATCCCCGGCTGGTTGACCGCCCGGTAGTAGCCGTAGAGCAGAAAGAGCACGCCAATGCCGATGTAGCATGCGCCTTCGATGCGGAGGTATTGCACGCCCGCCGCAATGATCTCGGTCTGAGCCGGGTCGATGAAAATCCCCATGAGCGGGGCGGCAAAGGCGCAGACCAGCACGCTGATGACGATGCAGAACACCGCGCTTGTCAGCCCGGCACTGCGGATCCCTTTTTGGATGCGGTCCGGCTGGCCTGCCCCGTAGTTCTGGGCCACATAGGTGGAGAAGGCGTTGCCGAAATCCTGCACCGGCATATAGGCAAAGGAATCGATCTTGACCGCCGCCGCAAAGGCCGCCATGATGACCGTGCCGAAGCTGTTGACCAGACCCTGCACCATCAGGATGCCAAAATTCATAATAGACTGCTGAACGCTGGTCATCACCGAGAGATTCAGGATATTGGCAAGGTTCTTCCGGTCCCACCTGCAGTCTGTCCGTTTCGGGCAGAGCTGCGGGAACTTTTTCAGGGTGTACAGGCCGATGCCCACGCCGGACACATACTGAGAAAAAACAGTTGCCACGGCGGCACCCTTCACGCCCCAGTCAAGCACAAGGACACAGACCAGATCCAAGATCACGTTCAGGATGGCTGATACAGCCAGGAATGCCAGCGGCACCACGGAATTGCCGATGGCCCGCAGAAGGTTTGCGAAATAGTTATACAAAAAGGTGGCCGCAATGCCCAGAAAGATGATGAGCAGGTAGTCCTTCATCAGCAGGCAAAGCTCTGCGGGCACCCGCAGCACCCACAGGATGCCGTTCAGCCCCAGATAGACCAGCAGGTTGAGCACCAGGGCGATGCTCGCAATGAGCAGGAAAGACTGGAACACGCTCTGCCGCATCTTCTCGGTCTCGCCGCTGCCGTACTGCATGGACACAGCCGCACCGCTGCCCATGCACAGACCCAGCAGGATCGAGGTCAGGAAGGTCATCAGGGTATAGGAGGACCCCACCGCCGCCAGCGCATCCGCGCCGAGGAAGCGGCCCACCACCCAGGTGTCGGCAATGTTGTACATCTGCTGCAGCAGGTTGCCGAACATCAGCGGCAGGGCAAACAGCAGGATATTCTTTGTAATGGGTCCTTGGGTCAGACTGTGCTGCATGGGGATTATTTTCTCCTATTCCTATCTCAGACATTTCAGCAGAATTTTGCGCGGTATTCCTTGGGTGTGCAGTGCTTGATCTCCCGGAAGGTTTTGATGAAGTAGCTGCCATCTGCAAAGCCGCACTCCATCCCGATCTCGCCCGTCTTGAGCCGGGTAGAACGGAGCAGCTCGGCGGCCTTTTCCACCCGGAACTGCTTGACATACTGGATGGGCGTGATGCCCAGCATCTGCCGGAAGCTGCGCAGGCAGGCGCTCTCGCTCAGGGCCACGCTGGCCGCGATGCGTTCCACGGTCAGCTCCTCGGCATAGTGCTCCTCCACAAAGCGGAGCATCTGCTTCATCCGCTCGGCGGCGATCTGCTCCTGCTGGGAGACCTTGGTCTTGCCGCCCACGCACTGGGTGCTCAGCAGCCGCAGCGCCGCAGAGAGATAATAACGCACCCGGTTCTCGTAATCAAAGGGCTCCACGGCAACCGCCTGCCAGGCTTCCCGCAGGCAGGCAAGCACCTGCGCCTGCCAGGGCACAGCCCCATCCAGCAGAAAAAACGCCGGCGCATCCGGCTGGAGCATGGGTCGAATGAGCTTCTGCCAGAAGATGGTGTCCATTCCACCCACCAGCCGGGGATGGAACACACCCGAGTGAAGCAGGGCCTCCCCTTTTTCCGCATGCTCCACCGCGTGGAGGATGCCGGAGTTCAGGAACACGCCCTGATTCGTCTGCAGGGTCACCCGGGTCTTGTTCACGTCCACCGTCAGGGGGCCTTTCATGGCCAGTATGTACTCAAACTCCTCGTGCCAGTGCCAGGCCACCGAATAGCTTTTCAGGTTCTCCGCGTAGCAGGCAATGGGGAACAGGGCGCTGCCATGCTGGACCATTTCCCGCCCCTCGGCATCGGCCACAACATCCTGCTGGAAGGTCAGCCCGGTAACGATATTGGCAGCAGAGACACAGCTTGTCTGAAACGCCATATTGAACAATTCCTTTCCGCAATACTTTGAATATTTTTTGTCAATGCCGATTTTGTTGTACAAATCGGGTGTTTTTGTTCTATCTATCGTGCCGGTTTCGTGGTATTATTTCATCAGAACCAGCAAGCACAGTATAACACCGCAGGGGGCGGAAAACAACCCCCGGCGCGGCTTGATCCGGTTCCCGAGAAACGTTCCCCACGGGCAGCCTGGCCCGGGGGACTCTTCCAGAATAAAACATTTCTTTGTGGGAGGTATTTTTATGCTTCGCATCCAGTATCTTGATAAAGACCGTTTCATGCAGCAGGTAGCCGCCAGCCGCGGCAGTGTGCTCCTGCACCTGGCCAATGGCGAGACCTGTGACCTGAAAAAGGACAACGCCGCCACCGAGCTGTTCCAGATGATGGACGCTCCCTCCAAGGGCTTTGACATCTCTGTCACCGACCCCGCTGATGTCACCGGCTTCCTGCACTACATGCTTGAGGCCGGCCGCAGAGAGCGCACCGCCTGCTGACCCTTCGACATTCTCCTTTTTTCGCATATTACAGCAATGTAAAACGCCCGCTCCGGGGTCAGAAGCCGGAACGGGCGTTTTACGTTTATTCTGTTACAGGATGCACCGGCTGATGGCCCGTGCCACCGCCAGCAGCTCATCCTGCCCGATGAAGCCGAACTTTGCCTCGTGCTCATCCGCAAAGCAGACCGTCAGCTCCGAGGTCTGCAGCGGGTCACCGAAGCCTGCCGTCTTGATGCCGTAATGCAGGATCTTGCGGTAGGGCAGCACAAAGATCTCCTGCCGGGTGCCAGTCATCCCCTGCATATCCACCATAAAAATGCGGTGGGTGGTGAACACGGCCTGGTCACGCACGGTCTTGTAAGCCCCCACGATCTGCTCACCGTCCAGCAGCAGCTCCTGCACATTTTTGCAGATCTCCTTTTCCTTGATACGGATGAGGTTCTGCATCGGCTTGTCCCGAAATTCCATAACACACTCCCCTTTCGGCTTGTCCGGATGTTTGGTCAGCCCCATTGTAGCATCTCAGGCGGCGGTTGACAAGCCTTTGCGCTCCCTCTCGCCTTTTTGTTCCGGATGTGCTATACTGGGCAGGAACATCACAATCACCCGGGAAATGAGGTTTTGACCCATGGAGATCATCATCCATCAGGCAATTTTGCATGTGCTGGACACCACGCTGGACGCGCCGGTGCTCAGCGGCGGCGGCATGGAGCTGACTGCCGAAAAGACCGCCTACTTACAGAATCATATCGAAAAGCTGCTGGCCAGCGATGAGATCCGCCAGTGCCGCCCCCTGCCGGATTCGGCTTTCCGGAACGAGCTGGAGCACAATCAGGATTTCATTGATCTGTCCTGCCGCATTGCGGGGGTGCTGTTCGATTACATGCACGCCCACACCACCATCCCCGGGGCGGACCTGGCCGTGGTGGATTTCACCCGGGACGGCGCGCCCTGGCTGGGCATCCTCAAGCTGAACTATAAAAACGGATACACCCACTACACCGAGACCGTGGAAGGTGCCCCGGTCAACTCCATCATCCAGCAGCGGGCCTGCCTGCCCACCCAGAGCGGCAAGGTGGAGGAGGGTGCGCTCGTCAACCTGACAGACTACTCCATGCGCCTGCTGGAAAAGAAATACGACATCGACGGCCACAAGGAGTTCTACCTCTCCTCTGTTGTGTTCCAGTATACCCAGGCCGAGCCCGAGAAAAAGAAGCTGCAGGCCATTCAGGAGGCCGCCGCACAGGCTGTGAAGGATGCCTATGAGGACGAGCCCCATGCCGACGCGCAGGTGGCCATGCTCATTGCCAACCAGGCTGCCGACAACGACAATCAGGTATCGGTGGAACAGGTGCGCCAGCAGCTGGCCGAGGAATACCCGCTGGCCGCTGTACCCTTTGATGACTATGTGGAGAAGAGCGAGGTGCTGGAAGAGACCGCTGCTCCTGTCACCGTGACCCCCGCCCGCATCCGCCGGATGGAGAGCCGGAGCATCCGCACCGCCAACGGCATCGAGGTCAAGATCCCCACCGAGCTGCTGAACTCCGATTCCGAGCTGGAGTTCCTCCACGATCCGGACGGCAGCGTTTCCCTGCTCATCAAAAATGTGATCCTGTAAGCCGCCGCAGATGGCGTTTTCCCTCTCTGCGCGCTGGTACTCACCGCCCTGATGTAACAGATCACCAAAACAGCCTCAGCCCTTGGGAGATCGGGCTGAGGCTGTTTTTTCGTCCGTATGATCAGCGGTTTTTGCGCTTGTTCCGGTACATATCCCGGTCGGCAGCATGGTAGACTGCGGTATAATCAAAAGGGCCTTCTGTCACAGTGTGGTATCCAAAGGCAACATCCAGCTTGAGGCGGTCGTCGCTCTGGCGGGCCAGCTCCCCGTGCAGCCTCTCGATCAGCTGTTCGGCCTCTTCTGCAGAGAAGTGGCTGCAGGCAATGAGGAATTCATCGCCGCCCATCCGCAGGGCCACGCTCTCCGGCGGCAGGTTTTCCCGGATCACCCGGCCCACCCGCTTGAGCAGCAGGTCGCCGTACTCGTGGCCGTAGGCATCATTCACACGCTTCAGGTAATTGCAGTCGCCCATAATGATCGTGATGGGCATGATGGCTCCCTTCAGCTGCTCGGCACCCTTTACCTTCAGGTAGTTGCGGTTATACAGACCGGTCAGTTCATCGTGGATGGCCCAGTTCTCGGCCTGTTTTTCCAGCCGCACCCGCTCCGTGATATCACCAATAAGCCCCACGATGCCGATGATCTTTCCCTCCAGCACAACGGGGTTCTTTTTGATCTGATAGTATGCCGTCCCATCCTCCCGGGGCACCTCGGTGATAAAGCTGGTTCCCTTGCCGGTGGCAAGCACCTTCTGGTCCTGCTCATAATAAAAGCGGGCCTGTTCCTCGCTGCTCCAGATCTCCAGATCTGTCTTGCCCAGCACATCCTCTTCCTGCCCTTCTCCGTAGGGGAAGAAAGTCCTAACGTCCGAAATAAAAAGATAACGGCATTCCGTATCCTTGAAAAAGAGGTTCGCCGGTGTACTGCGCAGAAAGGTCATCACTTCTTCATAGCCAAGCGCATCGATCCACTGCATCCTGTGGCCCCTCCTTTCCATTTCTCTTTTTTATTATTTTACCATATTCTATTATACGAGCGATGCACCTGTTTTGCAAGTGTTAATTGTGCTCCCTCGACGATCCGGAAGCGGACAACTCCACCCCCGGTGCAGACAGAAAAGGCCGCTGACCCATCTCAGGTCAGCGGCCTTTCTGTCTGCGTTTATTCGGCTGCGTTCAGCTGCGCCTTGTGGTATTGCAGGGTGTACAGCTGGTAGTAGCGGCCATGCCGGGCCAGCAGCTGCTGGTGGGTGCCCTGCTCCAGAATTTTACCGTGGGACAGCACGATGATGTTGTCCGCATGCTGGATGGTGGACAGCCGGTGGGCCACAATGGGCATGGTGCCCACGGTGCGCATCTTTTCCAGCGAATCCTGAATCAGCAGCTCCGTCTCGGTGTCGATGTTGGCGGTAGCCTCGTCCAGGATCATCACGCTGGGCTTGTGGATGATGGTTCGGGCAAAGCTGAGCAGCTGCCGCTGCCCAGCGGAGAAGTTGTTGCCGCGCTCACGCACCTCTTCGTCCAGCCCGTGGTCCAGCTTGTTGATGAACTTGTCGGCATTGACGTAGCGGCAGACCTCCATGATCTCGCTGTCGGGGATGCCCTCTTCCCGCAGAACGATGTTGGAGCGGATGGTGCCCGAGAACAGGAACACATCCTGCAGCATCTGGCCGAAATGCCTGCGCAGGGAAGCGATCTTGATCTTTCGGATGTCGATGCCGTCGATCAGAATCTCGCCCTTCTGGAACTCGTAGTTCCGGCAGATCAGGGAGAGGATGGTGCTCTTGCCGGAGCCGGTGGAGCCCACAAAGGCCACCGTCTGGCGGGCATCCACATGGAAGGAAACGCCCTGCAGCACCCACTCGCCGGGAACGTAGCTGAACCACACGTCCCGGAACTCGATCTCGCCCTTCACCTCGTTCAGCTCAATGGCATCGGGGGCATCCTGCATCCTGGGCTGGATGTCCATGATGGAGAACACCTTTTCTGCCGATGCCAGCGCCGACTGCAGCCAGTTGAACTGCTCGGCCAGGTTCTGGATGGGGGTGAAGAACTTGGAGATGTACATATAAAAGGTGACGATGGTGCCGCTGGAAATGGTCTGACCCAGAAAGCTGACGTTGTTCAGGTGACCCATGCCGCCCAGATAGAACAGGCACAAGATCGAGCTGACATAGAGCATATACACCAGCGGACGGAACACGCTGAACACGAAGATCTGCTCCTGATTGGCCCGGGCCAGCTTCTGGCTTTTTTGGCGGAAGTCCTCCATCTTCTCGTCCTCCCGGCCAAAGATCTGGGTGACCTTGATGCCGGACAGGTTTTCGGACAGATAGGTATTGATATCGGTGGTCGCGTTCTTGAGCTTGCGGTTGGCGCGGCGGGAGAACTTGCGGAAGATGACCGTGAAGATCGCGATGAAGGGCACAAAGCAGAGCACCATCAACGTCAGCTCGTAGTTCAGGCAGAGCATGGCCACCAGAATGCCCAGAATGACAAAGCTGTTCTTGGTCAGCTGGACCAAGAGGTTGGTGAACATCATGGAGATGGCGTTGGTATCGTTGGTCACGCGGGTGACCAGCTTGCCCACGGGGATCTCGTTGAGCTGCTCGTGTGCCAAAGATTCAATGTGGCTGAACAGATCCTCGCGCAGATCGGAGATGATGCGCTGGCCCACCCGCTGCAGGATCACGGCCTGCAGGTAGGTGCTGCCCATGGAGAACACCAGCACGCCTGCATACACTGACACGCCCAGGAAGAGGGCGCGGAGTTCAAACTCCCCGGCCACCAGCTCCTCGATGCGGCCCACGATGAGGGGCGAAATGATATCGTAGGCAATGGAGAAGAGCATCAGCACGCCCACAATGAGGAATTTGCTCAGGTAGGGCCGGGCATAGCGGGCAAGGCGGCGCATAATCTCGCCGTCCTCCATGTTGCGCTCAAAGCCCATGGCGGTCTTTTTGTCCTTGACGGCGGCATAAGCTGTCACCAGCAGGGCGGTGATCACGCCGATGACAGCGCCCACCAGAACCAACGGATTCAGATGCATCATGCGTTTTCGCCTCCCTTCGTCTCATCCTCCAGCCGCTGCAGATCGACCATCCGGCGGTACTCCGGGCAGGAAGCATACAGCTGGTCGTGGGGGCCGACGGCTTCCACCCGACCCTCCTCGAGGAATACGATCTTATCCAGCCGCTCCACCGTGGAAATGCGATGGGCAATGAGCAGGGTGGTCTTGCCTGCCCGGCTGTTCTTGAGGTTATCGAGGATGATCTTCTCGGTGCTGGTATCCACCGCCGAGACGGAGTCGTCCAGGATCAGGATGGGCGCGTCCTTGAGCAGGGCGCGGGCGATGGAGATGCGCTGCTTCTGGCCGCCGGACACCGTCACGCCACGCTCGCCCAGAACGGTCTCGTAGCCGTCCTTGAAATCCACGATATTATCCCGCACATCGGCCATGCTTGCCGCCCGCTCGATGTCCTCGGGGGTGGCATCGTCCACACCAAAGGCAATGTTGTGGGCGATGGTGTCCGAGAACAGGAAATTATCCTGCGGAACGTAGGCACAGGCATTGCGCACCGAGTGGATGGAAAGGCTGTTCACATCCCTGCCGTCCACGAACAGGGTTCCGTCCGGCACATTATAGGTGCGCAGCAGCAGGTCCACCAGGGCGGTCTTACCCGCACCGGTCTTGCCCACGATACCCACGCTCTCGCCGGGCACAATGGTAAAGGAGATATCCCGCAGCACATCGTACTCACCGTCCGGGTAGCGGAAGTTCAGGTGGCGGAACTCGATGCCGCCTTTGGGGTCGGTCAGGTCGGCCACGCCGGGGCGGTCGGCCACGTCGATGGGGGCATCCAGTAGCTCGGTGATGCGGTTCAGGGAGGCCCTGCCGCGGCTGGTCTTTTCGATCAGCATGGACACGGCCATGATGGGCCAGACGATGGCCTCAAAGTAGCCGATGTACTCCACCAGCTGGCCGGCGTTGAATCGGCCCTGATAGACCAGATAACCGCCGTAACCCAGAATGATGCAGATCACGGACTCCACGAACAGGGTCACCAGCACCTCCAGCAGGGTGGCGATCTTCGTGTAGGTCACGTTGATCTCCTCGTTTTCCTTGTTCAGCTTCCGGAAGGCCTGCAGTTCCTTGTACTCCTTGACAAATGCCTTGATGACCGCAATGCCGGAAAAGTTCTCCTGCGCGAAATCGGAAAGGCCGGAGAAGGCCTCCTGCCGCTCCTCCCAGCGCCGGGTCATCACCTTACTCATCTGGGTGCCGATGGCAAACATGAGCAGGGCCGGGATCAGGGCCAGCAGGGTCAGCCGCACGTCCATGTTCCACATTTTATAAAGGGCCAGCAGGCCAAGGGTCAGGGCGTCAAAAAACATCAGCACGCCATCGCCAAAGCACTCCTGGATGGTGTCCAGATCGTTGGTGTACAGGCTCATCAGGTTGCCGACCTTGTTCACCTGATAGTACTGCTGGGACAGCCTGCGGCTGTGGTCGAACATCCGCTCCCGCAGGTCTGCCGCAACCCGCACCGCCGAGCCGAAGAAACAGATGCGCCACAAAAAGCGCCCAATGACCATCAGCACCACGATCCAGATCATGGGCAGGCAGATGTGCTGCAGCAGCACCTCTTTGGTAAAGAGCAGCGTCTAACCGTTCACCACCACCTGGCCAAGGTTCACTCCGTTGATGACCAGCCGGTAGAGCTGCGGGATCAAAAGCTGGATGTAATCCACCGTCAGCAGGGCGGCAAGGCCCAGCAGCAGCACAGGAGCATGCTTGAGGTAATACCGGTTGATGTACTTGCCGAATATCACTGCGTTTTTCCCTCCTTTTCCAATTCCAAAAAAGCTTTCAACGTACAAAAAAGCCGCTGCATTACACGACGAATCATGTTTTGCAGTGGCTTGTTTGTCTGGAGCGGCCGACGAGGCTCGAACTCGCTACCTCCACCTTGGCAAGGTGGCGCTCTACCAGATGAGCTACGGCCGCATATAAAGTGCCTCCGATCGGAATCGAACCAATGACACGGGGATTTTCAGTCCCCTGCTCTACCGACTGAGCTACAGAGGCATATAAGCTGCTTCCAGAGAAGCAGCAGCGACCCGGATCGGGCTCGAACCGACGACCCCCAGCGTGACAGGCTGGTGCTCTAACCAACTGAGCTACCGGGCCACATGGTGGAAGTTAACGGGCTCGAACCGCTGACCCTCTGCTTGTAAGGCAGATGCTCTCCCAGCTGAGCTAAACTTCCACAAAATGGAGCGGCCGACGAGGCTCGAACTCGCTACCTCCACCTTGGCAAGGTGGCGCTCTACCAGATGAGCTACGGCCGCACATTTCATGTGGTCTGCCGGGGTTTCGCTCCCGGCGACGTTGGCTATTATAGCGTAAAACGCAGGCTTTGTCAACAACAAATTTCCAAAAAATCAGACTTTTTGCAAAACACGCCTGTCTGCGCCTGTTTTTCAAAAACAAAGCCGAAACCGAAATGAAACCGAAATGTTTCAGCTTTGCGGCGGCAGACACAAAGAAAATTCGGTTGCGTTCCCTTCTTAAAGAGGTTATAATAAACTTGTCAAAAAGTTGCACAAAAACACGTCTGCTGTGCCGCGCGGGCGGGCAGACGTGTTTTTTGTGCCGAGATTTTGCCAGAAAAAGGAGCAACCGCAATGTACAAGATCACTGAAAAGGTCGCGCTGAACCCCACCGTGACAAAGATGGTCATTGAAGCCCCGCTCATTGCCAAAAAGGCAAAGCCGGGCCAGTTTATCATTGTGCGCCCGTTTGAGGACAGCGAGCGCATCCCCCTGACCGTGGCCGGTTACGACCGCGAAAAGGGCACTGTGGATATCATTTTCCAGATCGTGGGCGGCACCACCATGGAGCTGAACAGCCTGAATGCAGGCGACAGCGTCCATGACTTTGTGGGCCCCCTGGGCCGCGCCACCGAGACCGAGGGCCTGAAAAAGGTCTGTGTTGTCGGCGGCGGCGTGGGCTGCGCCATCGCCCTGCCCATTGCCAAGGAGCTGCATGACCAGGGCTGCACCGTCCACAGCGTCATCGGCTTCCGCAATAAGGATCTGCTCATCCTCGAGGACGAGTTCAACGCCTGCAGTGACGAGCTGCGCATTATGACCGATGACGGCAGCTACGGCACCAAGGGTGTGGTCACTGCCGCTTTGGACGAGCTGGTGGCCGCCGGCAACCAGTATGATCTGGTCATCACCATCGGCCCGCTGATCATGATGAAATTCGTCGTCAAGACCTGCCAGAAGCACGGGCTGAAGAGCATCGTCTCCATGAACCCCATTATGATCGACGGCACCGGCATGTGCGGCGGCTGCCGCCTGACCGTGGGCGGCGAGACCAAGTTTGCCTGCGTGGACGGCCCCGACTTTGACGGCGACCTCGTCGATTTCGACGAGGCCATGGCCCGCGGCACCATGTACCGCCCCTTTGAGGCAAAGGCCCGTGAGAAGGCCTGCAATCTGTTCAAGACTGAGGAGGCAAAGTAAGATGGCTTTCAATATGGATCCCAAAAAGTGCCCCATGCCCACCCAGGACCCCAACGTCCGCAACAAGAACTTTGAGGAAGTTGCACTGGGCTATACCGAAGAGATGGCCGTGAACGAGGCAAAGCGCTGCATCCACTGCAAGAACAAGCCCTGCCAGACCGGCTGCCCCGTGGGCATCGATATCCCCGAGTTCATCGGTCATGTGGCCGAGGGCGACTTTGAAGCCGCCTATCAGGTCATTGCCCGCTCCTCCTCCCTGCCCGCCGTCTGCGGCCGTGTCTGCCCCCAGGAGAGCCAGTGCGAGGGCAAGTGCACCCGCGGCATCAAGAACGAGCCCGTGGGCATCGGCCGCCTGGAGCGCTTTGTGGCCGACTGGCATCGCGAAAACGTCCACACCGCCCCCATCGTGCCCGAGTGGAACGGCCACAAGGTTGCCATCATCGGTGCAGGCCCTGCCGGTCTGACCGCCGCAGGCGACCTGGCCAAGCTGGGCTATAAGGTCACCGTCTACGAGGCCCTGCATGTGGCCGGCGGCGTGCTGATGTACGGCATCCCCGAGTTCCGTCTGCCCAAGGCCATCGTGCAGCAGGAGATCGACGGCCTGAAGAAGATGGGCGTGGATTTTGAGTGCAACATGGTCATCGGCAAGGTGCTGACCATCGACGAGCTGATGGACGAGTACGGCTACGAGGCCGTGTTCGTTGGCTCCGGTGCCGGTCTGCCCCGCTTCATGGGCATCCCCGGCGAGAGCCTGAAGGGCGTGTACTCTGCCAACGAGTTCCTGACCCGCTCCAACCTGATGAAGGCCTACCTGCCCACCAGCAAGACCCCCATCCGCACCGGCAAAAAGGTGGCCGTTGTGGGCGGCGGCAACGTGGCCATGGATGCTGCCCGCAGCGCCCTGCGTCTGGGTGCTGAGACCGTGTACATCGTCTACCGCCGCGGCATGGCCGAGCTGCCTGCCCGTAAGGAGGAGGTCGAGCACGCCGAGGAAGAGGGCATCATCTTCAAGACCCTGTGCAACCCCGTGGAGATCCACGCTAACGACGAGGGCTTCGTCAAGTCCATCACCTGCATTGAGATGGAGCTGGGCGAGCCCGACGCTTCCGGCCGCCGCCGTCCCATTGAAAAGAAGGGCAGCGAGTTTGAGCTGGATGTGGATACCGTGATTATGAGCCTGGGCACCAGCCCCAACCCCCTGATCCGCTCCACCACCCCTGGTCTGGAGACCAACAAGCACGGCTGCATCGTCACCGAGGGCGACGAGGGCAAGACCAGCCGTGAGGGTGTGTACGCCGGCGGCGATGCCGTGACCGGTGCCGCCACCGTCATCAAGGCCATGGGTGCCGGTAAGGCAGCCGCGAAGGCCATTGACGAGTACATTCAGAATCAGTAAGTTTCCCCTATAGAAAAAAGCCGGTGCACCAAGAAAGTGCACCGGCTTTTTCTCTTCATATCAGGCCGTTTTCTACACAATACCAATAGATACCGTCTTCCTTCACATCGCGGCAATGGGCGGTGGCGGCGGCTTGCAGCCGGGCAGAGGCGTTGGCCATAGCGACGCCGGTGCCGACGGCTCTGAACATTTCGATATCGTTGTTGCCGTCACCGAAGGCCATGCTGTCGGACTTGTCGATGCCGTAGAATTCCAGCATCTTTTCCACGGCGATGCCCTTGCCGCCGCTGGCCGGGATGATATCCACGGCGCGGTCCCACCATGCGGCGATCTTCGCGTTCTCCACATCCTTCAGGATGGCTGGGTACTCCGCTTCCCTGCCACTCATCAGCACCTGAAAGATCTCGCCCTGCGCCATAGCATCAAAATCGTCGGCGATCACCAGCTCGACCCCGCCGATGGCAAAATACTCCGCCAGATCAGGGTCGGAGCCGTTAGCGGCCAGCCGGTCCTTGGTGGCCAACGCCATGGGCCGCCCCAACGCTTCGGCGTTCCGGCGGAGCAGGGCAATGTCCGCTTTCGGGATGAGATTTTTGAAAACATCGCGCTCCGGCGTGAAGCAATAGGAGCCGTTGTAGGTCAGGAACGCATCGAAAGTGACCCCTTCGAACTTCGGCACTTCCATGGGAGCGCGGCCGGTGGCGATGCAGAGCTTGATGCCGTTCTGCCGCAGTTTTTGCAGCGCCTCCACCGTTCTGGGGCGGATGCCCTCCTTGAGCGGCACCAGTGTGCCGTCGATGTCAAAAAAGATGATCTTGGGCTTTGTCATAGCGTTCCTCCTGCATTTTTCTTATATCATAGCACACTTGCTGCCGTTTGCCAAATGTATCCCAGTTGTTGTGCAACCTGCTCAATTTTCCGAGGTGATTTTTGTCGGCTATTTCTGGCGCATTGTGATTGATTTTGACTGAAATCTTGCTATAATAAGGACAGGAAGCTTCATAAAGCTTCAAGTTCAATCACAAAGCACCAAAGGAGTGACCTTTCCTCATGTTGGCAGAAGAACGATTCAGCCTGATTTTGGATCTGCTGGCCCGCCAGCGCACTGCCACCGTGCAGGAGCTGTGCGAGGCGTTGAACGCAAGCGAATCCACCATCCGGCGCGACCTGAACGAGCTGGACAAGCAGGGCAAACTGAACAAGGTGCACGGCGGGGCCACCCTGCCGGACAGCCCCTTCCGCACCGACGAGCCCACCATGGCCGCCAAGGAAGAGCTGGCCGTCAGCCAGAAACAGAGCATCGCCCAGGCGGCGGCAGAACTGATCCTGCCGGAAGATTTCATCTATCTGGATGCAGGCTCCAGCACGCTGGCTCTGGCACGGGCGCTGAGCGGCCCAGCCCTGAACGCCAGCTATGTGACCAACGGCGTGGCCCACGCCCGCCTACTGGCCCAGAAAGGCTGCCGGGTGTTCCTGCCCGGCGGGCTGCTCCGGCCCCAGACCGAGGCCATCATCGGGGCGGCTGCGCTGACTGCCATCCAGCAGTACAATTTCACCAAAGCCTTTATGGGGGCCAATGGCGTGGCGCTGGGTTCCGGCTTCACCACCCCAGACCCCGAGGAGGCCGCCGTCAAGGCTGCGGCTCTCCACCGGGCGCGGGAGGCGTGGTTCCTGGTGGACGACACCAAATTCGCGCAGGTCTACCCCGCCGTCATCTGTGATCTGCACAGCGGTGCCATCCTGACGAACCGGTGCCCCAACCCCAAATACCGGCAATACACTCTGATAAAGGAGACCGAGGTATGATCTACACTGTTACATTCAATCCTGCCATCGATTATGTCGTCCGTCTCGACAGGCCCCTTGAGGTGGGCGAGGTGAACCGCGCCGCCGGGGAGGACTGCGTGCTGGGCGGCAAGGGCATCAATGTTTCCGGCGTGCTCCGGGAGCTGGGCTGTGAGAGCGTGGCTCTGGGCTTTGTGGCCGGTGAGACCGGTGCCTGGCTGGAGCGTGGTCTGGCCGCGCAGGGGCTCCGGACCGATTTCATCCATCTGGCCGAGGGCATGACCCGCATCAACGTCAAGATCAAGGCGGGCACCGAGACTGAGCTGAACGGCGCAGGCCCCAGCATCCCGGAAAGCGCCATGCAGCAGCTGGAAGCCCAGCTGGACACCCTGCAGCCTGACGACATCCTCATTCTGGCGGGCAGCATCCCCAAGAGCCTTTCCCAGAGCACCTACGAGCGGCTGCTGGCAGGGCTGGAGGGCCACGGCGTGCGGGCCGTGGTGGATGCCACCCAGGATCTGCTGGTCAACGTCCTCCCCTATCACCCCTTCCTGATCAAGCCCAACAATCACGAGTTGGGCGAGATCGTGGGCCGGGAGCTGAAAACGGACGAAGAGATCACCGCCGCTGCCCGCGCCCTGCAGGAAAAGGGTGCCCGGAACGTACTGGTGAGCATGGCCGGAAACGGCGCTCTGCTGGTGGATGAGCACGGCGAGGTGCACCGCATCGGCTGCCCCAAGGGCAAGGTCGTGAACAGCGTGGGCGCAGGCGACAGCATGGTGGCCGGTTTTGTGGCAGGTTATCTGCAAAGCGGCAGCTATGAGCAGGCCCTCAGGCTGGGCACCGCCTGCGGCAGTGCCACCGCATTCAGCCTTGGGCTGGCAACGAAAGAAAAAATCGAAGAATTGTTTGGTCAAATTTAAGGCAGCTCACCCTCTCCGTCATTGCTGACGAAGCCATCAGGCTTTGACTGAGAGGGCTGCAGATAGAGAGAAAGGAGAACCCTTATGCGCATTACGGAATTATTCACCGCAAAGTCCATCGAACTGGATTCCGCGGCCTCCAACCGGGACGAGATCCTCTCCCGGCTGGTAGAACTGCAGGCCACCCACGGCAACATCACCGACACAGAAGCCTACAAGAAGGCACTCTACGCCCGGGAGGATGAGGCCTCCACTTATGTGGACAACGGCATCACCGTTCCCCACGCCAAGACGAATGTGGTCACCCGGCCCAGCCTGGCCGCCCTGCGTCTGAGCGCCCCGGTGCAGTACAATGCCGAGGACGACGGTACCACCGACCTGCTGTTTGCCATTGCCGCCCCGGAGGACGGCGGCCTGCATGTGGATATGCTGGCCCGCATGATGCAGATGCTGATGAACGAGGACTTTGTGGAAAAGCTGAAGGCCGCCAGGACCCCCGCCGAATTCCTTGCCCTCATCGACGCACAGGAGGAGGCCCAGTTCGGGGAGGAGAGCTTCACCCAGCAGCAGATCCCCCAGAGCGGCTACCGGGTGCTGGCCGTCACCGCCTGCCCCAACGGCATCGCCCATACTTACATGGCCGCCGAAGCCCTCGTCAAGGCCGGTGACAAGCTGGGCCTGCCCACCAAGGTGGAGACCAACGGCTCCGATGGTGCCAAGAACGTGCTGACCCGCGCCGAGATCGCAGCCTGTGACGGCATCATCGTGGCTGCAGACAAAAATGTGGAGACCGCCCGCTTTGACGGCAAGCCCGTGCTGTTTGCCCGGGTGGATGACGGCATCCACAAGCCCGAGGAGCTGCTGAAAAAGGTGGCTCACGGTGAAGTTCCCGTGTATCACGCCAAGGGCGGTGCTTCCGCTGCCGAGGAGGAGACCTCCGGCGACAGCTTTGGCCGCAAGGTGTACAAGGACCTGATGAACGGCGTGTCTCACATGCTGCCCTTTGTGGTGGGCGGCGGCATTATGATCGCGCTGGCCTTCCTGCTGGACGATTACACCATTGACCCCTCCAACTTTGGCATGAACACTCCGGCCGCTGCCTTCTTTAAGACGGTGGGCAGCGCAGCCTTCGGCTACATGCTGCCCATTCTGGCGGGCTTCATCGCCATGTCCATCGCCGACCGTCCCGGCCTGGCCGTGGGCTTTGCGGGCGGCGTGCTGGCCATGAACGGCACCAACTTTGCAGGCCTTGCCAATGGTGAGACCACCGGCATCTCCGGCGGCTTCCTGGCCGCTCTGCTGGCCGGTTTCGTGGCCGGTTATGTGGTCGAGTTCCTGAAGAAGATCACCGAAAAGCTCCCCGCCAGCCTGAACGGCATCCGCCCCATGCTGATCTACCCGCTGGGCGGCATCCTTATCATCGGTGCCGTGATGTGCGGCATCAACCCGGTCATGGGCATGATCAACACCGCCATGACCAACTGCCTCAACGCCATGGGCGGCACCTCCAAAGTCCTGCTGGGTGCCATCGTTGCCGGTATGATGAGCATTGACATGGGCGGCCCCTTCAACAAGGCTGCCTACGTCTTTGGCACTGCCGCACTGGCCTCCGGCAACTACGAGGTCATGGCTGCTGTCATGGTGGGCGGCATGGTTCCTCCCATCGCGATCGCCCTCTCCACCACCTTCTGCCCCAAGAAGTGGACTCCTGACGAACGCCGCAACGGCATCGTGAACTACGTCATGGGCCTGTGCTTCGTCACCGAGGGTGCCATCCCCTACGCCGCCGCCGACCCGCTGCGCGTCCTGCCCAGCTGTGTGGCCGGTGCCGCGCTGGCCGGTGCCCTCTCCATGACCTTTGGCTGCGCCCTGCGGGCACCTCACGGCGGCATCTTCGTCTTCCCCGTGGTCGATCATACCCTGCTCTATTGCGTGGCTCTGGCCGCTGGCAGCGTGGTGGGTGCCGCGATCCTGAGCCTGCTCAAGAAGGACCGCACCGACGCAGCCTGATCTGCCATTCTCCTTCTTCCTTTACCATATAAAAAGGGCCCGTCTGCGCGCACCAAAATGCGGCAGGCGGGCCCTTTCGTGCTTATCCCTTGATGATCCGGAGCAGGGTCTTGTCCAGCTGGATGGTGCGGTTCCAGGGGTTCAGGATGATGCCCTGGATCTCCGGCACCTGCAGTGCGGCATCCAACAGCTTTTCAAACTCCACCAGAAAGGTGGACTGCACCGCTTCCGCGCCCTTCATCTCCTCTTCAAAGCTGGTAAAGGCATACCACCAGCTGGCCCCATCGGCCGTGCGGAGGGCCCGTAGCTGCATCTGCTCACTGGCCGGGTTCGGCTCCACCGCCACCACGACCTGTCCGTTTTCCCGCATCCTCCGCCGGATCACGGTCAGGGTATGCGCCAGCTGCTCCTGTGTAGGCTCCTGCTGTAACTGGCAGACTGCCTGTTCGATCTTTTCGTTGCCGTTCAGGCCCTCGTCCTTCTTCTGTGCCATAAGCTCTCCCATTCTTTTTGTTGTATTTTATGCTTGTATTATATCCGGACTTTACGAAAAATGGAAGCGCTGGCCAGAGATTCTTTCTTTTTTCGTCTGCTTTCGGGTGTTTTTTCAAAAATCAGTAGCCCCCGCCCCGAAAAAGTGTTACAATGTTTTCGTCTGGTATCATTTCAGAAACGACAGGACGCGCCGCTTTTCCGTGAGCTGTTTTTGTCGGAACGGGAGAGATAATGTAATGAAACGAATCCTTCGTTCTGCCGTCAGTCTGCTGCTGTGCGCCGCCGTGGCGCTGGGCGGCACTGCCTGCGGCCGAAGCAAGCTGCCCACCACCATCACGATCTGGACCTACTACAACGGCGATCAGCTGGAATGCTTCAACCAGCTGGTGGAGCAGTTCAACTCCACCGTGGGCAAAGAGAAGAACATCCGGGTCGAAAGCTCCAGTCAGGGCAGCGTGAACGACCTGGAGACCAGCGTGCTGGCCGCCGCCGAGGGCAAGGTGGGTGCCGAGAAGCTCCCCAACATCGTCTCCTCCTACGCAGACACCGCCTTTACGCTGGATCAGATGGGCCTTGCCGTTGACCTGAGCCCCTACCTGACCGAAAAAGAGAAGTCTGCCTATATCGCCGGTTTTCTCGAGGAGGGCGACCTGATGAACAACGGGGAGCTCAAGGTCTTTCCCATAGCAAAATCCACTGAGCTGCTCTACCTGAACGTCACCGACTTTGTCCCCTTTGCCGAGGCCACGGGCGTGACCTATGCGGATCTTTCCACTGTGGAGGGGCTGAACGAGGCCGCACACAAATACTACGACTGGACCGATGCCCAGACGGCTGCGCCCAACGACGGCAAGGCCCTGTATGGCCGCGACGCGCTGACCAATTACCTGCTCTGCGGCGCACAGGAACTGGGTACGACCATCTTTGATGCCGAGAACGGCGTGATGACCCTGCACTTTGACAAGCCGACCCTCCGCAGGCTGTGGGATAACTACTATGTCCCCTACCTCAAGGGCTGGTGCAGTGCCAGCGGCAAGTTCCGCAGCGACGATATCAAGATCGGCAGCCTGCTGGCCTATGTCGGTTCCTCCTCCAGTGCTTCCTTCTTCCCCACCCAGGTGCTGACCAGCGACACCGAGAGCCACAGGATCGAAATGGCCGCGCTGCCCTGCCCCAGCTTTGCAGGCTGTGAGCCGGTGGCCGTCCAGCAGGGGGCCGGCATGGTAGTCATCCCGGGCACCGAGGACGAGATCAGTGCCTGCGTTGCCTTCCTGAAATGGTTCACCCAGCCGGAAAACAACCTGCAGTTCTCTGTGCAGTCCGGCTATATGCCCGTGACCTATGCCGCCAACAGCATATCTGCCCTTGAGAACAGCGGCCTGACGGTCTCCGAGAGTATCCACAAGGTGCTGAGCCTGTCCATTGATGCCATCGATCGCAGCAAGCTCTACACCACCCATGCCTTCCCGGATGCCCTGCGCGCCCGCAATACCCTGCAGTACGCGCTGGAGGACCGTGTCACTGCCGACCGTGCCACGGTGCTGGAGCGGCTGGCTGCCGGGCAGACCCCCGAGGAAGCCGAAGCCGAGTTCCTGACCGATGCCTATTTTGATGCCTGGTACGACCAGACTCTGGCCGCTCTCAGCGCCTTTGCGGGCTGAGATGCCCTTGGAACAACCACAAAAGGAGAGACCCTCAGATGCAGAACCGCAAGCCGCACAGCCAGAAGGCCCCTCAGACGGGCCATTCTATCTTCGGCACCATCCTTTTCTCCCTGCTGGCTGTGCTGGCGGTGGAGTTCCTGCTGCTGACCTTTGCCGTCCACGTCACCCGGCTTGGCCCCCAGCTGAACCAGAACGCCGAGGATATCCTTGCCATGCAGGTGGACAACCGCAGCCGGTATCTTCAGTCCATCTTCCACGATGCACAGGAGCTGACCAGCCTTTCCGATACCATCAATGGCCTGACCCAGCAGCTTCTGGACGAGGGAGAGATCAGCCTGAGCACGCTGGACAGCAGCAGCGACGCGGCCTATCCCCTGCTGGAAGCCGCCGCGCCGGAGCTCATCAGCACCCTGCGCATCAAGTCGGTGACCGGCGTGTTCCTTATCCTGAACACCCATGATCTGGACAAGCGGAAGCAGGACAGCCTCATGCCCGCCATCTACCTGCGGGATCTTGACCCGGATGCCGCTCCCTCCCAGCGCAACGCCGACCTGACCTTTGTGCGGGCACCGGCCCAGCTGGTGCAGTCCCTCTCCATTGCCACGGACAACAGCTGGTCTCCCACCATCCGCTACCGGGCACTGGGAAACCGTGGCTTCCTTTATCCCCCTTTCCAGGCCGCCTATCAAGACGGAGCCAGCCTTGCCGCCTCCGATTATGGCCACTGGACCTCACAATCCTATCTGGTGCCCGGGGACACCCACGAGGCCATTGCCTACAGCCAGCCCCTGATCCTGCCGGACGGCACTGTTTACGGCGTGATCGGCGTGGAACTGCTGGCCGACTACCTGTGGGAGAACCTGCCCTGCTCTGAGCTGCAGAACAACGGCACCTATTTTCTTGCCGTGACCGATACGGAGGAGCTCTCTGCCTCTGAACTGCAGCTGCGTCCGGTGCTCCGTTCCCACTGCGACGGGCAGCCGGGTTCTGCGGACGAAAGCCTTACGCTGCGCCTCCACAGTGCCCATACCCGCCGCTACCTCTTCAGCAATACCCTCTACATTGCTTCGGTCTCCCCCTTGAACCTCTACAGCCGGAACGCCCCTTTCTCGGGCAAGCACTGGCTTCTCGTGGGCTCCGTTCCCGCGGTGCAGCTCTTTGCTTTCGCCCAGCGGCTGAAGCAGCTGTTCTCCTTCATCATGCTGATCACGCTGGCCGTTGGTTTTGTTTGCAGCTGGCTGGTCAGCAGGCGGCTGGCCCGGCCCGTTGCCAAGCTCTCGGCCGAGGTAGCCGCTGCCGAAGCGGATTCCTCCGCCATCCCGCATCTGTCCGCCACCGGCATCAGGGAGCTGGATCAGTTCTCCTCTGCCTTTACCCAGCTGAGCAAAGACGTGCTGGACTCCTCCACCCGCTTTTTGCGCATTATGAAATTGGCCAGCGCAGAGCTGGGCGGCTATGAGCTGCGCGATGACAGTGTTTATGTGACTGATAACTTCTTCTCCATGCTGGGCCTTGCACAGGAGCAGCCAGATCCGCTCACACCAAAGGCTTTCCGCGCCCTGATGGGCACACTGGAGCAGCGGTGGTTCTACCGCCTGTCCCCGGCCAACAACAAGGTCTTTGCCATCCCCCAGCCCGACGGCAGCACCCACTACATCACCCTGCGTGTCACCCATATCCTGGGCGAAAGCGCCTCCGAGGTGGGTCTGGCTGAGGATATGACCACCACGGTGCTGGAGCAGCAGCGCATTGAGCACGAGCGCGATTACGACACCCTGACCGGCCTGTACCGCCGCCGTGCCTTTGACCGCGCCTGTGACGCGCTGTTCCAGCAGCCCGAAAAGCTGGGCTGTGCCGCCCTGCTGATGATGGATCTGGACAACCTCAAGCAGATCAACGACACCTACGGCCACGACTGGGGCGACCAGTACATCCGCCAGACCGGTCAGTGCTTTGCGGCCAATACGCCCGCCAACACCATCTGCTCCCGCCTTTCGGGCGATGAATTCCTGATCTTCTTCTATGGCTACCAGGATCAGAATCAGCTCCGCGCCCAGCTGGAGCTGCTGAGTGCCGCCCTGCAGCGCAGCGTGTCCATCCTGCCCAACGGCAAGCAGCTGCACATCAGCATCTCGGGCGGCATTGCCTGGTACCCCACGGACGGCCACGACCTGCTCACCCTGAAAAAATATGCCGACTTTGCCGTGTATCAGGTCAAGCATTCCCACAAGGGCCGCATGTGTGATTTTGATATCGGCAGCTACCATCAGGAGGCATACGCCGCCCAGACCCAGCAGGACTTTGAGCGCCTGCTGCAGGAGGAGCTGGTGTTCTACCACTTCCAGCCCATCTACTCTGCCCGCAGCGGCCGGGTCGCAGCCTACGAGGCCCTCATGCGGGTCGATCTGCCTACCCTGCACTCCCCCGCTCAGGTCATGCAGCTGGCCCATGAGACAGGCCGCCTGTATGAGATCGAACGGATCACCGTGTTCCATTCCAGCGAGATCTTCCAGCGCATGCAGGCACAGGGCCTGCTCCAGAGCGATGCCCTGCTCTTCATCAACTCCATCGCCAATGTCAGCCTGACGGTTGAGGATGTGGAGGAATATGCTCAGCGCTACCCCGAGCTGCTCAAGCGGCTGGTGGTGGAAATCACCGAACAGGAAGATCTGGACCGCGCATGTCTGGAACGGAAGCGGAACGTTCCGGGCTTCTCCGGCTCCTTTGCGCTGGATGACTACGGCAGCGGCTACAGCAACGAATTGAACCTGCTGGAGCTGTCGCCCCGGTACATCAAGATCGACATTTCCATTGTGCGCGGGATCGATACCGACCGTGATAAGCAGCAGATCGTCTCCAACATTGTGGCTTACGCCCACGCCCGCAGTATGCAACTCATCGCCGAGGGCATTGAGACCGAGGCCCAGCTGCGCACCGTCATCGGTCTGGGTGTGGACCTGCTGCAGGGCTACTACCTCAGCCGCCCCGCCGCAGTGCCCGCCCCCGTTGCACCGGCAGCGCAGGCGGTGATCGACCAGCTCGAACACCAGCGATTCAATGCTCTCGGTTTATGATCTTTCCGGCTCCCCTGTGGGGGAGCCTTTTGTGACCTCATTCAGAGAAAGGAGACACGATGAACCACGAATCCAGTTCCGCTCTCCCCGCCGCCATCCGGGTGCGGGGCGCGCGGTGCACAACCTGAAAAACATCGACGTAGACGTGCCGCTCCACAAGATCGTCGGCATTGCGGGCGTGTCCGGTTCCGGCAAGTCCTCGCTGGCGCTGGGGGTCCTCTACGCTGAGGGCTCCCGCCGCTATCTGGAGGCCCTTTCCACCTATACCCGCCGCCGGATGACCCAGGCCGAAAAGGCGCAGGTGGACGAAATCCGCTATGTTCCTGCCGCACTGGCCCTTCACCAGCGGCCCGGCGTGCCCGGAATGCGTTCCACCTTTGGCACCATGACCGAGCTTTTGAACAGCCTGCGTCTGATGTTCTCCCGGCTCTCCCACTACCCCTGCCCCAGCTGCGGCTGCATGGTGCCGCCCAGCCTGAACATTGCGGCCGAGATCCCGCTCTACTGCCCCCGGTGCGGCGCGCAGGTGCCGGTGCTGGGCGCGGAGCAGTTCGCCTTTAACAGCACCGGGGCCTGCCCAGACTGCGAGGGCACCGGCATCGTGCGGGTGGTGGACGAATCCACTCTGGTGCCGGACGAGAGCCTTTCCATCAACGAGGGCGCGGTGCTGCCTTGGCAGACGCTGATGTGGTCTCTGATGAAGGAGATCGCCGAAAAAAGATGGGCGTGCGCACCAACGTCCCCTTCCGGGAGCTGACCCCGGAAGAGCGTGACATGGTGTTCCACGGCCCCGCCAAAAAGGTGCACCTGCTCTACCAGAACAGCAAGACCGGCGCGGCGGGTGAAATGGATTTCACCTACTTCAACGCCGTTTATACCGTGGAGAACGCCCTTGCCAAGGTAACGGACGAAAAGGGCATGAAGCGGGTGGAGCGGTTCCTGAAGCAGGGCCCCTGCCCTGCGTGCGGCGGCTCCCGCCTGAACGCCGCGGCCCGGGCTCCCCGGCTGCGGGGCATCGGGCTGGCCGATGCCTGCCGCATGACGCCGGACACGCTGGTGCAGTGGGTGGAGGGGGTGCCCGCCTCCCTGCCCGTGGAGATGCGCCCCATGGCTGAGAGCATCTGCGAGTCCTTTCAGGCCTCCGCTGCCCGCCTGCTGGATCTGGGGCTGGGCTACCTCTCCCTTGACCGGGAGGCTGCCACCCTTTCCACAGGGGAGCGCCAGCGGGTGCAGCTGGCCCGCGCGGTGCGCAACCGCACCACCGGCGTGCTCTATGTGCTGGACGAGCCTTCCATCGGTCTGCACCCCTCCAACATCGAGGGCCTGCGGGGCGTGATGCACGACCTGATCGCGGACGGCAACTCCATCGTGCTGGTGGATCACGACACCGAGATCCTGCGGGATGCCGACTGGCTCATTGAGATGGGCCCCGGTGCCGGTGAAAACGGCGGCACCATCCTGACGCAGGGCACTGTGGAGCAGGTAACCCAAAGCCCGGCCTCCCGCATCGGGCCCTTCCTTGCCGACCTGCATACCCTCTCGGCCCGCACCCGCACCCCGGAAGCGGAGCTCTTTGCGCTGGGCACCATCACCCTGCGCACCCGGGCCATCCACACCGTCAAGCCGCTGGAAGTCCGGCTGCCCAAGGGGCGGCTCATTGCGGTGACCGGCGTGTCCGGTTCCGGCAAGACCACGCTGGTGCTGGAAAGCCTGATCCCCGCACTGGAGGCCGCCGCCAAGGGCGAAGCTCTGCCCGCCCATGTGGAAAGCATCACTGCACCGGGCATTGCGCAAGTCAAGCTCATTGACGCAACACCCATCGGCATCAATGTGCGGTCCACGGTGGCCACCTATGCCAATGTCCACGATGAGCTGCGCAAGATCTACGCCCGCTCTCCCCTTGCCAAGGAGAAGGGCTACAAGGCGGGCGATTTTTCCTACAACACGGGCCGCCTGCGCTGTCCCGGCTGCGACGGCACCGGCACCATCAGCCTGGACATCCAGTTCCTGCCGGATGTGGAGATCACCTGCCCGGATTGCGGCGGCTCCCGCTACCAGAAGGATGCCGCCGACCTCTACCGCATCCGGAAGGACGGCACCCAGGCCGAGAGCCTGCCCCGCCTGATGGAGATGAGCGTGGACGAAGCCCTTGCCGCCTGTGCCGACCTCAAGCTGGTGGCCAGCCGGCTGCAGACCCTTTCCAGCCTGGGGCTGGGCTACCTGACCCTGGGGGAGGCCACCCCCAGCCTTTCGGGCGGGGAGGCCCAGCGGCTCAAGCTCGCCAGCGAGATGGGCAAAGGGCAGGCGGACACCGTGTTTGTATTCGACGAGCCCACCATCGGCCTGCACCCGCTGGACGTGCACACCCTGCTGGGCGTGTTCCAGCGTCTCATTGACAGCGGGGCCACTGTGGTGGTCATTGAGCACGATCTGGATGTGATCCGCAACGCCGACTATCTCGTGGACCTTGGCCCCGGCGGCGGCGAGAGCGGCGGACGCATCGTGGCCTGCGGCACACCGGAGCAGGTGGCCGCCGATCCCGCCAGCATCACCGGAAAATATCTGCACCTGTAACCAAAAGAGGGACCCCGCCCAACGGCGAGGTCCCTCTGACATTTTATGATAAATTTTAGGTATCCTGCAGCTCCCCGCGGCTGGCGGCCTTGAGGTAAGCAAAGATGAAGCCGTCCAGATCACCATCCATCACGGCATCGACATTGCCGGTCTCGTAGTTGGTGCGGTGATCCTTGACCATGGTGTAGGGCATGAACACATAGCTGCGGATCTGATGGCCCCAGGCGATCTCATTCTGCACGCCCTTGATGTCATCGATCTTGTCCATGTGCTGCTGCTTTGCGATCTGATACAGCTTTGCCTTCAGCATTTCCATGGCGTAGTCACGGTTCTGGAACTGGCTGCGCTGGGTCTGGCAGCTGACCACGACGCCGGTGGGCTTGTGGATCAGACGGACAGCGGAAGAGGTCTTGTTGATGTGCTGGCCGCCGGCACCGGAGGAGCGGTACACCTGCATCTCAATGTCCTCGGGGCGGATGTCCACCTGAATGGTGTTGTCCAGCTCGGGCATCACTTCCAGAGAGGCAAAGCTGGTCTGGCGGCGGGCGTTGGCATCAAAGGGAGACACGCGGACTAGACGGTGCACGCCGTTCTCGCTCTTGAGCAGGCCGTAGGCGTTGGGGCCCTTGACCATCATGGAAGCGCTCTTCATGCCGGCCTCATCGCCGTCCTGATAATCCAGCACCTCCACGGTCATGCCGTGTGCCTGTGCCCACTTGTTGTACATGCGGTAGAGCATCTCGGCCCAGTCCTGCGCCTCGGTGCCGCCGGTACCGGCGTGGAAGGTCAGGATCGCGTTGCTGTGGTCGTACTCACCGTTCAACATGGTCATCAGCTGCAGCTCGTCCACAGCCTTGCCCACGGCGTTCACGGCTTCCTCTGCCTCGGGCACCATATCGGGGTCGTACTCCTCGTCCAGCATCACCAGCATGGTCTCGGCATCATCGTACAGGCCCTGCAGCTTTTCAAAGCGGTTCAGCTTGCCCTTCAGGTCGCCCACTTCATCAAAGACCTTCTTGCTCAGCTCAGCGTCATCATAAAAGCCGGGGCGGCTCATGGTGTGCTCCAGCTCCTGCACACGCTTGCGGGAAGCGTCGATGGCCAGCGCTTCCTCCAGGTCCTTCACAGCGGTACCGTAATCGGCCAGCTGCACTTTCAGTTCGTCAGTAGTAATCATATTTTAAGAATCCCTCAAAAGATACAGTTTATACACAGATACTTCATTAGTATACCCAGAATCCATGATAAAGTAAAGAGGAAAAATACTCAACCTACTGGAATTTTGAAGATTTTTGCCTTTTCTTTTCTCTTTTATTAGGGAGTATAATAAGTTCAACTAGCATACCGGGAGGATTTTATGCCCAAATATTATGGCTGCCCCTGTGAGGGCTGCGGCAAGCCGCTGACACTGCAGGACGATATCGTTGTCTGCCCCGACTGCGGCGCGCCTTATCACCGCGATTGTTACGAAAAGCTCGGCCGCTGCATCCATGCTCCGGCCCACGCCGCCGGATACGAGTGGAAGTTCCCTTATCAGGAAAGTGAGCTGTGCACCTGCCCTGCCTGCGGCGAGCGCACCCTGCGCAGTGAATCTGTCTGCCGCTGCTGCGGTGCGGCCCTGCCCCCGGAGGGGGCACAGGAGCCCGCTGACCGTGCCGATTCGGATGAGCACAGCGAGGAGTTTGATTACTCCACCTTTTACCGCCAGTTCCAGGAGACCGGAGCCCCGCAGGTAGACCCGCTGCGCCAGACCTATCAGGCCGCTTTTGGCAAGGAAGAGGTCATGGACGGCATCCCCTGCAAGGACTGGGCGGATTTCATCGGCCCGGCTTCCCCTGCCTACCTGAGCGCCTACTGCCGGATGCAGCTGTCCCACACCAAGACCTCCATGAGCTTTTCGGCCATGCTGTTCGGCCCGTTCTATTTCTTCTACCGCAAGGCGTGGAAGCCCGCGTTCGCCTTTCTGGCCGCCGAGCTGGTGCTGGCCCTGCCCACCTTCATTGACCTTGCAGATCACGGACAGCAGCCTGGCCCCGGGGCTTTCCACCTCCACCCTGCTCACCCTTTCCCGGGTCTGCTCGGTGCTCAGCTTCCTGCTGATGATCGTGCGCGGCCTGTATGGCAAGTGGCTCTACCGCCAGAGTGCCGCCGAGAAGATCCGCCGCATCCGCGCGGAGTTCCCGGACGCGGCACAGCGCAAAGCCGTGCTCTGCGCGCAGGGCGGCACCAGCTGGGCCGCCGTGCTCGGCTGCCTGGTCCTGCTCATGGTCATTGGCAGCGCGTTCACCCTGCTGCTTGGCCCCAATGTGGATGCCCTGATCCATCTGGTCTATGGCTGAGCGTTCAGCCTGAAATGATATGATGAAGGAGTTCCGAACCATGAAAAAAGTTACGAAGGCTGTCATCCCTGCCGCCGGTCTGGGCACCCGCGTGCTGCCCGCCACCAAGGCAATGCCCAAGGGGATGCTCCCCATCGTGGACAAGCCTGCCATCCAGTATCTGGTGGAGGAAGCCGTCCGTTCCGGCATCACCGATATCCTTATCATCGTGAGCCGCAACCAGGGCATCATTCAAGACCACTTTGACCGCAGCCCTGAACTGGAAGAAAAGCTGGCCGCTCCTGGCAAGGAGAAGATGCTGGAAGAGTGCCTGGGCATCTCGAACCTTGCCAACATCTTCTTTGTGCGCCAGAAGCAGACGCTGGGCCTGGGCCACGCTGTCAGCATGGCCAAGGCCTTCACCGGCGACGATCCGTTCGTGGTCATCTACGGCGACGACGTCATCTGGGGCGAGGACCCGGTCTGCGCCCAGCTCATCCGCGCCTACGAGGAGTTCGGCCGCCCGGCTGCCGGTGTCTCCGCCGTGCCCTGGGCCGACGTGAGCCGCTACTGCAGCCTGAAGACCACCCCCATCCACGACAATTACTTCTTTGTGGATGACATGATCGAGAAGCCCAAGAAGGGTCAGGAGTTCAGCAACTACTCCATTCTGGGCCGTGTGCTGCTGACCCCGGAGATCTACGATATCCTCGCCCACACCAAGCCCGGTGCAGGCGGCGAGATCCAGCTGACCGATGCCATGGCCGAGTATGCCCGCAACTGCGGCGGCATGACGGCTGTGGAGTTCACCGGCACCCACTACGACATGGGCAACAAGCTCCGCGTGGTGGAGGCTCAGGTGGAGCTGGCATTGCAGCACCCCGAGATCGGCGAGGCTTTCCGCGCCTATCTGAAGGAGTTCTGCAAGACCCTGTAATATTCCGCTTTCTTTCCATGACCCAAGACCGCTCTGCCGCCGGGCAGGGCGGTCTTTTGCTGCAATAACCCCGGCAAGGAATTGGTTGATACAAAACAGTTCCTGCGGTATACTGGGTGCGAATGTTTTTTTATGTAAAGATCGTGTCAAAGTGAAAGCGAGGTTTTTTCATGGCAAATGCCGACCGCAGCGCGGAGCAGTTCCGCAAAATGACGGAGACCCCCATCCCGAAATTGATCCTGAGTCTGGCGGCTCCCACGATATTGAGTATGCTCATCACCAGCATCTACAATCTGGCCGATACCTTTTTTGTGGGCCAGATCTCCACCAGCGCATCCGGCGCGGTGGGCATCGTTTCCAGCCTGATGGCCATTATCCAGGCGCTGGGCTTCATGCTGGGCCACGGCTCCGGCAGCATCATCAGCCGCAGCCTGGGCAGCCAGAACACCGATGCCGCCACCCGGTTTGCTTCCACCAGCTTCTTCACAGCGCTGGTGTTCGGCGGCATCATCACAGCGGCAGGCCTGCTCACCCTGCCCGATTTTATGATGCTGCTGGGCAGCACCGAGACCATCCTGCCCCATGCCTGTGCATACGCGCGGTACATCCTGCTGGCAGCTCCCATTATGATGTCCAGTCTGGTGATGAACAACATCCTGCGCTATGAGGGCAAGGCCAGCTTTGCCATGATCGGCCTGGTCACCGGCGGCCTGCTGAACATTGCGCTGGACCCGCTGTTCATCTTTGGGCTGGGCATGGGCACCGCCGGTGCGGGCCTTGCCACGGCCCTGAGCCAGACCATCAGCTTCTGCATCCTGCTGTCCATGTTCCTGCGGGGCAAAACGGTCAGCCAGTTCCGGATCACGGCAGTCACCCACAGCCCAGCGGAGTTCGGCACCATCCTGATGACCGGTATGCCCAGCTTTGGCCGTCAGGGCCTGAACAGCATTGGCGGAATGCTGCTGAACATCGCCGCCCGCGGCTATGGCGACGCTGCCGTGGCCGGTATGAGCATCGTTTCCCGCATCTTCATGTTCATCATCTCGGTGGCCATCGGCACCGGACAAGGTTTTCAGCCGGTGGCGGCTTCAACTATGGTGCCAAAAAGTACCACCGGGTGCAGCAGGCCTGCCTGTTCACCATGGCAGCCAGCTTCTGCTTCCTCTCTGTCATTCTCACCGCCTGCTGGTTCAATGCCGAGACCCTCATCCGCCTCTTCCGCGATGATCCCGAAGTCACCGCCGTGGCCCTGCCCGCCTTCCGCTACCAGTGCTTTGCCATGCTGCTGCAGCCCGTGATCGTGGCGGGCAACATGCTGTTCCAGTCCATCGGCAAATCGGGCCGGGCCACCTTTCTGGCCTGCTGCCGTCAGGGCGTGTTTTTATCCCACTCATCCTCACCCTGCCCTGGGCCTTTGGGCTGCTGGGTGTTGAGATCTGCCAGCCCATCGCCGATGTGCTGACCTTCTTTGTCACCGTGCCCTTCCTCTTCCCCTTCCTGCGTCAGCTGGTGCGGATGGACGAAGCCGAGGCTGCCGAGGCCTGAAGCGCCCCTGTAACAAAACTGTAACCATAACCGGACGTTCGATTGCAATTGAACGTCCGGTTTATTCGTATTATAATCAGGATAGGAAAGTTAAATTCTGCCAAACCTGTGAGGTACGCTTATGAAACGTTCTGTTCTCCGCATCGGCTGTGCAGTGCTCAGCCTGTCTGCCGCGGCAGGGCTGCTGGCCTCCTGCTCCCTGCTGCCTCCGGCCTCGCCCCTGCCCGATTCCAAGCCCGCGCAGGCTGAGGAAGCGCCCGGCCCCGCTGCAGCTCCACTGGACGACGGCAAGCTGCGCATCCTGTACAGCAACGGCTCCAACGGCGGCAATACTGTGCTCTGCGGCAATACCGTGTTGTATCAGGCCGCCAGCAGTGAGACCGTGTATCTGGTGCCGGATACCCTGACCGGCACCGTGCGGTACTATCTGCGGCAGTGGTCAGCCCCAGGCACCCCCACCGGGCGGGCAACCGCCCTGTGCGACCGCAGCGGCAAGGAGATCCTGACTTTTGACCGTGCCTACGATGCCGTCCTGACCGGCAGCCTGCTGGTCCTGACCGCGCCGGAACAGATGGCCTATGCCCCTTACAACAACCACGCCGCAGGCGATTGCCGGGTGATCGACCTTGCCACGGGCGAGGAGCTGGCTGTGCCCGAAAACGCCTACGGATGCAGCATAGCAGGCAGCTATCTGGCCTTTGAAGTCTGTAATGTCCCGGCAGACTACGTGCAGGAAAACGAATGGGGCGATGATTTGACCGCCTACTGCGCCGTGCAGGTGCAGGATCGGCAGGGCGAGGTGGTCTATCAGGCTGAGCTGTCCGGCCTTTCCAGCTTCTATGCCAGCAGCAGCGACAGCTCCGCCCCCACCGACTGGCTGGTGGTGAGCCACTACAACGAGGATGGCACGACGGGTGCCGACAGCCTGTACAATCCCACCACCGGCGAGGAGCTGACCGGTTACCAGCAGTACACCGGTGCAGGCACGGTCAGCCTGTATCACGATGGCAGATATCAGCTGGTGGATCTGGTCAGCACGGAGCAAAGCGCTGTGCTCTGCGAATATGACCAGCCTGTGCGGTACTATGCGCCCGGCGTGGCGATCACGGAGCAGGATGCCTCCACCCCCGAAATGGCGGGGCGGTATCTGTTCCACGACCTGCTCACCGGCGAAGAGAAGGATCTCTACGATGCCAATACGGATGATGCCACGTTGGCCATCTATGCCGTAGACGGCACCGTGCGGGTGTTCGACCTGCAGACTGGCGTTCTGCTGACCGATACCACCATCGACCCGGTGGAAAATCAGGTGCGTACCCATATTTACCCCGAGGGGAACGGCTGGGCCTGGGTCCAGCAGGATGACAATGACAACTATGACGCAACGGCTATCCACATCTGCGGGCCGGACGGCATCCACAAGACCCTCGACCCGGCCAAGCTGAATGAGACCTACAACTACTACTCGCCCCTGCTCTCTACTGAGGACGGTATCTACTTCTACGGCTGCTACAACGGCCCCGGCAGCAGCTGGCTCTATGATGTTCTGGACAGCGACGGCGATGTGGTGGTAAGCGGCCTGCGCACTTGTGCCGGGTACTACGCCAACAGCGTCAATGGCCTGCCCGAGGGCGTGTTCGCTGCCGTCAAGGGCTTTGAGAGCGGCTGGATGGACCTGACCGGCCAGTGGCTCTACGCCGAGAGCATCTTCGCTTCCAGAAACGACGAAATGGACAACGGTTTCTTCTAAGGAGGTTTTTCCATGCGTACTGTCAAAATTTCCCCGCCGCGCGTTCCTGACCGGTCTGGGTCTGGCATCCACCGCCGCCCTGCTCTCTGCCTGCAATACCGTACCTACCTCCTCTCATTCGGGGGCGGCACCGTCTCAGCCGGATTCTGAGGCACCCTCCTCTTCTGCCGCCAGTGAAGTGCCTGCACAGCCCATCCTGAGCGTGGATGAATTCCCCATTACGGATGGCAGCACGGCCTGCATCCCGCTGATCGCGCAGATCATGGCCGACACCACCGGGCTGGATCTGGAGACCGCCCGGAGCGCCGTGACCACCAACACCACAGCCCAGGCCTGGCGCAACCTGGGCCTGTACGGCAACAATTACGGCGATTCGGTCAAGCTCATCATCGCCTACGAGGCCCCGGAATCCGTCAAGGAGGAGCTGAAGGCTGACGGTGACCCGCTGGAGCAGAAGGCCATTGGCCGGGACGCGCTGGTGTTCATCGTCAACGAGGACAACCCTGTGCAGAGCCTGACCCGGCAGCAGCTCAAGGACATCTACGCCGGAACGATCACCAATTGGAAAGATGTGGGCGGCAAGGATCAGGAGATCATTGCCTTCCAGCGGCGGGCGGACTCCGGCAGCCAGACCCTGTTCCAGAAACTGCTGATCCAGGGCGGCCCGCTGATGGAGGCCCCCACCGAGCTGGCCCCCACCGCTATGGGTGAGCTTGTGGACAGCATTGCAGAGTATAACAACTCTGCCAACGCCATCGGTTTCTCGGTCTACTACTACATCGACCAGATGTACTCCAAGCCCGGTCTGCGGCTGCTGGCCGTGGATGGCGTGACCCCTTCCAACGAGACCATCGCCGACCAGAGCTACCCGCTCTGCAATGAGTTCTATGCCGCGATCCTGCAGGATTCCGCTGCCGACAGCCCGGAACGCAGGATCTACGAGTGGCTCTCCACCGATGCAGGCCGTTCCTGCATTGAGCGCTCCGGCTATGTAGCCGTCCAGTAATTCCCAGAAAATTCGGCATATTTCATTGACTTTGCTCAAATCCTTTGCTAAACTTAAGAAAAGTTTGTCAGCTTTTCTCGTTTCACGATTTTGAGCAAAGGAGATGCCGCACCATGTCCCATCCTTCCGACACCCCGCACTCCTCCCATGTTGAGAGCCGCAGCCGCAAGGCACTGCGCAGTTACATCATTCAGGCCTCCACCCTGCTGGAGATCGTGCTGTCCGGGCTGGTGCTCATCGGCCTGCTGCTCAGCTTCATTCCTCTGCTCAAGTGGATGCCGGGCCTGCTGTTTGATGGCAACGATGTAGAGATCCGCGGCTTCCTTGAGCGGGCGCTGGACATTGTCATCGGCGTGGAGTTCATCAAGATGCTGGCCAAGCACAGCCCAGGCAGCAGCCTGGAAGTGCTGCTCTACGCCATTGCACGCCACATGGTGGTCGGCCACGAATCGGCTCTGGACAACCTCATCAGCGTGGGTGCCATTGCGTTGATCTTTGTTGTGCGCAAGTTCTTCTTTGTGCCGGCCTTTGGTGCCCACCTGCCCGACGGCAAGCCCGCCCCGGACCTGACGCCCAACCAGAGCGGCATCCCCGCCGAGGAGTTCCGCACCCGCCTGCGCCAGCGCATCCATGCAGAAGCTCTCGCCGACGAGGAGGACGACGAGGATGATGAGACTGAGGAAGTATAATCCCCCAGATACAGCAAAACGAGGACAGCCATTGGCCGTCCTCGTTTTTTTGCTTCAATCGTCGTAATGTCCCTTGCACTGGTACACTTCGATCAGATCATTTTCAATGCGATAGACCAGCCGGTTCACATCATCGATCCGGCGGCTCCAATACCCGCTGAGATTTTCTTTCAGCCCTTCCGGTTTTCCAATGCCTTCATACGGGCTACGCGAAATATCCTTGAGCAATGCGTTGATCCGTTTCAGCGTCTTTTTATCCTGAGACTGCCAATACAGATATTCCGCAAAGGCCCGCTCCGTGAAGGTGATCTTACTCATGTTCCATAGCCTCAAGCTCTTCCAGTGTTCTCGTTACAGTCTTTCCCTGACGCATTTCCTCAATGCTGTCATTCAGGGCGGCCATATTGGATGCACTATAAAAGGGATCCATCGAGACTTCAAACGGAATGCGTTTTTCACGCGTCATCTTCTTGGCCAGCATGGTGATGGCTGTTGTCATCGAAAGGCCCAGTTCATTGCAGATCTCATCAAAATCCCGCTTCAGATTCTCATCCATCCGGACACTTACCGTCGTCATACTCTCACGCTCCTTTGTCACTTTTATTATATTCATATTGTGCAACATTGTCAATACATTATTGCACAAATTTGCATAAAAGAAATACCCTGTACATTTCTGCACGGGGTGTTTCTCATCACTGCATCTTAAAGTTCAGATTTATGCGTTGGTCTCGCCGCCCTCAACGACCAGCTCATCCTCATAGTCAAGGCCGTAGGTATCCACCAGCGTCTCCTCGTAATCCTTGTGGAAGAAGCTCTCCTCGCCCAGGCTCTTGATCTCGTCGTTGATCCAGTCCAGCAGGGTGGTGTTGCCCTTGCTCACAGCGGGGGCAATGGTATCCTGGCTGCCCAGAGAGGGGAATGCCGACCGTGTAGCCGGTGTTCTGCTTTGCAAATGCAATGACCTCGGTGTTATCGTTGGCCCATGCCACGCCATTGCCGTTTTCCAGCGCGTTCTTGGCGGTTGCATAGGAATCATACTTCTGCAGGGGAATGTCGGGATATTCCTTGGTCAGGTAGGTCTCGGCGGTGGTGCCGGAAATGACGATCATCTGATCGTCAGCGTTCCAGTTGTCCAGACTGGTGATGACATTGCTGTCGGGAGAGATGACACCCAGTGCAACATTCATGTAGGGCAGTGCAAAGTCCACCTCCTCAGCGCGCTCGGGCGTAACGGTGAAGTTTGCCAGAATGATATCGACCTTGCCGGTCTGCAGATACTCAATGCGGTTGGCAGCCTCTGTGGAAACGAAATTTGCCTCCACGCCCAGATCCTCGGCCAGGCGGCGGGCGAAATAGACATCATAGCCCTGATACTCGCCGTTCTCATCCACATAGCCGAACGGGTTCTTGTCGGAGAAAACGCCGATGTTCACGGTGCCGTCTGCCTTGATCTCGTCCAGCGTGCGGAACACGTCACTGCCGGCAGCTGCAGCAGAGCCGGATGCGGCAGAGAGGAGGATGCGCTGCCGCCGCAGGCAGAAAGCAAGGCGGCGGCGGAAACTGCGCCCAGACCCAGCAGGAAGGCACGGCGAGAGATCTTGTTAACTTTCATGGTAGTAACTCCTTTCCTTTCTTTCCCATATAAAAATCTATCCATGATCTGTGACATCATTTCACAGCATCAGACAAAAAGGTTCAAAGTGGAAATGGGTTGCTGCGCATTTCTCACTGCTTTGCAACCGCATCAAAGGTGAAAGTGCGCAGGAAGCGCTGTGCACGTTCGGTCTGCGGGTGGTCGAAGAAGTCCGCCGGGGGCGCTTCCTCCACAATACGGCCATCGTCCAGAAACAGCACCCGGCTGGCAATTGCCCGGGCAAACTGCATCTCGTGGGTGACGATCACCATGGTCTTGCCCTCACGGGCCAGGTCGAGCATGACATCCAGCACCTCGCGCACCATTTCAGGGTCAAGGGCGGCGGTCACTTCGTCGAACAGCAGGATCTCAGGGTGCATACAGAGCGCACGTACAATGGCGACACGCTGCTTCTGACCACCCGAAAGCTCCCGGGGGTAGCTGTTCTTTTTGGCCAGCAGGCCCACGCGGTCCAGCAGGGCCTCGGCTTCCTGCTGCACCTCAGCCCGGGGGCGTTTCTGCACCTTGGTGGGGGCCAGCAGGATATTTTCCAGCACGGTCAGGTGCGGGAAAAGCTCATAGCTCTGGAACACCATGCCGATGCGCTGGCGCAGGGCCGCCAGATTCTTGCCGCCGTAGGCGACCGTCTCACTGCCCAGCTTCACCCGGCCCGCCTGCACCGGCTCCAGACCGTTCAGACAGCGCAGCAGGGTGCTTTTGCCGCAGCCCGAAGGGCCGACCACCACGATGACCTCGCCGGGCTTGACAGCAAAGCTGACATTATCCAGAACATTGGTCTTGCCATCGTAGCTTTTTACCAGATGGTCTACAGTCAGGATCGGCTCTGCCATAACAGTCACTTCCATTTCTTTTCGAGATAACCGGCCAGCAGGCTGATGGGCCAGCAGGCCAGAAAATACAGGATAAACACGGTGAGGTAGATGCCAAACGCCGCGTTGGGGCTGGCGGTGCGGTTGGCCTCAATGATCTGCTGGGCCACCTTGATCACCTCCACCACACCGATCATCAACACCAGGCTGGTGGTCTTGATCATGCGGGTGATGAGGTTGATGGACAGCGGGATGAGCCGCCGCACCGTCTGGGGGATGATGATGTACCAATAGGTCTGCGCCCGGCTCATGCCCAGCGCCTCGCTGCTCTCATACTGATGCTTCGGGATGGCGATGAGGGCACCGCGGACGAGGTCGCTCATCTCGGCCGTGCCCCAGAGCACGAACACGATGACCGCCGCCGTCTCGCCGGAAAGATCCCAGCCAAAGGCCCGCGTGGTGCCAAAATACACCAGAAAGAGCAGCACCATCTGGGGCATGATGCGGATGAATTCCAGATACACCCGGAGGATGGCTTTCAGGATGGGATTTTTGAAAGTCATCAGCATACCCAGCAGGATGCCCAGCGGCAGGCTGAAAAGGACAGACACAGCGCTGATCTTAAATGCCACGCCCAGACCGCCCAGCAGGCGAACCATATTTTTGCCCTTGAGCAGGACTTCAAGACCCAAATCCGGCATAGCGCAGCCTCCTTTCCAGCCAGCTGCCCAGCAGGGACACCGGCAGCAGGATGATGAGGTAGAACACCACCAGCAGGAAAAGGTTCTCGGCCGTCTTATAGTACAGGCCGATGAGGTCCTTTGCCGTGAACATCAGATCCATCAGGCTGATGGCGCTGAACACGCTGGTCTCCTTGAGCAGGAAGATGATATTGGCCATAAAGGCCGGCATACTGATGGAGACCGCCTGCGGCAGCACCACATAGCGCATGGTCTGCAGCCGGCTCATGCCAAGGCTCAGGGCACTTTCTGTCTGGATGGGTTCAATGGCTTCCAGCCCGCTGCGGAAGGCCTCGGCCATGTAGCTGCCGCCCAGAAAGGCAAGGCCTGCAATGCCGCAGAGCTCGGCGTTGGTCTTGATGCCGATCTTGGGCAGGCCGTAATAAAGAAAGAACAGCTGGACCAGCAGCGGCGTGTTCCGGCTGAGCTGGATATAAGCGCCCACGATACGGCGCAGCACCGGCACTTTTTCGTACTGGAGCACGGCGCAGACAAGGCCCACAAGGATGGCCCAGAAGATACCGGCCACACCCAGACGCAGGGTGAGCCAGGCCGCTTTTTCATACTGCGGCAGATATTGCACCATCACATTCCAGTCCATGTCTGTTCCCCTCCTTTTCTCCTGATCTAGCGGATGTGTGTTTCCGTTGGCCGTATGATATACCCATTTCCCCAGAATGTCAATAGGTTTATAGGTTTTTTGTTGCACAAATTCCGGTCAAATTGATAAACAAGCTATTCATCGCTGATTTTTCGTTTCAGTTTTTCCACGCAAAAACGCCGTCTCTTGCCTTTTTGCACAAGAGACGGCGGGGTGTTTTGGGGATTTAGTTTTGTTTTTCGAGAAGCTGGTCTACCTTTTTCTGAATTTCTTTGTTGTCGCCCTCATAGTTGATTTCTGATAATGCAAAGCAGCACTCAAATGCAGAATTACCAATCGTCGAGATCTCTTTTCCCAAAAATACCGTTTTCAAAGAAATACAGTTCGCAAATGTATGCGGTCGGATCTCTCCCTTTATCTCTACTCTTGCCCGGGTCACTTCTCACAGTTTGCAAAAACGCAGTCATCTTCCAACTTTACATTCTCTGGAAGGTCCAGTTCTCGCAGTCCGGTACTTGCAAATGCCGAATTAGAAAGCTCTAACCCACTATTCTCCGGAAACTTTACCTTTTGCAACGCAGCACAGCCAAAAAAAGCTGACGCACCGATTTTGATCAGCGATTTTGGCAGCTGCACAGATTTCAGATTATAACACCCTGAAAATGCGGCAAAGCCAATCTCCGTAACGCCTTCCGGGATACTCACCGATTCCATGGTGGTATTATTTTTGAAGCATCCTGAATCAATTTTGGTAAACTTCCCGCTGGGCAGAACAACATCCTTTTGCTTGCCGGTATCGTAGCTTTTCAGCACGCCATTCACGATCAATGGATTCTCTTTTTCCGGCACGCTGGATGCTGGCGGCTCCGGTTCACTGGAAGAAGCCGATTCCGAGGGGGCGGGCACTTCCTCCGGCTGAGAGGGAGTCGATCCCTCACTGGAAGCGGGCGGTTCCGCAGGCGCGGGCATTTCTCCCCCGCCGCAGGCAGAAAGCAGCACGGTACCGCACAAAAGCAGTGCTGTGCATAGAACGGTCCTCCATTTCATAGCGAGCCTCCTATTCTGCCCCGCAGGGGCCATCTTCTTTTTTCAGAACACCTTGCGGCACTCCACCACAAGGCCGACCACCCGCACCTGCACCCGTTTCAGATCATAGATCTGGGGCTGGTGCACGGGGTTGAAGCTTTTGGGGGTCAGGACCACAAGGCTCCCCTCCTGTCGGAAATATTTCACGGTGGCTTCATCGCCGTTGACCATCACCACTGCAAGCTGGCCATTTTCCACCTCCGGCTGCTCCCGCACCAGGATCTCATCGTTTTCCGAAATGCCCACGGCGTTCATGCTGTCGCCCCGGACACGGAGCCAGAAGTACCGTGCCCCGTCCTTCCGGGTGATGGGGATGTAGCCCTCAATGTTTTCTTCCGCATACATGGGCAGGCCTGCACGCACCGTGCCCAGCAGCGGAGCCGTGAGGGCGGGATCGAACGGGACGGCCCCTTCGGGCAGCTTCCGCTCCTCCTGCACCGACGGGACGGCTTCGCCCAACAGTTCCCCCACCGGCACGCCAAAATAGGCGGACACCCTGGCCAGCGTCTCGCCCGATGGGGGTCGCCCCGGTGTTTTTCCATTTGGTCACTGTGGAGTTGCTCAAGCCCATCTCCTGCGCTGCCCGGCTGCGGCTGATGCCTCTGGCCTGACACAGGGCCGTGTAGCAGTCATAAAACACAAATTTTGCACTCCTTCTTGTGCAGAACGCCAGTTTTCTAACTGGATTCAGATTTTCCCTTGACTTTCTGAATTTAATCAGATATTATAGCCTCGCAAGCTGATTTTGGTTAGATTTTATCCACCAAACCTTCTGCGGTCTTTTCACAATCTTACCGAAAATTCTAACCAAAGTCAAGCTTTTTGAACGCAAAAACCACGACAAAAGGAGTGAAACTGTATGATCGAACGTCAGATCCATTTATCCTCGGGCGGCGGGGCCGCTCTGCAGGGGTACGATGGCCTGCTCCGCTTCGGCTACACCAAAAACCGGGGCATCTACGCCCTGCGGGTGGAAGCCGACGGCGAGTGGCAGGGCATGACCCTGCGGGCCTTCTGGCACCTGCCGGATGGGAACGCTGCCCCCTCCACACTGGTGGTGGACGGCCTTGTGGAGGTACCCGCCCTCATCACGGCTGTGCCCGGGGAGGGGCGCATCACCTTTGAGGGCACCGATGGCACCCGCACCCTGACCAGCGCGGACGTGTGCTACTGCGTGGCCGAAAACTCCGGCACTGAGGACAGCACCCTGCCCCAGCCCGGCACGCCCGCCTGGCAGGCCCTGCTCGACCGGCTGAAAGCAGCTGTGGAAAGTGGTGCGTTCCGGGGCGAAAAGGGGGAACCCGGACCGCAGGGAGAACCCGGTGCCGCAGGACCCACCGGCCCCAAAGGAGAGCCCGGCCCGCAAGGCCCACAGGGAGAACCCGGCCCCCAGGGCCCAAAGGGTGACCCCAGCGATCCCGGCCAGTGGGAGCTGCTGGAAAAGGTGTCCCTGAGCGCCGCCGCTGCCAGCTTTGAGCGCACCTTTCCCACCGAACTGCAGGCGCTGAAGGTGCTATTTCAGGCAGGCAGCAGCCAATCCAAGGGCACGCTGCACTGGGTGTGCAGCACCAGCGATGGTGCCCAGCTGCTCAGTGCTTCTGCCCCCTGTGCTGCCAGCAGCCCGATGTCCAGCCCGCCCACCCGCACCTTTGCCAGCTTTCAGGCACTTCCCTGCTTCGGCCAGTATCTCTGTTTTGCCGCATCCGGCACCACGGGTGCACCGCCTGCGGTCGTTCTGCCTGCCGGAAGCGGCGGCCAGAATGTGGATGCCAGCCAGAAGCTCGGCAGGCTGACCCTGACCGTGGACACCAACGTCCGGCTTGCCGCCGGTGCCATGATCGAGCTGTGGGGCGTTCCGGCCTGAGCGGGAGCACCGAAACCGTTTCCGACAGAACTTTCGGTAAAATTTCTTTCACTTTCCATGAAATTTTTGTGTTTCGTCTTGATGCATCTTCCATATTTTGTTATACTGGTTAAAAAGCGGAAAGTGGGGAATCAGCCATGGATGTCCCTGTTCGGTTTATCGATTCGATCATCAACAATCCCCTGCTGATGCAGTTTCTTGTGCATCGGTGGTTTTTTCTGCTGGAATATGACCCCCGTCTGGATCAGCTGCGGGTCTACGATACCCGGAGCCGCACGCTGGAGACACTGGATGCCTACCTTGGCTCCGAGAAGCCGGAGCACGCCACGATCTTCGCGGAGGACCGCTGGAAGATGCGCGCCCTGCTCACCGGTGAGCTGTACGGCCCGCTGGAGATGCGCTTTGTCTCGCCGGAGGGGGTGTATTATTCCCGGGAGGTGGATGCCCGCCCGGTCGAGGACCCCGCCCGCGGCACGCTCTATGTAGGCTACGCAAAGGACATCACCGACCAGAGGAATCAGACCCAGGAGCTGCTGGAGCAGGCCCGCCACGATTCCCTGACCCAGCTGTATAACAACCGCACCGGCAAAGAGCTCATTGACCGCTATCTGCAGGCCAAAGATCCCTATGCCTCCTGCGGAATGCTGGTCATCGACCTGGATTTTTTCAAGAACGTCAACGACTGCTACGGCCATCTGTTCGGCGACAAGGTCCTGCAGGAGTTTGCCCGGCTGCTGCGCACCCTGTTCCGCTCCAGCGACATTCTGGTGCGGTTCGGCGGTGATGAGTTCGTGGTGTTTTTGAAGGATATCCCCAACACCACCCTGCTCCAGAAGACCCGCCAGCTTTCGGAATCCGTGCAGCAGGTGAAGTTCTGGGAAAACGATTACCGGATGACCTGCAGCATCGGTGCCTGCTTCCTGCCCGAAAACACAGCGGGCTATTCCTTTGACCAGCTGTTCGAAAACGCGGACTGGGCCCTGTATCAGGCCAAGCAGAACGGCCGCAACCAGTATGTGTTCTGCGATAATCTGCGGCGCTACGCCCAGGCGGTTCCTGCCGCCCCGGAAACAGCCGATATCGATGCACGCTACCTGCACAACGACCTAATCTCCACCGCCTTTGAACTGTTTGAGAAGAACAACAGCTTTGAGACCGCCATTCCCCTCTTCCTGAAGATCGTCGGCATCCGGCTGCAGCTGGACCGCATCACCATTGTGGACACCCGCATCCGGGAACGCAGCATCTCCCGGCAGTTCCAGTGGACCTCTCCCCGCGCGGAGCCGGTGCCTCTGAACGGTGAATCCTATACCAAGGAGGACTTCCTGACCCTGTTCCACAGCTATGATGAATACGGTACCACCGTGCTGCAGGCCGACAACATGGGGATGTACTCGCCGCAGGGGCGCGCGCTGCTGATGCAGGGCGGGGCCCAGACAGTGGTCTACGCTGCCATGTACGGCGAGGGCGAGTATCAGGGTGCCATTGCCTATGTGGTGTGCGGCAGCAAGCGGTACTGGACTCCCCAGAACCGCCGGGAGCTGGGCGAGATCACCAAGATCATCAACGCCTACCTGAGCAAGCATCTGGCCGTGAACGCCGTGAGCCGCGGCATGACCTCTGCCCCCGAGTTCGACCGGCTGACCGGCCTGCTGTCCTTTTCCCGTTTCAAGGAGGAGGTCTTCCACAAGATCATCGGAGGCTACGCCGAGGGCTTCCAGATCTTCTACTGTGACTTCGAGAACTTCAAATACTTCAACGAAAAATACAGCTACGCCACCGGTGATCAGCTGCTGAAGGAATTCAGTAATTTCCTCATCGAGGCGGCCCGCCACTGGGGCGAGTGCTTCCTGTGCCGGGTGGTGGGCGACCAGTTCGTACTCTACCTCTCCTGCCGCGACGAGAAAGGCCCGCTCCACTATGCGGACACGCTCTGCCGCCGGTTTGAGCAGTATCAGGCCCAGCATTACCCGGAGGTACGCCTGCGGGTGCGGATGGGTGTGTATGCCATTGAGCCCGGCTGCTTGAGCGCCTCGGCCGCCATCGACAAGGCAAATTTTGCCCGCAAGCAGGTGCACAGCAACACCCGCGTGTCTGCTGTCCAGTTTGACAAAAAGCTGGAGGTCAAGCAGACCCTGACCGGTGAGCTGTTGAGTGGCCTGCCGCAGGCGCTTGAGAACGGCGAATTCAAGCTGTACCTCCAGCCCAAGTTCTCGCCCAAAGATCTCTCTGTCATCGGAGCCGAGGCGCTGACCCGCTGGATCAAGCCGGACGGCACCGTGGTCTACCCCGACCAGTTCATTCCCATTCTGGAATCCACAGGCCGCATCGTTGAGCTGGATCTGTACATCTTCGAGCAGGTGGCCCAGTTCCTGCAGCGCAATGCACAGGCCGGGCACCGGCTGCTGCCCATTGCGGTGAATGCCTCGGCGGTGCTGGCCCGGGAGGATGCCCCCACCCAGGAGTACAGCGAAATTCTGGAAAAGCACAACATCAGCGCCCGGATGCTGGAGATCGAGCTGACCGAGACGGCGGTGGTCTCGGAGTATGATCGGGTGAAGCGCCTGCTTTCCTCCTTTCAGAGCGATGGAATGCAGACCTCGCTGGACGATTTCGGCGCGGGCGGTTCCCTGCTGAACAACATGGTGGATATCCCGGTAAACACCATCAAGCTGGACAAACTCTTCCTGACCCGGTGCAGTTCCAACGCGCGGGGCACCGATTTCCTGCGGGAGATCGTACATCTGGTCAAACGGCTGGGCTACAACGTCATCTGCGAGGGCATCGAGACCGAGGAGCAGGTGCAGCTCCTCCGCTCGCTGGACTGCGACGGCGCGCAGGGCTTCTGGTTTTCCAAGGCCATCCCGGCTGAGGAGTTCGAGCGGCGGTATCTCTGCGACTGAGACAAAAAACACTCCCCTTCGGGCGGAGCCGTGCGGCACACGGTCCTGCCCGAAGGGGAGTGTTGCTGTTTAGAAAGGATTATACCGTGGTCTCGACCCGGGGAGCCCCACCGGCAATTTCTTCTGCCGTCAGGGGGGCAGCCTGCGCCGGGGCGTTCAGGCGCTCCTTGGCGACTGCCAGCATCAGCTTGATGCGGTTTTCCTGGTTGACCCGGGTGGCGCTGGGGTCGTAATCGATGGGGGTGATATTGGCGCTGGGATACAGGGCACGGATCTTGTTCACCATGCCCTTGCCCACGATATGGTTGGGCAGGCAGCCGAAGGGCTGGGCACAGACGATGTTGCCGTAGCCGCCCTGCACCAGCTCGATCATCTCGGCGGTCAGCAGCCAGCCCTCGCCCATCTTGGCCCCCAGCGAAACAATGCCGTGGGGCTTTTCCACCAGCTCCTTGAAGGGCCCGGGGGCATAGAACCCGGCATCGGCTGTGGCCTTGAGCATGGCACGCTCCACGCTGTCCAGCCAGTTAAGCAGCTGATCGGTGCCCATCTTGACGGCCAGCTTGCCGCCGTAAAGGACATGATCCTCGCCCATATTGAAGATGCAGTACTGCACAAAGCCCATCAGGCCCGGGAAGTTCACCTCACAGTCCTGGCTCTCCAGGAACTTCTGCAGGTCGTTGTTGCCCAGGGGGCTGTATTTAACGTAGATCTCGCCGACCACGCCCACCTTGACCTTGGGCACCCGGGTCACAGGGATGGCCGCAAAATCCTTTGCAATGAGCGGGAAGGTGTGCTTCATTTCCCGGGCAGTAAATCCCTTGCCGGCCAGCAGAACGCGGCCCAGACGCTCGACCCACAGATCGACCATCCGGTCAGCGGCTCCCTTTTCGTTCTCATAGGGGGCGGCCTGGTTGCGCAGGGCGCAGAGCATATCGCCGTAGAAAATGCAGGCCAGCGCGCGGCGGGCCAGCGGCAGGGTCATCTGGAAGCCGCTGTCTTTTTCCAGACCGGAGAAGTTCAGGCTGGCAACGGGGATCTGGGGATAGCCCGCCTTGACCAGAGCCTTGCGCAGCAGGTGGATGTAGTTGGAGGCACGGCAGCCGCCGCCGGTCTGGGTGATGAGCAGGGCCGTATGATCCAGGTCATACTTGCCGCTGTTCAGGGCATCCAGAAACTGGCCGATGACCAGCAGGGCCGGATAGCAGGTGTCGTTGTGGACGTATTTCAGGCCCAGCTGTGCCACGGCGCTGCCGCAGTTGCCCAGGATCTCGCACTTGTAGCCGTCGCAGCGCAGGGCGTATTCCAGCAGCCGGAACTGGGTAATGGCCATGTTGGGGATGAGGATGGTATGGGTCTTCTTCATCTCCGGGGTGAATTTGGGATAATTGTATTCCATAGGTTCCTCCTATGTTCTCAGGCTTCTGCCTTGGCGGCGGCCTTTTCCTCGGCCACCTCGTCGCGCTCATCCAGCGCGGCAAACAGACTGCGCAGGCGGATGTTGACCGCGCCAAGGTTGGTGATCTCATCGATCTTGAGCTGGGTATAGAGCTTGCCGCCCTCCTGCAGGATCTCGCGGGTCTCGTCGGTGGTAATGGCGTCCACGCCGCAGCCGAACGAAACCAGCTGCACCAGATCCATATCCTTCTGGGTGGTGCAGTACTTGGCCGCCGCATACAGGCGGCTGTGGTAGGTCCACTGGTTCAGCACACTGGTGGGGAACTTTTCCACCCGGTTGGAGATGCTGTCCTCGGTGACAACAGCCGCGCCGTGGCGGGTGATGAGGTGGTCGATGCCATGGTTGATCTCAGGGTCAACGTGGTAGGGGCGGCCAGCCAGCACGATGATGCGCTTGCCCTGACGGCGTGCCTCATCAATGATCTCGCTGCCCTTGACCCGGATCTGGGCCATGTGGGCCTCGTGCTCGGCGTAGGCAGCATCGGCAGCGGCCTGCACTTCCTTTTCGGAAATGCCGCCGAAGTATTTGGGCAGGACTTCCTTTGCCATCTTGCGGACAAAGTCCTTGGGGCGGTGGATGCCCACATAGTCATAGATAAACTTCTGGCCCTCCAGCTCAGGGGCAGTTGCCTGCCAGAACTTCAGGGTAATAGGCCACCACCGGGCAGTTATAGTGGTTGTCGCCCAGTCCTTCGTCAAAGTTGTAGGTCAGGCAGGGGTAGAAGATGGCATCCAGGTGCATCTGGCTCAGGGCCTTGATGTGGCCGTGGCTCAGCTTGGCCGGGAAGCAGGCGGTGTCGCTGGGGATGGTGGCCTGACCGGCCAGATACAGCCCCCGGCTGGACACCGGGCTGGTGTGCACGGCAAAGCCCAGTCTGGTCCAGAAGGTGTGCCAGAAGGGCAGCAGCTCGTACATATTCAGGCAGAGCGGAATGCCAATGGAGCCGCGCTTGCCGGGCACGGGCTTGTAACCGGCCAGCAGCTGCTGCTTGTAGGCGTACAGATTCAGGCTGTCGTCCTCGCTCTTACCGGTCACGGGCTTATCGCAGCGGTTGCCGGAGATGAACTTGCGGCCATCGGCAAAGGTGTTGATGGTGAGCTGGCAGTGGTTGCCGCAGCCGCCGCACTTGACACTGACCACCTTCTGGTCGAAGGCTTCCAGCTCGGCCAGACTCATCATCCTGGAGGTCTCCTGATGGTTCTTATGGCTCTGGCGCTGGCCGAACAGGGCCGCACCGTAGGCCCCCATCAGGCCCGCGATGTCGGGGCGGATGACCTCCACACCCATCTCTTTTTCAAAGGCGCGGAGAACTGCCTCATTGTAGAAGGTACCGCCCTGCACCACGATCCTGCGGCCCAGTTCCTCAGGGCTGGATGCGCGGATGACCTTGTACAGCGCGTTCTTGACCACACTGATGGACAGACCGGCGGAAATATTCTCGATGGAAGCACCGTCCTTCTGGGCCTGCTTGACCGAGCTGTTCATAAACACGGTGCAGCGGCTGCCCAGATCCACGGGGCGGTCTGCGAACAGGCCGAGAGCGGCGAACTTCTTGACATCATAGCCCAATGCCTGAGCAAAGGTCTGCAAAAAGCTGCCGCAGCCGGAGGAGCAGGCCTCGTTCAGGAAGATGTTGCTGATGGCACCATCCTCGATCTTGAAGCACTTCATGTCCTGACCGCCGATATCGATGATGAAATCGACATCGGGCATAAAGTATTTGGCGGCGGTGAAATGAGCCACCGTTTCCACCAGGCCATAATCACAGCGGAAGGCGTTCTTGACCAGCTCCTCGCCATAGCCGGTGGTGGTCACACTGGCCACCTGCAGGCCCGGGTGCTCCTTGTAAATTTTGAGCAGCTGCTCCCGGATCAGAGGCAGCGGGTTGCCGAGGTTGGGCTGGTAATTGGTGTACAGGATCTGGCTCTTCTCGTCCACGACCACCAGCTTGACGGTGGTGGAGCCGGAGTCGATGCCGATATGCACCGGGCCGCACTGGGCGCTGAAAGGCACATGAGGCACTCTGTGGGACATGTGCCGGGCATGGAATTCCTCGTACTCCTGCTTGTTGGCAAAGAGCGGAGGCTCACTGGCATAAGTAGCGGTGGCGGCGTACTGGTCCAGCGCGTCGGCCACTGCGGAGAGGTCGAACTCCTTGTCCGCATAGAGGGCGGCACCCAGCGCCACATAGAGCAGGCTGTTCTCGGGGCAGGTTCCGGTGACCCCCAGCGCTTCATCAAAGCTCTTGCGCAGCACGCTGCTGAACGTCAGCGGTCCGCCCAGATACAGGATGTTGCCCTGGATGGGGCGGCCCTGTGCCAGGCCGGCAATGGTCTGGTTGACCACTGCCTTGTAGATGCTGGCGGCGATATCCTCCGTGCGGGCACCCTGATTGATGAGGGGCTGTACGTCGCTTTTGGCAAACACGCCGCAGCGGGACGCGATGGTATAGGTGCGCTCGGCCTTTTCCGCGGCCTTGTTCATCTCGTCGGCACTCATCTTCAGCAGGGTGGCCATCTGGTCAATAAAGGCACCGGTGCCGCCGGCGCAGCTGCCGTTCATGCGGACCTCGGTGCCGTTGGTCAGGAACAGGATCTTTGCGTCCTCGCCGCCCAGCTCGATCACGCAGTCGGTGGCGGGCACAAACCGCTTGACTGCCACACGGGTGGAGAACACCTCCTGCACAAAGGGCACGCCGCAGCTGTCGGCCAGGCCCATACCGGCAGAACCGGAGATGCTCAGCAGAGCCTTGTTTCCGTGCAGGTGCTCTGCATCGATGCGGCGCAGCAGCTCCTGCGCCTTTTCCAGAATATGGCTGTAATGACGCTCGTATGTTGAATAAATCAGCGCATCATGTTCGTCCAGCACCGCGCACTTGATGGTGGTGCTTCCGATGTCAAGACCTACTCTCACTTGCTTTTCCTCCTGAGGAACAATATAAAAATACAGTTGTATTATACTCAAAAATCGGGATACAATCAATCCAGTCACCACATTTTACACGCAAAAAATAGTATTTTCCGCTCAAAAAGTTAAACATTTTGTTAAATTCACGAATACAGCCCCCTGTTTTTCTACATTCCGGTTAAGATTCTTTACTCGGAGTGATTTTTACAAAAAACGCCCTGCCCCGGAAAAGCCCGGAGCAGGGCGCTGAATATCATATCATTCCATTTTATCGGACAACAGGGCAAGTTCCCGCAGGATCTGCCAGCGCAGGCCGTCAGCAGTGGTGAGCGCCGGATGGATGGTGTGCAGTTCCACGCTGCCCTCAATGGGAAACATCGTTCCGGCCAGCGGGATGCGCACCTCCGCCCGGGTGCCGCTTCCGGCATCGCGCGGCGTGAGGGAAAGCACCCACCCCATGTGGGCGCAGTAGCGGCGGCAGAGCAGCAGCCCTGCCTGCACACCGCCCAGGAAGCGGCGGCGGTTCTCCATCCAGTTTTCACCGGTGGGCAGGCCGCAGCCGTCGTCCTCCACGATCAGGTACAGATCCTCGTCGTCCCGGGTGAGCCGGATCTTGATCTGCCCGCCGGGGCTTACGGCCCGCAGGGCGTTGGAAAGCAGATGAAACAGCAGCTGCTCGGCCTCCTGAGCATCCGCCTTGACATAGCAGCGCCGGAACGGGCTGTGATCCACGGTCAGCCGGATATCCAGCTGCTTCTCGATCTCCGGGGCCATCTGGGCGGCCTCCATCAGGATCCAGCACAGGTCTACCGGCTTCATGGACGGCTTGTCGTTCATCTCCACTTCCAGCAGACCCATCATCTCCCGCAGGGTGCGCTCCAGGCGGATGCTCTCCTGCCCCATATCCTCCAGCGCCTGCCGGGTCCTTTCGTCTCCGGTCCGGGCCAGATGCATCTGCAGGTATTCCCGGTTCTGGTCCATGATGCGCAGGGAGTGCAGCAGCACGCTCTCAAATTGTTTGCGGGGGAAATCCCCCATCCCGCTCTCTTTTGCCATTCCGTTCTCTCTCTTTTTTCTCATCGTCCGGCCTTCCGTCCCTGCGTTCCGCTGTCGATCAATTTCTGGCGGCCCGCATAGATCAGCTTGCCCAGGGTAACGCTATGCCCCATCAGGCCGTAATCCTGCTTGAATTTCTGCCAGGCTTCGGTGTTGTATTTTTCCACCCCGTCGATCAGGCGGCGCATCCCGCAGTCCACGGCGGCCACTGTGGTGTGGTGTTCCTCGGCCACAGTCTGCAGGATCTCCTTGCGCACGGCCAGCTTCCGCTCTGTGCCGCATACGACCTGCAGCGCGGTGGTCAGATATTCACAGTTCACATCCGGCTGCAGGATGCCCCACTCCGCATAAAGCTGCTTGCAGAACGGCAGCACCCAGAAGATGCCGATGTCCGTGGAGCTGCGCAGATCCAGCAGCAGATCCAGCAGGCTGCTGCGCTCCGGCAGGTACTGCCTGCCGTCCGGCCGCAGGAATGATGCCGTGGCATCGCTGTACCAGTCATCCCCCTGCAACAGCAGCAGCGGGCGGTTATGCAGGCTGTTGAGCCGCTTGAGGAACTCATACCCGTCCATATCCTCCAGCTGGCTCGAAAGCACCACGATATCCACACTGCGCTGCTGGCGCAGCTCCCGCAGCAGCTCCTCGCCGCTGTGGAAGCAGACACAGCAGATGCAGGATTCTGCTCCTCCAGATAATTTTTCCGGACGCGGATCTCCCGCTCGTCGTAGCTCAAAAGCGCGACATGCAGCTTTGAAACGAGTCGTTCCGTCAATCCAACCTTCCCCTTTGCCTTAAATTTGCCGCACTTTTCTTCCGTGCGTACTGTACGATACTATTTTATAAGGCCCCGCGGAAAGATTCAATTCCCGAAAAAACGTCACTATGCGTCGAACCGTGCAGGAATGGCGGCTTTTTGCGTCTTGTTTTCTGGTAATTTACGTCATAAAGTGTCGATTTTTGTTTCTTTTACCTTCTCCAGCATAACACCATCTTTCCAGAAAAGCAACGGTTTGTTCACATTCATCTGATACCATATCTACGTTATTTTGTTTTTTGTCCGGCATTTCCCACACGCCGCCGGGCACGCATAAGAAAGGCCTGCCTATGCTTCAACTGAAAAAGATCCGCAAGGAATACAAAACCGGTGACCTAGTACAGACCGCACTGAATGATGTCAGCCTGAACCTGCGCGACAGCGAATTCGTCGCCATCCTGGGCCCCTCCGGCTCCGGTAAGACCACCCTGCTGAACATCATCGGCGGCCTGGATCGGTACGACAGCGGTGACCTTGTCATCAACGGGATCTCCACCAAAAAGTACACCGACCGCGATTGGGACTCCTACCGCAACCACACCATCGGCTTTGTGTTCCAGAGCTACAACCTGATCCCTCATCAGACCGTTCTGGCCAACGTGGAGCTGGCCCTGACCATTTCCGGCATCTCAGGCGCAGAGCGCAAGCGCCGCGCCACCGAGGCACTGCAGAAGGTGGGGCTGGGCAATCAGCTGCACAAGCACCCCAGCGAGATGTCCGGCGGCCAGATGCAGCGCGTTGCCATTGCCCGTGCGCTGGTCAACAACCCGGATATCCTGCTGGCGGACGAACCCACCGGCGCGCTGGACAGCGAGACCAGCATCCAGGTCATGGAGCTGTTAAAAGAGGTGGCAAAGGACCGGCTGGTGGTCATGGTCACCCACAACCCGGAGCTGGCCCAACAGTACGCCACCCGCATCGTGAACCTGAAGGATGGTGTCATCCGCTCCGACACCGCCCCCTACAAACCTGACACCGCTCAGCTTGCCCCTGCTGTTCACAAGAACATGGGCCACTCCTCCATGTCGTGGTGGACCTCGCTGACCCTGAGCTTCAACAACCTCTGGACCAAAAAGACCCGCACCCTGCTCACGGCCTTTGCAGGCTCTATCGGCATCATCGGCATTGCTCTGATCATTTCCCTGTCCACCGGTGTCAACCAGTATATCGCTGATATGGAGCGGGACACCCTTTCCGAGTACCCGGTGCAGATCCTGCGCAGCGGCATGGACCTGACCAGCCTGCTGTCCGCTGACCTGCCCGGCCAGCCCGCCGCCCCCGACCTCGGCGAGGGGATGGTGCCGGTGCGCCAGCTCGTGACCCAGATGGTTTCCGGCATCACCTCCAACGACCTGAAGAGCCTGAAAGCCTACCTCGAGAGCGATGCCTGCAGCATCGGGGAGAGCGTTTCCTCGGTGGAGTATTCCTATAATGTACAGCCCCAGATCTACCGCCAGGACCCGGACGGCAGCATCCGGCAGGTGAACCCGGATTCCTCCCTTTCCGCTCTGGGCATCAGCTCCACCAGCTCGACCAACAACATGATGGCCAGCATGATGAACACCAGCGTGTTCTACCAGTTGCCCGCCAGCGATGCCCTGTATCATTCCCAGTACGAGGTCAAGGCAGGCCGCTGGCCCGAAAAATACAACGAGTGCGTTGCCGTGCTGGGTGCGGATGGTTCCATCACCGATTATGCCCTCTACGCGCTGGGCCTGCGGGACAACGCCGAGCTGGACAAGATGATCCAGCAGTTCGCCCAGAACCAGAATGTGGATGTGCCCGAAGATTTCAAGACCTACCGGTACAGCGATTTTCTGGGCCGCACCTTCAAGCTGGTCAACGCGGCCGACCGCTACCAGTACGACGATGCCCACAGCACCTGGGTGGATAAATCGGACGACAAGGCCTTCCTGCAGGAGCTTGTGGCCAACAGCGAGACCATGACCATCGTGGGCGTGGTGCAGCCCAGGGAGAATGCCTCCGCCGCCATGCTTTCTTCCGGCATCGCCTATCCCGCCTCCCTGACCCGGCATGTCATGGACACCGCCGCCCAGAGCAGGCTGGTACAGGATCAGCTCGCCGACCCGCAGACCAATGTGCTGAACGGTGAGCCCTTCGGCACCGAGCAGACCGCTGCCATGGACATGGCTTCCCTCTTCTCCATTGACACCGACCAGCTCGAGAGCGCCTTCCAGTTCGACCCCGGCAAGCTGGATTTTGACCTGAGCGGCGCGTTCGACCTGAGTGACGGTTCCGTAGATTTTTCCTCCCTCATTGACCCGGACAGCTTCCAATTTGATCTGGCCGAAACGCCCGACATCGACATGAGCGCCCTGACGGACGTGTTCGCCAACATGGACATTTCCATCCCCGCCGACAAAATGCAGCAGCTGGCCCAGAAGGTGGTGACCGGCTACAAGGATTACATTATCGGCAACGGCATTCTGGGGCTGGACAAGATCGGTTTTGACCAGTATCTCGCCAGCGACCAGTTCCAGCAGCTGATGAAGGATTCCATGGGCAGCCTCATCGATACCGCTGCCCTGCAGGAGCAGTTTACTGCCGCCATGCAGCAGGTCATGGGCAGCGTGATGTCAAACTTCTCGGAACAGATCGCCGCCGGATTACAGACCCAGCTGGGCGCTGCCATGGAGCAGGCCATGGGCCAGATCAGCACGAATCTGCAGAGTCAGATGACCGAGCGCTTCTCCTCTCTGGGCAGCCAGATGGAAAGCGCGCTGAAGATCGACGCAGATGCGTTCCGGAATGCCATCCGATTCAACATGACCGAGGACGATCTGGCGGAGCTGATGAAGTCGAAAATGATGTCCACCAGCGCCACCTATGAAAGCAACCTGCAGGCCTTTGGTTATGCCAGCGAGGACGACCCCAGCCAGATCAACATCTATCCGCTGGACTTCGAGCAAAAGGCTAAGGTCCTCAATGTGCTGGACAGCTACAATGCCGCCATGCGTGAGCAGGGCGCGGAAGACAAGGTGATCAAGTACACCGATGTAGTGGGCACCCTGATGACCTCCGTGACCAGGATCATCAACATGATCTCCAACATGCTGGTGGCCTTTGTCTCCATCTCGCTGGTGGTCTCCTCCATTATGATCGGCATCATCACCTATATCAGCGTGCTGGAGCGCCGCAAGGAGATCGGCATCCTGCGTGCCATCGGTGCTTCCAAGCGGAACATCTCCGAGGTGTTCAACGCCGAGACCTTCATCATCGGCCTGTGCTCGGGCCTCATGGGCATCGGCCTCAGCAGACTGCTGCTCATTCCGGGCAACATGCTCATCCAGAAGATCGCCGTCGGCACCAGCGTGGTGGCCGTTCTGCCCTGGAAGGCCGCTATGATACTGGTTGCATTGGCAACTGTGCTGACCATTCTGGGCGGCTTCATCCCCGCCAAAACCGCTTCCCGCTCTGACCCTGTCAAGGCTCTGAGAGCGGAATAAGATCACTTTTTCAAAGAGGCTGTTGCACAAGCCCCAGCAAAAAAGACCAGAATTGTTTCGCCAAACGGCGTTACAACTCTGGTCTTTTGCTTTCTTTCATGTGAACAGTGCGGCAGCTTCTTTACCACTCTTCTTCGTCAGCGCCCACCCTTGTGCGGCGGAACATACTCTCCACAATGGCGCAGTATTTGTCCGCCAGACAGACGATGACCGCCTCGCGGCAGGTCGGGATATGGCGGAAGGTCAGGGGCCACATGTGGCTGGCAATGATGTTCTGCTCCTTTTTGGTAATGCCGAACACCCGCTGTGCGTTCACACAGGCAGACCCCGGGTGGGAAAAGCCGTGCATCTCAAACAGATGCCGCAGGCCGCGGAAAGAGCCCTGCTTGTGCCAGTCATAGAGGTAGAAATCGTGGAGGAAAGCCCCCACGGCCAGCGTGGTCTCATCGGCTCCCAGATGGAAGCGGTGGTTGATCCAGCAGCTGACCACGACCACATTCTTGCAGTGCTGGTAGGTGGTCACATCACCATGCTGGATAAACTCACGCATTTCCTGCACCTTGGGGTGATGGTCGTACTGTTCCAGAATAGCGGACAGGCGCTCCCGTTCCGTTTGTGAAAGCTGCATGGAAAATTCCCTTTCTTTTTGTCAGAAACGCCGGGCTCAGCTCCGCAGCTGAACCGGGTTGGAGCTGCCGAAGTTCTCAGCGGCCGAAGGATTTTCGCGGGTCAGGCTCAGATCCACCAGATACTGCCTGCCGTCGCCCAGTGCTTCCAGCTCGGCCAGTTTGGCCTCGGCAGAAGCCTTGTCCGGGTACCACTGGATGAGGAAGAAGTTCTCCTCCTCAACACCGTAATACAGCCACTGGCCGTCTGCCCGCAGCAGGTCGTCCAGATGATCCACCTCATCGCCGTCGGTCAGGCCCAGGCCCTCCTCGGCGTAGACATTTTCAGGTTCCACCTGCAGCACTTCGATGACCTGAATGGCACTCTGTAAGTATTCATCCTGCGAAATGCTCTTGTCCGAGCGTTCCCAGCCCGTCAGGAATGCCTGCATCAGCAGGTTCTTCACGGAGATCTCCGGCTTCATTGCCATAACATATTCCTCTTTCCTCGTTTGTTTCCGCTGACCAGTATACGCTAAAAGTTGTGAAAGGTCAACTATTTCTTTATGAATTTTTTGTAGCAACGCACAAAAGGCATTTTGTTCCAGTTCATTTCTGAACTTTTTATGAAACCCCTTGATTTTTGACCCGCATCGGTGTATATTAGCACTCGAAAGATATGAGTGCTAAGAAGATGCAGCGTCGGCTGCTTCTTTTGCATTGCCGCTCCTTTTGCGAGGGGCCGGATCTGAATACTGTACAAAAGAGGTTTTGTATTATGGCGAAGAAAGAATTTCAGGCTGAAAGCAAAAAGCTGATGGACATGATGATCAACTCCATCTACACCAACAAGGAGATCTTCCTCCGTGAGCTGATCTCCAACGCTTCGGATGCCATCGACAAACTTTATTATAAGAGCCTGACCGATCCTTCCGTGGGCATGAACAAGGGCGATTTCCGCATCCTGCTCACCCGCGACAAGGACAATCGCCTGCTGACTGTCTCCGATAACGGCATCGGCATGACCAAAGAAGAGCTGGAGCAGAACCTGGGCACCATCGCCCACTCCGGTTCTCTGGACTTCAAGAAGGACAACAAGGACGAGAACATCGACATCATCGGTCAGTTCGGCGTGGGCTTCTACTCCGCCTTCATGGTCGCCGACAAGGTCACCGTCATCTCCAAGGCATATGGTGCGGACGAGGCCTGGCAGTGGGAGTCCAGCGGTGCTGACGGCTACGAGCTGACCCCCGCCGAGAAGGAAACCGCCGGTACCGACATCATCCTGCACATCAAGGACAGCACCGATACTGACAACTACGAGAATTACCTCGACGAGTACGGCATTGTGGCCATCGTGAAGAAGTACAGCGATTACGTCCGCTATCCCATCCAGATGGAGCGGGAGAAGAGCCGTCAGAAGCCCGAACCCGATCCCAAGCCGGACGACTACAAGCCGGAGTGGGAGACCTACACCGAGCTTGAGACTCTGAACAGCATGGTACCCATCTGGAAGAAGCAGAAGAGCGAGGTCACCGATGAGGAATACGCCAGCTTCTACAAGGATAAATTCAACGATTATTCTGACCCCGCCCGCGTCATCGTGAGCCGCACCGAGGGCACCGCCAACTACAACGCCCTGCTGTTCGTGCCCAGCCATCGCCCCTATGATTTCTACACCAAGGAGTATGAGAAGGGTCTGGCCCTGTACGCATCCGGCGTGCTCATTATGGAAAAGTGCGCAGACCTGCTGCCCGATTACTTCAGCTTCGTCAAGGGCATTGTGGACAGCCAGGATCTGAGCCTGAACATCAGCCGCGAGATGCTGCAGAAGGACAGCCAGCTCAAGCTGATCCACAATGCACTGGAAAAGAAGATCAAGAACGAGCTGCACTCCATGCTGGTCAACGACCGCGAAAAGTACGAGGCATTCTGGAAGGAGTTCGGCCGCCAGATCAAGTTCGGCGCTTACTCTGATTACGGGATGCACGCCGAGCTTCTGCGCGACCTGCTGCTGTTCTGGTCTGCCAAGGAGCAGAAGATGGTCACCCTGCAGGAGTATGTGGACAAGATGCCTGCCGAGCAGAAGTTCATCTACTTTGCCGCCGGTGACTCCACTGACCGTCTGGCCAAGCTCCCCGCCGCCGAGCTGGTTCTGGACAAGGGCTATGATGTCCTGCTGCTGACCGAGGACGTGGATGAGTTCTGCCTGCAGATCATGCGCAGCTACCCCCGCAAGGATGCCGAGGGCAAGGACGGCACCGTGGAGTTCAAGAACGTCAACAGCGGCGATCTGGGCCTTGAGACCGAGGACGAGAAAAAGGCTGCTGAGGATGCCACCGCCGAGAACAAGCCCCTGTTCGATGCCATGAAGGACGCTCTGGACGGCAAGGTCAAGGAGGTCAAGGTCTCCACACGCCTGAAGGATCACCCCGTCTGCCTGAGCGCCGACGGCCCCCTGTCCATCGAGATGGAGAAGGTGCTCTCCAAGCAGCCCGGCAGCGAGGGCGTGAAGAGCGACAAGGTGCTGGAGCTGAACATCAACCACCCCGTGTTCGCCGTGCTGAAGGCCGCACAGGAGGCTGGCGACACCGACAAGGTCAAGAAGTACAGCAGCCTGCTCTATGCACAGGCACAGCTGATCGAGGGTCTGCCCGTGGATGATCCCGCCGCTTACGCCGAGGCCGTTTGCAGCCTGATGAAGTAATTTCCTTTCCCACAAATAAATTACCCCCTTAACAAAAGGGCCGTGCTCCGCTATAATAAAGTGGAACACGGCTTTTTTGTTTTAGGAGGATTCTGCCCCATGGAGCCCAGACGCAGCAAACATTTTCTTGCCCACATTCCCACCATTGCCCTGCTGGTAGTATTCGCCATGTCAGCACCGCTGGGCGTTCTGTTTTTCATCCTGCGTGCCATTGACCGGGATGCCGAAAAAAAGGAGCAGGAGAACGCGGAATATTCCAGCGATTTCCGTCCCCAGGACACCGGTGCCGGTCAGCCGGCCCGGAACACTGAGCCGGTCTACGGCCACGATGTGCCCACTGCCGAGCAGCAGAACGCCAAAAAGTGGCACAAGACCCTGACCAGCCTCTGCACGGTGTTCGGCGGCATCTTTCTGGGGGTGGGCCTTGCAGGCCTTGCCGATATCATTGACCTGTGGGGCTACTGGTTCGACTGGGGCGAGTTTCTGACCGCGCTGGCCCAGACCATTGGCGGCGGCGCTGCGCTGGCCATGGTTCTGCGGATGAAACAGGCCCGCCATCTGGAGCGCCAGCTGGACAAGATCGTTGGGACCCGGGATAATATCCCGCTGGACGAACTCTTTGCAGCCGCGGGCATTGATGCCGACAAGGGCCGCGCCGCCGTGGAGCGCGCCATCGACCACGGCTATTTCGGGGCCGATGCCTATATCGACAACCGCACCGGCACGCTGGTGGTGCGGGGCGCTGCGCCCCAGCCGCCCAGACCCGCCGAGCCCGCACCCGCACCGGCTCCCGAGGATCAGTATGCCGCCCTGCAGCGCCAGCTCCGGCAGGCCAACGATGCCATCCCCGACCCGGTGATGACGGCCAAGATCTCCCGGCTGGAGGATGTCAGCGCCCGCATCTTCGCACTGGCAAAAAAGGACCCGGACAAAAAAGCCCAGCTGCAGAAATTTATGGATTACTACCTGCCCACCGCGCTGAAGCTGCTGAATACCTACGCCCAGCTCTCGGCACAGGATGTGCAGGGCTCCAACATCACTGAGGCAAAGCAGAGCATTGAGCGGAGCATGGATCTGCTCATCACCGCCTTTGAAAACCAGCTGGACAAGCTGTTTGCCTCCGATGCGCTGGATGTTTCCACCGACATTGCCGCGCTGGAAGGGATGCTGAACCTCGACGGGCTCACCGGCGGCGATTTCGCGCCCCGGAGCTGACCGCCGGAACTGCGTTGACCTTTCATCCAGATGCAACAATAATACATGGTCTTTTCTTGACAGAACCGATATTATAGAATCAGAAGAACGGGCCCTGGCCCTTTGAAGAATCATTCACCTATACGAGGAGGAACGCGCCATGATGAAGCCTATTTCTGTCTGGAAGCAGGAGCTGGCGGGCGGCACCCATACCGCCCGGCTGGCCTCCCTCTACTGCTGTTCGCCGGAGCAGACCGCTGCCCACGCCGCACGCTATGCGGCAGTGCTGGACGGGCTGGAAGCTACCTTTGGTGCCCACACCGAGGCCGGACTGTACAGCGCCCCGGGCCGTACCGAGATCGGCGGCAACCACACCGACCACCAGCATGGCCGGGTGCTGGCCGGCAGCGTGAACATTGACATGATCGCTGCCGCTGCCCCCAACAGCCTGAACCAGCTGCGTGTGCAGAGCGAGGGCTATGACCTCTGTGTCATCGACCTTGGCGACCTTGCTGCCCGCAAGGAGGAAGAGAACACCACCATGGCCCTGCTGCGGGGCGAGTGCGAGGCCTTCAAGGAGCGTGGCGCTGCCCTCTCCGGCCTGGACGTGTACATCTCCTCCAATGTGCCCAAGGGCAGCGGCGTTTCGTCCTCTGCCGCCTTTGAGGTGCTGATCGGTGTCATCCTGAACGACCGCTTCATGGCCGAAAAGGTCTCCCCCATCGCCATTGCGCAGATCGGCCAGTGGGCAGAGAACGTCTACTTTGGCAAGCCCTGCGGCCTGATGGATCAGATGGCCTCCAGCGTGGGCAACATTATCACCATCGACTTTGCCGATCCTGCCCACCCCGATGTGGAGCCGGTGCAGGTGGATTTCTCTCAGGCGGGCCTTGCCCTCTGCATCCTGGATTCCGGTGCCGACCACGCCGACCTGACCGACGAATATGCCGCCATCCCCAATGAGTGCCGCGCCGTGGCCGCTGTCTGCGGCGGCGAGGTGCTGCGGGATGTTCCCTTTGAGACGTTTATCGCAAAGCTGCCGGAGTGCCGTAAACAGTGCGGCGACCGTGCCGTCCTCCGGGCTTTCCACGTCTACGCTGACAACCAGCGCGTTGCCCGGCAGGTAAACGCCCTGCGCGCCGGGGATTTTGAGACCTTCCTGCAGCTGGTAAACGAATCCGGCACCAGCAGCTGGGAATACCTGCAGAACGTCATCCCCGCCGGGTACAAAGAGCATCAGGAAGTGGCTGTGACCATTGCCGCCGCAAAGCATTTCCTGAACGGCGCGGGCGCTGTCCGCGTTCACGGCGGCGGCTTTGCCGGCACCGTGCAGGCCTTTGTGCCGCTGGAGAAGCTGGATGCCTTCAAGGCTGAGATGGAGGCCATTCTGGGCGCAGGCAAGTGCCACATCCTCTCCATCCGTCCGGAAGGAGGTGCCGTGCTGTGATCTCTACTGCCATTCAACAGCTCGTCAACTATGGGCTGGACACCGGGCTCATCCTGCCCGATGACGAGATCTACATCCGCAATCAGCTGCTGATGACCATGCAGCTGGACAGCTTTACCGAGCCCGAGGGGGATGTCTGCTACACGGACCTCGAGAGCATCCTGAAAACGCTGGTGGACGATGCCGTGGCCCGGGGCGTGTGTGAGGACAATTCCACCGCCCGCGATCTGTTTGACACCAAGCTGATGGGCGTGCTGACCCCGCGCCCCTCCATTGTCCGCGCCAACTTTGAGGAGCGGTACGAAAGCGAGGGCCCCCAGGCCGCCACCGACTGGTTCTATGAATTCAGCCAGGATACCGATTACATCCGCCGCTACCGCATCAAGCGGGACGTGAAGTGGGTCACCAAGACCCCCTACGGCGATCTGGACATCACCATCAACCTCTCGAAGCCCGAAAAGGACCCCAAGGCCATTGCCGCCGCCAAGCTGGCCCCCCAGAGCGCCTACCCCAAGTGCCAGCTCTGCGTGGAGAACGAGGGCTATGCAGGCCGGATGAACCATCCCGCCCGCGAGAACCACCGCATCATCCCGCTGACCATCAACGGCAGCGCATGGAATCTGCAGTACAGCCCCTATGTCTACTACAACGAGCACTGCATCGTGTTCAACAGCCAGCACACCCCCATGAAGATCGAGCGGGCCACCTTCCGCAAGCTGCTGGATTTCGTGGGCCTGTTCCCCCACTATTTCGTGGGCAGCAATGCAGACCTGCCCATTGTGGGCGGCAGCATCCTGAGCCACGACCACTTCCAGGGCGGCCACTATGAGTTCGCCATGGCCAAGGCCCCCATCGAGAAGAGCTGGGTGTTCCCCGGCTTTGAGGATGTGGAAGCCGGCATCGTCCACTGGCCCATGAGCTGCATCCGCCTGACCTGTGCGGATGACGAGCGTCTGGTGGAGCTGGCTGACAAGATCCTGACCGCATGGCGCGGCTATACCGACGAGGCAAGCTTCATCTTTGCCGAGACGGACGGCGAGCCCCACAACACCATCACCCCCATTGCCCGGGTGCGGGATGGCAGATATCAACTGGATCTGGTCCTGCGCAACAACATCACCACCCCGGAGCACCCGCTGGGGGTCTACCATCCCCACGCAAAGCTCCACCACATCAAAAAGGAGAACATCGGCCTGATCGAGGTCATGGGTCTGGCAGTCCTTCCCAGCCGCCTGAAGCAGGAGCTGTTCGATCTGGCAGATATGCTGGTGGCCCGGGTGCCTGCCGAGCAGTACCCCGAAGCCCTGCAGAAGCACGCCGCATGGGCACAGGAGATCCTGGCCCGCCATCCTGAGCTGAACAGCGACAGCGTCCACCTGATCCTGCAGGATGAGGTAGGCCAGGTGTTCGCGCAGGTGCTGGCAGATGCCGGTGTCTACAAGCTGGATGAAGCCGGCCGCGCCGGTTTCGTGCGGTTCCTCGAAAGTGTAAAGTAATGGATTAAACCTCTCAGTCACGCTTCGCGTGCCAGCTCCCCTAGTAGGGGAGCCCTTGGCAGAATGGTTTAAGTTTATCAAAGCAACGAAAGGCCCGTCAGTAGAGATGCTGACGGGCCTTGGAGGTATTTATGACTTACACATTGGAAGTTTGTGTAGACAGTGTCGCAAGCGCCCTTGCGGCAAAGCGGGGCGGAGCCGACCGGCTGGAGCTGTGCGCCGACCTGATCGTTGGCGGCACCACGCCCAGCCTTGCGCTGGTGCGGCAGGTCAAGGCCGAGACCGGCCTGCCGGTGCGTGCCCTGCTGCGGCCCCGGTTCGGTGATTTCTGCTACGACCGCTATGAGCTTGCCCAGATGGCCGAGACCGCCGCCGCGCTGGTGCAGACGGGTGCGGACGGCATTGTGACCGGTGTGCTGACCCCGGAGGGGGAGCTGGACGTGGACGCACTGCGCCCCATCTACGCGGCCGCCCGGGCCGCTGCAAAGGCCGCTGGCCATCCGGTCGTCTGCACCCTGCACCGTGCCTTTGATGTCTGCAAAGACCCCTTTGCGGCGCTGGAAGCGGCCAAAGCGCTGAACCTTGGCACCATCCTGACCAGCGGGCAGGCCGCCAGCGCCCCGGCAGGCGCTTCCCTGCTCCGTCGGCTGGTGGAAGCCGCCGGGCCTGACCTTGAGATCCTGGTGGGCGCGGGCGTGACCCCGGCCAATCTTCCTGCTCTGGCGGCTGAGACAGGCGCGCACGCCTTCCACATGTCCGGCAAGCAGGTGCTGGACAGCCGGATGACCTTCCGGCGGGAAGGTGTTCCCATGGGCCTGCCCGGCTTCTCCGAGTTTGAGGTCTGGCAGACCAGCGAGGAGACCATCCGTGCCGCGCGGCGGGTCCTGAACGAATTATAATCCATAAAACGACCCCGGAAAGCTGCTCTCATGCTTTCCGGGGTCGTTTGTTGATCATCGTTTTTTCTGGCAGCCGGTCTCCTGCGTTTCCGGGGCAGCATGGCATACACATACCCAAAGGCTGTGCCGCACACACCGCCCACGATGTGCATGAAATTCGCCACATTATCGTGCGCAAAGATGACATCATACACCTGCTGGCCCAGGTAGAGCGCCGCCACCAGCAGCATGGTGACCGGGATGCCGCCCGAGAAGCCGGACAGGGATGCCAGCATGATGAGCATGAAGACGATGCCCGACGCGCCCCAGCAGGGCCGTGTGGGGGAACAGCGCACACTGCAGAATGCCCGAGATGAGGGCCGTGAGCAGGATGCCTTTGAGCAGGGGCAGGCTGCCGTACTTTTCTTCCATCGGCGGGCCGACGACGAGGAGAAGCAGCATATTATTCAGGAAATGGTCCCAGCTGCCGTGGCCCAGCACATGGCCGAAGAGCCGGATGTAAAACAGCGGGTCTTTCAGAGAACCGCGATAGACGCAGAACAGGTGCTTTGTGGTCCAGCCGCCTGTCCACTGCCCCAGGAACAAAGCCCCCAGGGAGAGCAGAAAAAAGGTCAGGATCACCGGCGAATTGTATTGCAGCTGCAATGATAGCTTGGGGCGTTTCGTAAGCGTTTCATCCTTTCAGCGCCCGCTCTGGCACGGACGGAATTTAAGGATATTATAGCATTTATGCCAGATACGGGTCAAGCAGGGCATCCACCGTTTTGTTCCGCTTGGGAGCGGGCTTGTGCACGGCGCGGCCGCGGCAGACCACCAGTTCCAGCATTGTTGTGCGCCGCCGGTTCCATCTGTTCGGTGCCGTCCAGCAGGATGCAGTTGAAATAGGCTCGTTTCATCCGTATTCTTCCCTTTCCGTTCCGGCGCAGGCCGTTTTCTTTCAGTATATCACGTTTGCGGAAGCGATAAAAGACATCTGTCGTTTTTTCTTCTGCCTCCTGCATTGACATTTCCCGCCCCGGTGGGTACACTTATAAGGTATTCTTTTCTGAAAGGGGGCCCCGCCATGGCAACGGAAGCCAAACTGCGTCAGTTGGCAGACCGCGGCTGTCCGGTCTACTATTTCTATTCCAGCGAGCGGTATCTTGTCCGGCAGGCGGTGTCTGCCGCCGTCCGGATCCTGAGTGCTGACACAGATGAGGAGACCACCGTGCTGGACGGTGCCGCGCCCGAGATCGAGCAGCTCATCATGGCAGCGGGCACCATTTCCTTCTTTGGCACCCGCCGCGTGGTGGTGCTGCCCGAGCTTGACCCCGCCGCCTACGGCGACAAGGATCTGGAGGAGCTGTGCAGCACCCTTTCCAGCCTGGAAAATGCCGTGGTGGTGCTGGGCAGTGTGTTCGAGCTGGAGCGCAGCAAGCTCAAGACCGGCAAGCGGGCACAAAAGCTGATCGCTGAATGCAAGAAGCTGGGCTTTGCCGAAGAGCTCTCCAAACCCAAGCCCTATGAGCTGAAGATGATGCTGATTGAGCGGGCCAAGGCGCAGGATACCACCCTGCCCGAGGGCGCTGCCGCAGCCCTGCTGGAGCGCTGCGGCGAGGATTCCTTCCTGCTGGAAAATGAGGTAGACAAGCTCTGTGCCCTTTCCGGCTACCAGACCGTTACCGCCGCCATGGTGGCCGAGATGGGCACCGTGAGCCTGGAAGCGGATGTGTTTGAGATGATCCGGATGATCACCGCCAAGAACGCCACCGGTGCCTGCAAAAAGCTGCAGACCCTGCTGCGCTTACAGCAGGAGCCCATTGCTATCACCGGCGCAATGATCGGCAGTTATGTAGACCTGTACCGGGTCAAGCTGGGTGCTTCCAAACGGAAGAGCTACGCCGCCGTGTTCAAGGATTTTGGCTACAAGGGCAGTGATTACCGGCTCAAGCGCTCCGCCGAAACGGCATCACATTACACGCTGGGCCAGCTGGAGACCTGCCTGCAGGTGCTGCTGGACCTCGATAAAAGTTTGAAGAGCCAGCCCGTGGATGTGCAGACCCTGCTGGAAGCAGCACTCTGCCGTCTGGCGCTGGCGGGGAGCGGACGATGAGCGAACGAGAACTGCTGCACACCGACCGGGTGCTGGTGGTGGAGGGCAAATACGATGCCGCCCGCCTTTCCCACCTGACCGATGCCATGATCCTGCTGACAGACGGCTTTGGCATCTACAAGGACAAAAAACGCCAACAGCTGCTGAAAGCCCTGGCGAAGAAAAACGGCCTGATCCTCTTCACCGATTCCGATGCCGCCGGGTTCCGCATCCGCACCTACATCACCGGTCTGGTGGGGGCAGAAAACGTGGTGCAGGCCTATGTGCCCGCCATCCATGGCAAGGAAAAGCGGAAGCCACAGCCTGGCAAGGAAGGCCTGCTGGGCGTGGAAGGCGTGGACGATGCCATCGTCCTGCAATGCCTGCGGGATGCACTGGGCGCAGAAGCCGGGGCCGCGCCTGCCCGCCCGGAGGGTCGGCAGATCACCTACACCGACCTGTACAACTGGGGGCTTTCCGGCACCCCGGGCAGTGCCGAGCGGAAATACCAGCTGCTCAACGCGCTGGGCCTGCCGCCCCGGCTCTCCAAAAAGGAGCTGGTGGAGGCGCTGAACCGGCTGTACAGCTTTGAGCAGCTGGATACCCTGCAGGCCGAAATACTAGAAGCACACTGACAGACAAAAAAGGGAGACCGCACCGCGCGGTCTCCTTTTTGTGTTACAGGGCAACATCCAGCGCCATCATCAGGGCAAACCCTGCCACCACGCTGATGACTCCCGCCGGTTCGTCTGCCTCCACGGCTTCCGGGATCATCTCCTGTGCCGTCACGCAGACCATGCACCCGGCGGCAAGGCTCATCAGCCAGGGCAGGGCTGCACTGACCCACCCGGCCAGTGCAAGGGCCAGCAGGCCCCCCAGCGGCTCCACAAGCCCGGAGGCAGCCCCCGCCGCAAAAGCACGGCGCTTAGACCTGCCCTCCTGCGCCAGCGGCAGGCTGACCGCAGCTCCCTCGGGAATGTTCTGCAGCCCGATGCCCAGCGCAAGGGCCAGCGCCCCGCTGATGGCATCTGGTTCTCCCTGCAGGGCCAGCGCGGCAGCAAGGCCCACCACCATGCCCTCGGGCAGGTTGTGCAGGGTGACTGCCAGCACCATCCGCCCACAGCGGCCCGGCCCGGCATTCAGCAGGCGGCCCGCCAGCGTTTCCAGCCGCAAAAGCCCTACCGCACCCAGCAGCAGGCCCACGGCAGGCGGGACCCATGCAGGCAGCGGCCCCTGCTCTGCCCGCTCAATGGCCGGCAAAAGCAGGCTCCATACGCTGGCCGCCAGCATGATGCCCGCTGCCATGCCGCAGAGCATCCGCCGGGTGGCAGGCTCCCCGGTCTTCCGCAGCAGGAACACACCAGCCGCACCGGCCGTAGTGCAGAGCATCGGCAGCAGCAGCACGGCCGCCGTCAGGAAAATCTGTTCCAAATCGCACTCCCCTTTCCCCGGTCTATGCCAAGGCGGCAGAGGTGTGCAGAGATCGACCCTAAACAGGATTTTCAAAAGGATTTCTGCAAAATTTCTTTGATCTGCTCCAGATCCTCTACAAAATAGATCCCCTGCTGGCGTTCCGGGGAGGAGAGCCCCTTTTCGATCATCCGGCCAAGCAGGACTTTCAGGCCATCGTAGTAGCCGTGCAGGTTATAGAGGATGCAGGGTGCCTCCAGATGCTTCAGTGACACCTTGGACATCACCTCCGCGATTTCTTCCAACGTTCCGGTTCCGCCGGGAAAGGCAATAAACGCATCCCCCAGCGCGATCATCTTTGTTTTGCGCTCCGTCATATCCTTTGTCACGATCAGCTCCGTCAGTCCCTCGTGCTGCAGCTCTCCCTGCACGAAAAACTCCGGTTCCACGCCGGTCACTTTGCCCCCGGCGTTCAGGGTGCTTTCGGCGATCTCTCCCATCAGGCCGCTGCGGGAGCCGCCGTAGACCAGCGCGTTCCCGCTCTCGCCGATCCAGCGGCCCAGTTCCTCCACCGCCTGTTTCAGGGCCGGATCATTGCCCTCGTTTGCGCCCAGATAGACCGTGATGTTCATTGTATTCTCCCCCAGTTTCGTTTTTGCCTTATTTTATCACGCTTTTCTCCGGCAGAAAAGAGGGCGGGCCGGTTTTCCTTGCAAATGCCGCCGGACTGTGCTATGCTGAGAGGAAAAAGGGGGATTTTCCTTATGAAAACAGCATTGACCATTGCTGGCAGCGATTCCAGCGGAGGCGCCGGTATCCAGGCGGATATGAAGACCATGACGGCCAACGGCGTTTTTGCCCTAAGCGCCATCACGGCTCTGACCGCCCAGAACACCACCGGCGTGACCGGAATCTTTGAGACCACACCCGAATTTCTGGCCCAGCAGCTGGATGCGGTGTTCACCGATATCTACCCGGATGCCATCAAGATCGGCATGGTGTCGTCGTCTGCGCTCATTGAGACCATTGCCAAAAAGCTGCGCCAGTACGATGCAAAACACATCGTGGTCGATCCCGTGATGGTGGCCACCTCCGGCTCCAAGCTGCTGCAGGACAGCGCCATCCAGATCCTGACCGGGCAGCTTCTGCCCATGGCCGAGGTGGTCACGCCCAACATTCCGGAGGCCGAGATCCTGTCCGGCATGACCATCACCGATGCCGCCGGGATGGAGGCCGCTGCAAAGTGCATCAGCGAAAAATACGGCTGTGCCGTGCTCTGCAAGGGCGGCCACAAGGTGAACGATGCCGACGATCTGCTCTGGCGCAACGGCAGCGGCAAATGGTTCCACGGCGAGCGCATCGCCAACCCCAACACCCACGGCACCGGCTGCACCCTGTCCAGCGCCATTGCCTCCAATCTGGCAAAGGGCTATCCCCTGGATGCCGCCGTAGAGCGGGCCAAGGCATATATTTCAGGCTGCCTGTCCGCCATGCTCGATCTGGGCAAAGGCTCCGGCCCCATGGACCACATGTTCGCCCTGCGCGGCGAATTCGTGGAGCACTGAGCCACAAAAAAAGGGCGATGATCTCTCATACGCCCCAGAACAGGATTCCCAGTCCCGCCGCCAGTAGGATCATTCCGATGGGCGACGGGGCTTTTTGCGTCCGCTTCTTCCAGACAAAATGCACCGCCCATAAAACAGCGAACACAAGGATCGATCTCGCATCCGGTGCAAATCCATCCGCCAGCGTCTTGATGCCGCCCAGTGTGGAGAGCATCATATTCAGCGCGGTCGCCAGGATCATGGCCACCACACAGGGCCGCACGCCGGAAAGAAAGGCTTCCACACCCGCATACTTCATCAGGTTTTTCAGCACCGCCGCGATCAGCAGGATGATGAAGAACGAGGGCAGCACCACCCCCAGCGTAGCGATCAGCGCCCCCGGAAAGCCGCCCTGTGATGACCCGATAAAGGTTGCCATATTGATTGCCAGCGGGCCCGGGGTGGACTCCGAAACGGCGACAAAACTCAGGAATTCTGCTTCGGTCAGCCAGCCATGACGCAGCACGGTCTCCCGCACCAGCGAGATCATCCCGTAACCGCCGCCAAAGGAGAGCGCTCCGATCATCAGAAAATTGAGGAACAGCTGGAGGTAGATCATGCTTTCTCCTCCTTCCGCAGCTTTTTTAACAGGTAGAGCAGCACCCCTGCCGCCCCGCAGAGCAGGATGTAGTAAAGGGACGAGAAGGACACCGCCGCCACCGAGCAGCCCACCATGGCCGCCACGACACCGGCAACGATGATCCTGTTGAAGGCCGTACCGGACAGGCTTTTCAGCATCTTCATCCCCGCCGAAAGGATCAGATAGATGACGCAGACCTGAATGCCCCGGAACGCGCTTGCCACTGCCGACAGCTGCAAGAACCGGTCAAACACCAGTGAAATCAGGTAGATGACCACAAACGAGGGCAGGCAGACCGCCAGCGTGGATGCCGCGGCCCCTTCTGCCCCTTCGATCTTATAGCCCACATAGGTGGCACTGTTCACCGCCACAGGGCCCGGCGTGGACTCCGCAATGGCGACCATATCGAGAAATTCCTCCCGGCTCAGCCACTGCTTGTCCTCCACAAATTCCCGTTCCAGCAGGGCCACCATTGCGTAGCCGCCGCCAAATGTGAACGCACCGATCTTCAAAAAAGTCCAGAACAGATCTCTTGTTTTTTTCATACACTTCACCTCGCTGCCTGCCTATTATAACATAAAGCAACGCGGAGTGCTATAATTGCGCATGCATTGATAAAAACAAATGCCGAAAACCCGCATGAATACAGGCTTTCGGCATTTTGGTCCATTACTCGAGCTCGGTAAGTCTTAATCATTACTAAGCAAATTTGTTTAGTAAGTCCATCCTTGGATGTTCACTTTTCCATGAGATTGCTGTGGTAGATGTGGCTTTCCGATTTTTTAGTATCAGGATAGTATCACGCAACCAGTGGGATCTCTGTGAGTATTATAACGTATTATCTTTTGTTTTTCAACCTGTTTTCGTACTTTGTTCTGTGTTCGATTTTATCGGCTACGTCCCTGCAATAGTCTGCCGAGAAGCCCTCACCCAGACCAAAAGATTCGGAGAAAACTTCAGCAACTGCTTCTGCGATTTCGTTCATAAATGAGGAAACTGTTATCTTCCTCATAATTCTTTTACTTTCGCCATCATACTCATTTGATGGTGCTTCCGGGAAGAAATCGTATGGATCCCACTTGTCGATTTCCTGTTTCACGCAACAATACACAAATTTTTCCTTGGCGCATATTTCATCATACCAAATCGTTGGGTCTGCACCATACGATGTCTGAACTTCGTTTTTGTCACTTTTGTGCTCAATCCACGCAACACCAAAAGGGTATATCGCTTGCTTGGCACCTGCCCGAATATGATACTGCACACCATTCTTTAGATATTCCGTCCAATAATCCATTATATCATCTGGTGTTTTATCCCATTCGTCCGGAATATCACTGAATAATCCAATTGAAAGCTTTGTTGTTTCCCTACAGAAACTTTTTATATCAACTCTTTCATCTGATTCTATAAAATCACTTTTTGATTCTCGGATCCCTTTTATACAACACGAAACCGTGTGCTCCTGTCCATCTGGAATATAGTCAATCAAAACCGCAAATCGTCCGTTTAATTCTGGGCACCGGTCGTCATTTCTTACTCTTCTGATTGTGCAATCGACTTTTTTCTCATCTTTAGTTATTTCAATCCTCCCCAATGGTGTCTGAATCATTCTGCTCACTTCTCTCTATGGTCGTTTCGATGAACAACTTCAAGGCATTCTGTGCAATGATGTTCGTTGTCACAAGGTCAAATCCACCACCAATTACACCGCCAGCCAACGGTACCATCTTTCCAAGATTGATGATTCCAGTCTGACCAAACTTTGTAATCAATCGAAATCCTACTTTTTGATTGATTCGAGTCAATGTTGCGCCTGAAATTTTTTCAATGCTAGCTGTTGCAATTTTCGTACCTAATTTGACCCCTGTACCTTTCAGAACATCCGCAACTGCTTGTCCGGTCATACAAGCATAGACCAGTGTCTGCACCTGATCGGTATTGGGTTCATAACCGCCCAGTTTGGCTACCGCAGCAATCATACGGAGCTGCACATAGAGGACGCTGCTTACATTAGCCGGAACCGCAACCGGAAGTGTAATTATCCCGCCAAGTCCCGTAAGAAAACCTGATGTCGTACACTTTACCAATTGATTTGCCACCAACGCCTTTGCTGCCTTTTCCGCTGTCGGGTATTTCGATGAATAATCCTCTGCCAGTTCATCAACCGACTTACTCACCTTCGGAATGCCCTGTAGTGCTTTGTCATAGCAGACATCCAGAATGTCAACCATCTGCTGCGAGGAAAGTGCTTCGTCTTTCTTTTGGTTAGCCTTGTCAAGCTGTTCCTTGCCTTTGCTGATTGCTGCAGCAGCCCCGTCTCCTGCCGTATCCACGATCTTTTTTCCAACAGTTGCGACCCCAGTCAAACCGTTTTTAACGTGTCTTGAAATTTAGCTTTTGCCATTTTCTTTTCTCCTTTTATTCAGTGTCCTCATAATAATCCCTGAAATTTTCGCGACTACCAGTTTTACACATGATGGAAACACGGCATCCAATCGTTCACAGGAAAGCACTCTATACTTATGACCACAACTTTGTCCCATCAACTCTATTTTCTATTAAACCGATTATATCAAATACGTCTAGTTCATTCAACTTCATTGGTGTATCACACCTTCCAACCATTAAGTTTTTCTTAATAGTTCCCACTGCCAAACTTGAACCATTCGAAAATCCCGAATCGTTGCCCCTATACGCACAAAACCCCCGCCAGCTCATACTGACGGGGGTTGCGCATTTCTGATTAAATCCAGTTGGTGGAAATTACTCGAGCTCGATGGTGGCAGGCGGCTTACCGGTGCAATCGTAGAACACACGGTTGACGTGCTTGACCTCATTGACAATGCGGTTGGTCACGGTGCCCAGAACATCCCAGGGCACATTGTAGCTCTCAGCCGTCATAAAGTCGGTGGTGGTCACGGCACGCAGGGCCACAGCGTAGTCATAGGTACGCTCGTCACCCATCACGCCGACGCTGCGCATATTGGTCAGGGCGGCGTAATACTGGTTGATTTCCTTATCCAGACCCGCCTTGGCGATTTCCTCACGCCAGATCGCGTCGGCATCCTGCACGATGGCAACCTTTTCGGGGGTCACCTCACCGATGATGCGGATGCCCAGACCGGGGCCGGGGAACGGCTGACGGCTGACCAGATACTCAGGCAGGCCCAGTTCGCGGCCAACCTGACGCACCTCATCCTTAAACAGGTTGCGCAGGGGCTCCACCAGCTCCTTAAAGTCCACGGTATCGGGCAGGCCGCCGACATTGTGGTGGCTCTTGATGACAGTGGATTCGCCGCCCAGGCCGCTCTCCACAACGTCAGGATAGATGGTGCCCTGTGCCAGGAAATCCACCTTGCCGATCTGCTTTGCCTGCTCCTCAAAGACGCGGATGAACTCCTCGCCAATGATCTTGCGCTTGCGCTCGGGCTCGGTAACACCGGCCAGCTTGCTGAAATAGCGGTCGCGGGCATCCACACAGATGAAGTTGATATCAAAGCCGTTGGCATTGCCCGGGCCAAAGACAGAGCAGACCTCTTCCTTCTCGTTCTTGCGGAGCAGGCCGTGATCCACAAACACGCAGGTCAGCTGCTTTCCGATGGCCTTTGCCAGCATCGCAGCCAGCACCGAGGAGTCCACGCCGCCGGACAGGGCACACAGCACCTTGCCGTCGCCAATGCGCTCCCGCAGAGCCTTGACATTGTTCTCCACGAAGGAGTCCATCTTCCAGTCGCCGGAGCAGCCACAGACGTTATACACGAAGTTGCGGAGCATCTTCTTGCCCTCAGCGGTGTGGAGCACTTCCGGGTGGAACTGAACAGCGTACAGGCCCTTCTCGGCGTTCTCTGCAGCAGCCACCGGGCAGTTCACGGTGTGTGCGGTGATCTTGAAGCCGGGGGCTGCCTGCTCAATGTAGTCGTTGTGGCTCATCCAGCAGATGGTGGAAGGCTGCACATCCGCGAACATCTTGCTGCTGTTGTCCACAAAGACCTCCGTCTTGCCGTACTCACGCTCCGGGGCGCGGCAGACATGACCGCCCAGCAGGTGCATCATCAGCTGGCTGCCGTAGCAGATTCCCAGCACAGGGATGCCCCAGTTGAAGATTTCGGGGTCGATGGTGGGCGAATCTTCCAGATAGACGCTGTTGGGGCCGCCGGTGAAGATGATGCCCTTGGGGTTCTTCGCCTTGATGACCGACAGGTCGGTTTTGTAGGAATAGATTTCACAGTAGACATTGTTCTCGCGGACACGGCGCGCGATCAGCTGATTGTACTGGCCGCCAAAGTCCAGCACGATGACAGTTTCATGCTGCATGATGTTCTCCTCCCTTTTCTATCCAATGGAATTTTACAGATAGATATAGTATAGCACATCTCACAACGAAAATCGACAGTCTTTGTGAACTTTCCCGATTTTATTTTACGCGAACAGGATGCCGCAGTACCGTTTTCAGTTTTTCCGGTGCTGTCCGACGCGGATCGCTGAGGTAAATTTCGTGGTGGCGGCGGTGCCCTGTAAAATCTGTCTCATAACCCTGTTCCCGCGCAAAAGCATCCATCTGCTCCAGCGTCTCCGGTTCAGTATCATAAGAACCAACATGCATACACTGCACACAAAGTCCCTCATCATAGTGGAGGAACTGCACTTTGGAGAAATCCTTCTTCTTTTTTGCAGTCGCTTCCTGTACGGCCCAGTCGAACACTTCCCGGGTCACAAAATCCGGCAGGCGGATCATACTTGTCCACTCAAAGCATTCTTTGTGGGCGTAGTCCACACCGTCCACCCCCTCCTGATGCCACAAACCCTCCAGCGGTGGGACAACATATTCAAAGTAACCGTCGATCTTATGGCTTCCCTTGTAGCTCATTTTGATAGTAAAGGCAATGCCATACAGCAACTCCATTGCCGCCTGATACTCTCCACCTGGTTCATTGGGGTCTCCCCTGCCCTGTACAGACACAAAATTCATCGGCGGAACAGTCACAATACCCGGCTTCCTGGGTGGAAGATAAAACTCCTTGTACTCTTTTTTATAGTCAAACGCCATAGTGCCGTCCTCCATTCTCCGACATCTTCTCTCGTTAATGTCAGCATATCATAACAACCTTTATTTGTAAACAGATCTACAACAAAAATTCCTCCAACTTTTGTCCGCCTTTATATCATCAGTAAATTTACTGCGATTCCTATTGCTATTTTTACAGATAACTGCTATACTGTAACCATAGAAAGGAGCTGACAGACATGGCATCTGTTGTAAGTGCTATTACCAATACGATCCCGATCACTCAATTCAACCGCGGCCTGGCGGGAAAGATCTTCGACGATGTCAAGCGGAACGGCGCAAAAGTTGTGATGAAGAACAACACCGCCGAATGCGTGCTTCTCTCTCCTGAGGAATACGTTCGTCTGATGGATGAGGTGAACGATGCCCGCCTGTTGACCATTGCCACCGAACGGATGGTGCACTATGACCCCGCCACAGTCATATCCGAGGCAGAAATGAACCGCCGCTTGGGCATCACGGCAGAGGACCTCGCAGATTTTGACGAGGTAGACATCGAATGAGCTGGACACTGGAATACCTTCCCGAGGCCGAAAAAGATCTGAAAGCACTGGATGGCAGCCAACGGCTCCTTGTCCTGAAAGCCATCAAAAAAGTGCAGCAAAATCCCCTGCCTGCTGAAGAAAATGGTGACGGAAAAGCTTTGGGCAACCATAGAAGCACCAATCTGGCTGGATTTCTAAAAATCAAGCTTCGTGCTTCCGGCCTGCGGGTCGTCTATCAGCTGCGCCACACCGAGACGGAAATGCTGGTGATCGTCATCGGTGTCCGTGCTGACGATGAAGTGTATGAAATTGCTCAGAAACGATCCAATCAATATGATCTGCTCGGCTGATCCCCCGGCAGCATAAAAAGCCTCCTGCTCTGCGGAATGCAGAACAAGAGGCTTTTCCCTTTGATTCGCCGATAGCGCAAAAAGAGCCTTCCCACTCTCCGGAATGGGAAGACTCTTTGTAAGTTTAACCTTTTGCCTTAGAACAGGCGCACAGGGTCAAAATCACTCAATGATCTTGCCGACGACGCCAGAACCAACGGTACGGCCACCCTCACGGATAGCGAAACGCAGGCCCTCTTCCATAGCAACGGGGGTCAGCAGCTCAACGTGCATCTGAACGTTATCGCCGGGCATGCACATCTCGGTGCCTTCGGGCAGGGTGATGATGCCGGTCACGTCAGTGGTACGGAAGTAGAACTGAGGACGATAGTTAGAGAAGAAGGGGGTGTGACGGCCGCCTTCGTCCTTGGTCAGAACGTAGACCTGAGACTCGAAGACCTTGTGGGGATGGACAGTGCCGGGCTTAGCCAGAACCTGGCCACGCTCGATCTGGGTACGGTCAACACCACGCAGCAGAGCGCCGATGTTATCGCCAGCCTCAGCGAAGTCCAGAGACTTACGGAACATCTCCAGGCCAGTGATGGTGGTGCTCAGACGATCGGGCTTAATGCCAACGATCTCCATTGCATCGCCAACCTTAGCAACGCCACGCTCAACACGACCGGTAGCAACAGTACCACGGCCGGAAATGGTCATGACATCCTCGATGGGCATCAGGAAAGGCTTGTCCTCCTCACGATCGGGGTTGGGGATGTAGGAGTCAACAGCGTCCATCAGCTCTTTGATGCAAGCATACTCGGGTGCATCAGGATCCTTGGAGGTGGACTCCAGAGCCTTCAGAGCGGAACCACGGATGATCGGGGTATCGTCGCCCGGGAAGTCATACTCGTTCAGCAGCTCACGGATCTCCATCTCGACCAGATCCAGCAGCTCCTCGTCGTCGACCATATCGCACTTGTTCATGAACACGACGATATAAGGCACGCCGACCTGACGAGCCAGCAGGATGTGCTCACGGGTCTGGGGCATGGGACCATCGGTAGCAGCAACGACCAGGATAGCGCCGTCCATCTGAGCAGCACCGGTGATCATGTTCTTGACGTAGTCAGCATGGCCCGGGCAGTCAACGTGAGCGTAGTGACGAGCATCGGTCTGGTACTCGACGTGAGCGGAGTTGATCGTAATACCACGAGCGCGCTCCTCGGGAGCCTTATCGATGTTGGCATAATCCATGAAGTCTGCGTCGCCCTTCAGTGCCAGATACTTGGTGATAGCGGCGGTCAGAGTGGTCTTGCCGTGGTCAACGTGACCGATGGTGCCGATGTTAACATGCGGCTTAGAACGGTCAAATTTTGCCTTTTCAGCCATTGGAATATCCTCCCTTAAACGGATTGAATTTGGTTACAACAGTCCTGCAAACACAGAATTGCATTGCAAAACTATTCTACTAAATTTGTCCTGTAAAATCAAGTGCTTTTACAGGAAATTTTGCCGGAGCTACACTACCCCGGCAAAATTTTACTTTGTTTCAGGCAATCAAGCCTTGGTACGGCCAGCAATGATCTGGTCGGCAATGTTCTTGGGAACCGGCTCGTAGTGAGAAGGCTCCATGACATACTGGCCACGGCCCTGGGTCTTGGAACGCAGGTCGGTGGCGTAACCGAACATCTGAGCCAGAGGAACGAAAGCGTTGACACGCTGAGTGCCTGCCATTGCCTCCATGCCCTGGATCTGGCCACGGCGAGAGTTCAGGTCGCCGATGACATCGCCCAGATACTCATCAGGAACGATAACAGCAACCTTCATGATGGGCTCGGTGATGATGGGGTCAGCCTTGCGCATAGCGTCCTTGAAGGCCATAGAACCTGCAATGGAGAAGGCCATTTCAGAGGAGTCGACCTCATGATAAGAACCATCCCACAGAGTGACCTTGACATCAACGACAGGATAGCCAGCCAGAACGCCGGACTTCATAGCACCCTGGATACCATTGTCGATAGCCGGGATGTATTCCTTCGGGATGGCACCGCCAACGATGGCGTTGACGAACTCATAACCCTTGCCGGGCTCGTTGGGCTCGATCTTGATCTTAACATGACCGTACTGGCCCTTACCACCAGACTGACGTGCGTACTTGGTCTCCTGATTGGCCTCCTTGCGGATGGTCTCACGGTAAGCGACCTGAGGTGCGCCAACGTTGGCCTCGACCTTGAACTCACGCAGCAGGCGGTCGACGATGATCTCCAGATGGAGCTCGCCCATGCCTGCGATGATGGTCTGACCAGTCTCTTCGTCAGTGTAGGTCTTGAAGGTCGGATCCTCTTCGGCCAGCTTTGCCAGCGCGATGCCCATCTTCTCGTTGCCGGCCTTGGTCTTGGGCTCGATGGCAACGCGGATAACAGGCTCGGGGAACTTCATGGACTCCAGAATGATGGGATGATTCTCATCACACAGAGTATCACCAGTGGTGGTGTTCTTCAGACCGACAACAGCAGCGATATCACCTGCATAGCAGCAGTCGATATCCTTGCGGTGGTTGGAGTGCATCTGCAGGATGCGGCCCATACGCTCTCTAGCGTCCTTCACGGAGTTGTAGACAGTAGTACCAGCCTCGACCTTACCGGAGTAGACACGGAAGTAAGCCAGCTTACCAACGAACGGATCGGTTGCGATCTTGAAGGCCAGAGCTGCGAAGGGAGCGTCGTCGGAAGACGGACGGGTCTCCTGCTCTTCGGTCTCAGGGTTCACACCCTTGATGTCCTCAACGTCGGTAGGAGCGGGCATATAATCCACGATAGCGTCCAGCAGCTTCTGGACACCACGGTTCTTGTAGGAAGAACCACAGACCACGGGCACCAGAGTGTTGGCAATGGTCTCCTTGCGGATGGCAGCCTTCAGCTCCTCGCGGGTGATCTCCTCACCCTCGAGATACTTCTCCATCAGGACTTCGTCGTTCTCGGCAACAGCCTCGATCAGGATGTTGCGGTACTCCTCGGCCTGCTCGACCATATCCTCAGGAATGGGCTCAGTGCGCATATCGTTGCCCATGTCGTCATAGTAGACCTCAGCGTTCATATCGACCAGGTCAACGATACCACGGAAGGTATCCTCCTGGCCGATGGGCAGCTGGATCGCCACGCCGTTAGCGTGCAGACGATCATGCAGCATCTTGATGCAGCGGAAGAAGTCGGCACCCATGGTATCCATCTTGTTGACGTAAACCATGCGGGGGACTTTGTACTCATCAGCCTGACGCCAAACGGTCTCAGACTGGGGCTCGACACCGCCCTTAGCAGCCAGAACGGTCACAGAACCGTCCAGGACGCGCAGGGAACGCTGGACCTCAACAGTAAAGTCCACGTGGCCCGGGGTGTCGATGATGTTGATGCGGTGACGGTTCTTCTTGAATGCAACCGGATCCTTCTGGGTCTCAGAGTGGCTCCAGTAGCAGGTGGTAGCAGCGGAAGTGATGGTAATACCACGCTCCTGCTCCTGAACCATCCAGTCCATGGTGGCACCGCCATCGTGGACTTCGCCGATCTTGTGATTGATGCCGGTGTAGTACAGAATACGCTCGGTAGTCGTAGTCTTACCAGCATCGATATGGGCCATAATGCCGATATTTCTCGTCATCTGAAGAGAAACTTCTCTGGGTGTAGCCATGAAATTAACCTCCTACAGAACAGATCAATAACGGAAATGAGCGAAAGCCTTGTTGGCCTCGGCCATCTTGTGGGTATCCTCGCGCTTCTTCACGGCGTTACCAGTGTTGTTGGCAGCATCCATGATCTCGGCGGCCAGACGCTGGGCCATGGTCTTCTCACCACGGCTGCGGCTGTAAGCGGTCAGCCAGCGCAGACCCAGGGTCTCGCGGCGGGCAGGGCTGACTTCCAAAGGAACCTGGTAGTTAGCGCCACCAACACGGCGGGTCTTGCACTCGAGGCTGGGCATGATGTTCTCCATCGCCTTCTCGAAAGTTTCCAGAGGATCGTTGCCGGTCTTTTCCTGAATCATGGAGAAAGCCTCGTAAACGATCTTCTGAGCGACGCCCTTCTTGCCATCCAGCATCACGCTGTTGACCAGACGGGTGACCATCTTGGAATTGTAAATAGGATCAGCTAAGACATCGCGCTTAGCAATGTTACCTCTTCTAGGCATCTTTCTTCCCTCCTTCACAGAATGATATCATCGGTACTCGAAAGTAATAAAACTCCCGTTGTGTCACAAAGAGCTGACCTTACATAAACCGTTACCCTCCGCGCAATGCGGACTTGTTATTTATATAATGGAAAGCCGTTTATGGCGGTTGTCCTCAATTACTTCTTTGCAGCACCGGCCTTAGGACGCTTTGCGCCGTACTTGAGCGGGCCTGATTACGGCCTGCCACACCCTGGGTATCGAGCGTACCGCGGATGATGTGGTAACGCACACCCGGGAGGTCCTTAACACGGCCGCCACGGATCAGCACGACGGAGTGCTCCTGCAGGTTATGGCCGATACCGGGAATGTAAGAGGTGACCTCGATACCATTCGTGAGGCGGACACGAGCAACCTTACGCAGAGCAGAGTTAGGCTTCTTGGGGGTCATGGTACGAACTGCAGTGCAGACACCACGCTTCTGGGGGCTGCTCAGATCAGAGTACTGCTTCTTCTGAGAGTTATAAGTCTTCTGCAGGGCGGGAGCGGTGCTCTTGGTAACCAGGACCTCACGGCCTTTGCGTACAAGCTGGTTAAAAGTAGGCATTTTGTTTCTCCTTTCTTAATAGTGAACATCGGATATTTTCCGACTTTTTAGCCGCACTTCCCCTATGGGGACGCGCAACAGTTATATAATACTCGTTTTGATTAGGAATGTCAACAGTTTTTCCAATATTTTTTTGTTTTATTCGCCGAAGGACTCAACTGCCGATTTTTCCTTTACTCCCTCAGTCTGCTGCGCAGACAGCCCCCTCTCAGAGGGGGCCTTTTCTCTGCTTCGGGCCAGGCAGGCCTCCCTCCCAGAGGGAGGTGGCATTGCGAAGCAATGACGAAGGGAGTTTCAAATCAAAAAAGCCGCCCTCCCCTGCGTTCAGGGAAAGGCGGCTCATGGATCGATTCAGTTCCGGGCAGACAGAGTTTTACTGCTGGTTTGCTGCAGCCAGCTCAGCGGCAACAGCCTCGTCACGCTCCTGCTCACGGCGCTTCAGATCCTCACGCACCTCCGGCAGACCGGTACCAGCGGGGATCAGCTTACCGATGATGACGTTCTCTTTCAGGCCGGCCAGCGGGTCAACCTTGCCCTTGATGGCGGCTTCGGTCAGCACACGGGTGGTCTCCTGGAAGGATGCGGCAGACAGGAAGGACTCGTTTGCCAGGGCAGCCTTGGTGATGCCCAGCAGCACCTGCTGATACTCGACCAGCTTGATGCCCTCTTCACCGTCGTCAATGCGCTTCTGCAGCTCGGCGTTGATGTTCTCAACTTCCAGACGGTTTGCCAGTGCACCACCGATCAGGTCGGAGGAGCCGGAGTCGGTCACGCGGACCTTGCGGCACATCTGACGGACGATGACCTCGATATGCTTATCGTTGATCTCAACGCCCTGCAGACGATAGACCTTCTGGACCTCGCTGATCAGGTAGTTCTGCACATCGCTCAGACCCTTGATGGCCAGAATATCCTGGGGATACAGAACACCTTCGCGGGTGATGATGTCGCCCTTCTCCACACGATCGCCGGGCATGACACGTGCATGCTGGGTGAAGGGGATGGAGTAGCTCTTCACCACCTCGGCACCGTTCTCATCCTTGCCGGTGACCTTGATGACGACGTTCTTCTTGGTGTCATCCTGAGAGACAACACCGGAGATCTCGCTCATAATGGCCATGCTCTTGGGACGGCGGCTCTCGAACAGCTCCTCAACACGGGGAAGACCCTGGGTAATATCCTCAGCAGATGCGATACCGCCGGTATGGAAGGTACGCATGGTCAGCTGGGTACCGGGCTCGCCGATGGACTCTGCTGCGATGACACCGATGGACTCGCCCAGCTGGACGGGCTCACCGTTTGCCATATCGCTGCCGTAGCAGTGTGCGCAGACACCCACCTTGGCGCGGCAGGTCAGCAGGCTGCGGATCTTCAGCTTGGTGATGCCTGCAGCCTCGATGTCGTTGGCATCGTACAGGTCGATCATCTTGCCCTCAGGTACGATGACCTCGCCGGTGACGGGGTTGATCACATCGCCCACAGCGTAACGACCGATGATACGCTCACGGAAGCTCTCGATTTTCTCCTTGCCCTCGTGGATCTCAGAGACCCACAGGCCGTCGGTGGTGCCGCAGTCGATCTCACGGACAATGACCTCCTGAGAGACATCGACCATGCGGCGGGTCAGGTAGCCGGAGTCAGCGGTACGCAGAGCGGTATCGGCCAGACCCTTACGAGCGCCACGGGCAGAAACGAAATATTCCAGAATGTTCAGACCTTCGCGGTAGTTTGCACGAATGGGCATCTCGATGGTCTTACCTGCGGTGTTGGCCAACAGGCCGCGCATGCCGGCCAGCTGTTTGATCTGGTTCATAGAACCACGCGCACCGGAATCAGCCATCATAAAGATCTCGTTGTCCTTGGGCAGGTTGGCTGCCAGAGCCTTGGAGACCTTATCGGTAGTTGCCTGCCAGATGTTGATGGTCTGGGTGTAACGCTCGTTCTCAGAGATCAGGCCGCGGTTGAACAGCTTGTTGACCTGAGAGACCTGCTTATCCGCGTCAGCGATCAGTTCGTCCTTCTGCGGAGGAATGACAGCGTCACACACAGCAACAGAGATTGCAGACAGGGTGGAGTACTTATAGCCCTGAGCCTTGATGGAGTCCAGCATCTTTGCGCAGGCACGGGTGCCATTGCGGGTCATGCAGCGGGAGATGATGTCGGGCAGGGTCTTTTTGGTCACGCGGAAGCTGACCTCATACTCCAGCCAATGCTCCGGGTCGGTGCGGTCGATATAACCCAGGTTCTGAGGAACGGGGTTATTGAAGATGATCCGGCCGACGGTGGCATCCACCAGACCGGTGCGCTCCACACCGTCAATGACCATGGTGCGGCGGACCTTGATGGGAGCGTGCAGGGTCACAACGTGCTCTGCATAGGCCATCAGGGCCTCGTTCTCATCACGGAAGATCTTGGCTGCACCCTCTTCGTTCTCACGAACGGTGGTCAGGTAGTAGCTGCCCAGGATCATATCCTGAGTAGGAACGGTAACAGGTGCGCCGTCAGAGGGCTTCAGCAGGTTGCCGGAAGCCAGCATCAGCATCTTGGCCTCGCGGCAGGCATCCTCGCCTAGGGGCAGGTGAACTGCCATCTGGTCACCGTCGAAGTCGGCGTTGAATGCGGTACATGCCAGGGGGTGCAGCTTGATGGCACGGCCCTCGACCAGCACGGGGTTGAATGCCTGAATGCCCAGACGGTGCAGGGTAGGTGCACGGTTCAGCAGGACCGGGTGGCCCTTGATCACGGTCTCCAGGCTGTCCCAGACCTCGGGCTTTGCACGCTCGACCATCTTACGGGCAGACTTGATGTTGTTGGCAACACCCTTCTCGACCAGATCCTTCATGACGAAGGGCTTGAACAGCTCCAGAGCCATCTCCTTGGGCAGACCGCACTGATCCATCTTCAGCTCAGGGCCGACGACGATAACAGAACGGCCGGAGTAGTCAACACGCTTGCCCAGCAGGTTCTGGCGGAAGCGGCCCTGCTTGCCCTTCAGCAGATCGGACAAGCTCTTCAGGGCACGGTTGTTGGGGCCGGTAACCGGGCGGCCGCGGCGGCCGTTGTCGATCAGGCTGTCAACTGCTTCCTGCAGCATCCGCTTCTCGTTGCGCACGATGATGTCGGGAGCACCCAGCTCCAGCAGGCGGCGCAGACGGTTGTTGCGGTTGATCACGCGGCGGTACAGGTCGTTCAGGTCGGAGGTGGCAAAACGGCCGCCATCCAGCTGGACCATGGGGCGCAGATCAGGGGGCAGCACGGGCAGCACGTCCATGACCATCCACTCGGGGCGGTTGCCGGAAATGCGGAATGCCTCAACGACCTCCAGACGCTTCAGGATGCGGACCTTCTTCTGGCCGGAGGACTTTTCCACCTCAGCGGTCAGCTCAGCGCTCAGCTGATCCAGATCGATCTCCTTCAGCAGATCCTGAATAGCCTCAGCACCCATGGAAGCCTCGAACTCATCGCCGTAGCGCTCACGCATCTCACGGTATTCCTTCTCGGTCAGCAGCTGCTTCTTTTCCAACGGGGTCAGACCGGGATCGGTAACGATATAGCTTGCAAAGTACAGAACCTTCTCCAGCAGGCGGGGGCTGATGTCCAGCATCAGGCCAATGCCTTGCCGCCCAGAGGCTGCTGTGACCAGAGTTAGGGGCCGGTGGAACGGGCGATCTTATCATCGACCAGGTGATTGCAACGAGGTAGTACATATAACGACGGTAACGCCCGGTTATCGAACTTCACCGGTACGGCTATCGTAAACGGTAGTAGTCTGCCGTCACGATCCAGCTCGATCTTGAGAAGTCGATGATGGGACCCTTCTCGCCCCATGATCTTGGGATGGTATGCGGGAGCATTCTCGCTGCGCCATCTCGCGGGCGGTATCAAAAGTATCGCCGATGTCGTTCTCACGGCAGAGTCAAAGACAGGTCATGACCTGATGCCGCAGGCCTTGGCAGCGTAGCCAGTAAGCCGGGGACTTCAGCACCTGACCGATGTTCATACGGAAGGCACGCCCAGCGGGTTCAGCACGACCAGCGGAGTGCCGTCGGGCAGGTAGGGGCATATCCTCCTCGCAGGATGCGGAAACGACACCCTTGTTACCGTGACTGCCTGCCATCTTATCGCCGACGCCGATCTTAAGCCTGGCGATATAGCAGCGGGACGACCTCGCGCACACCGGCTGCAGCTCGTCGCTGCCCTCCGGTAAAGACCCTTGACATCCAATGATGATGCCATATGCCGTGAGGCACACGCAGAGAGGTGTCCGCACCTCGCGGGCCTCGCCGAAGCGCAGGAAAGCCTCAGCGGTCAGCTCCAGTCTCGCCCTTAGACCTTACCGACCAGAATATCACCGCTCTGACCTCGGCGCCGATCGGGATGATGCCGCGCTCGTCCAGGTCTTCAGAGCGTCCTCAGAAACGTTGGGGATAACGCGGGTGATCTCTCTGGTCCCAGCTTGAGTATCGCGGCCTGGTCTCGTACTCCTCAATGTGGATGGAGGTAAACACGTCCTCACGGACGACCTCTTGTCCAGCAGGACGGCGTCCTCGTAGCTGTAGCCCTCCCAGGCCATGAAGCCGATCAGGCGTTCACCCAGAAAGATCTCGCCGTTGC
>VOFB01000396.1_pt1 | contig 90001 bp, 160 predicted proteins | sample 5384141 | NCBI WGS metagenome assembly VOFB01 (sample SAMN12384721, study PRJNA508395) | human gut metagenome | isolation source: healthy gut A | host: Homo sapiens | reverse complement strand
TCTTCCTATTTTCATACAAGGAAAGTCTTTTCTATGAAATAATTCTAAACAGGCTTTGTTTCCTATTTTAAAATTTTCATTACATCTTTTGCAGTTAAAATATTCATAATGTTTGTTTGTGTATTAACTCCCATATTTTGCTGTATTTTTTGAATGATATTTTTCCTGTCCCTCTATTCTGGGCAATTCTAAACAAGTATGTTATACTTCACTGGATTTCCACCACTCTGCTATCTAGCAAAGTTACACCCATTGCTTGCGATGGTTTTATCACGCTCGAGCTGTGGCTATGTAAGTGTATCATTATTGTGTATTTAGCTATTGGGTATTCAATTTTCAATGTACTTTCCTAGAATTTTATTCAATTCTCTTGACAGTTTATTGTAATTGATGTATTCTATTGCTATAGATAATCGATTACTAACTGTGAATTAATTATGCTATAATTGATTTTACGTGTCAATAGCTTACAATAAAATAATTTAAAAATTGGGAGATAAAAATATGAAAGTTAATTTTAGAATTGAATCATCTTCTTTTTGCTATGTATTTAATAAATACAAAATAGAAGAAATTAAAGGAACAAAATGTATATTACCTGAAAAAAATGCTACAAAAAGAACTATTAGCGTAACGGAAAAATATTGATGAATTACTTATTGAAATTCTAAATATTGGTAAAAAGTTTTCTATAAAGAACCTATTGAATATATTGAATTACTTAACTTCTATTCTAAATATGGCTCTTTCGGTTTCATGATAGATTTAGCAATAAGCAAATATTTTATATTTGAAGATAAAGTTGCAGTAAGAGATCCATTCTATATAAATAATAAAAGAAAATGTTGATTTTATGAATGTAGATGAGTATTTAAAGTTCTTCTTACCTAAATTAAATAAACGAGATATAAATTCTTTAATAAAGAAATGCAAAGATATTGCAACTGATATTAAAAAGAAAGTTATTTAACATCTATTATAAATGAATATTTAATTTACAATGAGAACTACGCAGAGTCTGTTGAATTAGTTTTAAATTATGCTAGGTCATTATATAAAACTTTATCTTATACATTAGATAATAAGAATGTAACAATGGATTTACCTTTCTTAAATGCAAATCATATAACATCTAATATAAGAGAATTATATTTTAATAATAGTTTTGGAATTACAATAAATTATTTAAAACAAGCTATTGATATAGCTTATTCAATGCAAATGGCTCAAGATGTTAGATTGCTTAAAGTTTGTAAATTCTGTAATAAGGCTTTTATTGCTAATAATCCAAAAGCTGAATATGACACACCACAATGTAAGAATAAAAGCAAATGTTTATAAAAGCAGAAACAAATCTATTTCTAAAAATGTTATACAAACTGAAAAAAGGTATTTCTGTTAAAGTTCCTAGCAAGTAATTATTAGATGAAATTGTTAAGAAATTAAATAGATAATGAAAGGTTAATTGTTATGAAAATTAGATGTTTAAAATGTAACGATGTTATTGCAGCAGTATACTCTCGTGAGTTTAAAAAAAGAAAGATGGAAAAATCATTTATCAAGTTGAAAATGGTAAATTGGTAAAGTTAATTGCACCTGAAGGGACTATAGTAGAAATTAGAGATAAAATTGAATTATAAATAATGGAAAGAGAGAATTAGCTATGAATAAAATATTATCATTTGTCATAAATGAAAAAAATGAATTTTTATTGCTTTTAGGAAGCGATAAAGATCCACAATTTAAAAAATCTTTTTGGTATGTTGTTACAGGAGGATGTGAAAATGAAGATTCATCATTAAAAGAAACTGTAAAAAGAGAAATAAAGGAAGAAACCAACTTAGATGTATTAGAATCTACATATCTAAATTGGATATTTAAATATAAGTCATTAGGAAATGATTGTATAGAATATGTGTTTATTTCTAGGGTTAATGATACTAATATTATTTTAAATGAAGAAAGTATAGAGTATAAATGGTGTTCATTAGAGGATTTCGTTAATTTAATCCAATGGTATGGAGATAAAATTTTATTAAATAAAGTGTTAGAAAAAAGCCATAGACAATAAAATTTATTTTAAAAATGAAAAAAAAATAGAAAATTTCAACTAATTGTATATATGTCAATGATGTAAAACGAGAATATAGAGTTTACCGTGTAAACTAGGATTGACTATGATTATTAGATACTGTAATTAATTTTATGGTATCTATTATTTTATATTTTTAATATACATCATTTTTGTTATAATGTAAATATAATATTAATTTTTATGCGTTCACTTAATAAACCTTATTAAAAAGGTTTTATTAAGTGAACATAATATCTATTGTTTTTTAAACATTTATTGTATTTGAAATTCTATCTCCATAATGATGTCCTTGATATATGATATTTTCATACATATCCTATATCATTGCAATTTCTATACATTTTACTGCATTTTCTCTTGTTTTTATTTCATGTGGTAAATATCTCTTTATATTTTTTTGATTTTGTGTTATAATATTATTCATAAGTGATTCAAGTCCTTTCGTATAATTTTTATTTTGACAATTCAATTATACTACTTGAATCACTTTTTCTATATTTTTGTTTCACATCAATTGTAACACTACAAGTTACTAACAAAAATTTAACATGGATATTGCAAAAAGCCAATAGTTTGTGATAAAATAATTATAGAAATATAACATTTTTATAGAAAGAGGTCGTTATGGAAAAAATAGAGATACTATTAAGCAATCAATTTTATATTGATAAAATATCAAAAACAAAATTAATAGCTTATAAAAGTTTTAGAAAAACAAAGAAAGATAAAGGATATGAATGGTACAATAAACGTGAAAAGTTAAAATTAGGAATACAACTTTGTGATTTTTTAAACACAGATTTCCATTCATTTGAAAATGTTAAGAAATTTATAGACCAATATAGTGTATCTGCAATTGCTGAAATAGGAAAAAGTTCCAATTTATACATATTATACAGAAAAATGAATATAATGAAATGGTTAAAACTGTTATAGAGAGACAGCTGACAAGATAAAAGAAAATTCAAAAAGCATTTATAAAAGATATTAAATACATATATAATTTAAATAATTTGGAAGAAGTAAGTGAATTATCTCCAGCACAAAGATTATACATATTAAGAACTCGTAAAGAAAAATCTCAACTTTTAAATATTTTTTGAACATAATAAAATCAAATTATGTTTTAATAATTTTGGAGATTTTAATCAATTTCAATTACAAAAGAAGATGATGCCCAAAAAATTGCAAAATTTGTACGAGATAGTGAAACATTACCATATAATTATCTTTGTGAAAAACATTATACCTAGTTTTATTATAGAATTATTTGAATTAACTTCAATAGAAAACATAGAAATCAAGAAATGTAAAAACTGTGGTAAATTTTTTTGTACCAGAAAAAAGGTCTGATGAATTATATTGTAATAATATTTTGAAAATGATAAGACTTGCAAAAGAAGTTGGTCCTTTTAAAAGTAAAACAAAAATTAATGGAAGAAAAGAATGATTTAAAAAGTTTATAGAAATGTTTATCAAAAGTTATTATTAAGAACAAGGAGAAATCCTGATAATACACAGTATGAAACAGAGTTTATAGCTTTTAAAAAGAAAATGCAGAACTAAAAAGAACAGATAAATAATGGAGAATTATCTCAAGAAGAATATATTAATTGGCTGAATGAACAATAAAAAAATATTATATGGAAAGGATTTAATATGGAAAAAATATAGATATTTATAATAAAAAGAAGAATGTAACATAAAAGCAAAAATATTTTATAATGAAGAAGACTCAATAAAAACTAATATATTTATATTTTGTCATGGATATTGTAGTGGAAAAGGAAGTAATTCAGTTAAAATAGTAGCTAATAAATTATTAGAACATAATATTACTTCTATTTCTTTTGACTTTCAGGACATATAGATAGTGTGCAAGGTACTGATAAATTGAAAGTAGATGTATGTATTTCATATATAGATTCCATTATCGAATATATAAAAAAACAATATGGCGAAAATATAAAAATTTCATTTTACGCTATTAGTTTTGGAGCATATATTCTCTTAAATAAACTTATAGGAGATAATAATGAATATGATAATATAGTTTTAAGATCTCCTGCTTTTAATATGAAAGATATTTTTACAAATTGTTTATTAAAAGAAGAATTTGAAGAATATAAGAAGAATGGAAGAGCAAAGACTGGACATGGTGGAAAGATAATAGTACCATATTCCTTTTATGAAGATTTAATAGAACATGATTTGTATATAAAATATAAAGAGAAAAGAAAGATACTTATAATCCAAGGAGATTTAGATGATACTGCTCAATTACAGATACATATAAATTTATAACAAATAGACCTGAATTTGAACTTATAGAAATGAAAAATGTTAAACATCATATGGAACCAGATGAAATCTCTGTAAGTACTGAAATTATGCTAAAAAAAGCTTGAAATGTGTGATTGACATAATCTGGAAAGAGTGATATAATAAGTATGTAGTTTTTACTATATTTAGCTAATTCGTTCCTATCTCTAAAATTTAAACTATTTATTTAAGGAGGACTATTTATGTTATACACAAAGAAAGAAGTAAGTGGTAAGTGGGGATTTGTCAACGAAAAAAAATGAACCTATTTGTGAATTTATCTATGATGAGGTGCGGGATTTTCAGAAGGAATTGCAGCAGTCAGAATAGATAATAAATGGGGGTATATCAATGAAAATGGCTCTCAAATCTGTGAAATCAGATATGAAGCTGTAGGAGATTTTCAAAGCAAACTCAGGTTGTAGACAAAGAAGGAAAAAGATGCTACTTAAATACAAGTGGCGAAGAAGTAACTGTTACAAATTTCATGAATGAAGAAATGATTTTTGAAGGATGTAAAAGTTGTGCGATTGAAATCATGTAATTACAAATTTACCTGGTGGATATTTATATGAAGATGAACTCGTCAACGTAACAATAGATCCAGAAATTCCTATTAAGGGGTTTATTGTTATAGGAAGTAGAAGGCATGTAGCTACTACTACATTAATGACAAGAGAGGAAAGAATCTGAATAGAAGATATTACCAACAAGGTGAAATTAGCTCTGGAATCTCTGGGGCAAAAAACATTCTCTTATTTGAAGATGGATTTGTTGAACATTATAGAAGATGGATTATTCCTTCTGATGATTGGATGTTCCAGTTTGGAAGAGGAAAAAATCTTAAACAAATCACAATGTATGCTAGAAAAATATGACTCTAGAACAGAAAAGAGAAATGTTAGTATTTGCAGAAAAGGTCAAAGATTTTCTTAAAACGAATTAGCCAAAATGGGGAGAATATATTATTCTCCCTAAACTTTATAAAAAAGGATATGTTTGTTATGAATTTATTTGATTATTTTAACAATAATATACATATAGATAAAATAAATAACATTGATGAAGATGTTCGTGAATTAGCTATTGTAAGATATGTTATGAAAGAAGCTTCTAAAATGTTTTATCGTGATTATACTTTTTTCTTGGATAAAGAAAATATAAAAAGACAGAGAAGGTATTTATAATAAGGAAGTAGACCTAAATAATATTCAAGATTTTGCAATTGTATGTAAAAGTTACTGTAATATAATCATGGATTTATTAAAGCAAGTTTATAATATTGATTCTGAATTAGTGTCACCTTTTGAAGATAAATTTAGACATGTTGATTTACTTATAAAAACCAAAAATGGGAAAAACTATATAGTTGATCCATTAACTGACTTAATTGAAATGCAAGTAAGCATGAGAACAAATAATTTTGCTTCAGAAGAATATTATAATAGTAATTATACAGGAATATTAAATAATATTAGTTTTCTAAATGAGAATACTTTTTAGCGAAAATTGATACTAAAATTGGATACAAAAATGATGGAATATATTTAAATGATTTTTTAAATTATTAAAAACAAAATTAGATAATATAGAAGAACTATTAAAAACTAATGATTCAGTTGCATTTGAATTGCTAGGACAAGAATATGATGGAAGAAAATTTTCAGAGAAGGAAAAGAACCGAGTTAAAGTTAAAATTTATAAGTAAATATTTGAACAATAGAAAGAACTTAAATGGTATTGTAGATTTGGTCATGTTTTCTAATATTGTAATTAAAGAATTATTTACAGATGCGGAACAAGAACAAATTCATGTTTACAGCTTTTTGTAGATAATAAAGATTTGAAAATGAAAATTTAAAGAATATACTTATAAATAAAGAAAATAGAAAAAGAGGAGTAGTTATCAATTTTGATAATAATAATTATATTTTATCATTAAATAATACTATATTAGAATATGATGAAGATACATGGAAGAATATTGTAAAAGAAAATAATATATTCATAAAGCCTAAATATCCAGTTAAATTATTAAAATATTTAAAAAGTAATGGAGCTGACAGAAATATAGTACATAACAATGAGTTTTTAAGATTGTTTAATAAATTTGAAAATAATTTATTAAATAAAAGGATATTCATTAGAAGATATTATAAATAATAATATTTTTATACAAAATGAAGTTATATATAATAAATCTGAAGAAGAAAATATCTCATATAAAATTGAAAATGGGAATTTGGTATTTAAAGAATATGGTAAGAATCTTAAACATACTGTTTTATATCAAGATGAAGGAAGAAATATTTCGAATATAACAGAGCCAATTTTAAAAAGAAAATGAAAAGACTTCATTTATATGAATTTGATTCTAATGGAATATTTGATTTAGAAGATGCTACTGGAATAGAAAACCTTGTATCACCATTGAGAAATGGAAGATACTTGTCAAGAAATTCTTCTTTCTATGAAGCTAAAACATATTCAGAACTTTCTGATGATAGAAAAAATTAAGCAAACTTTTAACAGAAGATTTTTCAAAGAAAAAACTTTGTAATACTTGAATATTTGGCAAATTCATCTGCAAAAGTATATTTTGAAGAATTAAAGAAAAAATAGAAAATCAATATAATCAAGTTATAGAAGCACAAAAGTGTTTTGAAGAAGATTGCGCAAATATAGTAAGATTTTTTAAAAATGAACCATTACAAAATATTAGATATGATTTACCAGATGGAAAAAGTAAAATACTAGAACGTCACATTGAGTTGGATAATAAGCAAATATTATATTTGTTTTTTTTGCTCAAATTTAAAATTTAATACGCCTAAACATATAATAACTCCTGGATTGGGTTCAATCTTTGTTGGTCCAATGTTAAAAGTATGTATGGATTTGAATATACTAATATATTATTTAGCTTATATTCTAAAGACGAAAAAATTAAGAGCTATTTCTGCTCAAAAGAATTTCGACGATATATTTAGTAATGATTTATGGAAAGATACAAATAATCAACTTGTGTTAATTGATGATAATGTAGGTTCATGTAATACAATGAACACAATTAGAGAAAAGTTAAAAGAAAGAGGGAAAATGTGTAAATTTGGAGCAATTAAATATAATTGGAATTTTTACAATCAAGTAAAACATGGTGAGTTAGACCATCCAACTTTCGATGTATCAGATGTTGATTTCCTAACAATATTAGATGACCCTGGATATTGGATTATGAGAGATTCTATCACAGCATTAAAAGAAACAGACGGTGATGCTTATGTATCTATTATGAAGAAAGAAGGACTTTGTCAAGATGAACATCCAGATATTGCAATTTTAATGCAACTTGCAGAAAAATATTCTCAAAGTTCAGAGATTGATTTGTATGATATGAACAGTAAGAAAATAAAAAAAGACTTCAGCTTTTTTATGTACTAAATTAAGAGAACAAATTAAAGAAATAATAAGAGACTTTCCGTCTCAAAGGTAGAGATGAATAAAATAAAAAAAAAATTAAAAGAATTTTAGAATACAAAAGCAATTATAAATTTTTACAAAAGATTTAATACAAAAAGATGAATGCATTTACTGTGATAATGAGTTGCTTCAAGATAAAGAACGGCAATAAAATCAGTGAAACAGAAAGATGGGTTGATGTTGGGTACAGAAACAGAGGAGACTATGCTCAAATGTTATCAAATTTATTTCCTTATACATTTAAATTTAGGGGAAAAAAAAGCTGCAAAGTATTGAAAATTTCTTTCAAGGAATTAAGTTTAAAGATAAAAAAGTGCAAAATTATGTATTTACATATTATGGAACACAAGCTGTTCATATAAAAGCTGCAACTGATTATGACTGGAAAAAAAAGTGGCTCAATTTATTGGCAAGGTAAAGAAATAAAAAGAGATAGTAAAGAATATGAAATGTTAGTTGATGAATTATATATTTCTGCAATACAAAATCCTATTTATAGGGGAATATTAAGTAATTGTAATAAATTTATTATACATTCTATTGGTGAAAATAATAAAAAAGATACAACATTTACTAGATATGAATTTGAATTTGAATTAAATTGTTTAAAAGATTTTATACAAACTAAAAAGGAGTTAAATGATATGAAAAAAAATTTTAAATTGGTTAGGTCAGGAAATGAAATTTGAAGGAAATTTGAGTTCTGCTATTGCTAACCATGAAATAACAAATTTTCCAGGTAGCTATGTATATGAAGATGAACTTTTTAATATTGCAACAGACCCTGAAATTCCTATAAAGGGATATATGATACTAGCAATAAATAAGCCAATACGTACGATAACGGATTTAACAAAAGATGAAAGAAATAAATTAGTTGATTTATCAAATAGATTACTAGAAACTATGCATAATTGTGGATTTGAAAAGTAATGATATATCAAGATGAGTCTAGTTCAGGATATTTACACATCAATTTTATACCTAGACATGAATGGATGAATCAATTTCATGCAAATTTTGGAAATATGGGGATTTATGCTAAAGAGGTTCTAAATGTAAGTGACGATTATAGAAAAGAACTTTTTAAATTGTATTGATAAAATTAAAGAGAATTTTAAATAAGAGTATGCTCTATGTAGGGCATACTCTATTTATACGTATTGATTAATTAGTAATTTGTGATAAATTTCACAGCATCCAGGTTTCCTGAAGTTTCAATACGCGCCACAAACTTTCCATAAAATTATTGTCTTTAAAAGAACAACATTCTGTACAGTTTTTAGGGACAGTTTTTCATAATAAATTTTTGCTCGTTCACAATGCATTAATTCTTCAAGTTCACCTTTTCTCCCTTCTAATACTCCGTAGTGATAATTAAGATCTGTGATTCTATCCCAGAGTACACAACACAGAAGATTAGTTCCATATAATGGAGGAGAGATGAGAGAACTCCAACATCTAGATGGCTTTTCTCGTTCTACCATGGCTCTGTTATTATAGATAGTATTTAAATCATTAGGAATTTGATAGTCCTTAAGTCCATAAGAATAAGCTGTTTCTTTTTAATGATACGAGTTCTTCTATAACATCTAAAGAAACGATTTCATCTTTTAACACTTTCAAAGTCTGAATAAGGACTTTTTACTCCTTGAAATACATCTACACCAATATTTGCGATATTTCTAATAAAATCATCATAATGTCCAGCATTTAATGGTCTAATGCAAGTTCTTGTACCAATCAATAATGAATTTTCTCTACCAATTTTTGCTCTAGCATTACACAATTATCTAAAAGATGAATTGCATCATCGTACGAAAAATCATTATTTTTGATTTTTGATTGGAATAAGTTTTATAGGCATCTGCTGAAATTCCTGGAAAACTTATTCTTATAAAGGATGCGTTTTCAACCAGACAATCTAATAATTTATCTGATATCTTGCTTCCTGTACTTACATAGACAATTCCCATATTACACTTTTGATTAGCATGTTCTATCATACTAATTCTATCTTTATACAAATCTGGATTTCCTTCCCCACAAATTTCAAATCTAACGGTATTAAATCCTCGTCTAGATGAATAAGAAGAAATTTCATCCAATATGTTTTTGTATTTATCGATAGGAATGATAGGATATTTGATATGCTGATCTGCTACAGCCCATTTTCTACTTGGACATGCTAAACAGTCTTTACAATCAAAATCGCAATACGGAAAATCTTTAGAACTTACTGAAAGAATTGGCATTTGGTCGATACCATGTTGAATTGCATACTTAATAGCTTCACAATAATCTTTTTCCATTAAAGGATAGAGATGTTGTGGAGAGTGTGTCCGTGAAAACCAAATCGTTTTCCAGTTTCCATGTTTACTGCTGAAAATTGTTTTGCTGTTAAAATACTATTTTTGTTCATAATATCCCTCCTTATGTCATGGAAAAATGTGGCAATTTATATCAATATGCTATTATGTTAACACACTAATTGATTTTTGTCAAGATAGCTTTAAATATTAGTATTATAACAACTGTATGTTAGTCAATGATGTGAAACAAATTAATATATTATTCTCGTAATATATTGAATTTGTTTTTTATTTTATGCACACATTAATTCTGTTCTTTTTCTTTGGACGTTAAATACCCTAAAATAGCCATTGGTATTCTATTAGATCTCTTTAAATATACTGCTCCTTGTTTTCTTAAATCTTCTAAACTATAAAATGTAAGCCAACTATAAAATCTTTCATTATCGTTTCTATGACTTCTTTCTACTTTCCCATTATGTTCAGGCGTTCTTGGTCTGATTTTATGATGCTTTATATTTAGGCTATTTAATAATATATCCATTGGATGTTCTTTCTTTATTTCTGCTTGATTATATGTAAATTCTATTCCATTATCTGTTTGTATTTCTTTGGCTTTATATCCATAGTATTTAATACATCTCTTTACAAAGTCTACGGTATTCGTTGGTGTATGCTCTTCATACCAATACAAATATCTTTCTCTACTTGCTTCATCTATACATGTATATTGGTAGTATCTTATATCTTTGGGTAATCCTTTTACCTTACATTCCATCGGTACATATTTTACGTCTATTTGCCATTTTTCCCCTATTTGCTTTGGGGTGTGATATTCTTTACTTGTTCCTTTTATTTCCGGATTATTATAATATCCTATTTTTCTTAATATTCTATATAATGATACTGGTTTTCTTGTATATCCTTTGTTTATTTTTAATTTATACCATATTTCATTTAATGTTATATGTGGATTTCTTTTTATTAAGTCTCTTATCCATTTCATTTCTTGCTCTGTATGTGCTGTTGGATGTTTTCTTAATGGTTTGTGACTTTTATCTGCTAGACTTTCTTTTTTGACCATCATATTTTTTATTCCATCTCCATAATGATGTTCTTGATATATGATATTTTCTACATACATATTCAATATCTCCACATTTTCTATACATTTCCACTGCATATACTCTTGTTTCTAATTTATGTGGTAAATATCTCTTTATATTTTTTTGATTTTGTGGTATACTATTATCCATAAGTGATTCAAGTCCTTTCGTATATTTTGTTTTTAGACAATTCAATTATACTACTTGAATCACTTTTTTTTCTATATTATTTTTGTTTCACATCAATTGTAACACTACATTTGGAATATTCATAAAATTTTTAATATTTCAATAAGTTTAGGCATAGGTTAAAAAATTGTAAAAATTTGACCTATATTTTTAGTTTTACAATTGATTATAAAAATTAACTTTACAACACAAATTATAATTTTAAATTTATAAAAAAAAAAACTAAATGCTACCACACATCTAGTTTGTGTTATTCAATGACCTCACATGAATAACTTAAGTTAAATATAGTATACTCTAGTATATGTCAAATAAATTTTGGATATTCAGATAGCATAAATTTTTTTGCAAATTTATTGTAAAAAAATATTTGTATGCTAAAATAAAATTGTAATATTATAATTTTGTGATTTAGAGTTGCAAAAATATGGAGGAAGAAATGGAAGAAAAAAAAGAGTATATGATGAAAATGGATATGATGGTAGAGGATTTGATAAAAATGGAAATCATAAAAATGGTACAAGATTCAATGAAGCTGGATATGATGTAGATGGGTATGATAAAAGAGGATATAATGGATATGGTTTTAATAGAGATGGTATGCATGAAAATGGTACAAGATTTGATGATAATGGATATGATATAAATGGATTTACTAAATTAGGAGTAAATCGAAAAGGGTATGATAGAAATGGTGTATTCATAAAAAAGGAGAGTTAATCAAAAATTATATGATAAGAATGGATTTAATAAGAAAGATGGACTTGATATATATGGTTACGATAAAAATGGATATAATGTTAATGGATTTAATAAGGATGGAATTCATAGAAATGGAACAAAATATGATGAGCACGGATTTGATATAAATCATATTCATGTAAATGGTACTGAATATGATGATGATGGATATAATTTTTATGGACGAGATAAATATGGATATGATCGAAGTGGTTATGATAGGAATGGATTGAACAGAAAAGGACTTAATCATTATGGTGGAAAATTCGGCAATGATGGTAGAAATAAAGAAGGATATGACCGCGAAGGTTTTGATATGTTTGGTTATAACAAAGATGGCTATAATAGAGATGGATATAACCTAGAGCGTAAAGATAAAGACGGATATTATAAAGATGGGTATAATGATAGACATTTCAACAGGGAAGGAATTCATAGAAATGGAACTAAATATAATGAGAGAGGTTTTGACGCAGAAAGAATACATAAAAACAGGACTACTCATGATAATAATGGTTTTGATTATAGAGGAATACATAAAAAATGGAACTGTTTTTTGATGACAATGGATATAATTGTTATGGGTATGATGAAAATGGTTTTGATAAAGAAGGATATAATAGGAGAGGAGAAGATAGAGATGGATATGATAAAAAAGGATTCAAATATGTTAGTGGATTTGGACGTATGCATAAAAACGGTACAAAAATATGATGATAACGGATATGATATAAATGGATATGATGAAAATGGTTTTGATAGTGAAGGTTATGATATCTCAGGTTATGATTACGAAGGATTTAACAAAAAGGCTTGAATAAAAAAAAGGACTAACAAGGGAACAAGTTAAAGATCGTGTAAATCAGCAGAGAAAAAATTTTGTAGGACTTAAAAATAAAGCAGAAAAATTAGGAAAAGGAGAAATGACATTAGAAGATTGGATGCAGTGATTATAAGAGGTTTATCTAAACATAAAAATTATATTCAGCGTATAAAAGCCATTTACAAAAAGCTGATTATTTAAAATCTACCACATTGATTATTGATGGACAAAGTAAAGCCTACAGAAGAAGATGTAGATAAATGTGTTGAATATTTACAAGTAAATGGTTCATTAATTTGTGATAAAACAGTTAGAGATACAGTTAGAGGTTATTTAAAAGGAGAAATTGACATCACTATAAAAGAAGTAGACTTAGCAGAACAAATTGAAGAAAATAAGGAAATTATATCTGAAAATGAGCAAAAAATAAGTGATGAATTAGTAGGAACATTAATCGAGCAACAAGATAAAATTAAATCTCAACAAACTGAAATTGCTAATATAAAGAAAAAGGAGGTAGGAACTTATGGAGAATAAAATTGTAAAAAGTAGATTCTTTTGAAACATATGAAAATCCTTATAATACTATTGACAGAACATCACATGGCTCTGAAAGTTACTATGCAGGGACATTGTTTGCTTGAATATAACAATGAATTATATTTAGCAGATACTTTAGAAGAAATAATAAACACTGATGAAGGATCTTCATATAATCCATCTGGAGCAAGTAAGTGTTCTTGTGTTGGAGAGATAACTGAAGAACTTGGTATTCCATGGATTGATGAAGAAAACATTAATGTTGAATATTTATATATTGATGATGTTCATAAAATTGGTGAAAATGGGCAATTACTTCACAATGTAGATGAAGAATTAAAGGAAAAAATTAAAGATTTAGTTTCTATTTCAGTTACATCTGAAAACGAGATAATTGATGGATGTAATTCTTTTTCTAAAATACAATGCCTTATGGGGAAATAAATGCTTCTCTTGAAATATCTAATGGCGAAATAATATTGCATATGGGTGATGATAGAAGTTATATACTATCAGAAAACCAAAAGAAAAACCAAAAGAAAAAACATTAAGCACTCCATTAATAAGTTCAGAAAAGAAAAAAAGAACTTTTAGAAATATTAGCAAATCAACAAAAGAAAATAGAAAGTCAAGAAAAAGAACTTGCTGATTTAAAAGAGCAAAGGAGAAATTTAAATGAAAAAATAATGATATGGTAGAATATAAAGAAAGCTTTTATTTCCAAAATAAAAAGATTTCTTAGTAGTATATTTAAAAAATCTAAAAAGCAAGAAGTTAGTAATTTTCAATCAGATGTTTCAAACGAAAGTAAAGTTGATTTTAATAAAGTAGAAAATGACTTCTTTGATAATATAAAATTTGATTCTAGTGCTGCTAATAAAGTTGTAGATAAAAAAGAAATTTCTTGAATATATTGATGGGAATGTCGAGGCTTTAAAAATGCTTTCTATCGATAGATTAAGAAAGTTAAAAGAATATTATGATGGAGTTATTGAAGAAAACAATAAGATTATAGAAAAATTGAAAAAAGACGCATAACAAAGCACTCTAGCAGAAATGCTAGAGTATTTTGTTATAAAATTTTGACGTGTATTCCATTGTAAAATTCCCCTATACATAAATTAATTCTTCAATATAATTTCTTCAACACGATTTTTAATCGAATTCATTTTGCCAACCCACTCAAGTTGATTTATGGCTTTTAATTCTTCTGTAATATTTTCTCGTTTTGCAAATTGTTTCATTAGCAGGTTATATCTAGCCGTTGCAGTATCATCAATTTCTTGTAAATGTTCACTTAATTTGTCATCCATTAATAAAATTGTATATTCAGCTTTCTTGTATGTTTTTAAATAATTTAATCTCATTCTTCCATACTTTCCTAATTTATAATTTTAGTATTGGAGATTACTAAGTTAGAATATAGTAATCTCCACATTTTCTATAATCTATTTTCATATTTATTAAATCCTTTCTACATTTCAAAAATCTATTTCATTATCTTCCTTTTCAAAATGGCTTGTATTGAGTTGCTTTTCAAAATTGATATACGAATATGTTTCTTTATTAAAATCTCTTATAAGGTCATTCTCACAAGGATATGAAAATTTATGACACAACCATTTAAGAAATTTTTTCAAATTATCTTTAAATTTAGCAATTACTTTGTTTAAGCCTTTATTTTCTTTTTCTAATTCTTTTTATCTTTTTCTGATATTTGTGTTCTATATGGTCAATTCTATTTTCGTATTCAAATTTTAAATCTTCCTCATCTTGATTTTTTTACTTGTTGCAATAAACAAATAGTTCGTTCTAAATTTTTTTCATTTTCATTTTGTAAACTTTCCTTTTCTTTTACAAACTCTTCTGCAACATCTATTATTTCAGTTTGTTTAGATAATTCCTTTGTGCAAAGCTACATTTTCATTGTGAAGTTCTTTTATTAAATTGCTTTGAGGCTTTTATAATTTGTTCCTCAATTAATTTATCTCTATTCAAAACAAGTTTTTATATCCTGTAGTTCAGGTGTGTTTGGCAATTTAAAGTTGTAGTTTTTAAAATTTCTTTCGTTTTAGCATAATTAGTTACTTTTTAAATTCTTCAACTGACAGATTCTTTTCTATTAGTTTCTTCAACATATAAGCCTCTTTCTAAATCAAACCCTTTACTTTTAACATGTTCAAAATAGGAATCTTGTAATTTTCTATAACTATCTCTACCTTTCCAAAAATCTCTTGCACAAATTTTTTACTATTGGCTTGCCATTTTTATCTTTTGTATGAACTACTGGAATAAACAACAAATGCAAATGTGGTGTTCCTTCATCTAAATGAACAACAGCAGATATAATATTTTTTTTCTCCTAAATTTTTATAATTACAAATAAATTTATAGCATTCGTCAAAATATCTTTTTGTTTCTTGCTCTCCAATTCTATCAAAAATTCCTGGTCAGATGTAAACATCATTTGGCACATTATAATGCTGTTTTCTCTTAAATGACCTGCTAAATTTTGTTCACTTCGTAATTTGTCAAATTCCTTTGTATAGGTGCAATTGTTTTTCTTTATATAATAATTTAAATGTGTTTTAGTTGGATCAATATCTTTATTTGTATGACATTTTGCTTTTCTATCATTGTGGGTGCATTTACCATTTACCTCAGCTCGTGTTAATTTCTCATTTCTTACTATAGCATAACTCATAGCTCCAAAGTCCTTTCTTGCACTAAAACAAATTTATTTGTCTAACAAGACAAACAAGTTTGTTTGTGCCCTTCTAATTACCTAAAAACTGCTAAACAAATAATTTGCCATAGCTTTTGCTATAACAAATTATAGTGAAGTTGCAGTTTAAAGTTCGTGCTTGCAACTTCATATCGGAGTTTCTTATATAGTATCATCTAGTGTATCAAGGTTTGCATATAAGAAATCAAGTGAGCCAGCAGAATATTCTCTTTCATTTGGTTTAATGGTATCAGCTTTTTTCAGCGTTTTATTTATGTTGATATTACCTAAATTATTATATAAGCAAATCATCAAATAATTTTTAGCATTTTGTATGTTAGGTATATTTTTAATATATCCAATAATTGAACAAGATTATCTTTTGTTATTAAATTAAGCTTGTCCGATATTTTAAAATGATTAACTGTTATATTTCCAACTTTTAAATTATCTGTATAATAAAGATTATCAATTACATCTTCTAAAATTGTTTTTTCATCTTTTGTAAATTCATTTAAATTTACATTTCTCTTTTATTTCAATAAAAGTTCTTCATCACTTTTAGGATTGATGGAATCAGTATTGATTATATTAGTATTGATATTATTAGTATTGATTCCTCGTAAATTTTCCTGTCCTGAATCGTATTTTTCCTCCGGAAATTTTACAGAGTCGTAATGGCATTTTTTCCGTTTCAAGAATTATCAAATTTTATCATCTTCTTGAGTCTGAATGTTGTATTTTTCCAACATATATTAAATTAGGTTTTCCTAAACCTTGCCTTTTTTCTTGAACAAGATTTACTTCCATTAATATTTTGAATGCTTTAGTAACTGTTTTATCTGATAAGCATAATTTTTCTTGTACTTCTTCTCTTGTAAAATTAGATAAACATTATTATCTTCATCTATCCAATGATTTTTTGAGATAAAGATAATCTATCTAATAAAAAAGGCATATAAAATTTTACTATCTGAATTTAATTTGTTTTTGTATTTTTCATTTACAAATAATTCTTGAGGAATTTGATAGTATTTATGCTCTAGTATTTCATTTTTTGTTTATAAAATTTAACAATTTCTTTTCATTTTACATCCCTTCCGAAAAGAAAATTTTTATCAATAAATTTATTTTGCGGAACATTTCTGAACATTTTTTTGAATGTAAAAATTTTTAAAACATTTTTTTAGAACAAAATAATCGGATTTTTAAGAATTTTTAGAACTTTTAGAAAATTAAGAGCAAACTAAAAAAATAATTTCAAAAAATCTACTAGTATCTTTATATAATAAAAACGTTTTTAAGTTTTTCTATGGTTTCTCTGAAAACAGCTCTAAATATGGTCGAGGTGACAGGGATCGAACCTGCGACCTCATGGTCCCAAACCACGCGCGCTACCAACTGCGCTACACCTCGAATTAAAATAACCTTAATGCTTATATAATATACCATAAAAAACAATTTGACAATAGATTTTGAAAAAAAATAAAAAAATTAAAAAAGACTTGAATAAAAAAGAAAAATCAAAGTATAATATAAAAAGTGTAAAGTATTAAGGAAAAAATAAAAAAGAAAAGGTTTAAAATAAATAGAAAACAAATATGCGCCTGTAGTTTAGCTGGATAGAATATCAGGCTACGAACTTGAAGACCGGGGTTCGAATCCTCCAGGCGCACCAAAAAAACACAGCAAAAGCTGTGCTTTTTTCGAAGGTAATGAAGGGAAAAGTGATAAAAATGGAAAAATTAAAAATTGAGTATTTGATGAATTTTATTTAGACAAAGAAAAAGATGTAATAGTAAAATTATATAGAATATCAAAAGACGAAATTGAGTATATACTAGAAACCCAAATCATAAAAAGGAACACTTATAACAAATTTAGCAAAAATATGTCATTTAGAAACAGAAAAAATGATAATGACATGAAAATAATAAAAGGTAGAATGCAAGCTATGATAAATGGCGAAAATGAAGAAGTTTATACTTTTTAGACTTGAGGAATAAAAGTTGCTAATATATATAACGATAGAATAGAAATAAAAGCTCAAATACCAGCCATTAGTAAAACATTAATGTCACAAACAAAAAATACAAATTACCAATAGAAAAAACTTTTGTAAAAACATATATATTAAAGAAAAGTAAATTTAGAACAGATTTACATACACACATGAATGCAATACTAACACCAGATTGTTTAATAGCATTAGAATAAAGCATCAAATAAGATACCCTTTATATTATATAAAAAAGTTGAATTTAGTAATGTCAAAAGAACAAGAAGAAAAAATAATGGAGCAAAGAAGAGAAGTAGAGAAAGAATTTGCAAATTCACATTTAACAGGAAAATATTTAATAAGGAGAATAGATGATAATACTTTTATAAATTTTGCAGATTTTATATTAAATAATCTAGAAAATGCAAAAAGAAATATAGAAAAAATAAGAGTAAGTTTATCTATATTAAAAGATGGGCAAGCAGTATTTACAAACTTGGAGAAATGCTACATATATAGATATGTATTTGCAAAAGGAACAGAATCAGAAAACAAAATAAAACTAGATGAAGAAATAGCAAAAAAAATACCAGAAAAAGATATAAGAAAAATGCTAATTAAGATGTTACAAGATAACAAGCCAGAAAGTCCTTATAGAAATAATGTATTAAGACAGGATAAATTATTATGGATAGCTAGAGAATATCAAAGGCAAAGAATAGAATATGTAGAAATAGCAAATACAGATTTAGCAAAAGTAGGAGAACCAGCCATAAAATTACTAGAAGAAGTACACGAAATTTTACCAGAAATCGAAAAAGAAACAGGAGTAAAAATAAGATTTTTAGCAGGTATAAGAAGAGTAGTAGTATTAACAATAATAAAAGATCAATTTACAAGTGATAAATATTTAAGAGAAAATGTATGTGTTTTAAAAGCAATAGCTAAAGATCCTTATGTCGTTGGAAGTGACTTTATAGGAGAAGAAATAAATGATATAGAAGATTTAAAACCAGCAATAATGCAAATAGTACAAGATATTGCATATTATGATGAAGGCTTTACAGTTAGAATACATGCAGGTGAAAATGATAGCTTAAAAGACAATGTCGAAAAATCAATAAAATGTGTAGAAGAATCACTAAGACATGGACAAGAAATGCCAAGAATAAGAATAGGACATGGGTTATACTCAAAAGAACCTAACACAAAAGAAGGAAAAGAACTAATAGAAAAATGAAAAAAACAAATACAATAGTAGAATTTCAATTGACATCTAATATAAGATTAAACAACTTAAGCAAATTAGAAAAACATCCAATAAAAAAATTCCTAAAAGAAGGAGTAAAATGTGTACAAGGAACAGACGGAAACGGATTTTATGGAACAGACACATTTGATGAGCAATTAGCATTACAAAAATCTATTAGGTGTAACAGACAAAGAATTTGAGAAAATGAGAAGTAGAAGAACAAATCATAAAAGAAAACGAAGAATTTTTTGAACAAAAAACAAAAAATTCCAAAATTCTTAAAATGGAAGAACACTAAGAGAAGCATTACTAAAAATAGAAAATGAAGAACTAGAAAAAATAAAAGATGAAGAAGGAGATCTTAGAATAACAAACACAGAAGAATCAGAAAAAGTATTAGGCACAAAAATAGCAGAATTACCAACAGACAAAATTCCAATAATAATAGCAGGAGGAAGCTTTAACAAAAAGGAAGAATAACATATGTAGACGAATATGGACGAAAAATAATAGAAAGTCTAATAAAAAAGTTAGACAACAAAAAAGTATTTTTTGTAATAGGACACAAAGTAGAAGGATATGAAAAAAGCTGTAATAGAAAGCAATGCAAAAATACAAAAAACAATTTGAAATATACTAATTCCAAAAATGATAAATGAAAAGGAACAAGAAAGACTAGAAGAAAAAGAAATAACAGGAATAAGAATATCAACAGAAAGTGAAGAACTAGGAATATACAAAAGCTTCAATTATGAAATATTTGAAAGAAGAAAATCAATAGTAATAGCATTTGATGGAAATTCACCAGTCTCAAACTTAGTACAAGAAGCCAAAAACGGAAAAGGAAAATCAAAAATATATGTAAATAAAGGAAATGAAGTTTTAAGCGAAAAATGAATTACTTAGAAGGATATGTAACACCATTTTCATTAGAAGACAACATTATAGACAAAATAATAGAAGACAATGAAGAACTATAAAAATAAATATTAAATAGAACTAGATTGCTTTTTTTGAAGAAATCTAGTTCAATAAACAAAAAATAAATAAAATAAACATATAAATATATGAATATTACTAGCATTGTAGCAAAAAAAAAGCCAACAAGTCAATAAAAACGAGAAATTAATGCAAATTAAAAATTTCTAAATCTTTAAAAGCAGGATCATACAAATTTTTACCATCAAAACTAAAGCGAGAACCGATGGCAAGGGCAATCCCAAGTCTTATCAACATCATTCCAAGAAAGCAAACAACCAAGATGGGTACAAAAAGGTTTAACAGCAAAAATATCATCATTAGAATCACGAAAAATTCCAATCTTTTGATTATTAATCTCAACAATAGCACCAGAATTCAAAGGAATAGAATCAAAACTAATATTAGATTTTTTAATTTTATCAATAACCAAAGACTTAGTAGACTGAACAATCACATTTTAAATTCATCCATATTTTTAATAGGCTGTAATCTATCAGAAGAATACACAGAAAAATATGGATTTTCTTTTTTACCAGTAATCATATCAACAATAATATTTGCAGCAACATTAGAAAGAGACATACCCCATTTTTTAAAACTAGTAGCAACAAAAAAATTAGGCAAAGAATCAGAATACTGACCAATATATGGAATTTTATCTAAAGAAATACAATCACGAGTATTCCAACGATATAAAATATCACAATCAGGGTAATATTTTTTAGCAACATCTTCTAAAATTTTATAACTAGAAGCTTCAGTACAAAAAAGAACCAGTTTATGATCAGAACCAGCAATCAAAAAAGCAAATTTTTATTACCAAATTTAGCAGTCCTAAAAGGAAAAAAAGTAGGAGTACCAGCACTTAAGAACATACCATTAAACAAAAGATTTTTTAGGGTCAATAGCAATAACATAAGAAGTAGATTGATACATTTTAGTAAAATAAAATCCAGGAAAATTAATAAAAGGATAATGAGAAGCCATAATAACATATTTAGATTTTATTTTATAACTAGGAAAATCATTATTATTAGAAGAATATTGAACAGGAGAAGAAGCGGCAAAACACACATATCTATCATCAAAATCCTTACGAATATCAGTAACAGTAATATTTGTAAAACATGAGCAGAATTCTTAATAGAATTATAAAGTCCCAAAACATATTTAGCAGGATTAAATTGAGCCTGATTTTTAAAACAAACACTACCACAAGTCTCAAAAGGCAAACCAACAGTAGAAGCAAATTCACAAGGAAAATTTAAAGAACGAACAGCCTCAACTTCAGCTTTAACATCATTTAATTCCTGTTTAGTTGTAGAATATACATAACTATTTTGCAAAAGAAAAATCGCAAGAAATTTTTTCAGAATTAACTATATTTTTATATTTTCAATAGCATCTTCATTAGATTGTAAATACAACCTAGCAAAATTATAACCATAATCATCAATCAAATGTTTATAAAAAGTCCATGTTGACTTGTTATTTTTCCAGTAGTATGACCAGTAGTTTTACTGCAAATAGTATCTTTTCCAAAACAACAACATCAAGACCAAGTTTAGTTAAATAATAGGCACAAGTCATGCCAAAAATACCAGCACCAACAATACAAACATCACACTCAACATCAGAAACATTCAAATTATTATTATTAAAATTAACAGAATCAAGCCATAAAGAATTCAAAAAAATCACTTCCTATACATATTTTTAATAGTATTAGCATAAAATACAAACAATATACAAAAATGTAGACAAAAAAAATAAAAATGATATACTGAGACAAGAAATACAAAGAAAGGATTGTGATAAAATATGGGAGAAGAACTAAAAGAAAAACTTTTTACAAAAAGGAAGATGGATGGAAAAACTTAACAACAAGTCAAAAAGAAGAACTTGTTATGATAACAGAAAACTATATGAAATTTTTAAACAAATCAAAAACAGAAAGAGAATTTATAAAAAATGCTAAAAAATTAGCAGACAGAAACGGATATACAGACATAATGAATAAACAAACATTAGTACCAGGAGACAAAGTATATTTTATAAATAGAGGAAAAAAGTATGTATTTAGCAATTATAGGAGAAAATTCAATTGAAGAAAATGGAATTCATATAATTGGTTCACATGTAGACTCTCCAAGATTAGATTTAAAACCAAATCCTTTATATGAAGATACAGGACTAGCATATTTAAAAACACATTACTATGGCGGAATAAAAAATATCAATGGACAACAATACCACTTAAGTATACATGGAGTTATAGTTAAAAACAAATGGAGAAAAAATTAGAAATTAATATTGGTGAAGATGAAACAGATCCTATATTTACAATTACAGATTTACTACCACATTTAGCTCAAGACCAAATGAAGAAAAAACTAAAAAATGGAGTAGAAGGAGAAGATTTAAGACTTTAATAGGAAGCATACCATTTACATGTTGTAATAAAGAAGGAGAAGAACAACAAAAAACAATGCAATGTAAGTGAAAAAGTAAAATTAAATATATTGCACTTATTGAATCTAAAATATGGAATTACAGAATCAGACTTATTAAGTGCGGAATTGGAACTAGTACCAGCTTTTAAAGCACGTTCATTAGGATTTGATGAAAGTATGGTAGCAGCATATGGACAAGATGATAAAGTATGTGCATACACATCATTAGCAGCAATGATGAATTTAGAAAAAGTAAAAAATACAGCAATATGTATTTTATCAGATAAAGAAGAAGTAGGAAGCATGGGAAATACAGGAATGGAATCACATATGTTTGACTTCTTTGTTTCAGAAATCCTAAACAAATTAGGAATAAATAGGCCAAATTTATTAGACAAAGTATTTTGCTTCTCTAAAATGTTATCATCAGATGTAGATGCGGGATTTGATCCAATTTATGCATATGTTTCAGATACAACCAATGCAGGATATCTAGGTAGAGGAATAACATTAAACAAGTACACAGGAGTGAGAGGAAAATCAGGTGCTTCTGATGCTAATGCTGAATATGTAGCATGGATACGCAACATATTAGAAAAAATGAAATAAAATATCAAGTTTCAGAACTAGGAAAAGTTGACATTGGAGGAGGAGGCACAATAGCATACATCTTAGCAAATAAAGGAACAGATGTAATTGACTGTGGTGTTCCAGTACTTTCAATGCATGCACCATATGAAGTAACAAGTAAATATGATATTTATTCAGCATACAAAACTTATGAAGCATTTTGGAAAGAATAAAAATAAAATTTATATATTAGTAAAATTCTAAAATTTTCTTAATATATAAAATAATCTAAAAATCCCAATTTTAGAATAAATTTTTCTGAATTTGTTTTTTTAAAATAAATAAAATCAACAAAGTCTCAAATAAAAGCAAATATAATATAAAATTACAAACGCTTAAGTTCATCAACAATTTTATTAATAAATTTTTGTCTGTCTTTAGGCAATTCACTAATTTTTTGAGACAAATTAACTTGAAAAACTACATCATTGTTTTTCATTAAATCTTTAAATAAAACATCAGGTGCTATTCCTAAAGTATTCATATAATTTATTAAAGTTTCAAGTTTAACACCACTATTTCCATTTTCTAATCTAGAAATATATTTTTCTGAAATACCAAGTTTATCAGCAACTTGAGTTTGAGTCAAATGATATTTTTTTTCTATAAGATTTGAATACTTTACCAATAGCAGAATCGATTGAATTTTTTACATTAGATTTCATAATGTACACCTCCATATTAACTAAAATAAGTATAACAATTTATAAGTAAATATAGAACAAACTGGGAATATGAAAATTGCCAAATGGTAAAAGACCGAGCAAACCCACCCAAATTCGACAAAAACCGACAAAATCCACGAAAAACAAATTCATACTATTAGTATTACACGAAATAAAAAAGTTATTCACAGCAAGAAAAAACATAAAAAAATAGGCTAATTTTACATAAAATTGGTCAAAACACTAACTATAATAATGCAAATTACAAACTAAAAATTACAAATTATTTGAAAAAAGATTTTGGAGAGAGAAACTTAAAAGAAATAGCCAATATAAATCTAAATAGATATGTAGAAGAATTACAATTTAAATTATCAAGTAAAACAGTAAAAGACATAATAACAGTGCTAAAATCCATATTAAAATATGCAGAAAGAAAATACAATATGGTTTCAAATTAGATTTAGTTATCAACACCATTAACAACTACAAAAAGAAGCAGAAGTATTTAATGAAAGAGAACGAAAAAAGATAGAAGAGTACATATTAGACTCAGATAACATAATGAATCTAGGAATATTAATAAGTATGTACACAGGATTAAGAATAGGAGAGGTATGTGCACTGAAATGGTCAGATATAGATTTTGAAAGCAAAAAAATAAGAATTAGACATACAGTACAAAGAATATACATGAGCAAAAAAATTCAAAACTTGTAATTACCTCACCTAAAACAAAATTCAGTAAGAGAAATACCAATAGCCCCAATATTATACAAAAACTAAAAGAAATCTCAAAACAATACAAAAAGACACATTTATACTATCAGGATTAAAAGAAAGACCAATAGAGCCAACAGGATATAGATACACTTATAACAAAATATTAAAAGAATGCCATATTCCATACAAAAATTTCACTGCATACGTCATACGTTTGCAACAAGATGTATACGAGTAGGAATGGATGTAAAATCTTTAAGCGAAATTTTAGGACACTCAAATGTAAGTGTTACACTAGGAATCTATGTACACTCATCATTTAAAATAAAAAGAAATTTATAGACAAACTATAGAAAAAAAAATTACTATTACATTATTATAAAAAAAACCATATAAATATTGATATTTCAATATTTATATGGTTTTATAATTCGGCCAAGAGGGGTTCGAACCCCGACCCCACGCTTAGAAGGCGTGTGCTCTATCAACTGAGCTATTGACCCATAACCTGAACAATATTTATAATAACACAAAAAAGTACAGCTGTCAATAAAAAATAGTAAAAAATTCAAAATTTTGTATATATACCATCAAATGTGAATTTTTTTGTGAAAGGCTTTACAAGTAAGATATAAAATGATATTATACTAGGGAAATAAGGAAAACAAGAAAAATCCAAAAGAAGGAGGAAGTAACCGTGATAGAGGTTAAAAATTTAACAAAAAAATACGGAAAAGTTGTAGCCGTAGACAAAATCAGCTTCACAATAAATGACGGAGAAATAATAGGGTTATTAGGGCCAAATGGAGCAGGAAAAAGTACAACAATGAACATGATAACAGGATATATAGAGTCAACAGAAGGAACAATCATAATAGACGGATACGACATAAGCAAGAAACCAAAAAAAGCAAAAAAAGAAATAGGATATATGCCAGAAGGAGTGCCATTATATACAGACATGACAGTAAAAGAATTTGTAACATATATGGCAGAAATCAAAAAAGTAGATAGAAAAACAAGAAAAGAAAAAGTAGAAAAAATAATAGAAGAAACAGGACTAAAAGATGTAGAAAAGAAATTAACAAGAAATCTATCAAGAGGATACAAACAAAGAGTAAGTATGGCAGGAGCATTAGTAGGAGAACCAAAAATACTAATATTAGATGAACCAACAGTAGGACTTGATCCAAAGCAAATAACAGAAATAAGAAATCTAATAAAAGAATTAGGAAAAACACATACAATAATACTAAGTTCACACATATTATCAGAAGTAAGTCAAATATGCCAAAAAGTAATAATAATAAATAAAGGAAAAATAATAGCAGTTGACACACCAGAAAACTTAGAGAACAAGGTTGCAAACAAAAATGATATATATGTAACAGTAGAAGACTTAGAAAACAAAATAGAAGAAGTTGCAAAAAAAATAAAAGAAATAAGTAAAATAGAGTTAGTAAAAGAAAACGAAGACAAAACCAAAAAAATATTTAATAGAATCAGAAAAAGATGCAGATTTAAGAAAAAAATATTATTCCAAGAACTAGCAAAAGAAAACATAACAATATTCGAAATGAAAAAAGCAGATACAACACTAGAAGACGCATTTATGAAGCTAATAGAAGGAGGTAATTAAGCCATGTGGGCAGTCATAAAAAAGAGTTAAAATCATATTTCACAACACCAATAGGATACATATTTATAGGAGTATTCCTAGTAGCACTAAGTATATCATTTTACTTTTAGTGTTATAGGAGCAGGAAGTGTAAATTTAGAGCGAATATATTATTCATTACCAACAATAATTGTGTTAGCAGTTATAATACCATTACTAACAATGAGATCATTTTCAGAAGAGAGAAAATCTGGAACAGAACAGTTGCTATTAACATCACCACTTAGTATAACAAAAATAGTATTAGGAAAATTTATAGCAGCAACAGTAGTTGTAGTAATAACAGAATTAATAAGTTTTATGTACTTTTGCAATAACAAGTCATTTTGGAGCACCACATATGCAAACAGCTTTAGTAACAATGTTTGGATTTTTACTATTCTGCATGACATACATAGCATTTGAATCTTAGCATCAAGTATAACAGAAAATCAAATAATAGCAGCAATAATATCAATAGCATTTTTCATAATAACATGGGTATTACCAGACTTTAACACAAATTTAAGTGGATTATCATTTGTAAACATGTTATATAAATACACACAAGGAGAAATAGATATAGCAGACACAGTAACATTTGTAACATCAGCAATAACAAGCATAATATTAACAATAACATTAATGCAAAGAAGAAAAAGCGTAAAATAAGGAGGGAAAAGTTTTGGAAAATAAAGAGCAAAAGAAAAAAAAGATAAAAATAAAAGAACAAAAAAACAACAAAACAGTAGAAAAAAATAAAACAAAAGATAGCAAAAAAAAAAAAAATAACAAAAAGAGTAAAAGAAAAGAAAAAGAATAAAGAAAAAAAAGACAAAAGCCAAACAAATTTATAGAAATAATAAAGAAAAAATGGTTAATAAATGGAACAAAAACATTAATATTAGTATTAATAATATTAGCAATATTCTTTGAATAAATATAGGAATGCAAAAAAGCAGAAATTACACCATTAGACTTTTAGTAAAGAAAAACTATTCACATTAACACAAGCAAGTAAAGACAAGGTAAAAGACATCCAAAAGACATTAACTTATATTTTGTAGAATACAGTGATGATGATTCAACACTAGACCTAGCAAAACAATACAATAAAGTAAATGAACACATAAAAGTAGAAGCAGTAAAAGCAAATGACAGACCAGATTTAGTACAAAAATATGGAATAGAAAGTGGAACAACAGCAATAATAGCAGAATGCGGAGAAAAATATAAAATATTATCATCACAAGACTTAGTAACATATGATTCAACAACATATGAAAGCATAAGTATAGCAGAAGAAAGATTGACATCAACAATACAAACAGTATCAACAGACTATATACCAAAAGTATATTTCTTATCAGGATACTCAAAATTATCACTAAGTAGTGGATTGCAATACTTTTAATGCATACTTAGAAAACGAAATCTATGATGTAGAAACAGTAGATGTTTTAACAACAGGAAAAATACCAGATGATTGTGATACTTTAGTAGTAACAATGCCTTCACAAGATTTTGATGAAATAGCAACAAATGCAATAATAGACTATATAAATGCAGGAAAAAAATATTTTATGGTTCCAAGCAGCAACAGCACAAAACACAGAAATGCCAAATGTAAATAAAATATTAGAAATGTATGGAATAAGCCCATTTAGCTTAGGAATAATAAGAGAAACAGACACAAGCAAAATGTTATCAGGACAACCAGATTTAATATTACCAGAAATACAAAGTACAGATGTAACTAAAAAATTAGTAAATTCAGAAGGAGTAATATTTGTAAATGCAACAAAATAAATGTAATGGATTCTGATAAATTATAGAGTTGAAAAGTTGAAGAAACACCATTATTAACAACAAGTAGCAAAAGTTATTTCAGAACAAATTTTCAAATCACAAGATTCGCCAGAAACAGATGATGAAGTAAATTCATTTACAGTAGGAGCAATGATGACTAAAACATTGTCAGAAGCAAATGAAGAAAATGGAGAAAAAAGCAAAGACATCAAAATTAATAATATATGGAGAAAACTATTTTATCTCAGATATGGCTTTAACTTCAAGTACACAAGCACCAGTTATCCAATATAGACAAAATAAAGATTTGGCATTAAATTCAATATCTTATTTAGTAGATAGAGAAGAAGACATCACAGCAAGAAAGAGTACAGGAACAGTAACATATAAAGCAACAGAAACAGAAAATAGAACAATACTCAGCAATAATATTTGCATTGTACCACTTGTGATACTAATAGCTGGAGTAGTTGTATGGATAGTAAGAAGAAGAAAAAATAAAAAAAGATTTTTAAAATGTAAAAATGAATTTATAAAAAAAGACCTCATATAATTTAATGGGGTCTTTTTATAATTTTTCTATTATAGGAAGTGCGAAGAACTTTACTATAATAGAAAAAAGGCGGACATTAATAACATTGGCACTTATTAGAATATTTTAAAGTCCGCGTCTTTGTTCGCACGCGAAATTTGCATAAAAGGAGGAATTCATGAAAAACTGTATAAAAATTGCACTTGTTATAATAGGAGCTTTAATAGGAGCTGGTTTGCATCAGGACAGAAGAAATTTACTTGTTCTTTTTTCTTATGGAAAAAGAGGGATATTAGGTATAATGGTGTTTCTGCTATATTACTAGGAATTATAATTTATAAAACCATATAATAATAATAAAAAAAAAAATAACGACCTATAAAGAATTTTTTAGAAAATATAATGCAAGAAAAATGGAGAAAAGAAAAAGATACTTGAGATTATAAATATAATAATAAATATATTTATTTTAATAACATTTTATATAATGATAGCAGGTTTTGGAGGATATCTTGGCAGAAACTATAAAATTCCACAAATAATAGGAAGTTCAATATTAGCAATAATGTGTGTAATAATAATGTCAAAAGAAACTAAAGGAATAGTAAAAGTAAGTGAAATAATAGTACCAATATTAATAGTATTTATAATAATAATAGGAATATATACCTTAAGTTCAACAAACATAATAAACAAAATAAATGAAATGGAAATAGTAAAATGGAAGCAGTTGGTTGGTAAGTGGAGTTTTATATGCAAGTTATAATACTATACTTTTTAATTCCTGTATTAATAAGTGTAAATAAAATAATTACCAAAAAAAGAAATATCAAAAACTGCAATAATTATAACACTAACATATTTTTTTGGCAACATCAATATTTGTTTCAATGTTGAAAATTGATGTAAATATAAAAAATTTGAAATGCCAGTATCATATGTTATAAATACTCAATTACCAAAATTAAAAATAGCATATGGAATAGTAATATTGACATCAATACTAACAACAGCAATTTCACTAATAGCAGGATTAATGCAAAATGTAAAAAAAAAAATAACAAAAAATAATCTTATATTTAATATGTATAAGTTCAATATTTTTAGGATTCTCAGCAAATACAGTTTTTGTATCTGTTTTGGATATAAATTTTTTGTATCCTTATTAGCATAAAAGAAAGAGATAAAAAATAATCATTGGAACCATTTATTCAAAATTCTTAAAGAAAAAAACATTGATATTTTAAACATTTTATAGTAAAATAAAAACATCAAAAGAAAAACAAAATTAGGAAGGAAGAAAAACATTGAAAGATTTTTGGAAAGAACCAGAAACCAAAAAATAAACAAAAAAGAATAGTAATAAGCTATTCTAATAATGGTAATAATTTTAATATCATCAATAATAATAATGATAATATATATAAAAATGAGAATTTTAGAGAATGGTTTGACACACAAGTCTTAAGAAAAGAAGTAAATCAAGATAGATTAGTATCAATAAGTATAAAAGAAGAAGACAATCCACAAGTGTATGCATATAATCAATATATAGGTGTTTTAAGCAAAAATGAGTTTAAGATATATGGAAGTACAGCAAAGGAAGAAAAAAAGTTTACAGGTAGAAATATCAAATCCAATATTTGCATCAAGTAATCGATATTTGGCAATAGCAGAAAATAAAGGAAAAAAAGTTTATTGCATAACAGATAAAGAAATAGCATGGGAAAAAAAACAGTAGAAGGAAACATATCACAAATTCATGTAAGCAAAATGGATATGTAGCACTAACATTAGTAGATACAAGCTATAAGACAGTAATAGCAGTATATGACGAAAAAGGAGAGCCACTATTTAATAAATTTTATCAACAATGAGAGTATCAGATATAGCCATTTCAAGTGATAACAAATATTTAGCAATAACAGAAATAGATGCATCAGGAATAAATGTAAAATCACAAATAGAAGTATTCTCTGTAGAAAAGCAAAACAGATGCACAAAACTCAAAAGTCGCAACATATGAATTTGAAAATAATGAATTAATAACAAACATAAAATATCAAGATAAAGAAAAATTGATTTGTATGTCAAAAGATAAAATTGTTGAATTTGGATTAGATGGAAATAAGGAAGAATTATTTAATAGTGAAAATAAGAAAACAACATTTCAAACTATTGATTTATCAAATAATATAGCAGAGGTAGAGGAGAAAACAGCAGATTTATTTTCGGCAGATTCAGTAGTAACAATAGTAAATACAGAAAATAAAAACACCTCAACATATACAGCAAAAAGCAGTAACAAAGAAATCTATACATCAGACAATATAATAGCACTAAACTTAGGAACAGAAATAGAATTCATAAATACAGGAGGATGGCTAGCAAAAAGATATAAAGCAACACAAGAAATTACAAACATTACATTATCAAGTAATATGGCAGGAATTATCTATAGAGACAGAATAGAGATAATAAATCTATAAAAATTCAATAGCCAAAATAAAAGAAGGGAGAGTATGATATATATAAAATATCATACAACAAAGGAAATGATAGTAGATATTATAATAATAATAGCAATAATGGCATTATCAATATTTTTAGGATATAAAAAGGATTAGTAAAATTAGGAATAGGACTATGTGCAGGAATAATAGCAATAGCAATATCACTAATTTTGTATAGACCAATAACAAATATAGTAATAAACACAACAAATATAGATGAAAATATAGAACAACAAATAATAGAAAAATCAAAACAAATGAAATAGCAGAACAAATAGCACCAGAAGTAGCACAAGATTTATCATATAATGTAATAAGAACAGTAGTAATGATAGCATTATACATATTAGCAAAAATAGCACTAAGATTTGTAACAGCACTTGCAGATTTAATAGCAAAATTGCCAATATTAAATCAGTTTAACAAAGCAGGAGGCTTAATATATGGAGCAATACGAGGCTTACTAATAATATATGTAGCATTGTTAATTGTAAATTTTGCAGGACAAGTAAATCCACAAAAATACAGTAAATTCAGAAGTACAAAAATCATTTATAGCAAAAGAAATGTATAACAAAAAATATAATTGAATTATTAGTAAAATAGAATTAATATATGTATATGGTAAAATAATTTTCGAATGTGATTGTGTATTGAACCGAGAAAATTATTAAACCATATACATATATTAATTTTTATTTATTTAAAATTAAAAATATATATTGCCTTTTTAGAACAAATTTGCTATACTAATACATAAATATAAGGAGGCACAAACGTGAAAAAGAGAAAAAAAAAAAAGAAATAAATAAAAAGATAATAAAAAATAAAAGAAGAAAAAGCAGAAAAACAAACAAAGAAAAAATGAAAACATGGAAAAAGTATTAATAGTAATACTAGTAATATTAGCAATATTAGGAGGCTGGTTTGCATACAAAACAAAGAAAAATGGTGGAGGAGTATCAGGAATGTTAGCAACAGTAGTAGGGCATGATGAAGAAACAAAGAAAAACCTACCAGAACTAAAATCCTAATATTAGGGGTAAGTACAGACTTAGGAGACACAGCACCAACAGACACAATAATGGTAGCATCATATAATCCAAAAAGAACAAACAACAAATTTATTATCAATACCAAGAGACACATATGTAGGAAAAAAAAAAGCAAAAGCAACACCATCAGACAAAATAAACAGTCTATATAGTTATGGAGGAGCAGAAAAAAAAACATTAGAAGCGGTAAACAAACTAACAGGATTAGACATCAAATATTATGCAGTAGTAAAAACAGAAGCACTAATAAAACTAGTAGACGCAATAGGAGAAGTAAACTTCAATGTACCAATAGATATGAAATATGATGACCCAACACAAAATTTACACATAAACTTAAAAAGCAGGAGAGCAAAAAATAAACGGAGACAAAGCAGAACAATTATTAAGATTTAGAAAAAACAACAATGGAACATCATATCCAGAAGAATATGGAGACAATGACACAGGAAGAATGAGAACACAAAGAGAATTTATAATGGCAGTAATGCAACAAACACTAAAACCAGGAAACATATTCAAAATAGGACAAATATTAGACATAGCAAATAACTACTTAGAAACAAATATAGATTTTTCATATATAAAAGACTATATACCATATGCAGTAGAATTTAGTACAGAAAACTTAGCAACAGAAACAATACCAGGCATTAAACAAATTATTACCAGAAAAAGCAAAGCAACAATGGTGGTTTTTCGAAGCAGACGAAGACGAAACAGAAGAACTAATACAAAAAATTATTTTATTCAGAAGAAAACAACAGGTGAAGAAACAGAAAATACTACAAATAGTGCAAACAGTACAAACACAACAAAAAAACAATACAACCAAAAATAATACAACAAACAAATCCAGAACAAATAGTTTACATCAACCACTACAACAAGTACAATACCAACAGAAAAATCAGATATAAAAATAGAAGTATTAAATGGAAGTGGAGATTCAACAAAACTAGAAAAAAGTAGTAGAATTGTTAAAAGAAAGTGGATATAATGTCACAAAAACAGGAAAAACAACTTCAATAACAAAAACAATAATAACAAATAAAAAAGAATTAGATTCAGACACAGTAAAAGAAATAAAAAATGTATTAGGAGTAGGAAGTATATCAAATAATAAAAATGCAAGTAGCAAAGTACATGTAACAATAGTAGTAGGAAAAGACTTTCAAGAATAATAAATAATTAATAATTTCAAATTCACACATTAATTACACATTTAAAATATGCCCTATCTAGAGCAAGATAGGGCATATAAAAAACTTTATTATTTTTATTTTTTTCAAAATTTATTCAAATTAATTAGAATCAGAAATATCAATATCATTTTTAATTTTCTTATCAGTTTTCCAAAAGAACAAAAGAATAATTAACACAGCAACTACAAGAACTAATAAGCAAACTTGCAAATAATAAGTACGAGAAGTAGAAAGTGTAACATCATTAGAAGCAATTAAGTTAACGACATAAGACTTATCATTAACAATATAAGTAGCAGTACCTAAAACTTTGCCCTTAGCAATTGGAGCAGAAGGAATATCCTTCAAAGTAATCTGAGGAGAATAATTATCAGTTACCTCAGAAGAATCAACCAAAGTATTAACACTATCAGACAAAACCAGTTTTAAAGTTTTAGTCTCATCAGTAGCATTAGGAATAGTAATTTCAGTCACAACATTACCTTTTTTTAGCAATATCTTTAAAAGCAAAATTTTTAAACCCAAAATCAAATAAACTTTTTGTTTCATTAAATCTAATATCAGAAGAATCAGAATGTAAGATAACGCAAATTAAATCTAAATCATTATAACTAGCAAAAGAGGCCAAGCAAAACATTGCTTGAGAAGTAAAACCAGTTTTGGTAGTAACTAAAGGTTTATAATAATAAGAACTATTTGGTTGTAGCATCGGATTAGTATTTTCAAAACTACGTTCATCAGACTTATTAGTAGCAGAAAGATGGCAAGATTTCAAACTAGCATAATTTTTAAAAGTAGAATTTTTCATACAATACTGTAGTAATAAAGCAATATCATGAGCAGTAGAATAATGATTTTCATCATGTTGTCCACTAGGATTAGTAAAATGAGAATCATGTAAACCCAAAGCATTTAATTTAGCATTCATTCTTTCAGCAAAAGCAGAAATAGAGCCATCAATATGAAAAGCTAAAACATTAGCAGCATCATTAGCAGAATGAACCATAAGAACCCTAAGCAACTGGTCAACAGTAATCTGTTCATCTGTTTGCAAAGGAACAATACTATAACCAGAAGGAATATTAGAAATAGCCTCATAAGGAACAGTAACAGTATCATTTAAATCACAATTTTCAATAGCCAAAATAGCAGTCATAATTTTAGTAATACTAGCAGGTTCCAATTTAGAATTCATATTTTTATCAAACAAAACTTTAGAAGTAGAATTCTCAATCAAAACTGCAGAACCAGAAGAAATAGTAGGCTGTTCAGAAACAGAATAACCACAAACTTGAGAGCCACAGCCAAAAGTAATTAAAATAAAAAGTAAAAAAAAATATATATAATTTTTTAAAATTCACAATAAAACTCCTTTATAAAACAATTTTATATAATATATAACATTTTAACAAAAATTCAAGGTGTTTTTTTTCAAAAACACTAGTGTTTTTGGGGCCGGAGTGTTTTCGGGGCCAGAACAAAAAAAACATTAAGTAAAATCAAAAGAAAGGGTGATAATATGAAAGATTTAAATAAAAAACAAAAATAATTTTGATAACAATAATTTCAATTTTATTAGGAGCAATAATATATTATGTTTATGGAAAAGAAACACCAAGTATCAACCAAAATGAAATAATGCCATATGAAAACGAAACAAATGAAACAGAAGAAGAAAATACAATATTAACAAAAAATACAAAAAAGAAGGAAACATAGAAAAAATAATAATATATATAACAGGTGCAGTAAAAAAAGAAGGAGTATATGAACTAGAAGAAGGAAGCAGAATTTCAGATGCTATAGAACAGGCAGAAGGGTTGAAAGAAGAGGCTGATACAAGCAACATAAATTTAGCCTATAAATTAGAAGATGGAATGAAAATAAAAATTCCAACACAAAAAAGAAAATAAAAACACAAATATAGAAAATAATCAAGAAACATTTATTACACAAAATAGTGGACTAGAAACAGAACAAATACAAACAAATAGTCAAATTAATGAGAAAAAAAAGAAAAAATTAATATAAATAAAGCCAATCAAGAAGAATTAGAAACTTTATCTGGGATAGGACCTTCAATTGCTAATAAAATAATTCAATATAGAAAGGATAATGGGAATTTTAAAAGTATAGATGATATTAAAAATGTTAGTGGGATTGGAGAGAATAAATACAACGAAATAAAAAATAGCATTACAATAAAATGATATTAAAAATAGAAATCCTCCAGAGAAATTGAAGGATTTCTAAAACTCATTATAAAGGTCTTTTGTATTTTTACTAAGTTTCTATAGTATTTCTCATTAACAAATATGTTTATGAGTTACATTAAAAATGTTTGAGTATTAATCTCTTTTTACATAATCAAGAAGATTAGCGAATATCTCATCATCATAATATAATGGCTTATCCCATTCATACCAAATATCAAATGCAGATTCAGCTCCATCTTTTACCATTTGTTGAACTCTCTGACTTTTGAAAACAACATTATTTTCCTGCTCATTTAAAGGATTTTGACAACCCATATCTTGATAAACTTTTGCTTGAATATCTGCATCTAATTTATCACAATGATGAGCAAAAAATTGCTTCTTTTGTCTTCTTATCATCAAATTCAATAGTAAAGAATAAAACTCGTCTTTATTAATTAAGTCTCCAAGAACTTTTTTGATAGCTTCATGTTCTTTTTTTTTTTCATTTTTTCTTCAGGAGTAATATTATCAAATGGCGTAATATCTCCTATAACAACCTCTCCTAATTCATGGATAACAAGCATTTTAACCACCTTATTAATATCTAAATTTGTTTCGAATTCAGAATCAATACTTAATGCTAATATGCATGTACCATAAACATGTTCTGCTATGCTTTCAAGCCGTTCTTTATTGACATTCCAATGAATTTTATCCCAACCACTTCTTATTTTATATTTAAGTTGTGTAGCTAAAAGATAAAAACTCATTGTATCAGCCAGTCTTTTTTCTTGGCTTTTATTTGATGTTTGTGTTTTATATTTTTGGTTTGATATTACAATAAAAATGATCCCAATAATAAGCCAACAGGTTCCGCCCCGATAAATAAGAGATTTTTAATCATAAATTTTCCTCCTTAAAATATTAATTTTGTTATAAGTGCCTATATATCAACCTGAAAAACAGGATAAAAAAATTAATTAGCGAAACGCTAAATTTATACAAAGATTATACCATGAATTTTTAGAAAAATCAAATAAAGAAGAAAAGTAAACATAAAATAAAAAAGGAAGAAACAGAAAAATTTAACAAAACTTGTTTTTTGTTTATTAGAAAAAAGATGATAAACTGATAGGATGACAAATATTAGAATGTGCAAAGATATAAATATGGACATATAGGATATTCAATTAGACCGACAGAACGTAATAAAGGGGATGGAAAAATACAAATGTATTTAGCTTTAAAAGAACTAGAAAAAGTTGGGATTGAAACATGCCAAATAAACTGTGAAAATAACAATAATATTTCAAGAAAAGTAATAAATTCATTGGGGAGGCGTTTTTGAAAAAAGCATTGACAACGAAGAATATTATTTGATAGATATAAAAAACTATAAAATTTATGTTATAATAGCAATATTAGATTAAAGAATGAAAGGTGATTACAATAAAGAGACTAAACATATTTGTAGATGAAAGCGGAGATTTTGATTTGTAAATGGCAGCTCAGATTTATATGCAGTTTCATTTACATTGCATGAAAGTTCCAATTCAATACAAACGGAATTAAAATATCTTAATGAAAAATTAACTATGCTTAATTATGATGGAATGATACATTTAGCATACCTTATTGCTAAAAAGAGGAGATTACTCTCATTTCAATTTTGAACGAAGAAAAGGCATATTTTGGGCAATATTTTATTTTTCAAGTAGAGTAAAAGCAAAAATAAAAACAGTTATAGTAGACAAAAATATATAAACAAAAAATGCAACTTAATATGGCTTTTAGCAAGAGAAATAGGTCAATTTATCAATGATAATAGAGATTACTTAGAATCATTCGATAAAATTGTTATTTATTATGATAATGGACAAGAAACATTAGCAACTATACTAGATACACTTTTTGCCACAAACCAAAAAGTAGAAAGAAGAATAGAATTTGACCATACTAAAAAAAGCGATTATTTCAGGTTTCAGATATGCTAACTGTGATTGATAAATTAGACTATAAAAGAAAAAATAATATTCCATTTACAAAAGCTGAAAAATATTTTTTTCAATGGTAAAGATTTTAGACATATTATAAACTTGTTAAAGAATAAAAGATTATAATAAATATTATGGAGGAAAATGAAGATGGAAAATAACTATCCAAAGGCATATAAAGAAGTTATGGAGATATTAAATTTTATACAAAAAAGAACAAGATTTTCAACAAAGCATTGATTAATGATGAGATATAATAAAACCATTCGTTTGAATGGCTTTTTCTAACGCTTAGCATTAGCTCGGGTCAGGTCCTAATCTAGCAAACTATTTCAGACCTAGTAGAATTTCTATCTACAATATATAGTATTCCTTAATTTCTTTAATTATACACTAAATTTTTGAAAAAAGTATATAGTTTTATCAAAAATTTAAAATTATATATGTATTTTTTAGTATCTAAAAAACTACCTATTGAATAGGTAGTTCATTTTGGTTGCGGGGGTAAGACTCGAACTTACGACCTTTGGGTTATGAGCCCGACGAGCTGCCAACTGCTCCACCCCGCGATGTAACAATTATTATTATAATGCCAAATAACAAATTTGTCAATACATTTTCGAAAAAACACAAAAACAATGGAGAAAAATTCCAAAGTAAACTTGAAATACTATAAAATTAATGATATAATAAAATATATTAACATAAAAAAAATCACGTCTCAGACATATAAGAAAGAGAAAAGTTTATTTTGATTAAAGACAGGAGGAAAAGAAAATGCATTACTATACAATGACAACATTTTTAGCACTATCAATACTTATAGTATTATTGATAGTAATATCATCAAGTGTAAACTTTAGCAAAAAAAAATCTCGAAAAGATTAAAATCGCATATTCATTTGCAATAATAGGAACCATATGTGAATGGATAGGAATTCTTTTAGAACAAAAAGTACTAAAAAGTACAGAAATGCTACAATCAATAATAATATTAACTAAGGTATTAAAATTCTGCATAGTACCAACAATTCCAATATTTGTATCACAAGCTGTTTTTGAAAAAAGAACCAAATCGAAAATCAGCCAAAAGATATACAAAATTTTGAAAACATATATTAACCTATATGAAATTGTAATCATTACAGGATTTTTCGAATACAAAATAGGTTCAAACTATGCTATAATATATGATATATATGTTATAAGTTTTATTATTGCAACATTATATATGTTCATAAATGCATTTGCATTTTGCAAATATTATCAAAGCAAAAATGAGATGGAATTATTTGCAATAATAATATTCATAACAATATGGGTAATAACGCAATTGCTAAATCCTAATGTAGAATTTCTATGGCTTTTTAATAGCTATATCAGGAACATTTGTATATATTTATTATAATGGAATTATTCAAAATGTAGACGACTTAACAGGGTTATTGAATAAAAGAAGTTTTAATAAATATAAAAACAATGTAGAGGAAGAAAAAGTATCATTAATAGTATTTGATGTCAATGATTTCAAGCTAATAAATGATACATATGGACATAGCGAAGGAGATAGAATTCTTACAGAAGTAGCAAAGATACTGAAAGAATACTATCAGGAATATGGAAGAGTATACAGAATTGGAGGAGATGAATTTGCAGCAATAATAGAAAAAAGTACTGATAAAAGCGAAATAGAAAAAAATAGCAACGAGATTTAAAGAAAAAGTAGAAGAAAGAAATGGACAATTGAAAAATGAAAAAAAGCTAGAAATTCCACGGATATCTTATGGAATTTCGGTTTATAATCCAAAAATAATCTTGAACACAGCTTTGAAGATGTAATAAATGAAGCTGATGAAGAAATGTATAACTACAAAAAAATATAAAAAATCAAAATAAACAACAGTGATTTGAAAAGAGGATTCTAGTAGAATCCTCTTTTCAGTTTGACGAATTAATAATATTTATGGTACAATAAAAATAGGCAGAGGAGGAGAAAAATATGAATGTACAATTACCAAAAGAATATAAAGTAAGAAAAAAGAGATATCGTAATATATACAATATGTATAATAATATGTGTTGTAGCATTAACAGTAGCAGTAACAGTACAGGTATTAGGAGAAAATGTAACAAACAAAGTCTTTCATGCAAATAAATTACAAATAGCCTCAGAAGAAGAACAAGTAAAATTAAGAACAGATTTTGAAAATATGTTCACAAATGAATTTACAGGTCAGATAGAAAATGCAGAAAAAAAAAAAAGGATGAAAGCAAAATTTTGTATATACAACATATGAAAATCAAGACACAGTACAAGGAAATTATACATTAGATGTACATATTCCAAATTTTAATATAAAAGATGAAACTCTAGAACAAATAAATAACAAAATAACAACAGAATATAAGCAAAAAGTTAATCAGATACTAAACAATAATGGAAGTCAAATTATATATTCAGTTGAATATAATTCATATGTAGAAAATGATATATTATTTTTAATAATAAGATCAAATTTAAAAGAAAGCAATAATGCACAAAAACAAATGATATATACATATAATTATGATTTAAAAATAAAAAAAGTAATAGATATAAATGATGTAATAGAAAAATTGAAATACAATAAAAATGATGTAGAAAAAGCAATACAAAATTATATAGAAATACAAGAAAACAATTCAAAAAAGCTTAAAAAATTTAGGATATGGAATTTATGTTAGAAATAGTAAAGACAACATGTATAAAATTGAAAATACAAAACAATTTTTTTAAAAAAAATGGAAAATTATATATAATATATCCATATGGAAATACTACGGCAACAACAGAAATGGACATAGTTATAATATAAAAAGAAAAAAGAAGTTTTAGAACTTCTTTTTTCTTTTGAAAATAAAAGGGGATGTTTTTAATTTTAAATCAGTATCTCTAACTGATTATGTATGTATTATAAAATACAAATTTGTCCATTTTAGAACTCAAAGTGAAAAAATAGAAAAAGTTTTTAAGTCTAAGTCTTTGTTTGCGTTCGAAAGTTACCTTACAAATTTAAGTTCTAGGAAGTTAGAAAAATTGCCTAGAATTAAAAAAACCAGCATGCAGCTGGTTTTAAGCTAAGGTTGTTCACCTAAAGTCAAAGTCAATTCTTTTTCTTGACCATTTCTATTAACTTTAACATTCATTTCATCACCAATTTTGTGAGAGTTTTTAATTTTATTTAAATCATCCATTGTAGAAACTTTTGAACCATCAGCCTCAATAATTACATCACCAGCTTTAATTCCAGCTTTTTCGCCACTTGAAAAATCTTCAACACTTTTAACATAAACACCAGTAACTAAATTATAAGTTTTAGCTGTTTCCTCATTTAAATCAATACCAGTAATACCAATATATGGTCTTTTAACTTTACTATATTGAATTAATTGAGAAGTAATATCAGTTGTAGAATTTATAGGAATAGCAAATCCCATACCCTCAATACCAGTACCAGAAAGTTTTAAAGTATTAATACCAATAACTTTACCTTCACTATTAACTAAAGCACCACCACTATTACCAGAATTTATAGCGGCATCAGTTTGAATAAGAGTATATTGTTTACCATCAGAATCAGTAACCTCTCTATTAACAGCACTTACAATTCCACAAGTAACACTACTTTGCATACCTATAGGATTACCAACAGCCATAGCAAATTCACCAACTTTAATAGAATCAGAATCAGCAAATTCAGCTTTAGATAAACCAGTTTTCTCAATTTTAATAACAGCCAAATCAGTTTGTTCATCTTTACCAACTATTTTAGCTTCATATTCAGTATCATCATTAAATAAAGTAACAGTTAATTTACTAGCCTCTGAAACTTGATAATAAGAACTATTGCTATTACTACTACTTGTGCTACTAGAAACAACATGATTATTAGTTAAAATATAACCATCTTCACTAATAATAATACCAGAACCTGTAGCAGTTGCAGTACTTGAAGCAGATTTACCAAAAATTTGCAACATAGAATTATTTACAGTATACTCTAATTTAATACCAACAATAGAAGGTAAAATTTTATTAGCAGCATACACTGCAGTATCAGAATAATTAGATAAATTAATTTGAGATACATAACCATTGTTACTAGAAGTAGATGATGATGTATTATTAATAATAGTGTTAGAAGTATTGTTTAAAATTTTAGAACGAATAGATGGAACTCCAAAACATGTTCCAATCACAACAACACAACCAATAACACCGCTACAGAAAGGCAAAACAACACTTCTACCAAAACCAGATTTTGATTTTTAGTGTTATACATGCTTGAATTAGTAACAGCCTTAAAATTAGTATTTTTTTCTCTTTTACATCTTTTATAGGTGTATTCTCATTTTTGTTTTCTTCCATTTGAAAGACCTCCTAAAAATAATTTATATTTATAATATCTAAACTATAAATAGAATACAATAGTTTTGTGAAAATTTTGTGAAAAAAATGTTATAATTTAGTTATTATTTAAAAAGAAAATACACACAAAACAAAAAAAAGTCTACATAAAATATAACAAAAAAAAAGAAAAGGAGGTCAATATGAAAAAGAGAAACACTTATATATGTAATAACAATATTAGTAATCATATTATTAGCAATAATAATGCAAGTAATTACTAATAAAAAAAAACAAAAGAAAATGAAGAATTAACAAAAGTCAAAGTAAGTGAAGTCACACGTTCAGTATTTTACGCACCACAATATGTAGCAATAAACAATGGATACTTCAAAAAATATGGAATAGACATAGACTTAACAACAGGAGGAGGAGCAGACACAGTAATGACGGCAGTACTTAGTAATCAAGTAGAAATAGGATTTGCAGGACCAGAAGCATCAATATATGTATATAACGAAGGAAAAGAAGATTATTGCCAAGTATTTGCGCAAATGACCAAAAAGACGGCTCATTTTTAGTAGCCAAAACAAAACAGAAAACTTTAACTGGCAAGACTTAAAAGGAAAAACTGTAATACCAGGCAGAAAAGGAGGAGTACCATACATGACACTAGAATATGTACTAAAGAAAAATGGTATAAATCCGCAAACAGACTTAAATTTAGATGACAGCATAAAATTTGACTTAATGGCAGGAGCCTTTACAAGTGGAACACCAGAATATGTAACATTATTTGAACCAACAGCATCATTAACAGAACAACAAGGAAAAGGATATATAGTAGCATCAGTAGGAAAAGAAGCAGGAGAAATTCCATATACTGCATATTTTGCCAAAAGAGCTACATTGAAAAAAATCAAGAACTAGTAAAGAATTTCACAAAAGCAATAGCAGAAGGAGAAAAATGGGTAAGTGAACACAGTGCAGAAGAAATAGCAAATGTGATAATAGACTTTTTTCCCAGGCACAGAAAAAGAGCTTATAAAAACAGCGGTACAAAGCTATAAAGATATAGATGCATGGAATACAACACCAGAATTAAAAGAAGAAAGTTTCAACAGACTTCAAGAAGTAATGATATTAGCAGGAGAATTACAAAATAAAGCACCATATGATAAAATTGTAAATTGCCAATAGGCGAGGTGGTGTTTTCGGGGGCGGACTCAAAAACACCTTAGCAAATTTTGTGGATAAAACATTAGTGCTTTTTTGCTCCGGCCCCAAAAACATCAAGAAATATTTGTAGAAAAATAGGAGGTTTTGTCGAATATATTGTAAAAAGGTAAAATTATGTTAATATAAAATTAATTTGTGAGATTTTTAGAAAAACGAAAGGTAATAGAAAGGAGAAAAAAAAAATGCAAATATTCACATACAATGATTATTTAGACTACATATCGAACAAAAAATAAAAAAATTAATACAAAATCAGAACAAAAAGTAAACACAAAAGAAAGCATAGAAAAAAGCAAACAAGAAGCAAAAGAAAAAGACATGACAGAAAAGATAAAAGAAAACTTAGACAAAAACATAGAAGAGCTGTTGGAAGACGAGCAAGAAGTTTCCAAAATAATAAATGATTATTTCAAAATTCAAATATGTGATATAAATTCAGAAAATTTAGAAAAAAAGCAATTTAAAGAAAATAAAAAAGTAAAATTTTTAAAGTCAAAGAAAAAGATATTTATTTCATAATAAAACTCGAAAAAAACTCCCAATTACAATATACCATATATAATATTTAATGAATGTATAGAATTAATAAAAAAACTAAAAGAAGATTATAAAGAAAAAAAGAGTAATAATCCCAATAATTATATACATAGGAAATGAAAAATGGAACATACAACACAATAATAGGATTAGATACACAAGTTTTGAAGAAAATAATATGGAATTAGGATACAATATTTTAGATTTTAATTTATACAAAACAAAAGAGATAAAAAGTAAAAAATCCAAAATTAACAAATACATATTATTAAAAAAGAAATGAAAATATACCTAATCGATGAAAAGTATAATCTATAGATTTAAAAAAGATAAATATTTACAAATAAATTAAAAAAAGTATTGACAGCTACAACCAATAATGCTATATTTACAAATAGATGTTACAAAAAATATAACTAAAATGAAAGGGATGTGGTTAAAATGGTAATAGATTATGAAATAATTGGGAAAAGAATCAGAGCAGAAAGAGTAAAGCAAAACTTACACAAGAGGATATGGCAGAAAAAATTGAAACATCTATAGCATTTTATAGTAGAATAGAGACTGGAAGAGCACATATAAATTTGGCAAGAATTATTGAAATAGCAGATATATTGAATATATCACCAGGATATTTTTTAACAGGAATAGAAGAAGAAGCAGATGATTATTTATACAAAGATTTTAAGATGATTTTAGAACAATGTACAGCAAAACAGCAAAAAATTATCTATAGAATGGCAGAGGTAGTTTTAGAAGAAATTAAGATATAAAATGTTGAAAATTTGCATTATTTATGATATGATTCTAAAGAATTAAATAATGCAAAAAAGGTGGTAAAACATGTATTTAAAAAGAATAGAAATGCAAGGATTTAAGTCTTTTGCAGATAAAACAGTATTAGAATTTAAACCAGGAATTACAACAGTAATTGGACCAAATGGTTCTGGAAAAAGTAATATATCAGATGCAATCAGATGGGTATTAGGCGAACAAAGCAGCAAAGCATTAAGATGTTCAAAATCACTAGATATAATATTTGCAGGAACGCAAAACAGAAAATCATTAGGATTTGCAGAAGTTTCACTAGTATTTGATAATGCAGATGCAGGACTACCAATTGAATATACAGAAGTAACAGTAACAAGAAGAATATATAGAAGCGGAGAAACAGGCTATTATATAAATAAAGTTGCATGCAGACTAAAAGATTTGCAAGAACTATTTATGGATACAGGAATAGGAAAAGATGGATATTCAATAGTAGGACAAGGAAAAATAGATGAAATATTAAGCAATAAGTCAGAGGACAGAAGGCACATTTTGAAGAAGCATCAGGAATAGTAAAATACAGAGTAAGAAAACAAGAAACAGAAAAAAATTAGAACATACAAAAACTAAACCTATTAAGAATAAATGATATATTAGCAGAAATAGAAGGAAATTTAGAACCACTACAAGCTCAATCAGAAAAAGCAAAAAATACTTAAATTTAAGAGAAAGTCTAAAAATATAGAAGTAGGATTATTTTATATAATATAGAACAAAAAATAAAAAGAAATTGAAAAAATAACAGAAGACGAAAACATAACAAAAAAAGAGCAATGTAACACAGAAGAAACAAGATTAGAAAGAGTAAAAATAGTAAAAGAGCAACTAAAAGAAGAAATAGATGAAATAATTAATAAAATAGAACATATGTCTAATTTAGGTTTGAAAGCCAAAAAAGAAATAGAAATGCTAAATTCAGATATAAATGTATCAAAAACAAAATATCAAACAATGAAGAAAATGAAAAAGATTCTTAGAAGAAATAGAAGAAAAAAACAACAAGATTAAAAGAGTTAGAAGAAGAACAAAAGCAAAAAGATGAAAAAAGAGAGAACCTAAGGAAAAATAAAGAAAGATTCACAAAAGAATTAGCAGAAAACAAGAAGAATTAGATAAAATAACAGAAAAATTATCTAAAGAAGCACTAGAAATAGAAGGATACAAAAAACAAGTAGAAGAAAACACAGACCAAAAATATGAAAACAAGCAAATATACAAGAACAAGAAATAAACTTTGAAAATGATGACAAAAGGCAAAAACAAGTAAAAATGAAATACAAAATATAATTTCAGAATTAGATAACACACGAATGAAAAAAGAAGAAGTTTCAAAAGATTTTTACGAAATAGAATCAGTAAGAAATAAAAATCTAAAAGAATTAGAAAATATAGCAAAACAAAAAGAAGAAGCAAATCAAAAAATAAAAATATATCAAACAAAAAAATCAACACAATGTCAAATGAATTAAGAATGAAAGAATCAAGGCAAAAGTTTTTAATAGAAACAGAAAAAGAAAAAGAAGGGTACACTAAAAGTGTAAAAACACTATTAAATGATTGTGAAAAAATCCTACATTACAAAAAAAGGAGTAGAAGGAGTTTTAGCAAACCTTATAGATGTACCAGAACACTTACAAACAGCAATTGAAATGAGCTTTTAGGAATGGCATTACAAAACATAGTAACAGAAACAGAACAAGATGCCAAAAACTAGTAGAATATTTAAGAAAAAACAATATAGGAAGAGCATCATTTTTGCCAATTACATCTGTAAAAGGAAAAAAAGTAGACAACATAAAGGTAACAAATCAGGAGTAATAGGAATAGCAGCAGACTTAGTAAAATACAATAAAAAATATGAGCAAATTATATTCAATTTACTAGGAAGAACAGTAATTGTAGAAAATATGGACACAGCAATAAGAGTAGCAAAAAGAAAATGGTCAAAGTTTCAAAATAGTCACACAAGAAGGAGATATAATAAACACATCAGGAGCAATAACAGGTGGAGCTGTTATGAAAAAGACAGTAAATATATTAGGAAGAGAAAACGAAATAAAAAAACTAGGACAAGAAATAAAAAATTACAAGAAAATATAGAAAAATCGAACAAGAAAAAGCAGAATATGAGCAATCAATAGAAGGCATATTAGAAGTAGCAGAAAAGCTAGAAAAAGAGTTACAAGAAAATGAAATAACATATGCAACAGGTAAACAAAAGTGCTATCTTTTGAAGAAGAGATTCAAAAATTGAAAATAGATTACAACGCTTCAAAGAAGAACAAAAAAAGATTAGAAGAACAAAAAGAATTTGCAATAAGCAAAAAGCAGAAATTCAAAAAGAAATTGAAAAAATAAATGAAGAAAACGAAAAATTATCAAAGGTTATAACAGAATATGCAGAATTAAATAAAGACAACCAAAAATATATAGATGACTTAAACTTTGATATTACAAACTTAAAAATTTCAGTATCATCTTTTGATGAAAGCGAAAGTTCTATAGAAGAAATAAAAGAAAGAATACAACAAGAAGTAGAGGCAAATGAACAATCTATAAAAAAATAAGCAAGAACAAATAGCACAAAGTAAGCAAGAAACAGAAAAACTAAAAAGAAGCAATAAAACAAATACAAGAAAAATCACCAAAATACAAGAAGAAGTAAAAAATAGTGGAACAAAAGTAGAAGAACTAAAAAAAGAAAGAACAGAAAAAAACGAAAAATTAACTATACAAGAAGAACAAATAACAGAAAAATTCAAAATCATAGAAGATTTAAAAGGACAGCTTGTAAAAATTGATGTACGAAAAACAAAAATACAAGAAGAAATAACAGAAACAATAAACAAATTATGGGAAGAATATGAATTGACACCAAATTCAATTGAAGAATATGAAAAACCAAAAATGTTTCTGAAACTAAAAAGCAAGTAAACAGCTTACGTACACAAATGAAAGAAATGGGAAGTGTAAATGTAGAATCAATAAAGGAATACAAAAAACAAAAGAGCGTTATGACTTTATGAGCGAACAACGCTTAGACCTAGAAAATACAATGGCAAAATTAAGAAAAATAATAACAGACATGACCGCAATAATGAAAGAACAATTTGAAAAGAAATTTAAAGAAATAAATAAAAATTTCGGAGAGGTATTTGCCGAACTATTTGGTGGAGGAAAGGCAGAAGTAAAATTAGAAGATGAACAAAACATATTAGAATGTGGAATAGATATAACTGCACAACCACCAGGAAAAAAAATTGCAAAATATGTTATTATTATCAGGAGGAGAAAAAGACACTAACTGCAATAGCATTATTATTTGCTATTTTAAGAATAAATCCAGCACCATTCTGTGTACTAGATGAAATTGAAGCAGCATTAGATGATGTTAATGTATATCGTTATGCAGAATATTTAAAGAAATTTGCACAAAACACACGATTTCTAGTTATAACACATAGAAAAGGAACAATGGAAGCAGCAGACAGTGTATATGGAGTAACAATGGAAGAAAGTGGAATATCAAAATTACTTTCTATGAAATTAAAGGAATAAAGCCATTTAATATTAGTAAAAACAAAAAAACATTTGCAATAAAAATTTGCAAATGTTTTTTACATAATAAAAAGAAAAACCCAAAAGTTAGCAAATAAATTATATAATAGATTAATTCTCTATAAATCTACTAGAAGAATCTGAATTATCAAATAATTTATCTATTGAAATTTGCAAGGCATTACTAATTTTCCACAAATTAAAAACACTAATACCTTGATTTATTTTATCACTCTCAAGACCACCAATTAAAGCAGTAGAAACATCTACAATCTCTGCTAAATCTTCTTGAGTCATTTTACCAATTTTTAAATTATATAATTTTCTATAATATTTTATATTTTTTTCCAATTACCTTAAATAATTCAGCTGAAGTAATTTCTTCCATGAACATACATCCTTTCCACTAAAATCCTTATACGATTTATTTTCTAACTTTATAGGTTAAAATTCAATCAATTACAAATAATAAAATATCATCAATAATGATAAAATTCCATAAATTATATAAATCTATAAGGTATTATTTAACCTAAATAATTAAAATACCAAAAAAGTTACAAAAGTAAAGCAAAAAAAATTAAAATAATGTAAATAATAATAAAACCATATATTTAAACTTTAACTAAAAGGAGCAAAAATTGCAAAAAACCAATTAAAACCAATAGAATTCCAGAAAGAATAGAACAAATAAAATCAGAAAAACCAATAAATTTGCTAACTTTTTTTCCAATGATTATTCCTAAACTAAGAAATATAAATTGAAAAATACTAATAAGAATTGGAAATAAAATGTAAGAGGCACTAATTAAACTTGAACTAATACCAATACCAAAATTATCTAAAGAAAGTGCTAATCCCAAAAACAGCCTCTTTAGGATCTATTAAATTAGAATTGTTAAAATCAAAATCATTTTTATTTCCAGATTTTTTTTTCAAAATAGCTTTAACAATAACAAAAAACCAATGCAAAACAATATAAAGCAACCAATTAATTCAGTAATATATTTTGGCAGAAAATTCAATAATATCTTACCAGAAAAACAGATACAAAAGAAACCAGTAGTGAAATTATAAACAAAATTATTGTACTCCAAAAAGAAATTTTTTTTATTTTTAATACCATATGTAACACCAATCCCAAGTGAATCAATGCTACTAGAAATAGCTAAAACAAAGCAATTAAAAAGCATTACAATCCCTCCAGTATATAATATGCAAAAATTCGACAAAGTTTATAATTATTATGTAAAGCACTTAATAAAAATATCAAATACATATTTCCAAAACAATTTACATGTTTAATACATAATCTAAAAAAGACAAGCATAATATAAACTAATAAAGACAAACAAAGGAGAGGATGAAAAATGTGGCAAACATTAAAAAAACAGGAGATAATAGAAAAACTAAGAACGGATGAAATGCAAGGATTAACAGAAAAGCAGGTAAAAGAATTACAAGAAAAAGAAGGAAAAAACAAATTAGCAGACAAGAAAAAAGAAAGTATACTAATAAAATTCATCAAACAATTTAATGATTTCATGATAATTATTTTAATAATTGCATCAATAATTTCAGCACTAGTTTCAAAAATGCAAGGAGAGAATGACTATATAGATTCATTTATAATAATTGCAATAGTAATACTAAATGCAATAATGGGAGTAATACAAGAAGCAAAAAGCAGAAAAATCAATAGAAGCATTAAAACAATTAACACCACAAAATGTAAAACAATAAGAAATGGAAACATAAAAGAAATCAATGCAGAAGAATTAGTAAAAGGAGACATAGTATTACTAGAAGCAGGAAACTATGTGCCAGCAGATTGCAGACTATTAGAAACATATAATCTAAAAAATAGAAGAATCAAGTTTGACAGGAGAAAACTTACCATCAGAAAAAGACGCAAACTATATATGCAAAAAGAGGAACAATTAGGGAGACATGAAAACATGGCATTTATGGCAAGCAATAGTAGTAAATGGACATGCAAAAGCAGTAGTAACAGAAACAGGAATGAGAACAACAGTAGGAAAAATAGCAAATATGATGATAGAAAACGAAGCACCAGAAACACCAATCCAAAAAAATTAGGACAAGTAGGGAAAAACATTAGGAATAGCATGTTTAGCAATATGCATACTAATTTTCTTAATAGGAATAATAAAAAAGATAGAGCCAATAGAAATGTTTATGACATCAGTAGGATTAGCAGTAGCAGCAATACCAGAAGGATTACCAGCAATAGTAACAATAGTGCTATCAATAGGGGTAACAAAATGGCAAAAAGAACAGCATAATAAGAAAATTACCAGCAGTAGAAACATTAGGAAGTAGTAGTGTAATTTGTTCAGACAAAACAGGAACACTAACACAAAACAAAATGAAAGTAGTAGAAACAAAAAACAACAGACGAAAAAAGATGATAGAATATGCAGCACTTTGTACAGACTGTGAAATAACACAAAACTATAAAGTCATAGGAGAACCAACAGAAAAGCAATAGTAGAAAAAAGCACTAGAATTAGGGATAAACAAAAAACCACAGAAGACCAAATGCAAAGAGTAGCAGAAATACCATTTGATTCAAACAGAAAAATGATGACAACAATACATAAAAAAGGAAATAAATATATAGTTATCACCAAAGGAGCACCAGACGTATTAATAGAAAATGCGAAAATATAAACAAAGCAGAAATAAAAAAAAAAAACTTAGAAATGGCAAACAAAGCCTTAAGAGTAATAGCAGTAGGATACAAAGAAATAACAACACTACCAAATAAAATAACAAGTGAAAATACAGAAACAAATCTAAAATATTTAGGATTAATAGGAATGATAGACCCAGCAAGAGAAGGAGTAAAAGAAGCAGTAAAAACCTGTAAAAAGCAGGAATAAAAAACAGTAATGATAACAGGAGATCATATACAAACAGCAAAAGCAATAGCAAAAGAATTGGAAATAATGGGCAAATATGATAAAGCAATAACAGGCCAAGAATTAGACAAAATGTCACAAAAAGAATTAGAAAAAATATAAAAAAATATTCAGTTTTTGCAAGGGTTACGCCAGAACACAAAGTACGAATAGTAAAAGCATGGCAAAAACAGGTGCGGTAGTAGCAATGACAGGAGACGGAGTAATGACAGTCCAGCATTAAAAAATGCAGATATAGGAATAGCAATGGGCAAAATGGAACAGACGTAGCAAAAAACGCATCAGACATGATACTAACAGATGACAACTTTGTTACAATAGTTGAGGCAGTAAAACAGGGAAGAAACATATATGATAATATAAAAAAAGCAATACACTTTTTAATTGCAACAAATATAGGAGAAATTGTAACAATTTTTATGGGGCTAGTATTAGGAATGAAATCACCATTGTTAGCAATTCAATTATTATGGATAAATTTAGTAACAGACTCTTTACCAGCAATAGCATTAGATTAGAACCAGCAGAAAAAGACATAATGAACAGAAAACCAATAGACAGCAGAAAAGGAATTTTTTCAGATGGTCTATGGAGCAAAATAATAATAGAAGGAATAATGATAGGAATGTTAACACTTATTTCATTTAGTATAGAAACAAATATTATAGCTTAGAAATAGGAAGAACAATGGCATTTATAACAATAGGAATGTTAGAATTAATACACAGTTTCAACATAAAAAGTGACAAGTCAATATTTGAAGTAGGAATAATGGAAAACAAGTATCTAATAGGAAGCTTTTTAGTAGGAGTATTTGTACAAAACATAGTAGCAATAGTGCCAACATTTGCAGAAATTTTCGAATTACATACACTAAATAGTACCCAATGGATAATAACAATAATAATTTCATTAATGCCAATGCCAATAATGGAATTACAAAAGTTGGTAAATAAAGAACGCTTAGAAAAAAAGAATATAACAAAAATAAACTATAAAGAAAAAACAATTTATTAAAAAGAAAGGGAATATGTATGATTAATTATTTAAAATCCTCAATATCAATCTCTTTCATATAATGGATGCACAATAAATTGTAAATACTGCATTTTAAGCTCTTTTAGGAAACAGAAAAATGTAAGAAAAGTAGAAGATGAAAAAGAACTTGTAAAAAATTATTATCATTAAAATTATACTCACCAGAAATACCAATATCAGTAAACAACCAAACAGACCCATTATTAAATAAAAAAATATTTGAAAGTACTATAAAAATTTTTGAAAGAAATGGAAAAAAAACGAGGTTCCAAACCCAATACTAATAATAACAAAAGGATATATAACAGAAGAACAAATAAAACAATTAGAAAAAGTCAATTTAAAAATAATAATACTATACACTTTCTCAGGTCTATCAGAAAAATTAGAAAACAGAAATGAAAAATCACAAATAGACACATTAGAAAAATTATCAAAATTGAAAAATTGCAAACTTTTAAATTATTACAGACCAGTAATAGAAGGAATAAACAGTGATTCAGAAACAATAGAACATGTAGCAAAAATAGTAACAAAATATTGTAAAGCAAGTATAGTTTCAGGAATAAGAATGAACACACATTTAAAGCAAATATTTGAAAAATCAAATATTGATATTCCAGAAAAATATGACCCAGACCACAAAGTATTATATCCAGAAACATATAATAGAATAAAGCAAATTTTTAAAGATATAAAAAAAAGATTATGCAATATTCAAAAAACTTCATGTGGAATAAGTTATATATGTGGAAAACCAGACTATAATGGCCACAGTGCACGTATTCACTACTGTAATCCAGAATGTAAGTTATCCTATATGTATAGGCACAAATAAAATAGGATTTTGCAATTCAGACTGCCCAAATTTTGAACTATGTAAAAAAGAAAGTCAAAAACAATAACAGAAAATGAATTTAAAAATTTATTAAAAAATAGATAAAGAAGAAAGTATATTTGAAATAAAAGAAAATTACATTGCACTACATGGAACATTTTGGCAAGAAGAAGTCTCATATTTAAGACATATATGCAAGAAAAATATAAAAGCAGATAAACTATTAAAAAGAGAAGACGAATTTTACTAAGCCTATAGTAAAAAATATAAAAAACAATAAAAATATTGTAAAATCCACAAAAATATAGTAAAATTGAAATTCAGTGAGCAAAAGAATAAAAAAAGAGCAGAAAGGATAATATAAAGCCAAGGAGGAAATATGATAGAATCAAAACCATGGAAATGGAACAAATTAAATGAAAAAGGGCAAAACAGTGGAAAGAACCATGTATAGAATCATATTATTTAATAAACAGATGGAAAAAGCAAAACAAAAAAGATTTTTTAGACATAGGATGTGGATTAGGGAGACATACTATTCAATTTGCCAAAAATGGATTTAATGTAAATGGAATAGATTTATCAGAAGAAGCAATAAAAACAACAAAAGAATGGTTAGAAAAAGAAGGGCTAAAAAGCCAATATAAAAAAAAATCAGACATGCTACAACTGCCATATCCAAAAGAGAGTATGGACTGCATACTATGTAGAAATGTAATATCACACACAGACACAGAAGGAATAAAATTATAATAGAGCAAATATATAATATTTTAAGAAAAATGGGGAATGCTTTTTGACATTAGGTTCAAAAAATGCAGAAACATTTAAAAATAAAAACAACCCAAGAAAAGATGCAAACACAGCAATAAGAATGGATGAAGGTCCAGAGAAGCGGGTACCACATTTTTATGCAGATATGGAAATAATACCAGAATTATTTAAGAATTTTAAGATTGAATATTTAGCACAAGTACAAGATTTTAAACAACAAAAAGAAGGAAATTTTAAAACATTCTGGCACTATATATTGCTAATACGAAAGGAAAGTGATAAAAATCAATAACATTTTGGTAACAATTACTGGAGCGAGTGGAGCAGGGAAAAGTACAATTATAAAAGAATTAGTAAAAAGAAATCCAGAAAAATATTTACAAATACCTACATATACAACACGAACATTAAGACTAGGAGAAAAAACAAGGAGAACAGCATTATTTTATTCAAAAAGAGGAATACCAGAAATTAAAACAAAAGAAAAAAATGTTAGCATGTTCAACAGTTGAAAATGAATTTTATGGAGTACCAAAAATAGATTTAAGAAATCCAATATATAAAAATAAAATTATAATAATAGATATAGGAGCAAAAGGAGTAAGACAATTAAAAAAACATATAAAAATATAATATCAATATATATAATGCCACCAACACCAGAGCGAATAAAGCAAAATAGAAATCAGAATAGATTACAAAGAAGTATAGAACAAATAAAATATGCTAGAGAAGTGTGCAATTGGCTAGTAATAAATGATAATTTAGAAAAATCAACAAACGAGATAGAAAAAGTATTACAAATAATCCATAAAGTGGAGAAAATGTGGAAAAAGATACCACATAAAGATATAGAATTTTTTATAAAAAAAGCATGAAAAACCCAAAAATAAAAGTTTTTTAGAAAATTTTATCAACGAGAAAAAACACTCAGAAGAAATAAGCATATAAAAAATAAGGAGGAAAATAACATGAAAGAATTAAATAAATGGGTAGATGTCAGAAAAAAACAAGTAAGAGAAGTAACAGATATGGATATTACAATAAAAAATTACAAGATAAAATACATATATAACATTAAAAGAAGTAAAAGCAGTAGAACAACCATATAATGTATATATAAATGGAGAACGAGTAAAAAAAAATTAGACAAAGGCTTTACAATAATAGAATATACACCACTTGACAAAAATATAATGTACGAATACATTTAAATGAAAAAAAAAGAAATACTAGAATATTATTTTGACATAATAGCAGAAAACAAAATAAAAGATGGAATACCATATTATAATGATTTATATCTAGATGTAGTATATTTTCAACCAGCAGCAACAAAAGAAGGAACATATATACAACTAGCAGATTGTAACGAATTAGAGCAAGCACTAAAAGACAATATTATAGACCAAGAGCAATTTGATATGGCATATAGAGAAGCGGAAAATTTAATGAAAGAAATAAAAGAAAAGAAAATTGGTATGTCAACAGAGGATTAAAAGATTATTGGGAGATAAAAAAAAGTGGCAACAATAAGCAAAATGAGAATAAAATAATTGACAAAGTCAAAAAAACGTGATAAAATAGCACTGTTCAAGAAAAGTGCTATTTTTTTGAATCTCTACCACAAAGCCAAAAAGTGGGTTAAAAAATCCAAAGGGAGGTGAAATCAATGAATAAATACGAAAGTGTTATCATTGTAAATCCAAATTTAGATGAAGCAGGAGTAAAAGCTTTAGAAGATAAATTTACAGGATTAATCAATGAAAATGGAAAAGTAGAATCAATCGACAAAATGGGAAAAAAAAAAATTAGCTTATGAAATCAAAAAAACAACAAGAAGGAATATACGAAATAATCAATTTTGAATCAAATCCAGAAGCTATAGCAGAATTAGAAAGAATCTACAGAATAACAGATGATATAATGAAATATATCATAGTAAGAAAAGACCAATAGTCAAAAACATTAAATAAAGAAAAGGGACCTTTATTTAAAGCAAAGAAAGGTGATAAGAAAATGAACAAAGTAATATTAATGGAAGATTAACAAGAGACCCAGAAGTGAGATACACACAAACAAACAACACACTAGTAGCATCTTTTAGTTTAGCAGTAAACAGAAGATTTGCTAAGACAAGGAGAAGAAAGACAAGCAGATTTTATAAATATTGTAGCATGGAGCAAACTAGGAGAATTTTGCAGTAAATACTTTAAAAAGGTCAACAAGTAGGAATCATCGGAAGAATTCAAACAAGAACATGGGATGATGACCAAGGAGTAAAACATTATGTAACAGAAGTAGTTGCAGAAGAAGCATATTTCGCAGATAGTAAAAGAGACGGAAACGGAGACTCTGGAACATTTGAAAATACTTTTTGGAGCAACAGCACCAGGAAATATGGGTTCAATGGGTTCAGATTTTGAAGTAACATCTTCAACAGATGATTTACCATTCTAGTACTGAAAGGGGGAAATACAAAATGGCAGACAAAAACAAAATAGAAGAAACAACAAAAATTATGATGATGATTATAATCCAAGATTCAGAAAACAAAGAAAGAAAGTTTGTGTATTATGCAGTGACAAAACTTTGAATTAGACTACAAAAATGCAGACCAATTAAAGAAATTTGTTAATGATAAAGGAAAAATATTACCAAGAAGAACAACAGGTGCATGCAGTAAACATCAAAGAGATATAACAACAGCAGTAAAAGAGCAAGACATATAGCAATACTGCCATATGCACAAAACTAATTAATAACAATAAAAAGCGTTGGATTCAACGTTTTTAAAAACCAAAAAGACATGAAAGACTAAAAAGTCAATCATGTCTTTTTTGGTTAAATACTGAACAAAGCAAATTGCTTATTCAGCTCATCAAGTAACTTTTGTTCAATAGGTTCATAAACGTGAATTACCAAAGATTGGCCATGTCGTTCATCACTCTTTGGAATAACTGACAATGATGAAAATCGGCATATCTCTAGAGCAACAAATGTTGTATTTCGACAACATATAAATGTTCTTCTTAGGAAAACTGCCTTTTTCCAGCCCAAGCTGTAGAGAAAGAGATGGTCTATCCAAATCATTAAACATAAATGAGATGGAAAAATGATTGTCACTACTAATGCTTATATGAGAACGAACACCTGTAATAAGCATAGCATTAATAATACACGAAAAAAGCTTCCAATTCATCAAACGGTTTTCTCAAATTCAATTTGAAATCAAATAGAGAAAATGAATTCCCATAACTTACAGATGGAAAACTATAAAGTTTGCACTTGTTATCTGGCAAATCATTGTATGATTCACAGATATATACAGTAATAAAACTACCAGAAGAGTCTGTTTCAAAAAACAAAATCGATTTTGAGAATTGAATCTCAGAAACCAGTCCTTCGATTTCAAAATCAACATCTTCAACATCTCTATTTACTGTGATAGAAGGATATTTCCTGCCTCTGTAAATTTCAATAGTAATGAATTCGGTACCATCATCAGCCTTTCTTAAAAATAATTTTGCCGAGTTACCCCTGGCCAGAAATCATCATTTTGTTAAACAAATAACAAATTGACTCTAACTCTGGAAAAAGGGTCCGCAGATTAAAAGTTACTTCTTGTCTCATAAAGAGATCCTCCTTATAAATAAATATTTTCCCATTTGGGATTACATATAGTATAACATAATTAACATAAATATACAACACACAAATACTTAGAAAAACAATAAAAGTTGCAAAAAGATATAAAATATAGTAAAATATTAAAGAAAAAACAACCTAAAAAAGTAAAAAATTTTCAGAAAGGAAAATAAAAATGAAAGAAATAGAAGAATTAACAAAAAAAGTAGAAAAGAAATAGAACCAGAATTTAAAAAAATAGAAGAAATATGTAAAAAAAATAGTATAAAAAGTAATAGAAGCATTCCAAAATGCAATTTACAAGAAATGCACTTGCAAACCTCAACAGGATATGGAATAGATGAACCAGGAAGAAACAAAATAGAAGAAATATATGCACAAATATTTAAAGCAGAGGACAGCTTAGTAAGAGCACAATTCATATCAGGAACACATGCACTAGCAATAACATTATCAGCATTATTAAGACCAAATGACACAATGATAAGTATAACAGGAGCACCATATGACACATTACAAACAGTAATAGGATTAGAGAAAATCAAGCAAAAGTTCACTAAAATCATATGGAGTAAAGTATGAACAAATTGAATTAATAAACAATGAATTTAATGAAAAAAAATACAAGAAAGACTAAGCAAAAAAGATGTAAAATTAATAGAAATACAAAGATCAAGAGGATATTCAACAAGAAAAAGTTTAAACATAGAAAAAATAAAAAAATAATAGCAAAAATAAGAGAAGTAAACAAAGAAGCAATAATAATGGTAGATAACTGCTATGGGGGAATTTGTAGAAGAAAAAGAAACAATAGAAGTAGGAGCAGATATAATAGTAAGGTCATTGATGAAAAACCTAGAGCAGGAATAGCCACAAGTGGAGCATATATAGTAGGAAAAAAAGAATTAGTAGAAATGTGTGCAGAAAGACTAACAGCCCCAGGAATAGGAAAAGAAATAGGGCCATCATTAAACCAAAATACAAGCTTATTAAAAGGACTATTTTTTGCACCACAAGTTGTAGCAAGCAGTTTAAAAACAGCAGTATTTGCAAGTAAAATATTAGAAGAATTAGGATATAATGTAGAGCCAAAATACAATGAAAAAAAGAGCAGATATAGTACAAACAATCCATTTAGGAAGCAAAGAAAAATTAATAAAATTTTGCCAAGGAATACAAAAAGGCTCACCAATAGACAGTAATGTAATACCAGAACCAGGAGACATGGGAGGATATGAAGATAAAGTAATAATGGCAGCAGGAACATTCACAGAAGGTTCAACAATAGAATTAAGTTGTGATGGACCAATACGAGAACCATATATAGCATATATGCAAGGAGGATTAACATATGAATATGGAAAATATGGAATCCTAAAAGCAATAGAAGAAATGCAAAAGAAATAAACTATAAAATCAAAATAAAAAATAAATACAAGTAAAAAGCAAAAAATAAAAAGTAAAAAGGAATGATAAAAGTTGAAAACAATAATTATAGGAGGAGGCCCTGCAGGAATGATGGCTGCAATAAGTGCCGCAGAAAATGAAAATCAAAAGATGAAGTTGTAATTATAGAAAAAACAATATGTTAGGAAAAAAAATTACTAATAACAGGAAAAGGAAGATGTAATATAACATCATCACTAGAAATAGAAGAATTCATAAAAACACACCAGGAAATGGAATGTTTTTATATAGCAGTTTTCAACAATTTAACAATAAAGACATAATAAGATTTTTGCAAAAAGAAGGATTAGAAGTAAAAGAAGAAAGAGGAAACAGAATATTTCCAACAACAGACAAATCAGTAGATGTATTAAACTGTTTTATAAAAAAAAAAAAATTAAAAGTAAAAATATATCTAAATGAAAATGTAAAACAAATAATAACAAAACAAATAGGAGAAGAACAAAAAGCAGTAGGAGTAAAAACAGAAAAAAGAACAATAGAAGCAGATAAAATAATATTAGCAACAGGAGGAAAAAGTTATCCATTAACAGGATCAACAGGAGAAGGATATAAAATGGCCGAAGAAATAGGACACACAGTAACAGAAATAAAGCCATCATTAGTACCATTAGAAACATATGAAGTAGAAAAAGAATTACAAGGACTATCATTAAAAATGTAAAAATTCAATTAATAGATACATCAAAAAACATATAATATATGAAGATTTTGGAGAAATGCTATTCACACATTTTGAGTATCAGGACCAATAATCTTAAGCAGTTCAGCACATTTAGTAAGATATAAAAATATAAACGAGTTATTTAAACAAAGAAAAATAATATTAAAAAATAGATTTAAAACCAGCCTTAACAGTAGAAAAACTAAATGACAGAATATTAAGAGATTTTGAAGAAGAAAAGAACAAACAATTTAAAACAGTTTAAATAAATTACTGCCGCAAAAAATGATAAACACAGTAATAAAATGAGTGAAATAAATCCACAAAAACAAGTAAACACAATAACAAAACAAGAAAGAATGAAATTAATAGAAGTCTTAAAAGGACTAAAACTAGAAATAAAAAATTTAGACCAATAGAAGAAGCAATAATAACAAGTGGAGGAATAAAAATAAAAGAAATAAATCCAAAAACAATGGAATCAAAAAAGTAAAAAGGACTATATTTTGCAGGAGAAATAATAGATGTAGACAGTTATACAGGAGGATTTAATTTACAAATAGCATATTCAACAGGATATGTAGCAGGAAAAAAATCAGACATAAAGAAAAAAAGTAAAATTATAGGAGGATAAATGGAAAATTTTATCACAATAAAAGAAAATGTAACAACAGAAATTACTGAAAAAAATCAAAATTTATAGCAAATTTAATAAAAGTAAAGAACAAAGAAGAAGCAGAAAACGAAATAAATAAAATAAAAAGCATATCATGATGCAAGACATAATTGTATAGCATATAGAGTAATAGAAGAAGATAGAATCTTAGAAAAATCAAGTGATGATGGAGAGCCATCTGGAACAGCAGGTGGACCAATGTTAAACATATTGCAAAAAAAGCAATTTGTGCAATGTAATAGTTGTAGTAACAAGATATTTTGGAGGAATATTATTAGGAACAGGAGGCTTAGTAAGAGCATATTCAGAAGCAACACAAAAATCAATAGAAAAATCAGAAAAAAAATAGAAATGATTTTAGGAATAGAAATGGAAGCAAAAGTAGAATATAGTGAATATGAAAAAATTTAAATATTATTGCCAAAAAAATCAAATAAAAATAGAAAAATCAAACTATAGCGAAAAAATAATTTGTAAAATAGCATTAGAAAACAATAAAAAAGACCAAATAATAAAAGATTATAAAACAAAAAAATAAATTTAGAAGAATTAACTGAAATAAATAAAAAATCATTGAAAAAAGTATAATAAAATAACATTTTTATAAAAATAAATGGAAAATCATTCAATGTACTTGCAATTGATGTAATAAACATATATAATTTAATTGTAAAATTTTACAGTACAAATAAGTACTAAAGATTAAGTGAAAAACTTAAAGAAAATAGGAGGGAAATCATGAAAGAGAAAAATAACAGTATTAATTGCAGATGACAACCAAGATTTTAGCAAAACTCTTGCAGGATATCTAGAAAAAGCAAGAAGATATGGAGGTTATAGGAATAGCAAAAGACGGAGCAGAAGCAGTAAACATGATTGCAAACACAATCCCAGATATAGCATTAATTGATATGATAATGCCACATTTAGATGGAATAGGTGTATTAGAAAAAAAATAGGAAATTTAAATCTGCCTAAAAGACCAACATGCATAATGCTTTCAGCAGTTGGACAAGATAAAATAACACAAAGGGCCATTTTGCTAGGAGCAGAATATTATGTAGTAAAACCATTTGACATAGAAGTTCTAATAAGCAGAATTCGTCAAATAAAAAATTATATACCAACAAACAATGGTAATAACTTTATTTCAAGAGAAGCAAAACAACAATACATAGAAATACCAGCAGAAGAAAGAAGAGAAAAGAAAAAATCTAGAAGCACTAGTAACAAATGTTATTCATGAAGTAGGAGTGCCAGCACACATAAAAGGATATCAATATCTAAGAGAAGCAATAATAATGGTAGTAAATGATATTGATGTAATAAATCAAATAACAAAAAGTTTGTACCCAGAAATAGCTAGCAAATATTGTACAACCCCAAGCCGTGTAGAAAGAGCAATACGCCATGCAATAGAAGTAGCATGGGAAAGAGGCCAACAAGAAGCAGTAGAAAACATATTTGGATATACAATATCAGCAAGCAAAGGAAAGCCAACTAATTCAGAATTTATAGCAATGATTGCAGACAAATTACGCTTAGAATTAAAAACAGCATAAAACAATACAAAACAGCATGAAAGCCTTGCAAGAAGCGGTTCAAGCAAACTTACAAAAATAGTTATAAACCTAAAAGGTACTAAAAATATATATAAATTATGTAAAAAATCTGCCACTATAGCAATAAATATATTTAAAATAAACCTATAAACTTTTCTTATTTATTGTTCATGTTTTTGATTATTAAAAAATATGAATTTTAAATAGGAGGAGTTTTTTATTATGGAAAAAATTGAATAAAAAAAAAGTAGATGCAGTTACAGATACATCTACAACAAACAATATACACAAGCCGAACCAGAGTACATTGTTTAATGTACTTATATAATAGCATCTTTTTTTGGGAATATGTCAAACATAATTTGAAAAAAAAGTATGTGCATTGTTTACGGTTACACATACTCAAAACAAATAACATCTTCCGAATTAATTATATAATAACATCTTTTTGGGGGTGTCAAACATAATTGAAAAAACAAAAAATTATAAAATTTTATTATGTTCGCTTGTTTTCTAGTAAAAATGTTATATAGTATTATGCATAGAAAATGAGAATAAGCGGAGTGTGTTGCCACCTTTAACTCTTTGATGTTTACACATAGTACCTCCACAACTTCTGGTTGTGAGATTGATATAGGGGTGGTTAATATGGTAGAATCAGCATTATTGAGTATTATATACCTACTTTTCTTTGGAATAGTAGGAATGACTATCATAAATGTTGCCTTGTTAATCATCATTTGTATTTTACTACATAGGCAATAAAAATAAACCATTCTGCTTTTGACCGAGTGAATGGTTTATATCATTTTATTTGGCAACCACTTTCGTGGCACTCATTTTCTATTTTTATTATACACAGATTTTTAATTTTTGTCAAATAAAAAAAGCAATAAAAATAGTGTGAAATTTGCTTTTAATGATATGGTAAAATATGAAAGTAACAATAATAACTAATCTTCTAGATTTTTTAATCCAAACTCAATTATTTGATTTACCACACTATTAAAGCTCAACTGATTTTTTTCAGCCAATTCATTAATTTTATCAAAAGTTTTCCCACTTATGCGAATAGTTCTAGTTACAGTGTCATTATTTTTCATTGTTTTTTCAATTTTAATTTCTTCATTTTCATCACCATAATTATTGTAACCAAAAAAAAGTTAAAAATAAGTGTACAAAAATGTGTACAAAATAAAAATTTTATGATATATTGTAGAAAAAAAAAAAAAGGAGGAAAAGAATATGACAAATGAAAATGGTGAGGTTTGTTGCCCAATGTGTAAAAGTACACAAATTGTTGCAAATAAAAAGGTTTTGGATTAGGAAAAAGCAGCAGCAGGAGGTTTGCTACTTGGACCAGTAGGCTTGTTAGGAGGAATTATAGGAAGTGGAAAAATAGTAGTTACTTGTTTAAAATGTGGACATAAATGGAAAGTTTAAGGAAGTGATTTTTAATGGAAGAAAATAGCAAATTAAAAAATAATTGATTTATATGTAGATAAGGGATTAAATAATGAATATTTACATGATGAAATGGTAAAAGCTTTTGCTAACGCTTCTCCAAAGGAAAAAAAGAAGGAAGTAAATATTTAAACTGGAGATTACATGAAGTTGATAAAAAATCAAAGAAAGGGCATCCAAATAAATCAGTAATAGTTATTATTTTATAGTATTAATTTTAGTAATTGTAGGCAGTATAATAGCAATTAATAATAACAGTTTATACAATAATAGTCACAGTACAAATTCGTCAGGTTCAGGCAGTTATTATAACACTACAACAAACAATAGTACTTATAATAATAGTATAAAACATTATTGTGATGCTAGTGGATGCATGAATGAGGGAACATATTCTTTAAAACGTTCAGATGGAAGTAAAGAATATTACTGTTATAAACATTATAAACAAATGGAAAACTGGGCTGAAATGATAATGGGATATTAAACCATAAAGTAAAAAATAAAATTATAGTAAAGAAATAAAAAGGAGCAAATTATGAAAAATAAAAAAGATTAATTATAGTAATTATAATAATAGCAATAATAGCAATTGAATAGGAGCATTAATAGTAGCAATGCCACAAATACAGTTAAATAAGGCAATAAATTATTTAAAAAATGGAGAATATAAAACAGCATATTCTTATATAAACAGCAAAAACAATGAAGAAAATAAAGTAATAGTAAAAGAATTAATCACAACAATATTTTGTGATAGGGCAAGTAGTGGAATTGAAAAAGTAGGAAATATTGCTAAAGAATCTACAGATGTCGTAAAAAAATTGATAGAAAAAATATAGATTATACATTAGACGATAGTATAAATATAAATGTAGAAGCTCTAGAAGATTATATTTTATTAGAAGATGAGATATCACAAGATATGATATCAAGTGAATTACAAGAAACCTACACAACGTACTTTAAAATATTAAAATATGTGAAAGAAAATTTTTACAATGTATTAGAACATATTAATGATAACAATTTTATTAATGAGGTTAATAATTTAAGTACTGATATGAATAAAATAGCAAATGCATGTTTTTCATATTCAGACAACCATAAATTTAAAGCAAAAACACAAGATGTATATAAAGAAATAAAAAGTTATATTGTAAAATAGAAATTCGACATAAAACAATTAAAAACTACTATTATAAAACAGATTATGATAGTAGTTTTTTTGTGAACTAATAAAAAATCTAGTCTGTAACCACATTATGAAAACCGCATATAATGTTAATATTGTATAAACCTAGAAAAAAATGTAAATAATAAGAATAAATAAATTAACTAGGAGGGAAAGCAATGGAAACAAGTAATCTAAAAACACAGTAATTTTAAAAAGTGTACCATCAAACATAATAGAAGAAGCAATAATAGTATTAAAGAAAAACATAAAAGTAAAAGAATATGAAATCAAAAACAAAAAGTGAAAAAAAAGCGAAAAAGGAAACTATATAATAAAAGAAGCTGAAATGATAATCAATAATTATTGTAATAAAATAGAAAAATGAACAAAAAGAAAGAAAAGCAAAAAAAGAAGCAGAAAGAAAATATAGTAAAGCAAAAAGATGGCTAATAATAAGCAGCATAATTGCAATAATAGAAATGATAATAATAATCATAAAATAACAAAATAAACAATCATAAAAAACGCCAAAACCTGAATACATTTTATAAAAGAAAAGTGGGACAAATCAGGAGGTGTTTTTTTAATGGAAAGAACAATGTCTGTAGAAGAAAAAAATAAAAAGAGCAGAAGAAATATATAACAGGAGAAAAGGCATAACTACACAAGAAACAAAAACTGAAAAATTGCATGTAAATGAAGAACCAAAAGATGTAAAACTACTAAAAAAATGATAATCCAAATTATAATATGTGGGATAATATATGGAACATTTTATATAATCCAAAACAATCAATTCATATTTTCGGAAGATTTTCTAAACAAAACCAAAGCAATATTATCATATGATACAAATTTTCAAGAAATATATGAAAAAGAAAAAATGCAATAACAACATTTAATCAAGAAATAATAAATAAAAAAAGAAGAAAAAATCAACAAGAAAATAATGAACAAAATAGTGGAACACAAGAAGAAAATCAAGCAGAGCAAACAGAACAAAGCCAACAAACAAGCAATGAAAATGAAAAACAAAATGAAGGAATAGGAGGAGCTGAAGAAGAAAAAAATAGCAAGTCAAACACAAGAATTAACACAAGAGCAACAAGACATAAACAATGTAAAAAACACCACCACATTTATAAAACCAATAGAAGGAAAAAATAAGTTCAACATTTGATATAGAGAAACAGCAACAGGAACTGTACCAAAAATCATACAGGAACAGACATAGCAGCAAATACAGGAACAAAGATAAAATCAGCAACAGAAGGAGAAGTAGTATTAGCCTCAGAAGAGGGAGATTATGGAAAACATTTAAAAATTCAAATAGGAGAAGTAGCAATAATATATGCCCATTGCAACCAGCTATATGTAAAGACAAGGAGACCATATCACACAAGGACAAGAAATAGCAGAAGTCGGAACAACAGGAAATTCAACAGGGCCGCATTTACATTTTGAAATAAGATATCAAGAAAGACTAGTTGACCCTCAAAAGATATTAGAAATTTAATTACGAAAAGAGAAAAAAGTATGAAATTTAAGATAGATTTAAAAATTTTTTAATAGCAATATTATTTTTTATGACAAGCCAAATAAAAGTATATGCAATAATGATGATATGTGCAATAATCCATGAGTTAGGGCATTTATTAGTAGGAATATTATTAGAATGAAACCAGAAAAATTAGAAATAATACCAGTAGGAATAAGAGTAACATTTAAAATAAATATAAAAGATATTAATTCAAAAATAAAACAAACAAATAAACTAGAAATAAAAAAGATATTTGTTGCAATAGCAGGGCCCAGTAGTAAACTTAATATTAATATATATAGCAGCAATATCAAAAACAAACATAATATCAAAATCAATTTCATCTATGCAAATCTATTGCTAGTCATAATAAATTTAGTACCAATTTATCCATTAGATGGAGGAAGAATTTTAAAAGGAATAATATCAATATTCAAAGGAAAAAAAAAAAGCAGAACAAACAATAAATAAAATATCAATAATTATAGGAATTATAATAAGTGCACTAGAATATGGATATTAATAAATAATAAAAACATAGCGATTTTATTCTTTTTGTTATACATATGGATAATAATAATCAAGAAAATAAAAATTAAAAAATAAAAGATTAATGTATGAAATATTAGAAAAAAAAAATTGAAAAAAACTCTGAAAAATAGTAAACTATATTTGAAAAAACAAAAAGGAGAGTGCGAAAGATGAAAGAAAAAATAAAACAAGAAAAAGGAGTCACACTATTAATTTTAGTAATCACAGTAATGGTATTATTAATATTAACATTCACAATTGTAATAAACACAAAAACAAATGCAAGCACAAAAGATTAACACAATTAAAAAGTGATATCAAAACTTAGAACAAAAAGTAAGTGATTTTATAATGAATATGGAGAAATACCAGCAGAAATAGAATACACAAATATTGACCAAATAAAAGACTTATTGAATGAAAAGAAAAATCCTCAGAAAGCAAATTTTACGTAATAGACTTGCAAGCAATGAAAGGAGTAAGTCTAAATTATGGTAGAGATTATGAAGAAAAAAAAAAACACAAACACAGACAATGCAAACAAATACGAAGATGTATACATAATAAATAATATAACACACAATATTTTTTATATAAGAGGAGTTGACGTAACAGAAAATGGAGTATATGAAAAATATTACACAAAAACAAATACAGTACAAGAAGTACCAGATGTAGATTTAAGTATAAAAATATGACAATATAGACACAAACAAAACAAATCCAATAGCAGCAACACCAGAAGATGCAGAGATAATAGAATCAGATGCAAACAAAGGAATAGTAATAAAAGACAAAAACGAAAATGAATGGGTCTGGGTAGAAGTTCCAAAAGACACAGCATTTTCAGGCCTAAATATAGACACATCTAAAGAATTAACAACACAAAATTATAATGACATAAAAAATAAAATGATAACATATGCAGGAGTATACAGAAAAGGTTCAGCTAGTCAAACTAGGAGCGATTGGAAAGATGAGTGGTATGAAGGATGTGGATTGACACAAGAAGAATATGATATATTGTACAAAAAATGCTAAAAAGTGTATATACATATGGAGGATTCTGGATAGGAAGATATGAAGCAGGAATAGAAGGAAGCATAACAGATGTAAGTAAAAGCAAGAACAAACAATTCAGAAAGAATATCCGTAGGAGTATCTCCAAAAAGCAATAAGTCAAAAAGATGCAATACCATATAACTATGTATATTGTAGTGAATCACAAGCTTTAGCCCAAGAAATGACGCCAGATAATAATTATACAAGTAGTTTAATGTTCGGAATCAATGGGATTTAGTTTGCAAATTTTTAGAAATAAAAGGCGGATTGACAACTGCAAACATTAATTCAGACAGTAGTACATGGGGAATTTATAATAATGTAACAAGAACAATAAGTAGTGACAAAAGCAAAGCAGTCAACAAACTATGGAAATACTTGGACAGCAATAACAGGAATGAAGTCAACAGGTAATGTTCTATTAACAAAAGGAGCATCAGAAGAAACAATAAAATTGAACATATATGATTTTGCAGGCAATGAATGGGAATGGACTTTGGAACAGGCTACTTACAACAGCAATTATCCTTGTGCTGACAGGGGAGGAAGTTACAGCGATTCTGGATTTGCTTTTCCAGTTTCTTACCGTGACAACATCCGTACTACCTATTCTGACAGCAGTATTAGTTTTCGTGCCACACTCTATGTAAATTGAAAGCTAAAGCTGGAGAGTCTCAGATTGTCAGATTGCGAAATGCAAAAAGAGCAAATTAAAGGAGAAGATAATGAATTATTGCTTTATGTGCAAAGGAGATTTAGAAAATAAAAAACAACATTCATGGTTGAATTAGACAATTGCATAATTATAATAAAAATGTACCATCCAAGTATGCAAACAATGTGGAGAAGTATCATATAGTAATGAAGTTGCAAAAGCAATTAGAAAAATTAGTAAATTCAGTAAGATATGCAATAACAGAAATAACAGTAATTAATTACATAGAAAAGTATCATAAAAAAATATTATAGAATATCAATATAAACTTGGTGTTCTATAATAATTTTTATGTAAAACAATTGACTTTTCAGCGAAATCGTTATATTATATATAAGATAAAAAAGCATGATAAATCCTAAGGAGGAAAGTTATGGGAGAAGTAATCGTAATAACATCAGGAAAAGGTGGAGTAGGAAAAACAACAACAACAGCAAATTTAGAGCAAGTTTAGCAGTAGAAGGAAAAAAAAAAGTAGCATTAATAGACACAGACATAGGGTTAAGAAACCTAGATGTAGTAATGGGGTTAGAAAACAGAATAGTATATGACATAGTAGATGTAGTAGAAGAAAAATGCAAACTAAGACAAGCCCTAATAAAGACAAGAGATTCAAAGAATTATACCTATTACCAGCTGCCCAAACAAGAGACAAAAGTGCGGTAAATGAAGAACAAATGAAAGAGCTAACAAAAAACTAAAAGAAGAATTTGACTATAGCTTAATAGACTGTCCAGCAGGAATAGAACAAGGATTTAAAAAATGCAATAGCAGGAGCAGACAGAGCAATAGTAGTAACAACAGCAGAAATATCAGCAATAAGAGATGCAGACAGAATAATAGGACTATTAGAATCATCAGAAATAAAAATCCAGAACTAGTAATAAACAAAATAAGACCAAGTATGGTAAGAAGAGGAGAAATGATGGATGTAGACGACATAGTAGACTTATTATCAATAGACCTAATAGGGAGAAAAGCCAGATGATGAATACATAATCACACAAACAAACAAAGGAGAGCCAGTAATACAAAACAGAAAAGCACCATCAGGAAAAAGCATATATGGAAATAGCAAAAAGAGTACTAGGAGAAAAAATAGAAGTAACAATACCAAAAAGAAGAAAGAGGGCTATTTGCCAAATTAAGAAAACTATTTAGAAAATAAACAGATACATAAGTGGAAGGAGTAAAAGAATGTTTGAAAACATAATAAGATTCTTTAAAATATAGGAAAAAAAAGAAGAAAAAAGCAACGAAACAGAAAACTCAAAAGATGCAGCAAAGAAAGATTACATTTAGTATTAATGCAAGACAGAGCAAATGTATCTGCTGACTTCCTAGAATTAATGAAACAAGAAATAATAGAAGTAATAAAAAAATACATAGAAGTAGACGAAGGTGCAATAGATGTAAGACTAACAAATAAAGAAAATGAAGACGGAACAAATGGAGCACCAGCATTATATGCAAACATACCAATAAAAAACATAAAAAATGAAGCAAGAAAAGTAGACTCAAAAGAAGTAGAAAAAAGAAAGCAGAAAAAGAAGTTCAAACAGAAGAACAAAAAAGAAAATAAAAAGCAAAGAGGACAACAACAAACAACCAGAAAAAGAGCAAGAAGAAATAAAAAGCAGAAAATAAAGAAAAGAAGAAAGCAAAGAAAATCAAAAAATAGAAGAAAAAGATAAAAAAGAAAAACAAGCAAAAGACAAAACAAGAACATAAAACAAGAAAAAAAGGTAACTATGAGAAAAAGAGAATTAAAAATGTAGAATGGGGAGTTTTAATAATAGCCGTTATTCTAACAATCATAGGACTAATAGCCTTATTCTCGGCAACACAAAGCACAGAATATGATGAATTCAAAAAGCAAATAATATGGTTTGTAGTAAGCTTAATAATAATGCTAATATTCATGCTAGTAAATTATGAAACACTTGTTAGAATATCGCCATTTTTTTTATGGAGGATTTATAATTCTTTTAATAGCAGTTCTTTTTACAAAACCAATAAATGGAGCCACAAAGCTGGTTTAATATAGGAAGTTTTTCATTTCAGCCAGCTGAATTTGCAAAAGTATTTGTAGTATTATTTTTAGCAATGATAATAACCAGAATACAAACAAGAGGAAAGCAAAGAAATAAATAGGCCATTAAAATTATTAATAATATTAGCAGCATTAGCATTACCATTATTATTAATAATAAAACAACCAGATTATGGAACAGCAATGGCATTTATAGTAGCAACAGCACTAATGTGATTTGCAGCAGGAATAGACAAGCGAGATATAATAGCAATAAGAGCGATAATAGCAATAGCATTGCCATTATTATACAATTTTGTATTACCAGAACACGCCAAAAAAAGAATAGACATATTTTTAAATCCAGAATCTGACCCAAGAGGAGCTGGATATAATATAATACAATCCAAATTAGCAATAGGAGCAGGAGGACTAACAGGAATGGGATTGTTAAAAGGAAACCAAACGCAATTAGGATTCTTATATCCAAAAACAACAGATTTCATATTCTCAGTAATAGGAGAAGAAATGGGATTTGTAGTAGCAGGAGCAATAATAATATTATATGTAGTATTTATAACTAAAATCATCTATATAGCCAAAACAGCAAAAAAGACAGTGCAGGAACACTAATATCAGCAGGAATAGCAGGAATCTTTATATTCCATATGATAGAAAATATAGGAATGGTAATGGGATTATTACCAATAACAGGAGTACCACTACCATTTATAAGTTATGGTGGAAGTTCAATGATTACAAACTATATAATGATAGGAATATTACTAAATATCAGTGGAAAAAGACAAAAACAATATTTGTACAATGATGTTTTTGGGGACGGGGCAAAAACACCCCTGTCCCCAAAACACGCTGTTCCAGAAACATATCAAAAAGGAGGAAAAAATGTACTATAAAAAACTAAAAATAGGAAATTGTAAACTAGAAAATAATATAATATTAGCACCAATGGCAGGAATAACAGACAAACCATATAGAATGATATGCAAAGAAATGGGAGCAGGACTGGTATGTACAGAAATGATAAGCAGTAGAGCAATATTCCATGATGACACCAAAACAAAATTATTAATGGACACAGAAGGAGAAAAAAAGCCAATATCATACCAAATATTTGGAAGTGAAGAAGAATCAATGGCATATGCAGCAAAATATATAGAAGAAAAGGCAGATATTATAGACATAAATATGGGATGTCCAGCACCAAAGGTAGTAAAAATGGAGACGGAAGCAAATTAATGCTAGACATAAAAAAGCAGAAAAAAAGTAATAGAGGCAGTAGTAAAAAAGCACAAGCAAACCAGTAACATTAAAAATCCGAAATGGATGGGACCACAATAATATAGTAGCAGTAGAATTTGCACAAATGGCAGAAAAAAGCAGGAATATCAGCAATAACAATACATGGAAGGACCAGAACAGATTTTTATTCAGGAAAAGCAGATTTAGAAATAATAAAAAAGTAAAAGAAGCAGTAAAAATACCAGTAATAGGAAATGGAGATATTGTAGATGAACAAACAGCACTAGAAATGTTTGAAAAAACAGGAGTAGACGGAATAATGATAGGAAGAGGAACATTTGGAAATCCATGGATATTTAAGAAAATATCACATTTTTTACAAACAGGAGAAAAATTACCAGAAACACCTCTAGAAGAAAGACTACAAATTTTAGAAAAACATATCAATTTAGAACTAAAAAGCAAACCAGAAATTGTAGCAATTAGAGAATTAAGAAAACCAATATCTTGGTATACAAAAGGTTTAAAAGATTCAAGTGAATTTAGAGACAAAATAAATAAAATAGAAAAATAGAAGAATTAAAACAAGAAATATACACATATTTTAAATATTTAGGAAGTAAGATATAAACTTACTTCTTTTTATATTATAAGCAAAAGCCTAAATAATCTTGGCATAAAAAACATAAGAAAGAATAAAATTAAAAAAGAAAAAGGCTAAAATAGAAGCGAAACAAGCCCATATAAAAAAGAAAAGGAGGAGAAAAATTGGACAAAAAAAACATACAAAAAATTAATACAAAAAAAAAAAAACAAAACAAAAAACAATAATAATCATAGCAATAATTATAATAACAATTTTAAGTATTTCAACAATATTTATAAAAAAAACAGTTTAAAAATAATAAAATAGGAAATAATAGTAGTAGTCAAGAAATTATAGAAAATCTTATAAATATTAGCTCATATGAAGCAGAAATAGAAATGACAGTATATAGCAACAAAATGAAAACAAATATAAAATAAAACAAACATATAACAAAGAAGGAGAGCAAGAAAAAAGCAGTCAAGAAATATTAGAACCAAGCAATATAGCAGGAATAAAAATATCACAAGAAAAAGACAAATTAACACTTGAAAATAGCAACTTAAGTCTAACAAATATAATAGAAAATTACAAATACATAACAGACAGCTGTATAGAACTTAAGCAGTTTCATCAAAGAATACAAAACAATGCAGAAAAAAAGCAAGAAGAAGATAGTGATAATATAAAACTAGAAATTGCAACTGCGAACACAAATCCATATATCAAATATAGAAAATTAGAAATAGACAAAAAACAGGAAAACCTATAAAAATGGAATGCAAATCAGAGAACAAAAAGAAACAGTTTACATATTATATAATGAGGTAAAGCTAAACACAAAATAAAAAAATAACATAATCCTTTACTTCAAGCTAATAAATATAGAAAAAAACTTGACAATATAAGAACTTAGGAGTGAAGATAAATGACAATTAAAAGAGGAGATATGTTTTATGCAGATTTAAGTCCAGTAATAGGTTCAGAACAAGGTGGAATACGACCAGTTGTAATAATACAAAACGATTTAGGAAACAAATATAGTCCAACAGTTATTGCGGCAGCAATAACATCACAAACAAGTAAGGCAAAACTCCCTACACATATAGATGTAGACTGTAAGACCTGTGGATTAAAAAGTGATTCTGTAATTTTAGCAGAGCAAATTAGAACAATAGACAAAAGCAGATTAAAAAGAAAAAATAGGCCATATCGAGGATGAAAACGTCATAAATCAAATAAATAATGCATTAGGGTAAGTTTTGGATTAGAATAGGAAAAAAAGCGAACTTAAATATACTAAAACCAAAAAATCAAACATTTTTGAGGTTAGAATAAATAATAAGTTCGCTTAAAAATTATACTTTTAATTTTTTAATTTGTTTGATTTCATCATACAAATGAGCAATTTGAGATTTTTTATTATCATAAGCAGATTTATATTCAGAAAGAACAGACTCAAAATTCTCAACAGTCTCTTGAGGAGCCAAATAAGCCTTAACACCCTCTAAATAATATTGTTTTTTCTTATCTGTCTTAGAATTCAACATTTTATCATAATATTTTTTAGCAGTATTCAATCTTTTCAAAGTAGTCTCCAAATTATTTAAATAATCTAAAGAACAACCAATCTCATACTCAATATCCTCAATAACAACAGCCATTAAAGCTTTAACAATAATAGGATTATCCCTTCCAAGTTTAGCATTTTCACTAACGTGTTTAACAGCAACAGAAGCATCAATTTGTTGAAAAGGTTTAGTATTATCAATTAAAATTTTAATAGTATCAGTAATACCAATATGACTCTTATATTGCCTTTTACTAACAATAGCATCATATTCATCAGCAACCCTAATAATTTGCCCCTCATAAGGGATATCCTTTTAGTCAAGCCCTTAGGATAACCAGTACCATTTAAAGCCTCATGATGATAAATAGGACCAGCAGCATAAGGACGTAATTTTAAATCATTCATACAAATCTTATAACCAATAGTAGTATGAGTTTTCATTATTTCAAATTCCTCATCAGTGAGTTTGGAAGGCTTTTGTAAAATAGCTTGAGGAATAAATTGTTTACCAATATCATGCAAATAAGCACAAATAGTACAATATTCAGTAAACCCCTTGGTACAATGTAATCTCTCGCATAAACGGCAAGTCAAATTAGCAACATGTTCGCAATGTTTTCTAGTAAAACATCCAAACTACCTAAGATATTTAATTGATATTGCATTGTTTTATCTAAATTATATGATTTCAATGCTGTAGGAGAATAAAAATCAAAAAACTTCGTCTTTCATATAAAAGTTCATTCCTTTTCGTTTTTATAAAAAGTAACTTAGTAAAGAAAGCTTGTAAATTCTTTCAAACTAAAAACTTTTTAATTAATATAAAATACATCTTTCAAAACTATAATAACATTAAAATAATAAAAGTGCAACAAAATTTATTGTAAAATACAGTAAAATATGGTAAAATAACTAAAGTTTACATCAAAATAAAAAACTTAGAAATGAAAAGAGGGATTTAAATGTATAGAACAAAAACATGTGGAGAGCTAAACATAAACAATGTAGGAGAAACTGTAGAATTAGCAGGATGGATACAAAAAATGAGAAATCTAGGAGGAATGGAATTCTTAGATTTAAGAGACGAATTTGGAATAACACAAATAGTCATAAATAACGAAAAAATGCAAGAAGAAGCAAAAGAATACACAACAGAAAGTTGTATACATGTAGAAGGAAAAGTAGTAGAAAGAAGCAATAAAAAAAAACTTAAAAACTGGAGAAATAGAAGTAATAGCAGAAAAAATAGAAATATTAGGAAAATGCAAAATGTATTACCATTTGAAGTAAACACAAACCAAGAAGTAAGAAAGACTTAAGATTAGAGTATAGATTTTAGACTTAAGAAACGAAAAATTACATAATAATATATTATTGCGTTCAAAATATTAAAAACATTAAGAGACAAAATGGACGAGCTAGACTTTACAGAAATACAAACACCGATACTAGCAAACTCATCACCAGAAGGAGCAAGAGACTATTTAGTACCAAGCAGATTAAATCCAGGAGAATTTTATGCATTACCACAAGCACCACAACAATTCAAACAATTATTAATGGTAAGTGGATTTAACAAATATTATCAAATAGCACCATGCTTTAGAGATGAGGATCCAAGAGCAGATAGAGCACCAGGGGAATTTTATCAATTAGACTTCGAAATGAGTTTTGCAACACAAGAAGATGTATTTAAAGTAATAGAAGAAGTAGTACCACATACATTTAAAAAATTCACAAATTGGAAAGTAGATGAAGGCCCATTTGTACGAATACCATATAGAGAAGCAATGGAAAAATACGGAATAGACAAACCAGATTTAAGAAACCCATTAATAATCCAAGATGGAACAAAACTATTTAAAATTCAAACTTTAACGCATTTAAAGAAAAAACAATAAAAATAATAGTAGTACCAGAAGGAGCAAAACAAGGAAGAAAATTCTTTGACAAGATGGAAGAATATGCAAAATCAAATGAAGTAGGAGCAAAAGGACTAGCATGGACAAAAATAGAAGAAAGTGGAGAAGTTGTAGGAGGAATAGCAAAGTTCATAACAGAAGATATAAAAATGAATTAGAAAAAGAATATAATGCAGAAAAAGGTTCAGCAATATTCTTCATAGCAGACGAATTTACAAAAGCACAAAAATAGCAGGGCTAGTAAGAATTGAACTAGGAAAAAGATTAGAACTAATAGAACAAAACGTATATAAATTCTGTTTTATAGTAGATTTTCCAATGTATGAACTATCAGATGAAGGAACAATAGACTTCTGTCATAACCCATTCTCTATGCCACAAGGAGGATTAGAAGCATTGCAAACACAAGATCCATTAGACATATTAGCATATCAATATGATTTAGTATGTAATGGATATGAAATGGCATCAGGAGCAGTAAGAAATCATGACCCAGAAATAATGGTAAAAGCATTTGAAATAGCAGGATACACAGAAGAAGATGTAAAAATAGATTTGGAGCATTATACAATGCGTTCCAATATGGAACACCACCACATGCAGGAGCAGCACCAGGAGTAGACAGAATGGTAATGTTAATTGCAGATTCACAAAATATAAGAGAAATAATAGCATTTCCAAAAAACAAAAAAGCAAGAGATTTATTAATGAGAGCACCATCAGTAGTTAGTGAACAACAATTAAAAGATGTACACATAGAGCTTAGAAAAGAAGAAAAAAATGAATAAAAATTGACCTAAAAAAATTACAATGATATAATAACAACGTAAAAATTTAATAAATCATTTAATGTTTGAGGAAAACAGAATGGAAAACAGACAACAAAAAAAACGGAATGAAAATGTAGAAATTACAGATTTAGGGTTAGACACACTCGTAGAAGTGCCAGTAGAAGCTAAAGATGTTGTTCAGTTAAATATTGAAAAGCATTAGCATCATATCCAGAAAAGGAAAGGCGGGAAATTATAGAACTTTCAGAACAGATTGATGTCAAAAAACAGAAAACATCATGAATTATGGCTCAAATGTATTAATGACTACGTTTGAACAATGTGGGAACTTTCTGAAAAGTGAAAGCGGAACTACAGCAGACCAGGAAGTAATCAAAAAGTAATAGAACTTTCGGAAAAAGCAGGAGAAAGTTATGATGACTTTAATCTGGTAATTAAAGAACCATCATTTCTTCAGAAAATTATTCTTAAAATGAGCCCAGGAGCTAGAAAAGGCAGGACTGAAAAAATCAAGGAAAGTGCAGTAACAAATTATAAGTTACTAGTAGAATTAAAAAAATCTTGTGAATCTTGGATTGAAATGCTTATAGAAGCAATGGGCAATATAGGATATGCAGGAATAAGTGATGTTGAGCAGATTACACTGTTAGAAAAATATATTTTAGCAGGAAATCTTGCAGAAAAGAGAATCAAAGAAGAGATGACAGAACTCCAGGAAAAATACCAGGAAACAGGACTGCAGAAATATGAGCAGGAGTATCAGGAAGTAAAAGAGGGATATGGCATTTTTCAAATAACAATGGCAAATCTCGAAAAATCAAGAGTAATGTACAAATTAAGTATAGGTCAGCTTGCTTTAATCAGACAAAGCAATAGGAATGTCCAGATATCAATACGTACACAGGCCACAAACAGCATGGCATTACTTAGTCAGCAGTTAAGAAATGCAGTACTTAATGCAAAAAACAAAGAAGTGCTAGAAGCACAGAAATCAGTAACTCACTTAAATAATGAGTTAATAAAAGAAGTTTCAGAAGCCGTAGGAATGACAGCAGAAGATACTGAGAAGGGACTCTATAGCACTTTTTACAACACACAGGCAGCTAAACAGGCAATAGAATCAGTTGTAAGCAGTTGTGCAGCAATTGAAAAAAGTTGCATCAGACATGCTTCCAAAAATGAAAGCAGATGTCACTGAAGTCACTAATATGATGGAAGAATTAAAACCTGCTATAATGCGAGTGGAAGCAAAAGGAACAGCATTAAATGAAAAGCCAACACCAAATAGTGAAGGCACAAACAAAGAACTTAAGTTCTAATAACTAATCACAAAAAATCAATCTCGAAAGGGATTGATTTTTTGTATAAAATAAGCTTAAAGGATTGAATTTTACATAAAAATGTGATATTATGTACACACATAAAAATACAAGCAATAATAAAGAAAGGAGACTGTATTATGATTATAAACAGTCAAGGTTTTGGACATTTTGTTGATGGAATCAACAATCAAGATTTTGGAGTAGAAAGCACACGGGCAATAATAATTTTAGATGGATGCAGTGGAGCAAAATATTCTGAAGTCGGAACTAAATTGTTCGCACAAGTACTTCAAAGAAAGGAGGAATGGGATAACGCCGAAAAGTTCGAAGAAAAAGTCAAAGAAACATTTGAAGAATTAATTCAAATGTTTAAAAAATATTATCCAACAGAAGAAGAGTTAGAAAACTTTATAGTGGATAATATGTCATTCTCAATCATAGCATTATTCAAAACAGAAGAAAAATTTATCTTAAAAGTATTTGGAGATGGATATGCAATAACTGAAAACAATGTTGGATTAATAAGCTATATAAGATTTTATTATGGCAAATATCCACCATACTATGTGTACAAATATTGCAAATTCAAACCATAATTCAAAGAAAAAGGCTTCAAAACAATTGAATTTGAAAAAAAGCAAATTCAACAAGTAGTAATAGCAACAGATGGAATAATGCCAATGGCAAAAGGAATGTTAAAATGCAAGATAAGAATATTGTAAACTTAACAGACAGAGTGAAAATGGAAATAAAAAAATCCAGACAGACTTTTTTACGATGATGTTACAATTGGAGCTTTTCAAAACGCAACTAAAAGAAAATAACAGGAGGAAAAAATTGAAAAGCAAATTAAAAAACAAAATAACAGACGTTTTCAAAAAGACAAGGATACAAAGCAAATATCAACAATCCAAGAAATATCAGGTGTTTCACAAAGCAAACCAGATATAACAAAAATAAATAAACCAATGTTAGTATATAGACCAACAGTCAACATCAAACTAATAATTCTTCTTATAGAAAATACGCAGGAATTGATTGAACAAAAGAAAGAATACAAAAAATTGTAACAGATTTTTTGTCAGAAGGAACAGTAATAATTTTAAATTATGGAAAAACAATCAATATCAGCGAATTAAAACAAGAAGAAGATTTAGACAACAATAAAATATTTACTGACGAAGTAAATAAAGAAACAACATTGTTTTATGACACTTTAGTAGAAGTAGAAAAAATTGTCAGAGAAAAATATTTATATGTTGAAGAAACAGAAAAGTTAAAAATCAAAATTAACGAAATAAAAAATAATTGGATTCGGAACATGTAAAGACACAGGCTCTGAAACAACAAAAAAAAGAAGCAATAAAAAAATTCTATGAAGCAGTAAAATATGCAAAAATAGCAACAGAATATTATTGCATCACAGAAGACTTTTTTGTTGAAGTGGCAGAGATTGGATTTCACTCAATAAAATCTATTTCTATGGAGTTTTAAAAACAAAAGGAAGGACAAAAATGAAAGAATCCTTAAAAAAGTTTTTTAGAATTTTTATAAAGTTAAGAGGAATGTTTTACTTAGAAGAGTTCGAATTAGGCGAACCAAAAAGAGAAAACGAAAGCGATGAAAAAGATATTAAAATAACAGAAATAACTGAAAAAAGTGACATTCATGATGAAATAGATGTCATAAAAGAATTAAAAAACTTAGAGGAGGAAAAAAAAGAAAAAAATAGACTTTGAAAAAAAGTCAATAGTAAAAAGGCTGTATGTTCTGGAACAGCAGATATCAGTATTTGAAAAGGCATTCCCCAAAGAAAGCAAAAAATTTCTGGATAAAATAGAAAAGTTAAGAAAAAGAATATAATGTATCATTAGAAAAAAGCAAAAAAGACTTAACTTTTGAAATAGATCCAGAAGCAGATGGTTTTAAGTTAGAGAGGTAATAAAAATTGAAAAAGAAGTAGAACGTTTTGTCAACAAAGAAGTAAAGTTCAACAGTATATCTAATAGAATACAAAAACTAATAGTAAAGTTAAATATTTTGTATAATGTTACATTAGTGCAAAATAAGACACATGAAAAAGAAAAAGCAGCTTTACAATTAGTCAATGCAAAAAATAAACTAAAAAGAAATTACTGAAGGACTAGAAGGATATGAATTAATCCTTAATGATAAACGTCTTAAAGACCGGTTAATTGATTTAGTAGCTTATGCAGAATATCTTATTACAAAAACAAGCATAAGAAATACAGAACAATTACCAAGAACTATAATACAAGATTTGCTTAAATTAAATACATTTAGCAATTTTGATTATGTAGATGAATTTTTCATTTTTATTACACAAGAAATTACTAACTTGCATAATTATGCAGTAAAACTTGATAAAGAAACAGAAAGCATCATAGAAAGAGAAGAAGAAAAATACTAAAAATCATATTATGTTATGATAAAGAAAAAAATTTATTTAACATGAATTTCTGGAATGATTTCTTAGAATACGAAACAGATGTAATAATAATGTCAGAAAAAAATAAAAGGGCAGAGAGAAAAAGTAAAATTGTTAGAAACAATGGCAATAAGCATAAAAGAAGAAGACGTGTTAGAAAATCCATTGGAAAAAACAAGATTTACATTAACCAAAATTTTAAATCAAACACAGGATGACACAATATTACTGATGTTAAAATTCTTAGAAAAAGTTCCAAAAGAAGAAATCACATTTAAAGAAATTTATTTCTTATTATTAACATTTGATGTTTTACACTTTATCGACAAATTACCAAATGAATTAAATAAAGAAATAAAAAATATAAGGAAAAATATCCATATACAAGAGGAGATAGCATCAAAAAGAGAAGCAGTCTACAATTCTACAGAAAGTAAAGAATATATTGTAGCAATTACATTAAAAAGACAATGAAAAAGTAATAAAACCAAATTTAATTAAAGCATTAAAACAATTAAAATTGGATTTTGTAGAACAGGAAAATGAAATACTATTGAATAACTATTATTTTAAACAGTTAAACAGCTTAAAAAACATGTAGCAGGAGGAAAAATATGATAAATTTTACTAGATTCACATCAGACAATATAAACATTTTTCTGATTTTAATTGATTGCTCAAAATCAATGGAAGAAAGACATGAAGAAGTCATAAAAGGATTAGAAAGCTTTAAAAAAGTTTTAAGAATTTTCCAGAAGTAGATTCAATAAGGGTTTCATTAAGTTACTTTAATGACGAAGTAAAAGCTTGGTGAATACAAACCTATAAAAAATATGAAAATAGATCACTATTATGAAGGAGGAACATGGCTCAACTATGCAATACTGGAAGCAGCAGAAAATTTAAGACAATACATAGATGAGGTATATGAAGAAACAAAAATCATTCCAAGAGCAACATTTATAGTATTATCTGATGGAGACCCTTGTGGAGATCCAGTAAGTGAAAATAAAGGAAGAGAGACAATAAGAAATTTGAATTTACAAGGCATAACAACAGCATTTGTAGCTTGTGGAAACATGGGAAAAGAATACGGAAAACAAATGAAATTCATGTCAACTATAAAAGTAAAGGATATTGAACACTTCTTTGGAAAAAGAATTATCTGAATCTTGTAAAGAACAGTCAAGAAGTTTAAGTCCTTTAGGTTCAAGTTTTTTTAGTCAGGTAAAAAAGTTCTGGAGAAAGTTCATCAAATTATTCACAGACCACAGCACAGGCATTAGAAGATGAAGATTGGTTCAATCAATAGTGACATTAAAAATATTAAGAACAATTAGGTTGGAAAAATATTATATTTTTCCAACCTAAAGTAGAGGTAAAAATATGACAATAACAAAACGGATATTTAATTATTTTTTTTGAAAATGTAAAAAAGCATCTTACACACTTATTTCAGAAGTAAAAGGAAAAGAAGAAATATATTATAGTAAATTCAACAGTAATTTTTATATCATCATTAAAGATGAAGAGTTAGGAAGAAGCTGCTATAATATAATATCAGAGATGTATAAGAGAGCAAGCGAAATAAAAGGTCAATTCGAATATATCTGGAATTTTAAAATAAATAGATTTTTATCAGAAAACAAATCTGTTTATATGATTTCAGGAAAATGTGTAAATTATAAAAATGTTGTTGAATTTGAAAAAATCAACACAAAGAATTGACATATAGTGAAAAAATAAAAAGAGCATTGCAGAGGTTTGACTTTACAATAGCTATGAATAAAAATGGCTATTATTTAAACAAACAAAGGTTAAACCCAGAAAACCTCAATACATTTTCTGGTTTTATTTCTTCTTTTGAAGTAAATGATTCACCATCTGAATCTGTTTTAGACAGCAATAACTTTAGCATTATAGAGCAAATACATAATGAATTTTGCCCCAAAAAAGGAATAAAAGAGTTTTACAAGGAATTAGCCAAAAAAGGGAAAGTCAATGATAATGCAGAACTTCCATATGGAAAAAATATTATGGAAATCTGTTACAATTACTATTACGAAGTAAGATTGAATGTAGAATTCATCCATAAAAAATTAGTTATGGAAAAAGTAAAATATGAATTCGCATATAAAGTTTCAGATATTACAGTATATGAAAAAATATTTGAAGATGAATATGCAACACATTATAAAATTAAAGGAGAGGATTATTGCTTAAAAAATTTATAAAGAAAATGTAGACCTTAAGCAAATGGAAAAAAATTTAGACTGGATGTTAGCAATAAGAACAAAAATATTAAAAGAAATATTAAAACAAAAATGTTTTATACCATATAAAAAAGCATATTACAATTACAAATTTATAGGGTATATCTATCAATATGTTGATTTGTCAAAACAGAACATTATTGAAATAAGAGATAAAAAAATTGCAAATGTTCCAAAAGCAAAAAATGCTTATAAGATTAATAAATCAAATGAGCGAAATAATAGACGGAGGAATATATTCATTTAGTCAGAATCCATTTACAAAAGTTTTAATATTAAAATCTGAAAAAGACCAAAGTACAAGTAGTAAACATAGATTTTTTAAGTGCACAAAAAATAATGAAAAAAATCAAAAATATATTTATAATTACTTAAAACTAGTAATTGGTGAAGACAATAATCTTTCAAATTTAAACTTTAGTTTAACTAAAGAGCCAGCAGATTTGGATTGGGTAGAAATGGAATTAGGCAAATTAAGTGTAGCATTAAAAAGTTACATAAAAACACATACCAAATTTTGCAAAGTACATAAAATGTACTATAATAACGATTTTATAGTATGTCCCAAATGCTTTCCAAATGAAAAAAAGATATAGAAAAAGAAGATTTGGAAGAAATTATACGAAATGTAAAAAAGCATAGGAGAAGGAGGAGAAGCCGAAATTTATCCATACAGGAGAGAATATGTGATAAAGAAATTTAAAGAACAAGTAGACATAAACACAAAAGTAGTAATAATAGCAAAAGTACTAAGTAAAAAGAATATACTTGAAGCAGAAAATCAAAAAATCTAAAATATCATTATATTATCCCAGAAAAGTTAGTAGTAGGAGAGAACAAACTTGGATATATTATGAAAAAAAGGTAGAAGGACAAGATATAATAGTCTTAAGGGATAGAAAGATTGTATACAAATATGGTTTTAAGCGGAAAGATATTCTTGAAATCTTAATAGCAATGGGAAAAGGTATAGAAACCTTACACTCAAAAGCAAACATCTTTATTGGTGATTTAAATGGAGGGAATGTTTTATTTGATAAAAATAAAATGTATATTTCCTTGATTTTGATGGAATGGGAATAGATGATATAGTTCCAGATTATTTAACAAAATCATTTGTTGACCCAATCTCACAAAAAACAACCAAATCAGTATGAAAGATGATTGGTACTCATTTGCAATACAGGCTTTTTATTACTTAACAAATGTACATCCATTTAAAGGAAGATATCTTGTAGAAGAAGGTATAAATATGGATATTACTGAAAGAATGGAAAAAAAGAATATCTATATTAGGAGACCACAATATTGAAATACCAACAATTGCAGAGCCTTGGAATTGGATGAACAATAACCTACAAGATAAATTTTTATCAATTTTTGAAGGAAGTGATAGAGAAAGTATTGTTCCATTATTAATAGAACAGTATAAAATGTTATATCATATGGACTTTGACTTAAAAAACTAAGTGTTAAACCCAGCAAATAATTTAGGATAAAAGATTCCACATCAAAAGAAACTCAGTTTATTAATATAAATTGAGTTTCTTTAAACATATAAATAAATTATCACAAAATAATTTTCCTCATGCTGATAATATAAAATTTTTTATTAGCCATAAGCAAATTTTTAATTAATTCAATTTGTTTTTTAGACAAATGACTATTACCATCAAGGCCAAATAAGTTTTTTAGCCAATAAAGCAATATCTACATCAGTATTAGTATTAGCATCTTCACCATTTCTATCATCTGAAAGACCAAGTAAATAGTCAACAGACACATTAAAAGCAGAGGCAATTTTAGTTATTACATCTAAACGAGGAATTCTATCACCACTTAAATATCTAGAAATCGTTACATTAGAAATTCCGATTTTATTAGATAAATCAACTTGGCTCATGTTAAAGTCTTCCATCAAAACAATTAAGCGATAACTAAATTTCTCCATATCAAAATCCATGTCAACCTCCTATAACTAATATTATAGAACTATAACCGTACAGGTTAAAAAATAAATTTCCAAAGTTATAAAAATACAAACGATTATTAACCAATAGGAAAATATCAAAAATAAGGTTAAAAACCAGTAAGTAGATATGATAAAAACTTAGACATAATAATGCAATACATAAAAATGGAAAAATATAATATACCAAATATTTAGTAAGTTATATAAAGAATGTTTTTGATATTAGGAAAGTGGAATCATCATTTTAAATCAGTTATAAAATCATAAAATTATGAAATTCATAACCTTGGCTTCTCAAAAAGAAATAGAATCTTTTAAAATAGAAGCGGTATCATTTACATCACCAGAATCATGCATTAAAATAACCAGAGTACCTTTATTTTTAGATGTTTTTTCAAATTGTTCAATAATTGATAGCTAGAGGTTTTAACTTCAGAATCTTTATTCAAACAATTCCAATCAACATAAGCATAATTCAAATAATTTAATAAAGAAAGTGCTTGCTTTTTATTAGATTTGTAAGCTTTAGCCATATAACCATTAGGAAAGCGAAAACATGTGAACAGTAATTTTCTATGCCAAGGACATTACCAATTTCTTTATCAGTAGACAAAATCTCATTCTTAAAACTTTCATTACTTTGATAGAATTTTTCGTTATTGTGGTCATAGCCATGATTAGCAATAAAATGACCTTCATCATATTCACGTTTAATTAAATCTGGATTTTCTTTTTACATATTTACCAACAACAAAAAATGTAGCCTTTTACATTTTCTTCTTTTAAAATATCAAGAACTTCAGGAGTGCATTTTTTCTAGGACCATCATCAAATGTCAAATAAGCAATTTTATCAGTATTATTTGAAAGATTGTTAAATGTATTTTGTAAGTTTTCACTTATAGCATAATTAGAGTTTAATGAAACAGCTAAAATAGGAGAATCATGAATAGAAAAAGAGAATAAAATTAAAAAGAATTAAGCATAAAATACAAAAAAGAATAATAAAAATCTCTTTCTAAAAATAAAAATATGCATAAAAATCCCCCATATAATTTATATGAAGGGATTGAATTTAATATGCATTTAGTAACTAAAATTTTAATCAGATTAGTAAGAATAAGAAAGAAAAGGTAATGCTTGTTCTTGAGTTATATATCCATATTCTTGCATTTTTTTAATAACATGTGCTTGTCTTTTTTTGGCTAAAGTTAAATTAACATTAGGAGAATAAAGAGAAGGAGCATTAGGAACACCAGCTAACATAGAAGATTCATCTAAATTTAAATCCTTTGGGTCTTTATCATAATATCCATGGCTAGCATCATAAATTCCATAAAAGCCATCTCCAAAATATGCTGTATTAACATATATTTCAAAATTTGATTTTTAGTATAATTCTTTTCTAAATCATAAGCAGCAAAGATCTCACCAAGTTTGCGAGTCCAAGATTGCTCTTGGCTAAAGACAATATTTTTAGCAACTTGTTGAGTTATAGTACTACCACCTTCTTGCAATTCTTTAGTTTTTAAGTTTATATAAAAAGCACGGCAGATAGCAATAAAATCAACAGGACCATGGTCATAAAATCTGTGATCCTCAACAGCCACAACAGCATTTCTATATATATCAGACATTTTACTAAATTTAACAAAATTTTCTTTAGAAGTAACTTCTGTAACTCTATCTACTAAAGGCTTTTGTTTTAGTGCACTTGCATAAGTACTATATCCAATTATAAATAATATAGAAATAAGTACAATTATTAATATTAATAGTGTTAATATTAGTTTTTTAAAAATTTCATATTTATATCTTCCTTTTATTTGACAAATAATAAAAAATAAGGTTGCAAGAGCACATCTGCTTATTCTCATTTCCTATGTAAAATAATATACTATATTTTGAAATAAAAAACAAGCGAACATGGAAAAAATACAATATCCATTGAATTTTTTTAATATATATAGTAGAATATGGGTATAACAAAAGAGAGGAGAATAATAAAGCCTTAAGGAAAGGAAGATAACCAAAATGCAAATAGTAATACTAATACTATTAATATTAGTAAATGCATATTTTGCAGCAAGTGAAATAGCATTTATCTCGTTAAATGATGCCAAAATACAAAAGATAGCAAAAGAGGGAAACAAAAAAGCGCAGCAAATAGAAAAGATGCTAAAAATCCAAGCAAATTTTTGGCAACAATACAAATAGGAATTACCCTTGCAGGATTTTTATCAAGTGCATTTGCATCAGATGCATTTGCAAGTGAATTAGCACCAATATTAAATAGCGCAATGCCAGTATTAAGTGTAGAAGTATGGAACACAATATCAATAATTATAATAACAATAATATTATCTTTTTTTACATTAGTTTTTGGAGAATTAGTGCCAAAAAGATTAGCAATGAAGCATTATGAAAAAATAGCATTTGCAACAATAGTATTTATAAAAGGACTATCAGTAATTAGCATCACCATTTGTAAAGTTTTTAACAACAGTAACAAATGGAGTATCAAAATTATTTGGAGTAGGAGAAAGTGATGAAGAAATAGTAACAGAAGAAGAAATAAAAATGATGATAGACCAAGGCAAAGAAAAAAGGTGTAATAGAAGAAGAAGAAAAGGAATTATTAAATAATGTATTTGAATTTGGGGATATAACAGTCTCAGAAATAATGACACATAGAAAAGATATATTTTGCAGTAGATATACACACAAGTGCAGAAGAGCTATTACAAAAATATCAGATGAAGATTATAAATATAGTAGAATACCAGTTTATGATGAAACAATAGATGATATAAAAGGAATATTATATGTAAAAGATATTCTAAAAAATATGAACAAAAAAACATTTAAAATTAAAAATATTATGCATGATGCGTATTTTGTACCACAAACAAAAATGATAGATGATTTGTTTAAAGAGTTGCAAAAAATAAAATGCAAATGGCAATAATTCTTGATGAATATGCAGGAACTGCAGGATTAATAACAATGGAAGATATTTTAGAAGAATTAGTTGGAGAAATATATGATGAATATGATAATGAAGAATCTGAATATGAAAAAATAGATGAAAACACATATATTTTATCAGGAAGTATGCCAGTGTATGATGTAAACAAATTATTAAATGCAAAAATTCCAGAAGGTGATTATGATACATTATCAGGTTTTTTACAAGATGAATTAGACAGAATTCAGAAGAAGAGGAAAAATCCAATAATAGAAACAGAAGAAATAACATATAAAATAGAAGAATATGAAGATAAAAAGAATATTAAAAGTAAAAGCATGTAAAAATAATCATAATCAAAATGAGGAGGAAAAATAAATGAAGAAAAAAGTTATAGCAATTATATTAATTATTATAGCAATATTAGGATTAGTAGTTTATAATGTGCAAAAGGAGTCAAAGAAAAAGGAAGAGATTATACAATAGAAGATGTAAAAGAGTACAAATATTTTGAATCAAAAGCAAAAGATGAGCAAAAATTTGGAATTATAGATAGAACAGGAAAACAAATAATACCAGAAAATTATGATGATGTAAGAATAGCAAATCCAGAAAAAGCAGTATTTGTATGTGTACAAGGAGAAACAACAACAGTAAGAAATGAGGAAAATAAAGAACTATTTGCAGAATATGAAAGTGTAGACACATTACGTCTAAAAATGTATCAACAGACTTAGTATACGAAAAATCAATATTAAAATATCAAAAGACGGAAAATATGGACTAATAAATCTTGATGGTAAAAATAACTGATGCAATATATGAAGAAATCGATACATTGCAATACAAAGAAGGAGAATTATTAGTAAAAAAAAGAGGGCAAATATGGAGTAATCAATAAAAATGGAAATGTGTTAGTAGAAGCTAAATACGACAAAATAAGTGCAGATACTTTTTTTTGAAGATGACAATCATTATCGTTATGATGGATATATTGTAGCAGATAAAACTGATGAAGGATATAGATATGGATATGTTTCATATAATGCAAAAATAGCCACAGAATTAAAATATAATTCAGTAGAAAGAATAACAGATTTAGGAAATCGTGATGAAGCATATTTATTAGTAGCTGAAAATGGAAGATATGGAATATTAAAAAATGAAAAACAAGTAGTACAAAATGATTATCAATCAATATCATATGACAATTCTAACAAAATATTTGTAGTGCAAAAGGCAAAAAATATGGAGTTGTAAGTATAGAAGGAAAAGAAACTTTATCATGTGATTTTACACAAATAGATATACAAGGAAAATATTTGTATGCAGAAAAAGAAGATGGAACAACAGAAGTATATAGTGCAGAAGGAAAAAAAATGGATATAGATGTAAATTCAATTGTTCTTGATATACCAAATAAAGATGGATATACTATTAATATAGATACAGAAAATAATGAAACAATATATAAAATTTGCAAACAAGGAAATCCTGTAAGTACAGAAAAATATAAATATATTTCATATTTAACAAATGATTTGTTTATAGCTTCTAGAAAAAGACGAAAAATTAGGGAATTATTGATTTAACTGAAACACCTAAAACAGAATTTAATTATACATCAATACAAGTAATAGCAGATACAGAATTGATACAATTATCAAATTCAACAGATAATACAGTAGAGATAATGAATAATAAAGCAGAATCAATATTAGAAATGAAAAACGCAACAGTTGTAAAAGAAGGATTATATGTAAAAATAACTAATGAATCAAATAAAAAATACATTACTTTAGAAGGCAAAGAAGTTGCAAGTGAGGAAGTTTTGTCATCAAATGAGTTATTTGCAAGTGTTAAAAATGGAAAATGGGGATTTGTAGATAAATCTGGAAATGTTAAAGTAGATTATCAATATGATAGAGTTACAGAATTTAATGAATATGGTTTTGCAGGATTTTTAAAAGATAAAAAATGGGGTGTTCTAAATAAAGATGGTTCAGTTTTAGTTGAACCAACATATGATTTAGGAGTACAAGCTCAACCTAGCTTTATAGCTAACTACTATATGATTGATAATGGCTCTGGACAAATATATTATGCTAAAGATTAAAAATCACGGAATGAAAATAATAAAAATGATTGATTATATTATTAAAGAGGTAAATACTATAAAAAGTATTTATCTTTTTTTAG